>Ga0105048_10009012_pt1 | contig 15922 bp, 12 predicted proteins | sample MAT05_FD_78382 | JGI IMG/M metagenome (GOLD analysis project Ga0105048, IMG submission 78382) | Freshwater microbial communities from Lake Fryxell liftoff mats and glacier meltwater in Antarctica - MAT-05 | ecosystem: Environmental > Aquatic > Freshwater > Ice > Liftoff microbial mat | place...
CCGTGATGGTGGGTGCGTGTTCGCGGGGTGCGAGGCGCGGGTGTGGTGGTGTGATCTGCATCACTGTGTCCATGACGAGCACGACGGGGTGACCGATCTGTGCAACCTGGTGTGTTTGTGTCGACATCATCACGGGGTGATGCACCGCACGGGCTGGTCGGTGCACCTCGACGGTGACGGGTGGGCCATCTTCACGACCCCGTCGGGGAAACGGTTCTGGGGGCAACGCCACGGCCGACAACGCGAGGGTCCACCCCCGGACCCCGCCCCCGCCCACGACCGCACCACCCGCACCGGTGACGCCGGCGCGGCGCGGCCCGGGTCGATTGTGGCGCCCGGCCGCTACCACCGCAGCGAAGACCCCGTCGTGGCCGCCGAAGCCCGCCAGCTCACCCTGGCCCGCCTCGCCGACCTCCACCGCCCCGCAGCCTGAACCGGCGCGGTCGTCCGGCGGGTCGCCGCGGCGGGTCGCCTGTCAATCCTTGGCGTCGGCCCAGCAGGTGATGGTGCGGATGTCGGCCACGAAGCGCACGGGTCGGCCGGGCGCCCACCGATGTGCGGCCTCGGCCAGCGCGTCGAGCACGAGGGCGGCAACGTCGTCGCCGCGCTCGGCCGGCGCGTGGACGAGCAGCTCGTCATGGAGGCACAGCACGATCCGGGCGTCGAGGGGCGCGGCCCGGGCTCGGACCGTGGCCGCCCACACCTTGAACAGCTCAGCCGCGGCCCCCTGCACCATGGCGTTGCGTCCGTAGCGGCCCATCGCACCGGCGCGGCCCCGGGCCTCGCGCTCGCTCATGGCGGTGGTGTTCATCGAGCCGAACCGGATCAACCGACCGCCGTAGGTGCGGATCGCCCGTCCGCCCTGCCCCGACCGATCGGCATCTTCGAGGTAGCGCATCGCGACCGGGTACGCGGTCCGTAGGCCGTGCTGGACCTCGGCACCCCGGCCCGACGTCTGGCCGTACATGGCACCGAGCATGGCCACCTTCGCCGTGGGCCGGTCGACATCGAGCTGCTGCGCCACGAGCGCGTAGAGATCGTCCTCCCGGCTGGCCTCGGCGAGCGCGCCGTCGCCCGACACCACCGCGAGCACCCGCGGCTCGATCTGGCCGAGGTCGGCGCGCACGAACACGTGCCCCGGCTCGGCGACGATGCCGGGCCGCAGGTCGGCGGGCAGGTTGTGCAGCCCGGCCGAGGCCGTCATCCGCCCCGCGGCGCCGTCGGATCCGGACCACTCGCCCCGCAGGCGGTCGTCGGGGCCGACGTGCTCGTCGAGCCAGCGGTACCCGTAGGTCGTCTCCACCCGCTCGGCCTTGCGCCACGCCAACAGGGGTTCGATCACCGGGTGGGCGTCACGCAGCCCCTCGAGACGCCAGGCCCGCGTGTCGGGAACCTCGATGCCGACTCGGCGCAGGAGCGACTTGACCTGACCCGGGCTGCGGAGGTCGAAGGGCGGGTCGGCGGGGACGTGCCGGAGAACCTCGTTGTCACGCCGCCGCCGCTCGGCGTCGGCATCGCCCGAGGCCCTCGGTCGTGGCCCGACGAACCCGCCGATGACCGCCTCCATCGCCGCCCGGTGCACCGGGAGTCCGTCCGCGGCCAACTCGGCGCAGAGCAGCTCCGCTGCCGACTCGGACCGGGCGGTCGCCCTGGCCCGCGCCGGATCGGCCAACCGCGCCAACCGCTGATCCTGGGCCGCGGCGACGGTCAGGGTGAGCGCCGCCCACCGCACGATCCGGTCCGGCTCGTTGGACCACCCGCCGCTGACCCAGTCCGGCCGCAGGTAGCCGTCGGGGCGGACGGGCTCGTCGGGGTCACCGTCGTCGCCGAGGTCCTGAGCGGCCTGGCTGAACAGGTCCAGCGGACCCGTGGAGGGCATCGCCCCGATGTCGAGATCGTGGACCTCGGCCCACACCAGGTCGGGTGTGGCCGCCCAGCCGCCCACGAGCAACCGGTGCACCGCGGCGATGTCCCAGCACGTCGCCACCCGCACGCCGATGTCGACCAGCGTCGCGGCGGTGGCGTTGGACCACCACAGCCAGCGCGGGCGGGTGTCGGTCTCCAGTGCGGCCACGGTGCCGGCGACCTCGTCCGGACCGACGACGAGCGCACCGGCCGCGGTCACGAGCGCCGCGCCGCGGACGGGGTCAACCGCGACGGCGACGAGGTTGCCCCGACCCACGTCGAGGCGACGCACCCCGTCGGTCGCCGCACCCGGATCGGTCACGTCCGCACTCTGCCAGGCACCGGACCGACCTCCAACTACGGTGGGCCGATGGAGCACGGGGGCGTGGGTAGGCCGGGGTCGCTGGACGTCGAGGGCTACCTCGCCGATGCCGGTGGGGAGATGCGGCGCCTGGCCGCTGAGCACTGGTACGCCGACGGGCTCGACCTGAGCGGGCAACCGATGCCGATGGTGCTCGGGTACGACGAGGTGCGCCAGACGCTGCGCGACCGTCGCCTCTCGGCGCGTTCGTTCACCGACGACATGCTGGCCAGCGGGATCTCGGAGGAGACCGCGTTCCAGCTCACCCCGCTGTTCCGGCGCGACGGGGACGAGCACCGTCGGCACCGGGCCCTGCTGGCGGCGGCGTTCACGCCTCGGAGCATCGAGCGTCTCCGACCGGTGGCCGCCGCGACCGCGGCCCGCCTGGCCGACGCCATCGCCGAGATCGGCGTCGCGTCCGGTGGTTCGGCGTCGGTCGACTTCGTCCCCGCGTTCGCGGCGCCGCTGCCGCCCGAGGTCTTCGCCGTGCTGTTCGGGTTGCCGGTCACCGATCGGGACCGCCTCGGCCGGTGGGCCACCGCGGTCGCCAAGGCGTTCACCCCCGCGCCCGACGCCGGTGCGGTGGCCGACATCGAGCGGGCCGCCGCCGAGCTGCGCGCCTACACCCGCGATCTCATCGCCGAGCGCCGGTTGCACCCGGCCGATGACCTCGTGACCGGTCTGCTCGTGGCCGACCTCGACGGTGAGCGCCTCGACGACGACGAGATCGTGGCCACGATCAGCGGCTTCATCTTCGCCGGAGCCGAGACCACGAGGAACCAGCTGATGGAGATGGTCGTCGCCTTCGCCGAGCACCCCGACCAGTGGAACCGGGTCGTCGCCGACCCCCAACGCATCCCCGGTGCGGTGGAGGAGGTCCTGCGCCACCGCGGCATCGTGCCGGCGCTCACCCGTGCCGTGGTCGAGCCCTTCGAGCAGGACGACCTCGAGGTCGACGTCGGGGGACGGCTGCTGGTCTCGTTCGTCACCGCCAACCACGACGGTGGGCACTTCGGGGGCCCCGAGACCTTCGCCATCGACCGCGCCAACGCCGGGGACCACGTGTCGTTCGGCTGGGGGCCGCACTTCTGCCTCGGCGCCGGCCTGGCCCGGGTCGAGCTCCAGGAGTCCCTCCGAGCGCTGAGCGCCCGCTTCGAACCCCCGGAGGTCGACCCGGAACGGTTCACCGCGGCGACGATGGGTTGGTCGGACTCCCTGCCGGTGGTGTGGACCGAGCGGGCCTGAGCCCGGTCATCGGGCCCACGCCGACCGACCACGCCAGCCGGCCGGGGCGCGCCGACGGCCGCCGACCGGGCTGACGGTCCTGGTGGAGGGACCGTCGGCGCCGATCAGCGGCCGTGGTGGGAGGACCGGGGCGGATCAGGCGGAGGGCAGCATGACCGCGTCGATCACGTGGATGACGCCGTTCGAGGTCTCGATGTCGGTGGTGACGACGTTGATGGTGTTGCCGGCCGCGTCGGTCAGCGACACGGAGCCGTCGGCGCCGACGTTGACGGTGAAGGTGGCGCCGTTCACGGTGGTGACCGACTCGCCGTCGAGGCCGACGACATCGGCGGCCAGGACCTTGCCGGGGACCACGTGGTAGGTCAGGATCCCGGCGAGGTCACCGGTCGGATCGGCGAGCAGCGTGTCGAGGGTTCCGGCGGGAAGGGCGGCGAAGGCCGCATCGGTCGGTGCGAACACGGTGAACGGACCCGGACCGCGCAGCGTCTCCTCGAGGCCCGCCGCCTGCACACCGGCGACGAGGGTCTCGAAGTCGCCGGCCGCGATGGCGGTGTCGACGATGTCGTCCTCCGACATCACCGCCGTGCCGGGCGTGGTGCCGCCCGAGGACGGCGCCGCCGTCGTCGAGGAAGCGGCGGTCGAGGATGTCGTCGAGGTCGAGGTGCTGTCGCTCGAGCAGGCGCCCAGCGTGAGCACCAGGGCGACGGCAGCAGCCGCGGCGGCCGAGAAACGAGCAGAGGTCGAGATCATGGGGAGGAGCTCCTGGGGAAGTGGGCTTGTCAAAGGGTCTTTCGCCCGGACCCCCCGAATCGGTTGCATCGATCTCGAAGTTTCTCGTCATCGGTCGACCCGGGCACCCGCTGCATCCGCCGGTGGCGACGACCGTCGGCGGACGCCGTACGATGCAGTGGTCGAGTGACATGTGGCAGCACACCGCCGTCGTGCGGGAACTGATCGCTCGGCCGTTCGACCCCACGAACCCGCAGGTCCTCGCCGATGCCGCCCACCCCGGGTTCTCGCCGTACACCGTCGTGCTGGGGATCGCCGGCAACCTCAGCGCCACGGGCCGATCGGCTCGGACTCCTGCTCGGGGTGGGGGTCTTCATCTACGCCGGTGGCTGTGCCGCCCTCCGTCCGCGGATCGGACGAGTTGGTCCGGCCCGACGAGCGCTACGCGGTGCCCGCCGACGTCGTCGGTCCGACCGACGTGGTCGTCGGGTCGACCGATCGCGACGACCTCGTGATCCCGGCCATCGCCGGGCGCACCGTGCGGGTGGGGTGGGCGGCGCCGTTCATCGCCCGTGAGTCAGGAGCGGAAGGCGTCGAGGAGGCGTCGGGCCGCGGCGGTGGGCGATGTGGTGCCCGCGGCGACCTCGGCCTCGACCAGGGGGAGCAGCTCGCGGACCCGCTCGTCGAGGCGCAGGCCGTCGACGAGGGTGTCGCGCACCTCGGACCACATCCAGGCGGTCGCCTGGTGCGCCCGGTGCTCGACGAGCTCGCCGTCGGTCTCGACGGCGGCGCGGAACTGGCCGATCGTCGACCACACGGCGTCGATGCCCGAGTGGGTGAGGGCGGAGCACTGCACGGCCTGGGGCGACCACGCCCGCCACCGGGGCCGAACGAGGTGCAGGGCGTTGGCGTAGTCGCCGGCGGTGCGGCCGGCCGCCGCAGCGAGGTCGCCGTCGGCCTTGTTGACCACGACCAGGTCGGCGAGCTCCATGATCCCCCGCTTGATGCCCTGCAGCTCGTCGCCGCCGCCGGGCGACACCAGCAGGATGAACAGGTCCACCATGTCGGCCACGGCGATCTCGGACTGGCCGACGCCGATGGTCTCGACGATCACGACGTCGAACCCGAAGGCTTCGCACAGCAGCATGGCCTCGCGGGTGCGGCGGGCCACGCCTCCGAGATGACCGCCGCCGGGTGTGGGGCGGATGAACGCGCCGGGGTGGCGGCCCAGCTCCTCCATGCGGGTCTTGTCGCCGAGGATCGATCCGCCCGTGCGGGAGGACGATGGGTCGACCGCCAGCACGGCGACGCGCCGGCCCTGGGCCACCAGGTGGAGGCCGAACGCCTCGATGAAGGTGGACTTCCCGACACCGGGGGGTCCGCTGATCCCGATGCGGACCGAGCCGCCCGTCTCCGGGAGCACCGCGTCGAGCAGCTCGACGGCCTCGTCGCGGTGGTCGGGCCGGGTGGACTCGACGAGCGTGATGGCGCGTGCGAGGGCTCGACGGTCGCCCGCTCGGATGCCGTCGATCAGCGCGGTGGTGGGTTCGGTTGCCATCAGGACCGGGGGAGCGCCGTCGGCGGGACGGTCACGCGGCGGGGCGGCGGGCCCGGATGAGCTCGAGCACCTCGCGGGCGGCCTCCGGGATGTTGGTGCCCGGACCGAAGATCGCGGCGGCGCCGGCGGCCCGGAGCGTGTCGTAGTCCTGGGGCGGCACCACGCCGCCGACGACGACGATGACGTCCTCGGCGCCGGCGGCCTTCAGCTCGTCGATGAGCTGGGGGACCAGTGTCTTGTGGCCGGCCGCCTGGCTGGAAACGCCCACGACGTGCACGTCGTTCTCGACGGCGTCGCGGGCGGCCTCGGCCGGCGTCTGGAACAGGGGACCGACGTCGACGTCGAAGCCGAGGTCCGCGAAGGCGGTGGCGATGACCTTGGCGCCGCGGTCGTGGCCGTCCTGGCCGAGCTTGACCACGAGCATGCGGGGGCGGCGGCCCTCGTCGGCGGCGAAGGCCTCGATGGCCGATTGGATCGCGGCGAACCCTTCGTCGCCCTCGTAGGCCGCGCCGTACACGCCGGAGATGCTACGGATCTCGGCCCGGTGACGCCCGAAAACGGCTTCCATGGCGTCGGAGATCTCGCCGACCGTCGCCCGGGCCCGGGCGGCCTCGACCGCCAGCGCCAGCAGGTTGCCGGTGCCGCGGGCGCCTTCGGTGAGGGCCTCGAGCGCGGCGTTGCACCTGGCGTCGTCGCGGCTGGCGCGGATGTCGGCGAGCTGGCTGATCTGGTCCTCGCGGACCTTGGTGTTGTCGATGTCGAGCACGTCGACCAGCTCGGGGTTCTCGACGACGTACGTGTTGACGCCCACGACGACCTCGGTGCCGCGGTCGATGCCGGCCTGGCGTTTGGCCGCGGATTCCTCGATGCGCAGCTTCGGCATGCCGGACTCGACGGCCTTGGTCATGCCGCCGAGCTCCTCCACCTCCTCGATGATCGCCCAGGCGGCGTCGACGAGTGCCGTGGTGAGCGACTCGATGTAGTAGCTGCCGCCGAGCGGATCGACCACGCGGGTGATGCCGGTCTCCTCGGCCACGATGAGCTGGGTGTTGCGGGCGATGCGGGCGCTGAACTCGGTGGGCAGCCCCAGTGCCTCGTCGAAGGCGTTGGTGTGGAGGCTCTGGGTGCCGCCGAGCACCGCGGCCATGGCCTCGATCGTGGTGCGGATCACGTTGTTGTACGGGTCCTGCTCGGTGAGCGACACGCCCGAGGTCTGGCAGTGGGTGCGCAGCATGAGCGACTGCGGCTTCTTGGGATCGAACTGGGACATGACCCGGTGCCAGAGCACCCGGGCCGCCCGCAGCTTGGCGATCTCCATGAAGAAGTCCTTGCCGATGGCGAAGAAGAACGACAGCCGCCCCGCGAAGGCGTCGACGTCGAGGCCGTTGGCCAGGGCCGAGCGGACGTACTCGAGGCCGTCGGCGATGGTGAAGGCCAGCTCCTGCTCGGCCGTCGCCCCGGCTTCTTGCATGTGGTAGCCGGAGATCGAGATGGAGTTGTAGCGGGGCATCTCCTCGGCGGTGAACCGGATGATGTCGGCCACGATCCGCATGCTCGGCGCCGGCGGGTAGATGTAGGTGTTGCGCACCATGAACTCTTTGAGGATGTCGTTCTGGATGGTGCCGCTGAGCTGGGCTCGATCGACTCCCTGCTCCTCGCCCGCCACGATGAACATGGCCAGCACCGGGATGACCGCGCCGTTCATGGTCATCGAGACCGACATCTTGTCGAGGGGGATGCCGTCGAAGAGCACCTTCATGTCCTCGACCGAGTCGATGGCCACACCGGCCTTGCCGACGTCGCCGACCACCCGCGGGTGGTCGCTGTCGTAGCCGCGGTGGGTCGCCAGGTCGAAGGCGACCGACAGACCCATCTGCCCGGCGGCGAGGTTCTTGCGGTAGAAGGCGTTGGACTCGGTGGCGGTGGAGAACCCGGCGTACTGGCGGATGGTCCAGGGCCGGTTGGCGTACATCGAGCCGCGCACGCCCCGGACGAAGGGCGCGAAGCCGGGCAGCGTGTCCTCGGCGGGCACCCCGCCGTAGGTGAGGCCCGCGGTGTCGGCGCCGGTGTAGAGCGCCTTGACGTCGATGCCCTCCGGGGTCGGGCGGGTGAGGGAATCGGCGTCGGCGCCCTTCAGCTCGTTGGAGACGAGGGCGGCCCAGTCGTCGACGGTGGGGAACTCGTTCGTGTCGCTCACACCGCAAGGGTACGGGCTGGCCTCGGGCCACCTGAAATGCAGTCAGGTCCGGTGGCGGTCCATCAGTTGAAGCCCTGCGCGTCCTGCTTGAGGGCGGTGTCGACCGAGCCGGCGGCGGCGACGACGAGCGACCGCAGGGGTTCGGCGAGCGGGGCGTGGATGTGCACCACGTAGTGATCGGCCTGGGTGAACAGCGCGTTGGCCAGCCCGGCGAAGGTCTTGGTGATCCGGGCGATCTCGGTGCCGGTGTGATCGGTGATCGAGAAGTTCCAGGCCCGCCAGTTCTCGGCGTTGATCGACCCGTACGTGCTACCGCCCGACTCCAGCCCGAAGCGGATCTTGCCCACCATGTTCTGCTGGATGATCGAGCCCAGCTCGGCGAAGTGACCGTTGGTGACCTGGACGCGCGACTTCATGACCTTGGCCGGCCGGGTCAGGTTGAGGCAGACCTGCCCCGCCTGGTCGACCACCTCGAGCTTGTGGGTCATGAACTGGTCCATCGACGTGAGCAGGCGCAGCGCCTTCTTGGCCTGGCTCTGGCCGACCTGGCGAACCGCGCCGACCTGGCGGCCGTGCTGGTCGTGGATCGCGTACTCGTTGTTGAGCTCGAGCAGCTTCGCCTTCTGGTTCACGACCAGGATCGGCTCGCCGAACAGCGTGCCGTCTCCGGTCCAGGCCGCGCCCATCCCGGTGCGGGCCACCTGGGCGCCGATCTGGTGGGGCGCCTTCCCGCCGAGCGACAGCGCGCCCTCGATGCGGTCGAGGCCAGAACCGGCATCCGGTGCCGGGCCGGGGCCGGCGACGGGTGCGTCGACGGTCGCGACGCCGTGGTCGGAGACGTGCTCGGTCCAGCGTCCGCCGTCCCAGTACCGCAGCTGGTGGCGCTGGAACGGGTCGGGGTGCCACCCGGCGGGCACGGCGGCGGGGGGTGGCGTGGGGGAGGAGGGTGCATCGCTCACGGGCCGAGCCTACGCGAGCGGGCCGGTGGGCCTCCGGGCGCGAAGGTGAGGGGCCGCCCGAGGTGGCACGGCCGCGGTGGCGCCCCCGGTTCGCGTGGCATGCTCGCGTGGTGGTCACAGGCGACCCCTCGACGGGATCGGGCTTCCGGTTCGAGGACGTCACCGTTCGTGGTGATGCTCCCAGGCGTCGACGCGGCGAGCCGGTGACGGGACCGACCATCCTCGACGGGATCGACCTGACGATCGGGCGTGGCCTGCTCACCGTCGTGGCCGGGCCGTCGGGCTCGGGCAAGTCGACGTTGCTGCGCCTGTGCAACCGGCTCGAGGTCCCCATGGAGGGCCGGATCCTGCTCGACGACCGAGACATCGCCGCGTTGGATCCGCTGGAGCTGCGGCGGCGCGCGGGGATGGTCTTCCAGCGACCGGTCGTGTTCGCGGGCACGGCTCTCGACAACCTCCGCGTGGCGCGGCCCGACATCAGCGTCGGTGACGCGGTCGTTGCGCTCGCCGGCGTCGGGCTGGACCCGGCGATCGCCGACCGGCAGGCCGATGACCTGTCGGGCGGCGAGGCGCAGCGCCTCTGCATCGCTCGATCGTTGCTGACCGACCCCGACATCCTGCTGATGGACGAGGCCACCTCCGCGCTCGACGTGGATGCCCGGCAGACGATCGAGCACCTGACCCGCTCGCTCGGCGACGAGGGGTTGACGGTGGTGTGGGTGACCCACGATCTCGAGCAGGCCGAACGGCTCGCCGATCGACTCGTCGTCGTGGTCGGTGGCCGGGTCGTCGGTGACGATGCTGCGGCCGAGGCGGTGGCGCGCCGCTCCTTCGCCGGTCTGGCGGCCGCTCCCGCCGACCGTGACGTCCCGTCCGCAAGGTCGCGTCCTGCCCCGGGCGACGGGGGAGGTGCGCCGTGAGCACGACGGCGATCGTGCTCACTGGGGTCGCGGCCGCCCTCGTCCTCATCGTCGTGGCGGTGGTGCTGTCGTTCTGGCAGCACCTCCACCTCGAACGCTCGATCGTGTGGGCGGCCACCCGGGCCGCAGCCCAGCTCCTCCTCGTCGGGTCGGCGCTGGCCATCGTCTTCGCGCTGCCCGCGTCGACCTGGATCGCGTGGGCGTGGGTGGTGGCGATGGTGGTGGTGGCTTCGGTGGTGGTGCGCCGGCGTGCGCCGGAGGTTCCCGGCGCGCTCCCCCTGGCGTTGATCGCCCTCGGCATGGTCGCGACGGTGAGCATGGCGGTGGTCTTCGGTCTGGGGATCTTCCCGCTCGAAGCCCAGGCGATCATCCCGATCGCGGGGATGGTCATCGGCAACTCGATGGGGGCCACCGTCGTGGTCTCGCGGCGCGTGGTCGGCGAGCTTCGCGACAAACGTCCCGAGGTCGAGGCCCGGCTGGCGCTCGGCCAGCCGTGGACCGACGCGTCGCGCCCGTACGTGCGCGAGGCCATGCGCACCGCGCTGCTGCCCCAGATCGAGTCCACCAAGGTGGTCGGGCTGATCGCGCTGCCCGGCGCGATGACCGGTCTGATCCTGGCCGGCGTCGAGCCCCGAGACGCCGTGCTGGTGCAGCTGGCCATCATGTACCTGATCCTCGGCAGCGTGGCCACGAGCGTCACCGTGATCGGGCTCGGGCTCTCCCGACGCCTGTTCACCCCGGATCACCGCCTCGTCCGACTCGACCGGGCGGCCAGCTGAACCGTGTGTTGGGCGTGCTGGGTACCGGGTCCGGTGACGGACCGGCACTACGGTGAAGGGGTCGACGGAAGCCCCCGTTGTCTCGTTTTCTGTTGTCCCGATGCCTCGAGTCTCTCGGGTCTGGGCCACCGACGGCGAGACACGGCCACCCGACCGTTCGAAACGGAGGAGAAGGCACGTGAACGCGAACGCCGTGGCCCGCATGGCGGTGACGGCCATCGGCGCGACTGCGCTGGCGATCGGGTCCTTCGGTGCGGTCTCCGCGTTCACCTCCGCGCTCGCTCCCGACCAGGTCGGCACGAGGACCGACGTCGACGACCCGACCGGCCGGCGCGAGCTGGATCGGGTGCTGCACGCGCAGCTCGAATGCATCCGTGGTGAGCTCGAGGAGACCCTCGCGCCCGGCGCGGTCGTCTACGTGCCGCTGGACCCGGCCACGCCCGGCGCCGAGCTCTGGCAGCAGCGACTCACGGAGATGGCGTTCCCGCTCGCCACCTTCGCGGACGCACCCGGACCCGGCGTCGTCACCCTCACCGTCGTTCAGGACGACACCGGCACCGGGTGCACCGGCCGCCTGCTGGTGGCCAGAACCGGATCCGGCTGAGCGTGGCCATCGCCGTCGCGCTCGTTCTGCTCGTGGTGGTCGGCGTGCCACTGGCGTTCGCGATCACGCGGGACCTCGTCGTCGCCGTGGTGCTCGCGCCGCTCGTCACCGGCCTCCAGTGCACGGCCGCGGCCGCAGCCATGGTGGTGATCGGCGGCCCCGACCTCGACGGAGCGCCGTTCGCACTCTGGCTGGCGATCGTGACCGTCGCCTCGTGGGGTCTCGCCGCGGTGCTCGTCCGGCGACCTCGGCCGCCGCTGCCGTCGCTCGGTGTGATCGACCTCGTCGTGATGTACGGACCACTCCTGCTCCCCGCCCTCCTCGTGCGTCGCCCGCCGGTGGCGTGGGACGCCCGGTCGATCTGGTGGTTCCACGCCGCGTGGATCGACGCCGGGGCGGCGACGTTCCGTGAAGCCCTCGGCAACCCGGTGTTCGTGTTCTCGCACCCCGACTACCCGGTGTTCGCCCCGGCCACCGTCGCCGGCGCCTGGACCGTCACCAGCGGGTCGGGACTCTGGGTCGCCCAGGCGGTCAGCACCATCCTCACGCTGTCGGCGGTTGCCGTATTCGCCTACACGGTCCGCCACCTGGTGCCGTCGGTCTCGCCGATGGTGGCGCGGTTCGTGTCCCTGGGCGTCGGCCTCAGCGCATGGGCGGTCGCCGGCGACGGCGTCACCGCCGGCTACGTCGATCACCTGTGGGCCGCCGCGCTCGCCGCCGCCGTCATGCTCTTGTTCATCGGCGGTCGCGTGGTCGGTCCCCGTGGCGTTGTCGGCGGCGACCGCCCGCCGCCCGCCGCCGGCGTGCTGGCCCTCGCCGCGGTCCTCCTCACCGTGGCCGCGCTGACCAAGAACGAGGGCCTCGTCGCCGCAGCGATCGTCGCCGTGGTGTTCACCGTCCGTGCCCGCCGCCACCTGCGCCGGGCGTTGCTGGTCTGGCTCCCGGTCGCCGTCGGCTTCGCCTGGTTGGTCGTTGCCCGGGCCTTGGGCGCCACCTCCGACCTCTCGTCGAGTCCCCGGATCACCCAACTCCTCGACGGCGACCTGGAGCCCCTTGGGCGGGCCGGGCCCACCCTGTCGGCGCTCGCCGGGCAGACCGGCTGGTTCGTCGGCGCGGCGGCGGTGGTCTCGGTGATCGGCGTGCTCGCCCTTGGCCAACGGCGCCGCGCGCTCGGGCTGGTCGGGGTGCGGTGGCCCTGGGCCGTTGTCGCCGGGTACACCGTGGCGGTCGTCGCCACCTACGTCGTCAGCCCGTACGCCATCGAGTGGCACCTCGCCACCTCCATCGGTCGCGTGAGCGTGCTCATCGTGCTCGTCGCGGCGGGGATCGTGGCCTCGTGGGTGCTGGTGGCCGTCGCGCCCGATCCCGACCGCACCGTCGACCGGCCAGCGAGGCCCCGGGTCGCCACCCGCCCCCGTCGGCCGCCGGTCGACGCCTCGCGCTGAACCGGCCCGAGGCGCGAGTGACCATGCGGGCGGCCTCGGCGCCGTCCGGACGTGCGCAGGCGGTTGGTAGCCTGCGCCGATGGCCAAGCGCTTCGTCATCATCGGTGGTGGACCCGCCGGAAACCAGGCGGCGACGCACGCGGCTCGGCTGGGCGCTGAGGTCACCCTCATCGAGCGCGACATCGTGGGTGGAGCGGCCCACCTCTGGGACTGCATCCCCTCCAAGGCCATGATCGCCACCGGCGGCACGCTCTCGATGATCAACGAGGCCAAGGGCATGGGCCTGTCCGACGTCTCCGCCTCCCTCGACTTCGAGGCCCTGCGCCGGCGCATCGAGGCCATCGAGGCCCGGCTCGAGGGGTCGGTCACGGGGATGCTCGAGAGCCAGGGCGTCACCCTCATCCAGGGCTCCGGGCGCCTCGTCGGGCCCCGCTCGGTGGTCGCCGACACCGTCGGTGGCCCCATCGAGATCGAGGCCGATGTCGTCGTGCTGGCGTCGGGCAGCCGACCGCGGATCCCCGGATGGGCGCCCATCGACGGCCGCCGGGTGCTCAGCACCCGCGACGCCTACCCGCCGCCCGAGCTCCCCGAGCACCTCATCGTGATCGGCGCGGGCGTCACCGGCGTCGAGTTCGTGCACATGTTCTCCGCGTTCGGCTGCCAGGTCACCTTCATCGTCAGCCGTCAGCAGGTCCTCCCGCAGAAGGACCCCGAGGTCGCCGCCGCCCTCGAGGAGGACTTCCTGCGCCGCGGGGTCCGGCTCTTCAAGGGGGCGCGGGCCGAGCGCATCGAGGTCGTCGCCGACGGTGAGGACGCCGGGGTGGCCGTCTTCTGCGACGACGGACGCAGCGCCCGCGGCACCCACGCCCTGCTCGCCATCGGGTCCATGCCGAACTCGGAGACGCTGGGCCTCGACGAGGCCGGCGTCGCGCACGACGGCGGCTACGTGGTCGTGAACCACAACTGCCAGTCGTCGGTGCCGCACATCTACGCCGCCGGTGACCTGTCCGGCAAGCTCCCGCTCTCGTCCGTCGCGTCGATGCAGGGTCGCAAGATCGCCGAGCACGCCATGGGCCTGCACGTCGGACCCCACCGCCACCTCGACTACGAGAAGGCCGCGTCGGCCATCTTCACCGTCCCCGAGATCGCCGACGTGGGGCTGGCCGAAGCCGACGCCTTCGCCGAGGGGCGCAAGATCCGGGTGACGAAGGTGCCGTTCGGGTCCAACGCCAAGGCCCTCATCGAGAACGACCCCCGCGGCTTCGTCAAGATCGTCTCCGACCCCGCCACCGGCGTGGTGCTCGGCGGCTCCATCGTCGGTCGGCACGCTGCAGAGCTCATCTCGGTTATCGCCCTCGCCGTGACCGCCGGACTGCGGGTCACCGACATCGTCGAGAGCCTGCTCGTCCACCCGGCGCTGGCGGAGGCGCTCTCGGACGCCGCCGAGTGAGCGAGGACATCGAGCGAGGCACGGCAACGGGACGCGTCCCCACCATCGACGACTTCCCCGAGTCGGGCACCAACGCCCTGGCCACCACGACGCAGCGGGCGTGGGCCCGTGTCCTCGACACGCTCATCGTCTTGTTCGTCGCGCGGGCCGTCCTGAACTCGATCCCGCTCGACTTCGGCGATCCGAGCGAGGACACCCGGATCTTCCTGGTACTCGCCGCGCTCTGGGTCCTGGTGTCCGCGGTCTACGACACCGTGCTGGTGGCCACGATCGGGACCACGTTGGGCAAGTTCGTGCTGGGCACGCGCATCGCCCGGTTCACCGACGGCGCCAAGCCGACCTGGGGCCAGGCCGCGCTTCGTGGCCTCCTGCCGGTGGTGCCCGTGGCGGCACTCGCCACCCTCGCCGCGCCGGTCTTCTGGCTCTTCGGCACCGGCGGCGTGTACCTGAGCGCGCTCGCCAACCCGTTCGGCCGCGGCTGGCACGACCTGGCCGCTGGGTCGGTGGTCATCCGCACACGCTGACGCGCATCTTTCGCCCCCTCTCGATCCTTTCCGCCGCCGCTCCGGGCTGGTAGCTTGTTGGCTCGGTGGGTCCGACGGCAGGCGTTCTCGGAGGAGGCGCCGAAAGGGAGAACAATGAGGACGCGTTTCCGAACAGCCGCAGCACTGCTGCTGCTGGTAGCGAGTTGCCTGGCCATATCGTTCGCTCCGGGAGCGCCCGCAGGCGCGGCCGGGATCGGTGGACCTGTCGTCATCATGGGCATCGACGGCGAGGACGGTGGCCCCGGTGGTCACGGACCCATCGCCGTGTACGAGACCATCGTCACCAACGTCCAGAGCCAGGTCGCCAACGGCGGCTCCGGCATCCTGGTCGTGGGTGGCGGCAAGAGCCCCACCGACTCGGTCACCGAGTTCTGGAACCAGCTCAGCACCGACACCGGCATCGCGGTCACCTACGTGAACGGCGCCGCGAACATCGCGTCGCAGTCGTTCGCCGGGTTCGCCATCATCGCCGTGGCCGGCGGCGACAGCGACACCGGCGGTGGCGTCACCAACGAGGAGAGCGTGGCGCTGGCCACCCGCTCGTTCGACGTCGCCACCTTCGTCAACGCCGGCGGCGGCCTGTTCGTGTTCCAGCAGGGCAACATCGACGCGGCCTACGGCTTCCTCGGTGACATCGGCACGTTCGTCGCCGAGCCCATCAGCGCTGGGAACGACAGCAACGTCGACATCACCCCCGCCGGCACGACCGCCGGCCTCAATGACGAGCTCGATGTCTGCTGCTGGCACGACCAGTACTCGACGTTCCCGAGCTTCCTGACCGTGCTCGCCACCTACGCCGGCAGCGGCCCGGGTGTGACCCCGCAGGTCGCGGCACTGGGCGGGGCCAACGTGCAGATCCCGACCGGCATCGTGCTCGATCCGCCGACGCAGACCCAGTTCGCCGGGGGCGCGTGTGCCTTCACCGCAACGGTGACCGAGAACGAGTTGCCCGCCGTGGGCGCGACCGTGCGCTTCACGGTCACGTCCGGCCCGAACTCGCCGGCATCGGGCACGGGAGTCAGTGACGCCAACGGCATCGCCACGTTCAGCTACGTCGCGGCGCTGGTGGGCAACGACACCGTCGTCGCCGAGTTCACCGACACGCAGGGCCGGATCCGGACCTCCGACGTCGTGAGCTGTGGCGTCTTCGATCCGCCGCCCACGACCGCGACGCCGACCACGCAGCCGCCGCCGCCGGCGGCGGCCCGGGCCGTCCAGGCTGCCC
>Ga0105048_10009017_pt1 | contig 15918 bp, 14 predicted proteins | sample MAT05_FD_78382 | JGI IMG/M metagenome (GOLD analysis project Ga0105048, IMG submission 78382) | Freshwater microbial communities from Lake Fryxell liftoff mats and glacier meltwater in Antarctica - MAT-05 | ecosystem: Environmental > Aquatic > Freshwater > Ice > Liftoff microbial mat | place...
CCTGCCAGAATAGTGCTTCGTGCGCGTGCATGAGCGTCTGCCAGGGCGCTTTTCAATGCGCCGAGCCGAGCTCCGCCAGCTTGATGTGCGTTTGTTCGACGTGCTGAGCTTGACTCATGCGCCACCAGGAATTCCTAGGATAACCCTAGGGGTAGGCGCTTAATTGGGCCCGTGTTAGCTTCCCGCCGCATTTGATTACTTCTTACACAGGGTCGGGTACCGGGCGGTCCCAGAATACACATCATGAATCATTCTTTTCCTATCACGAGCCTCATTCTACTTAGCGCCACTTGGTCGAGCTTAGCCACTGCCCAGTTTTCCGAAGACCCACTGGGCTATCCGCCAGCACAGTCGGCTCAAACAGCACAGCCGGCACAGCCGGCACAGCCAGCTCCAGGCCAACAGCCTTCAGCGCAGCCACCTCCGGTTACCGCTACGCAAGCTCAACCGCCAGCCAACAGCACGCCACTCGGTTCCTATGGGAACGCGAGTTCCTTTGCGGTCGACACTGCTCCGTCCGTGGCTCTAGAGGCCCCCGAGGCGGCAAAGCCGAAGCGTTCGGGTGTCGTGTTCGTTCCGAAGCTCGGCGTCCTGCTTTCAGGTCGCGCGACTTTCAGCAACGATATCAAATGCGACACGAGCTTTGACAGCTCAGTTGGGCGCGGGAACCCCTTTTGCAACCCGCTTCTAGACACTACTGATCAAGATGCCTCGCATCATGACACCTCATCGCTGCTGATCGGCGCCGATCTGCTGTATCACGTGACGCCGCAGCTTCGCATTGGCGCGAGCGCACTTTGGAATCCCAATACCGAGGTGGAGTTCACCTCTTCAGTGGCTACGGCCGTGCCTTTCAAAATGGGTCAAGAGCTCGCGCTCGACGCTACGCTTGAGCACGTCTTTGCGGACAACAAAACGGGATCGCTTTTCTACCGTTTCATGATCGGCCCAAGTCTGCTTGTGGCAGGTGGCGATCTGGAGAACGCTGTTAAAGATCAAAAGGATGCTTGCCGCACGTTGCTCAAGGTCTGTGAGTTCGATAGCGGCATTTTCCCGGGGTACAATTTGGGAGCCGGGCTCGGCGCGCTCTTCCCGATGGGAGGCAGCGCGCTCCGCACCGACTTGTTGCTCAATTACGTGAGCGTTCCCTTTCGACACGTCCAGGCAACGGTTGAAGAGCTTAGAACCACGTCGGACGCGACCGTCGATGAATCGGCGAGCTTCACGCGGCTTTGGTTCATGGTCGGCGCCGAGATCTGAGCTGAACGGGCGCTGAATTGCCTTCCAAGTTCGCCGCCGAGACAGCGGACACGGTGCAGGAAGCCAATGATTGGCTCGAAGGCAAGCCCAATGCGCGTCGGCCGCCTGAGCTACTCACACGCGATGAAGTGGCCCGTTCGATCAAGAAGGAAGTGGATGCGGGCCGCGATGAGTTGCGCGCCGGCATTGGTCCTACAGACGTGGAGAATGTTCGGCGCACGGGGGGGCGACCGCCGATCAAGGACGCGCAAACTCGCGGAGGAACTTGCGCATGAAGGCTACCAGGTGAGCCCGCAGAAAGTTGGCCAACTTTTGAACGCCAGTCGCTACAGCCTGCAGGCAACCCACAAGACCCTGGGGTAGGCCCCGAAATCCTCTATTGCAACCGGCGGTCTCTCGAATCATGGTCTCCGACATGACTCAGGAAAATGCGCTGACCCGGCTGGAGCCGAGCGGCGTTAAAAGCCTCTTGCAGAAGTCCGTGGGCCTCAAGATCTTAATGGCCATTTCCGGCGTTATTCTAGTGGGATATCTGTTGGGGCACTTGGCGGGCAACTTGCTGATCTTCGCCGGCCCTGAAGCCATCAATGGGTATGCAGCGGCCCTCCATAGTAACCTGCCTCTGCTTTGGGGCACGCGCGTGGTGCTCTTGCTTTCATTCGTTACCCACATTGTTAGCGCGGTGAAGTTGATCGCCAGAAATGTGCAGGCGCGCCCCATTTCTTATCGGGTGAAGCGAGATGTGGCCACTAACTACGCCGCGCGCACCATGCGCTGGACAGGACCGATTGTTCTGTTTTTCGTGCTCTACCATCTCGCACATCTCACGTTCGGCGTATCCATGGGCAACTACGAACACAGCTTCACGGATCTCTATTCAAATCTAGTGAATGGATTTCGACTGCCGTGGGTCACTTCTATCTACGTGATAGCTAACCTGTGCGTCGGTTTTCACCTGTATCACGGAGTGTGGAGCATGACTCAATCGGTTGGCATTAACAGCCCTCGCTATCAGCCCATGTTCCGCAGAATCAGCGTGGGGGTTGCGGGGCTCATCACCGCAGGAAATTTGTCTATTCCTCTCTCAGTGCTCCTCGGCATCGTTAGCTAAAGCGTCAGGCGAAAGGCTTTTCATGGAACTCAATGGTCAATGCCCAACAGGGCCAATCGAGACGCGTTGGCAACAGCACCGTTTTAATATGAAGCTGGTTAACCCAGCCAATAAGCGGAAATATAATATCATTGTCGTTGGCTCTGGCTTAGCAGGTGCCTCAGCCGCAGCCACGCTCGGGGAGCTAGGCTACAACGTTAGCTGCTTCTGCTACCAAGATAGTCCACGCCGCGCGCATAGCATCGCCGCTCAGGGCGGGATCAACGCCGCCAAGAACTATCAGAACGACGGCGATAGCGTGTATCGCCTTTTCTACGACACCGTGAAAGGTGGGGATTTTCGGGCTCGCGAGTCCAATGTTCACCGCCTCGCCGAGATTAGCGTCAGCATTATCGATCAATGCGTCGCGCAGGGAGTGCCCTTCGCTCGGGAGTACGGTGGGCTCTTAGACAATAGATCTTTTGGGGGCGCGCAAGTTTCGCGCACTTTCTACGCACGCGGGCAGACGGGTCAGCAGCTCCTGCTCGGGGCGTACCAAGCGCTGGAGCGGCAAGTAGCAGATGGTGCCGTTAAGATGCACTCGCGTACGGAGATGATGGACGTTATCCTGGTTGATGGCCAAGCCCGTGGAATCGTGACGCGAGATATGGTGACTGGTAAAGTCGAGAGCCACCTCGCAGATGCCGTGTTGCTCTGTACGGGTGGTTATGGCAACGTGTTTTATCTCTCCACGAATGCCAAGGGTTGTAACGTCATGGCCAGCTGGCGTGCACACCGGCGTGGCGCGTTCTTTGCCAATCCCTGCTACACGCAAATTCACCCCACGTGCATCCCGGTGAGTGGCGATTACCAATCAAAACTCACACTCATGAGTGAATCCCTTCGCAACGATGGGCGCGTTTGGGTGCCCAAACGAAAAGAAGATATCGGCAAATTAGCCGCCCAAATTGGCGAAGTGGATCGCGATTATTACCTTGAACGGAAATACCCGAGCTTCGGCAATCTTGTGCCCCGCGATATTGCTTCGCGAAGCGCCAAAGAGGCCTGCGACGATGGGCGCGGCGTGGGCCCTGGGGGGTTAGGAGTTTATCTGGATTTTGCCGACCCGATTAAGCGCCTGGGGCAGCCCGCTATTGCGGCACGGTACGGCAATCTCTTTGAAATGTATGAACGCATCACGGGCGAGAGCCCGTATCAAATGCCCATGCGCATCTACCCCGCCGTTCATTATACGATGGGGGGGCTCTGGGTGGATTATAACCTGATGAGTAATATCCCAGGGCTTTTCGTGCTGGGAGAGGCCAATTTCTCGGATCACGGTGCGAACCGGCTCGGCGCGAGCGCGCTCATGCAAGGTTTGGCTGACGGCTATTTTGTTATCCCCTACACCCTTGGCAACTATCTGGCGCAGAACAAGTTTGCACCCGTCAGCGCGAGCACGAGCGAAGTAAGAGCTGCCGAGGCAGATGTTAAGGAGCGAACCACCCAATTACTAAGTATCAAGGGCAAACGCACGGTGGATTCGTTCCATCGCGAGCTCGGCAAGCTGTGCTGGGATAAATGCGGCATGGCGCGAGATGCCGCTGGGCTCAAAGAAGCGCTCGTCCGTATTCCGATGCTGCGCGAAGAATTCTGGCAGAATCTCTACCTTTCAGGCAGCGGCGAAGAGCTCAATCAAGCGCTGGAAAAAGCCGGCCGCGTCGCGGATTTTTTCGAATTCGCGGAGCTCATGGTGCGCGATGCTCTGCACCGCGAAGAATCCTGCGGCGGGCACTTTCGTATCGAACATCAGACGCCCGAGGGCGAGGCCGCACGGGACGACGAGAACTTCACCTACGTTGGAGCCTGGGAGTTCAAGGGCGTAGGCGTTGAACCCGAGCTCCACAAAGAAACGTTAACTTTCGATTATGTGAAACCTTCCCAAAGGAGCTACAAGTAATGAATCTTACATTACATATCTGGAGGCAAAAAGATCCGCAGGCCTCGGGAGGTTTCCAGACTTATGCCCTTCCGAACGTGAGTGAGCACATGTCTTTCTTGGAAATGTTGGACGTTCTCAATGAGGAGCTTCAACATAAAGGTGAAGATCCCGTGGCTTTTGACCACGATTGCCGCGAAGGCATCTGCGGATCGTGTGGCATGGTCATCAACGGGCAGGCGCACGGTCCACGAGCGCTCACCACAGCCTGCCAGCTTCACATGCGCAGCTTTAGCGACGGCGATGAGATCTGGATTGAGCCGTGGCGTGCTCAGGCGTTTCCTGTAATTCGCGACTTGGTGGTTGATCGCAGCGCCTTCGATCGCATCATCCAAGCGGGAGGCTATGTTTCCGTCCGCACGGGTGCGGCCCCGGATGCCAATGCTGTGCTCGTGCCCAAGCGGGACGCGGATGCTGCGTTCGATGCGGCAACCTGCATCGGCTGCGGCGCTTGCGTTGCCGCCTGCCCCAACGCCTCAGCGATGCTCTTCACGGCGGCTAAGCTTTCGCACCTGGCTCACCTGCCGCAAGGCCAGCCTGAGCGCCACGATCGCGCTCGGAGAATGGTCGCCCAAATGGACGCGGAAGGCTTTGGCGGCTGTACCAATCATCGCGAATGCGAAGCGGCTTGCCCCAAGGGCATCAGCATCGGGCACATTGCACGCCTGAATCGCGACCTTATCGCCGCCAATTTGAAACGCTCGGACGTGCCCGAAGAGCGATAAGTTTCCTTCGGCGAGTTCGTCACGCATCAGCAAGAGGTGGGCGAAGACATGCTCCGATGGCGTTTCGACACAGACCGCTTGTGCGACCGCGTGCCGAGCACCTGTTCGGCTTCGGCAGCGACGTCTCTCAAAGTCGAACACAAAGTGGCAAGCATGCTTACTATCTTCCTAGGAACGAAAAGAGCACCGCACCTGGCACCTCTGCGACGCGTCCCCACGAACCCCATTCCGCGGTCGTGCCCCTCACGCAGCGACCCGGCAGCGACGGGGCGATGCCGGGGAGGGGCGGCTGCCGTGCTTCACGGCAGCGGGGTGGGCATCAAACTCTCATCCTCCGAAAATCGGTGCGGTCGGCTGAGCGGATGGCGCGGGACGAGTCACGCCGTCGTAAAAGCTCCCGCGAGCCGAATATCACGCGAACTGGCACCGAGCAGCACTCGGAAATTGCCAGGCTCAAAGACCCAGTCGTGCACTTCGGGATCGTAAAAACAGCAAGCTTTTGCCGGAAGCTCGATGGCCACGCGTTTCGTTTCGCCTGGGGCGAGCTTCACTTTGGCGAAACCTTTGAGCTCTTGCGGCGGACGCACTAAGCGCGGATTTTGGTGCGAAAGGTAGAGCTGCACAGCCTCGCTGCCGCTCTGCTCACCGAGATTGGTGATCTCGCAACTGACGCTGAGCGTAGCTCCCTCGGCTAACACCTGAGAAGAGAGCTCTAGGTTCTTGTACTCAAAGGTTGTGTAGCTGAGGCCGTGACCAAAGGCGAACAGTGGCTCAACCTGAGCGCGATCAAAGTGGCGATAGCCGCCAAAGATGCCATTTTTGAGCTCCACTCGGTTGGAGCCATTGGAGTCGTAATATGAGTCGTATTCGATGCGATCTTCCAGGCGTTTTTCCCAGGTAAATGGCAGCTTGGCACTCGGATTTTGAAGCCCCAACAAGAGCTCCGCCAACGCTTTACTGCCTTCTTGACCCGGATAAAAAGCGTGGAGCAGGCCGCGCGTGAGGCCGACGAAGGGCTCGGCATCTACGGAGCCGCCAGCGAATAAGATCCCGATCAGATTCGGGTTCACTTGAGCCAGCTCTTTTAAATAATTGGTGACAGACGCTGGCAGGGCATACTCGCGATCATCACACTCGCTCTCGGTATGCCGAGTGAATCCGAAACAGGCGACCACGACATCCGCTTCGCGCGCTGCTGTGAGACCTTCCCGATGCGCCTGTTCGCTCGCTTCCGCCGGTTCCCAGGCGAGCTGAATTCCGTCGTCGTTGCGGGTTCTGAGGTAAGAAAGCTCGAGCGCGGCTTTGCCCTCTTCGAGCGTGATTTCGACCACATCTGGAAAGCGGCGCAAGTTCAAGTCTGAGAATTCGAGCGCCACCTTGCCATTCAGAGTGAGCTTGTAGTTGCCATGATTGCAACGCACGTACACGCGGTAGCGTCCGGCTTTGGGCACCGGGATAAAGCCCGTCCAACGCATGGAGGTCTGCTTGTGTTGCATGCCTTCGACGGCAGGCTGCCACTGCCAAACAAAATCGACCCGTTCATCGGCGCGCACCGCGAAGGGCTCCCCACTAAAGGTGTCATTGTTGAAATATTCTCCCAACAGCCCACGTTCTCCGTTAGGTGCAATGAATTCTGCGGTGCTGAACAACGTGAGGGCTCGCTCGGGCTCATAGCCCCGCTGATGCACCACGCTGCCGCTCTCGCCCACCAGAGCGCGCAATTCTTCCAGCAGGCTGGGCGCACGGAACGGCTGATTGTACGCACTGCCACCACCGCCAATTTCTGCGACCTCAGCGTGCGGCCCGATCACCAAGATCTTTTGGCCTTTGGTGAGCGGGAGCACACCTGCTTCATTCTTGAGCAAGACCACGCCCTCGCGCGCTAAATCAAGAGCGATTTGCACTGTTTCCGGATCATCCTCGGGGATCTCGCTCAACTTCTGCTCACGCTCGTACCAACCAAAACACAGGCCCAGCCGCACCAGGCGCCGGATCTTGTCGTCGATCACCGCTTCCTTCACGCGTCCGTCGGCGACAGCCGGCAACAAATGTTCCCTGTCGAACCAACGTGGCGAGGGCATTTCAAGATCGAGCCCGGCATTGGCTGCCGGCACATCGCTGTACACCGAAACCCAATCGGACATGACCAACCCATCGAAGCCCCAACGTTGCTTCAAGATCTCTTGAATGAGCACATCGCTCTCCGAGCAGTGCACCCCATTCAAAAGATTGTAGGCTGTCATCAATGCCCCCGTGCCGCCTCGTTTTACGGCGGCTTCAAACGCGGGCAAATAATACTCATGCAACGTGCGCTCATCGACATCGGAGCTGCACAGATGGCGTTCAAATTCTTGATAATTTACGGCAAAATGCTTCACGGTGGTGGAAACGCCGTGGCTCTGCACGCCACGAATGTACTCAACCGCGACCTCCCCCGCGAGAAAAGGATCTTCGCCAAAGTATTCGAAATTCCTACCGCACACCGGCAAGCGATACATATTAACTCCAGGTGCCAACAGCAGATGCACGCCGCGCGCACGTGAGTCCTTCCCTAAACCCCAACCCAGCTTGCCAACGAGTTCGAGATTGAAGCTGGCGGCTGCGCTCACCGAGGTGGGATACGCCGTGGACGCTTTGCACCACCAATGCACGCCCACAGGGCCATCGGCCATCTTGTATTCGATAATGCCGGCATTCTCGTTGGGGCGCGTCGAGCCTTGAGTCGGCGCACCGCTCAAAAGATCAATCTTTTCCTCCAGTGTCAATTTACCCACGATGGCCTCCACCCGAGCCTCCAGGGCGGCGTTACTGGCTTGGAATTCTGAGTTGGAGCTGAACATCATTCACCTGTTGGGGTTGGCGGGGGCCCCTTATATCTCAAGCGATATCAAAACGTCGCGTTGATCAGCAGCTCAAGGGGACGTGTGTTCCAGGTCGTGCTAGCTGCCGGCCTTTACACGCCACAGCCTTCGCGCAAATCTCCCGGCTTCAGGCCATAACCAACCCCAAGACCCTCGTTATGCATGAGTTTCAAGATCGGAATCCGGCGCGCCTGCAAAAAGTGGTGTTGGTGCTGTTGGCGCTCAGTATCAGCCTGCTCTTCCTGTGGATGATCAAAGACTTTTTGATCGCGCTGCTCTTTGCCGCGATCGTAAGCTCCATGGCTTACCCGCTGCATACTCGGCTAACGGCGCGCTTCGGCGGGAGAAAAGCCTTGGCGTCTGTTGCCACGCTGAGTGCCCTGGTGCTGCTGCTGATCGTTCCGTTCACGGTATTTGTTCTGATCGTGGCCACTCAGGCCGTTGATCTTGGCGAGCGAGCCCAACCCTTCATTCAAGAACAGCTGGAGCACGCTCCCGAGTTCAGCGCGTCCCTAAAGGATACCGCCCTCTATCGCAGCCTGGAGCCACATCGGGAGGCGATAGTCCAAAAACTCAGTGAAGTCGGCGGCAGCGTTGGGCAGGCGCTCGTGGGGCTGCTGACCCAAGCCGTGGCAGATGCCCTGTCCTTCTTCTTTGCCCTGTTTGTGATGTTGTATGCGGCGTTCTTCTTCATGATCGACGGGCGCTCTATCTTGAGGAAGATCCTGTACTACTTGCCACTGGCTGCCGACGAGGAGGATCGGATGGTCGCGCGATTTGTTTCTGTCACGCGCGCCACGATCAAGGGCACGCTCGTGATAGGCGCTATTCAGGGCGCTCTGGGTGGGGTCGCCTTCTGGGTGGCCGGCATTGAGGGCGCAGCGCTTTGGGCCACCGCCATGGCTGTTCTATCCGTTATCCCAGGGATCGGAGCGGCGATCGTATGGCTGCCTGCGGTGCTCTACTTGTTTGCTGTTGGCGAGCTGGGTGCCGCGATTGGGCTGCTCTTGTGGTGTTCCATTGTGGTGGGCACCGTTGATAATCTGCTGCGTCCGTGGCTGGTGGGGAAAGACACGCAAATGCCGGATTTGCTGATTTTTCTCACCACAATAGGCGGTATTGTGCTGTTTGGTGCAGCGGGCATCGTGATAGGCCCGCTGATTGGAGCGCTGTTTGTAACGGTTTGGGATCTGTATGGTGTGGCCTTCAGAGGCATTTTGCCGCCATCACATCTTTCAAGCTCACCTGCCGTTAATACGCCTCAAAGCGACGGTGGCGATGCCAGCGTCTCGGATGATAAGGGCTAAGCGTTTCCGCCGAGGATTTGTTTTCGAGAACCTCGAACTGCAGGCGTGGCATCCGAGAAGACGCCCTCAATGACGTGGAATGCTCCGGGCTCTAGCTCCCAATTGAAATACGAGTGCGGGAGCGCCTCCGGAAAGAAGCCGTCAGTGAGATGACACGTGAGCGCGAGTGGAGGGCCCCCCGTTGAACCTTGGGAGCCCTCGAAGAGGTGTTGGGTGAGTTCTTCATCCGTCATGCGTGTCTCGCACCAGAAGGGCTGCTCAAAGCTCGGGCGGAGATAACCCGAGACGCGATCATGAAAGCTGGCCCAGGCGCGTCCGCTGATCGTTTCCTGAACAGCCGCGCGCACGGCTCCGAGGGCTGGGCCGTCTTCATCCACGCCCAAGAGCACGCAAGCCTGCCCGACAATGTTGCTGAACATCAGTGCTGTATCCCCCAGACTTTCAACGAGCCTCGGCAACTTCTCGGGATGCTGGATCAAATGATCTTCGGCAATGAACTCCAAGAGCGGCTGACGCTCAAGCGGCGCTTGCCGCAGCTTGCGCTTGAAGACCCAGCGGGCGATCGGATCGGGCTCCAAACACACGATGCGTTCGTAGCGTTCAAACACAAACGGTTGAATGCAGTAGCCGCCGCTAGGCCCCACCAAGAGCAACGTGCGGGCCTTCGGCTGAAACCCCAACAGCCATTCGCCGAGCGTCCAACGAAAAGGTTGCCAGAGCTCCTTCGAGTAGCGGAAGGCTCGCGCGTGATAGCGCAACCCGCCCGCATCGTTTAACCAACTGGTTCCCATGCAGGCGTGGTACGCGCTCCTGCCGCATGAAGCCACTCGTCCTGTCTTAAGCGCCGAAATTATCGGCGGAGGATGCCTGGCTGCTCGTGCTGCATTTAGCAAAAAAGAGCTCAAACGGGAAAGCCGCTGAGTGAGCGCTGTGCCGTCACTCTGGCACGCGGTTGCGAGCCGGAATTCTTTCCCAACGAGCTCGCTCACGCTTGGCCATCTGGGGGCAGAGCCTTGACGGACAGATTGCCACCTTGGAAGGCGCTTCTCAGTTCGTGACGGGGCCCGAAGATGTGCTGCACACGCAGGTTACGACGTTGCCAGCCATGGTGGCCCTCATAGACCAAGGAGCATCCGTACGATATCAGAGACCTTTGCCATGGTTGCTTCCGAGACGGCGCCAAGCGATTTTACGAGCCTGTCTGTTGATACCGTCCGCGTCTGCTCGCTAATGACATAGCTTACGACGCTGAGGCCTCCCTCCGGCGGCCGCACCTCGATACGCGTACGCACGGCACGCGGTTTGGACGTTAGGGGAAGAACCGTCACGAGTTTTGCAGCACTCGCGTTGAACGCGTCGACGCTGAGAATGAGCGCTGGTCGCACGCCAGCTTGCTCGTGTCCCTTCGTAGGGTCGAAACCGACGTGCCAAATTTCACCTCGACGCGGCGCGCTCATTCGTCAGCGAGCCCGTCTGTGCTCGTCGCATCCCACGCATCGCGTTCGGCTTGCTCGTCAGCCCAGGCGCCCGTGTCGGCTCTCAGCGCAGCGAAGTCGCTCGTGAGAGCTTCAAGGAAGGTCACGCGGCGGTACTCTTCTACTGCTCGCGATAGCGCGGCGGTGAGAGATATGTGTTTCGCGCGAGCTATCTCGGTGAGCGCCGCATGCGCCGCTGGGTCTATACGAACAGTCTCAGACATGTATACATTATAGTATACAGAAATGTATTGATCAACGATTCTTACAAGGTCTATCCTTGCCGCAGCGCTCAGCGGCGTGTTTTCTCGGACTCAGGCGGGTTCTTGAGCCTTCCCCATGCTTGAAATCAACACCCGCTCCTCGGTTCCCGTTTACGAGCAGATCGTCGCTCAGGTCCGGAAGGCCGTGGCGGACGGCTCGTTGGAACCCGGGAGCCCGCTCCCCACCATCCGGCAATTGGCGCGGGACCTGGAGTTGAATCCAGCGACCGTAGCCAAGGCATACCAGGTGTTGGAGAGGGACGGCGTGCTCGAGGCGGCGGGGCGGCGAGGCACCTTCGTCCGTGGCGACGCGCGCCCCCGCCTGGACGAAAGCCTGCGCAAAGAGGCCGAAGAGCAGCTTCGCCATCTCCTCGCGCGATGGCGGGCGCGCGGCCTCGAAGCCCACGACCTGCGCAAGTTATTCGACGAGCTATTGGCCGGAATGGAACCCCAGGAGAGCAACCGATGAACGCCGTGCACTTCGAAGCCGTGAGCTACGCCCTGCAGATCGCCTCCTTCTTCCTCATCGCCGGGCCGGTGATGGTGAGGACCGAGCGACGCCACACGTTGGCCCTGAACCCACCCTGGATTGCTTCTCAGAACGGCTTCCTGCAAACCCACGGCGAGGTGGCTCTGCGTCCCTTCCGTGTGGCCACGCTCGCCCTGCTCTCGTTGCTGGCCGCGGCGGCGGCCACCTCATCCCGGCAGTTGCTGTTCGCCATCCACACCGTGCTGTTTCTGGCGGTCACCCTAGCGTTCTACGTTTATTACGACAGGACGGAAAAGCATCTTCGGTCCACGATCCCGGAAGATCCTATCCGCAGGGCCGCCTTGAGCCCGCGCACGCTCCGCGCTTTCCTTCCCGGGTGGGCGCTCGGGGGGCTCAGCGCGGCGGCGGCCATTCTCGGCCTCAACGTTTGGGGCTATGCCGCGCGGGTCATCGAACCCTCCCGCGCGCTCGCCAACGCCACCTTCTTGATCCTGGTCGGAGTCGGGATGGGGCTGCTCCTGCGGCATACCCTGCGCAGGGCAGCCTACCGCATGAGCGCGGAAACCGATTCCAGCGGCCGCTCTCTGGAGCTATCACTGACGCTCAGCGTCGCAGCCTTCATGGCGCTCGTTTGCCTCTACCATTCGCTCGGAAGCTGCGGCCCGGTCCCCCTTTTCGCCTACCCGCCCACCCAGCTCCACGCCCTCATCGAAAACGCGCCCTGGAGCTGGGCCATCTTCTTCGAGCGGTCCGAATACCGCTGGGTGGAGCTGGGCACCGCCCTGGTTATCGCCCTCTTCGGTCCCTGGCAGGCGAGAAGCACCTTTAACCGCCGCATCATGGCCGCCGATTCCGTCAAAGTCCGCAGCGTCTTCGAGGTTTGACGCGAGGTCCAACACTCGGGCCGCAAGTCAGCGTCGCGCTACCTGGTACAGCCGATCTTCGTAGCCGAGGTAGACGGCTGTGTCAGTTTGGGCTGAAACATCGCCTGCTAGCAGCCTGCCTAGGGGAGCGATTCCGGTGCTGGTGAAGCGCGGCGACGCACTCATCTTTGATCGCCGCCTGTTTCATACGGGCAGCCCGAATGTGTCTGAAATCAGCGTAAAGTGGTGTTTTATGGCTATGGCTACCGCTGGCTTCGCCCCAAAGACAACATGACGGTCAGCGACGAGGTTCCTGCGCAAACACTTCGGAGAAAAGTTCGAGTAGAGGCCAAGTCGGGGTGCTCCTGGGTTGGAGTTCTTCTCCGCCGAGCGCGTGGAGATAGCTTGCCTGAGTCGCCCGATTGCCGTGCCGTGGCGGTCATTCACCGTGTGGAGCGGCTCAAAATTCTTCCGTGGGCTCGATGGGCAGTGAGTCTTCGAGGGTCAGATCGTTGAGATCGTTTTGTACTTTTGAGCGAAACTCGAACAGATCTTTACGGCGATCGAGGCGTGGGGTCACGCTGCCGCTGGCGCGTGAGCGGTAGAGATCGTTGATGTCCAGATCGGTGACGAGCAGCATTTCCACGTTGCTGTCGGCCTGGGCCTGCACGCCATCGCGCGCAAACTGGAAGTCACTCGGGGTGAACACCGCTGCCTGACCGTAGTGAATGTCCATCGCGGCAACGCTCGGCAAGTTCCCGATGATGCCCGCCGTGGCCACGTACACTTGGTTCTCGATGGCTCGCGCCTGCGAACAGTAGCGAACGCGCAAGTGCCCTTCGCGGTTGTCGGTGCAATAGGGCACGAAGATGATCTCGGCGCCCTGATCAGCGAGGTAGCGGGCTGCTTCGGGGAATTCGGCGTCGTAGCAAATCAAGATACCCACTTTGGCCTTGGGAGTGGCGATCACGCGCAGCTCATTGCCCCCTGTGATGCCCCAATAGCGTTTCTCGGCGGGTGTGATGTGAAGCTTCGGTTGCAAAACGTGCCTGCCATCGGGAAAGAACAGCGGCGAAACGTTGTAGATGGCTTCATTTCGCAGGATCGGGTGAGACCCAGCGACGATGTGTAGCCCATATTCGCGCGCGAGGCGACTCATCAGCTCCATGAACGGCCGCTCAAGCTCCGTGAGCTTCCGAATGCCTTCGAGGGAAGGCAGCTTCTTCAGGCTGTCTTGACTCAGGAGCTGAACACTGAAAAGTTCCGGGAATACCACGAAATCCGCGCGATAGTCGGCGGCGGTCTCGACGAAGTATTCAGTCTGGTCAGCGAACTCTTGGAAGCTGGCGACGCGTCGAACTTGGTACTGCACGCAGGCCACGCGCACTTTCCGAAAATCTTCGTCCTCGCGCGGGCGATGGTCGGGATTTTGCCACTCGATCAGCGAAGCGCAGTTCTTGCTGAGCGGGTCGCGAATGTAGCTGCGCAGGATGCCACGAACCACGAAGCCTTCGCGCAGTTGAAAGCTGAGCACAAGGTCACGGCGCTTTCCCGTTTCTACGGCATGCACGTAGTCCTCCGGGGACATCTCTGTGGCCACTTCGTGATAGCCGTACAAGCGCCCGCCCGCCAAAATGCGGCGTAAATTCAGGCGCCGACACAGCTCGCGTCGCGCTTCATACAACGCGTGGCCGATGCCACATCCCTGCATGTCAGGGTGAACGTACACATCCGCACCGTAGAGCGTGTCACCCTGCGGGTCGTGGTTGTGAAAGAAACCTCCGTCGGTCACGCCTGAGTAGGTGTGCTGCCGATAGGGATCAGTTCCCAAGCTCACGATCAAGCTCGACACGGACCCCACAATTCGCCCTTCGAACTCGGCGACCAACTGGCCCTCTGGGAAAACGCGCAGGTGGTTGGAGAGCTGCCCCCGATTCCACACCACGTTCTGCTCAACCATGCTCGGGAAACAGAGCTTGTTGAGCGCGATCAAGGCATCAATGTCCGATTCATGGCTCACGCGTAGCGAAACGTCGCCCTTCTTCGTCGCATAGGTTTTAGTGAGCATGGAGCTGTCTACAATACTCGTGGCCGCGGCGCTCTGCTTTTGCCCGTTCCGCAGGTGCAATCGAGGCAGCCATGGGTCGCACACGTCCCGCAGCTCAATTCGAGCTGTCGCTTGAGCGCTTGGCGGGCTCGGTGAAGGCGGACGGCGGCGTTGCTCGGCGAGATCTCTAGTTCCGAAGCGACTGCGCTCACGGGCTGCTCTTCGAGATCGACGCGCCTGATCATTTCAGCATACTCGTGCTTGAGAGTTGGCAGCAACGTGCGCATGCAAGCGCAGATCGCAGCGTGGAGTTCCGGCTCGGTGGGCAGGCTGGGTTCATGGAGCTGGGCCTCGAGCGCGCGGCTCTCACTCGCCCGATGACGGTAGAAGTCGATGAGCGCGTTGCGGAGCACGCGGTAGAACCACGCCACCGTGCTCTCGCTGTCTTGAATCGCGCCGCCCTTCTCAAGCGTTCGGACAAATGCGGCTTGAAGGATCTCCTCGGCCGCCGCGCGACTTGGGACCCGGGCTTCGAGGAAGGACAAAAACTCTCGATGGTTCGCCACGAGGCGGTCGACGGCCGTCCTCACAGCCGCACGCTTCGAAGCCTGAGCGCGTTCCCGATGACCGAGACCGAGCTAAGCGCCATCGCAGCGCTCGCGAGCATGGGGCTTAAAAGCAACCCGAAGAAAGGATAGAGAACTCCAGCCGCGATCGGAACGCCCAGCGCGTTGTAGATGAACGCGAACAGGAGATTCTGACGGATGTTTTTCATCACCTCCTTGGACAAGTGCCGCGCCCGCACGATGCCGCGAAGGTCGCCCTTCACGAGGGTCACGCCCGCGCTCTGAATGGCGACATCGGTGCCCGTGCCCATCGCGATACCGACGTGGGCGGTGGCGAGAGCGGGTGCGTCGTTGGTGCCGTCGCCCGCCATCGCGACGATGTGCCCTTGTTGCTTGAGCTGCGCGACCACCTCGTTCTTCTGGTGCGGCAGAACGTCGGCGCGTACGTCCTCGATCCCGAGCTTCTTGGCGACCGCTCGTGCCGTCGTCTCGTTGTCGCCAGTGAGCATGACCACGCGCAAGCCGCTTTCCCGGAGGACGCGCAGCGCCTCGGCTGTCGACTCCTTGATCGGGTCGGCAACGCCAAGAATGCCGGCGAGTTGGTTGCCGATTGCGAGAAAGACCACCGTCTGCCCCTCTTCGCGGAATTGCTGAACTTTAGCCATGAGCGGTTCGGTGCTCACACCTTGTTCTTCGATGAACTTTGCGTTGCCGAGCACTACCTCGGCTCCCTCGACGGTTCCGACGACGCCTTTCCCCACGACCGAGCGGAAGTCGGTTGCATTCGGCACGGAGACCTCTCGTGCGATCACCCCCGCGACGATCGCGGCGGCCAGTGGATGCTCGCTGGTCTTCTCGAGCGCGGCGGCCTTGGCAAGCACGCCTTCTTCGTCAAATCCTTCTGCTGCAACCACGCTCACGAGGCGCGGCCTGCCTTCGGTCAAGGTGCCCGTCTTGTCGACCACGAGGGTA
>Ga0105048_10009020_pt1 | contig 15916 bp, 14 predicted proteins | sample MAT05_FD_78382 | JGI IMG/M metagenome (GOLD analysis project Ga0105048, IMG submission 78382) | Freshwater microbial communities from Lake Fryxell liftoff mats and glacier meltwater in Antarctica - MAT-05 | ecosystem: Environmental > Aquatic > Freshwater > Ice > Liftoff microbial mat | place...
GATCTTCAACGACGGGTTTCAGGGGCTCGACTATTCCGGCGCGGCCGCGCAGTCGATCATCCTGATGTTCCTCGTCGTTTCGCTGACCTTCGTCCAGTTCCGCTATATCGAACGCAAGGTGCACTATACATGATCGAGCGCACCCCCCTGTTGAACATCGTCACGCATCTGATCCTGCTGTCGGGGCTGATCCTGATGCTGTTTCCGATGTATCTGGTGTTCGTGGCCGCATCCCTGACGCTGAAAGAGGTTTCGGCCATTCCGCCGCATTTCCTGCCCGGCGATCAGCTGTGGGTGAACATGGCCGCGGCATGGGAGAAGGCGGACTTTGGCGAAAAGTTTCTGAACACCTTCATCGTCGCCTTCGGGGTCGTGGCCGGCAAGATCAGCCTCGCCTGCATCACCGCCTTCGGCATCGTGTTCTTCAACCACCGCCTCAGGATGCCGATCTTCTGGGCCGTGTTCATCACCCTCATGCTGCCCCTCGAAGTCCGAATCGTCCCGACCTATGCCGTCGCCGCCAATGCGCTGCAGCCGTTTCAGGCGCTGCTCGACGTGACGGGCCTCACCTGGCTGATCAATACCCTCACCGGCATCGAAGTCGCGCTTGAATGGAACCTGCTGAATTCCTACACCGGCCTGATCATGCCGCTGGTCGCCACCGCCACCGGCACGTTCCTCTATCGCCAGTTTTTCCTGACCATCCCGGACGAACTGATCGAGGCCGCCAAGATGGACGGCGCGGGGCCCCTGCGGTTCCTGCGGGAAATCCTGATACCCCTGTCGGTCACCAACGTCGCCGCCCTTGCCACCATCATGTTCGTCTATTCCTGGAACCAGTATCTCTGGCCGCTTCTGGTCATCACCGATCAGTCCTACGGCATGGTCGCGGTCGAACTGGGCCGGCTTGTGCCCAAGATCACCTCGACCGGCGGCGAAGTCGCCAAATGGAACATCGCCATGGCGGGCACGCTGATCGTGATGATCCCGCCGATCCTCGTGGTCATCCTCATGCAGCGCTGGTTCGTGCGCGGCCTGATCAATACCGACAAATAGGAGCCCCCCAATGGCCAACATCTCGCTGCGCGCGGTCCGCAAATCCTATGGCAAAGAGGCCGTGGTGCATGGCGTCGACCTCGAAATCGGCAATGGCGAATTCATCGTCATCCTCGGGCCTTCAGGCTGCGGCAAGTCCACCCTTCTGCGGATGATCGCCGGTCTGGAGGGCATCACCTCGGGCGAGATCGCCATCGCCGACCGGGTGGTGAACACGCTCGAACCGCGGGAGCGCGGCTGCGCCATGGTGTTCCAGAACTACGCGCTCTATCCCCACATGACCGTCGCCGAGAATATCGGCTATGCGCTCAAGGTCGCGGGCGTCAGCCGCACCGAACGCATGGCGCGGATCAAGGCGGTGGCTTTGTCCGTCAGCCTCGGCGATTATCTTGACCGCCGCCCGGGCCAGTTGTCGGGCGGCCAGCGGCAGCGCGTTGCGATGGCCCGCGCCATCATCCGCGAACCCAAGGTGTTTCTGTTCGACGAACCGCTGTCGAACCTCGACGCCAAGCTGCGCGTGCAGATGCGCCATGAAATCCGCCGCATCCACAACCGTATCCACGCCACATCGGTGTTCGTGACGCATGACCAGCAGGAAGGCATGACGCTGGCCGACCGTCTGGTGGTGATGAACAAGGGGATGATCGAACAGGTCGGCACGCCCTCGCAGGTCTATGACCTGCCGGCCTCGGTCTATGTCGCAGGCTTCATAGGATCGCCCGCGATGAACTTCCTGTCGGGGCAGGTCGACCGTGCGGCCTCTGCCGTGCAACTGGCCTCGGGCGACCGCATTGCCGTGCCGGCCGCGCTCGCCGCCCGGCATGACGGCGCGCTGGTGCAGGTCGGCATCCGGCCCGAGGTGATGGGCCTCGTCGCAGCCGGCCATGGAAGCCTCGATGCCCGCTTCGAGTTTGTCGAAGAGCTCGGCTCGGGCCGCCTGCATCATCTCCAGTTCGAGGACCTGACCCTTGCCGTCCTGTCGCCCGACCGCCCGGACCTGACCCCGGGCCAGATCTGTGGCCTGACGATCCCGCCGCAGGCCGTCCATCTGTTCGACGCCACCACCGGCAAACGTCTCGACCCCTCCCCTGTCGCGCAGACCGTGGCCGAACTGGTCTAATCCGGCGCGCGGAACGGCATCACCAGCGCCAGATACCGCGCCTCGGCCTCGGCCTGCGCCGCGGCAATCGCCGGAATCGCCCGCATCCGCGCCATCATCGCCTCGACCTCGGGCGCATAGACCGCGATGCGGTCATCAGGGATCGCCGCCTTGGCGCGCGCGGCGAAATAGGCGTCGGTGTGACGCAGATTGGCCTCGGTCGTCTCGGCAACCGCCCCCCGCCCCCGGTCGCGCCGCAGTTGGTAGGCGTCCCCGGTCTTGATCGCATAGTGGTTGTAATGCGCCAGTTCATGGAAAATCTCGGCCGGCGGAAACGCCCGCAGGCGCGACCACAGCGGCACGTCCGGCGGCAGCTCGAACACCGACCCGTCACCCCGCATCACCCGCAACGGCGCCGGCCCCCTGTAGCCGACCATGTGATGGTTGTGCACGCCGCGAAACCGCGCCGGTGCCCGGGTCAGCGATTTGACCGCGCCATTGATCTTGTCCCGCAGCCCCAGCCGCAGCGGAAACTGCGCGCAGACCCGCCCCGCCGCCCAATGCCCCGGCACCGTGCCAAAGGTGACCGCATTCAGCGCGATGATGTCGACCCCGCCCGCCTGCGCCGTCAGATCGCGCAGCCGGCCCGCCCCGACCGACACCTGCAGAAATTCGTCCGCATCCAGCATCATCAGCCAGTCCGCCCGATCCACGCCGAACCGCCGCCGCAGCTTGTCATAGCCTGCGTGCTGCGGAATCTCTCCCGGCTTCAGGACGTTCTCAAGATGCCCGATGAACCCCGCCCCGGCCAGCGCCGCCAGCACCGCATCGGTCCCGTCCCGGCAATCGTTCGACGCCACCAGAACCCTGTCGAACCCCAGCACCAGATGATGGGCGACGAATTCCAGCACGAAAGGCCCCTCGTCCTTCATGCAACTCATCAGCACATGCTCGCCGCTCGCCACCCTGCCCCGGTCCCTTCATTCTGACCAAAATATCCCGGGGGTGTGGGGGCTGGCCCCCACTCCGCCGCCTCACCCCGAACCCGCCCCCCGGCAGACTACCACCCCGTCAGCGCCCCTAGCGCGCATAGCCCGGGGTCTTGCCCCAGGCCCAGGCATCGCCGATCATCTGCGGCAGGGTGGAACGTTCGGGTGCCCATCCCAATTCGTCCACCGCCCGCGCCGAGGCCGAGACCAGCGCCTCCGCATCCCCCGCCCGCCGCGGACCCACCACCAGCGGCACCTCGCGGTTGGTCACCGCGCGCGAGGCGTCGATCACCTCGCGCACAGAAAATCCCCGCCCTGATCCCAGATTGAACGCCCGGCTCGGTCTGCCGTCCATCAGCCACCGCAGCCCCAGCACATGCGCCGCCACCAGGTCGCTGACATGCACGTAATCGCGGATGCAGGTGCCGTCGCGCGTCGCATAATCGGTGCCGAACACGGTCAGCGCCGGCCGCCGGCCCTCGATCGCGTCCAGCATCAGCGGAATGAGATGGGTCTCCGGCACGTGCTGCTCGCCCACCTCGCCGTCGGGATCGGCCCCCGCCACGTTGAAATACCGAAAGATCACATGCGCCAGCCCGTGGCTTGCCCCGAACCCGGCGAGCATCTCTTCGATTGCGCGCTTGCTGGCACCATAGGCGTTGATCGGCCGCTGCACGGTGTCCTCGTCCAGCAGCACGCCGTCCTGATCGCCGTAGGTGGCGCAGGTCGACGAGAACACGAACCGGCGGCAGCCCTGCGCCACCGCCGCCTCGATCAGGTTCAGGGCCCCGGTCACATTGACCCGCCAATACCGCCCCGGATCGGCCATCGACTCGCCGACCAGCGACAACGCCGCGAAATGCATCACCGCCACCGGGCGATAGGTGGCAAAGGCAGCGTCCACCGCCGCCCGGTCCATCAGGTCGCCCTCGACAAGCGGGCCGAACTTCACCGCCTCGCGCCAGCCGGTCGACAGGTTGTCGAACGCCACCGGCACGAACCCCGCCCGTGCCAGCGCCTTGCAGGCATGCGCGCCGATATAGCCCGCACCCCCCGTGACCAGAACATGTCGCTCATCGTTCATCACACCACCCGCAAAACCCCTGCAACAGGCATAGCGCGGCCATGGCGGGTTGTCTAATCGCGGCTTGTCGAACCGGATCAGACCATCCGCAGCCAGATCGAAGGCGCCAGCGTCGGCGAGATTTCTGCCGCCACAAAGCCCCAGTTGGTGGGCGCCGCCGTGCCATAGGCCAGAACCCGGCGCAACACCTTGCGCGCCGTGGTCACCGGCGCCGTGCCACCGTTGATGTCGGGCGTCGCGGTGATTGCCCAGTGAATCAGCGTCGCCGTCGAGGAATAGCGGACTCCCAGCCAATAGGTCCGCCCCCGGCGCAGCGTCACCGCTGCCGGCGCGGTCCTGACCCCCGCAGCCGCCAGCGACATGTCGGCGGTTTCCAGTATCAGTTGCGCGGGGCGGCCCCAGTCGTCGGACTCGTAGATCACCACCTTGGCCAGCGCCGCCGCCACCGCCGTCGAACAGTTGACCGCGATCTGGTCCACCGGCAGGTCCGTCCGGGAGGCAAACGGAAAGAGGTCGATCCGCCCCGCCGCCCCGGCCTGCGGGGTCGTCGCCCCGCCCCCCGAACCGGTGGTGGTCAAGACGAACTCGCCCACAGGCGGCACCAGACAGGGCAGATCGCCCCCGGTCTCGAGAATCTTCGTGGCACCTCCGAGCCGCGCCTTCAGCCGTCCGACCGCCCCGTCATGCCAGACCATGCCGTCCACCGGGGTTGACGGGTCGCCCGCCTGCCCGGCCAGCAGCACAGGTTGCGCCAGCGTCGCCACCCCGCTGGCCGCCGCCACGCTGAGCGCGTCGACATAGGTCGACCCGTCCGGGCTGACCTTGACCTTCAGGTCATCGCCGCCCAGCAATCCCATCAGGGCCCGTGTCGAGAACCCGGTCTTGAACGAGATGGCCGCATCATTGCCGGTGGCGGCCTTGTTCAGCACCGCTTCCATCCCGGCCCCGGCGTGGTTCAGCAGCACTGCGGGGCTGTTGACCGACAACCGGTTGGTGGCATCGCCCGCCGCCCCGCCCAGTCCCAGATGCCTTGCCGCCACCACCGCCTGCTGCGCCGCAATCGTGGTCACCGTGTTGGCAAAGGTCACCGTCGGGCTGTTCACCACCAGCGAACCGCCCGCCCCCGCCACATCCGACCCGACGTTGACGACAGTTGTCGAGCCTGACACCCCACCCGTGCCCAGATTGACGGTCTTGGCCGCCGCCGCCGCCGTGGCACCGATGCCGACACCGTAGCTCGCAGCGCCGGTCGCCGTGCCAAGGCTGGCCGCCGCCGCACTGACCGCGAAGGTCCCCGAAAACGTCTTGGCCCCGCTGAACACCTGGGTCCCGGCCAGCAGCGCGAACTCGCCAGACACCGACGGCAGCGTGTAGCTGCGCAGGGTCGCGGTCGGCAGGCCGCTGACCACGAACTCGGCGGCCTTGGTCGGGTCGGTGCCGTCGCGCAGCGTCAGCCCCGTGGCGTTCAGCCCGGCCGGCAGGCTGACCACCCCGCTGGCCGCCGCCACCGACATCGCGGTGTAATAGGCTGATCCGTTCGGGCTTACCTTGACCTGCAGCGCGTCCGACCCGGTGGTGCCGATCTCGGCCCGGCCCGAAAACCCGGTCTGAAACAGCAGGCTGGCGGTGTCGGTGGCACCCGCCTTGTTGATCTTCACCTGATGCCCCGCCCCGGCATGGCTCAACAGCGTGGCGGGCGAATTCACCGACAGCCGGTTGGTCGCATCCGGCGCGGTCGACACGCCAAGCTGCGCCACCTCAAGCGGCCCGTCCGCCAGCATGACCCACCCCGTGCCGTCGAACGAGGCGACCGCCGCCTCGGCCTCGACATAGGCCCGCCAGCCGGTGAGCGGCGTCAGGAACGCCCAGACCCCCGCCTCGGAAAGGGCGATCTTGCTCGCCTGACCGGCCCAGGCCCCCGTCGCCCCCGCCGCCACGATGTGCCGGTCCCCCGCCACCGTCGCGCCCGGCGGTGCCGTCAGCGTCCGGTTGATCACCGACAACTGCACGATGACATCCAGCAGCCGCAGCGCCTCGTTGTGTGTCACATGCTTTTGCGCCTGCGCGGGCTGGATCAGCGGCAACGACAGGATGGGGGATTGATCGGGCATCGGCATCTCCAGTGATCAAGGTTGCGCCGAACGCTAGGCAAACATCCTGAACCCTGTCTGACCACAGCGCGCGCACCCCCGGAGGGGGCCGCAACACGCTCAGCCGTCGACGGCCCCCGCCCGCGCCTCGGCCCAGGTCGACACCGAGATGGCGGCAATGATCAGCGCCGCCCCGGCCAGCACGAACCCGTCCACCGGTTCGGCGAACACCAGCGCGCCAAGGGCTGTCGCCCAGACGATCTGCAGGAATGTCACCGGCTGCGTCACCGCAAGGGGGGCGGCGGCAAAGGCCCGGGTCATCGCGTAATGCGCGAAGGTGCCCAGCACCGCCGTCCCCGCCAGAAGCCCCGCCTGCGCCCAGCTGACCGGCTGCCAGACGGCTGCGGCAAAGGGCACCAGTCCGACCGCCGCGATCAGCGACAGCATGGCCACCACCACGCTGGCGGGCAGCATCGCCGACAGCCGCTTGGCGAACAGATAGCTGCCCGCAAAACAGACCGCCGCACCAATCTGCGCCACATGCCCGTCCGTCACCTCACGAAGGCCCGGCCGCAGGATCACCGCCGCCCCGACCAGCGCCACCGCCGACGCCACCACCCGCCCGCGCGTCAGCCGCTCGCCGAAGACCAGCACCCCGCCCAGCATCACCAGCACCGGGTTGAGATAGCCGATCGCCGTCACCTCGGCCACCGGCAGCCGCGCCATGGCATAAAACCACAGGATCACCGCCGCCACATGCACCATGCCCCGCAGCCCGAACAGCCGCAGCGCGCCCGCCGGAAACCCCGTCCGCATCATCGGCGCCAGCATCGGCAGGATCAGCACCACGCCAAAGGCAAACCGCAGGAACGCCTGCTGCGCCGCCGGCAGATCGGTGCCGATATAGCGCACGATGCCGGTCACCCCGACAAAGCTCAGCCCGCAGGCCAACATCCACAACGCCCCGACAACCGGGCGACCCTGATCCGATGTCCTCATCCGCGGACCTGACACCGAACGGCGACCGGGGGCAACCCCTCAGCCAAAGGCAAGACCGGCGGCAATCGCCCACATCGTCAGCCCCACGACAATCTCCAGCCAGACCCAGGCCCGCGCGTCGGCAAACACCGGCGCCAGCAGCCGGGCGCCAAACCCCAGAGCCGCAAAGAACGTAAACGACCCCAATGCCGCACCCGCCCCGAACAGCCGTTCATGCGGTGCATATTGGGCCGCAATGGACCCGATCAGCACCACCGTGTCCAGATAGACATGCGGGTTGGCCCAGGTCAGCACCAGACAGGTCGCAATTACCCGTGCCAAAGGCGCCCGCACGCCGGGATCGGGCCGCAAAGCCGCCCCGCCCCGTGCCGCCGCGCGAAACCGCAAGGCGCCGTAGACCAGCAGGAAGGCCACGCCACCCCAGCGCATCGCCTCGCCGAGCCACGGCAACCGCGCCGATACCAGCCCGAATCCCGCCACCCCGGCGGTGATCAGCAGGGCGTCCGACAGCGCACAGACCGCCACCACCGCGCCCACATGCTCGCGCCGCAGACCCTGCCGCAGCACAAAGGCGTTTTGCGCCCCGATGGCAAGGATCAGGCTGACCGCCACCAGCCAGCCCGAAACCGCAGCACCGATCATGCCGCAGCCGCCAGCCGCCGCAGCGCCGCCATCGCATTTAGGCTGCGGCCCCACGCCACCAACGGGTCGTGAAAGAGCCCTGCCAGCACGTCGGGCCTGCCGGCAATCTGCCGATCGCCCTGCCCGGCCCTGGCCAGCACCATCCCCGCAATCATTGCCCGCACCTCACTACCGCCCCGCATCATCCCCTCCATCAGCCTGGCCCTTGACCTGCCAGCCGGATCAGGATCAATCCAGTTAATCTTTCTGATCCTGATGAAGCGTGGCTGATGCTCGATCCCGCCCAGCTTGCCGCCCTTGCGGCCATCCACCGCCGAGGCTCGTTCGACCGGGCGGCGGCGGACCTGCACGTCAGCCCGTCTGCCGTCTCGCAACGCCTCAAGGCGCTGGAGGAACGCATCGGAACCCTGCTGATCCGCCGAGGCCAGCCCTGCACGGCGACCGAGGCGGGCCTGCGGGTGATCCGGCATCATGACGAACTGGCCCTGCTGGACAGCGCGCTGGCCGCCGACCTGCCGCGCGTCGCCCCCGGCCGCACGACCCTGCGCATCGCGGTCACTGCCGACAGTCTGGCGACCTGGGTCATCCCGGCGCTGGCTGCGGTTGACGGCGTGCTGTTCGATCTGGTGATCGACGATCAGGATGTCAGCCAGACCTGGCTTTGCCGGGGTGAGGTCGCGGCCGCCATCACCGGCCATCCGGGGCCCCTGCAAGGTTGCGACACGGTTTCGCTTGGCGCCCTGCGCTACCGTGCCACCTGCAGCCCCGAATTTCGGACCAGATGGATGCCGGGCGGCCCCGATGCCGCCACCCTGCGCGCCGCCCCCGCCCTGACCTTTTCCGACAAGGACCGTCTGCAAAGCGTCTGGGTCGCCGCCCATATCGCCGCGGGCCGCAGACTGGCGCTGCCAACGCATCGCTTGGCCTCGACCCATGCGTTCGTCGATGCCTGTCTGCTGGGTCTGGGATGGGGACTGAACCCCGAACCGCTGGTGTCCGGCCATCTGGCCAGCGGCGCGCTGGAGGAGTTGATACCGGACACCCCGCTCGACGTGCCGCTGCACTGGCAGGTCACGCGGCTTGCCGCCCCGGCGCTGGCCGCGTTGACCCGGGCGATCAGACTGGCAGCCGCCGCATGGCTGCAGCCGGTCTGATCACTCCATCAGCGCGGCCACATCTTCGGGCACGTCAAAGTTGTGCGTCACCGTCTGCACATCGTCGTCCTCTTCCAGCATGTCGATCAGCCGCATCAGCTTGGTCGCCGCATCCAGATCGACGTCGGTCAGACTTTGGGGCTTCCAGATGAACCTGGATTCAAGCGACTCGCCCAGCGATTTTTCCAGCGCGTCCGACACCTCGGACAGCGCCTCGACCTGGCAATAGATCCAGTGGCCGTCCTCGTCGGACTCCACATCGTCCGCCCCGGCCTCCAGTGCCGCCATCATCACGTCATCGGCCGACCCGGCGCTGGCCTGATACGAAATTTCGCCCACGCGATCAAACGAATGGCTGACCGACCCGGTCTGCCCCATGTTGCCGCCGCATTTCGAGAAATAGCTGCGCACGTTGCTCGCGGTGCGGTTCAGGTTGTCGGTCATCGCCTCGACGATGATGGCAATCCCGTTGACGCCGTATCCCTCATAGCGGATTTCGGTGTAATCCGCGCCGTCGCCCATCTGCGATTTCTTGATGGCGCGGTCGATCACGTCCTTGGGCATCGACACCGCCTTGGCGGCCTTGACGGCCAGCCGCAGCCGGGGGTTCATGTCCACATCTGGCATGCCCATCCTGGCCGCCACGGTGATTTCCTTGGCCAGCTTGGAAAACATCTTGGATCGCAGCTTGTCCTGCTTGCCCTTGCGATGCTGGATGTTCGCCCATTTCGAATGGCCTGCCATGACCCGTCTCCGATCCCTGATTTCGGTGCTGGCGTGGCTTACACCACCGGGCCGCGCCCCTGCAACCCGTCGGATCGGCAATAGTGCCGATCCAGCGGTCCGGTCAGTCCTCGACCGGCACCGGCGAGACGAAACTCCACACCCGCCCGCTGTCAGCCGTCACCGTCACCACCGCCATCGGAGCCAGCAGGCCCTTGGCGTCCAGCGCCCTGACCACCTCTTCGGCGATCTGCCGCAGCGGGTTCGGACGGTCCTCGATCACCACGACATAGTCAAACCCCGGCCCGCAGGGCGCAAGCCGCCCGGCCCCGCCCGCCGCCGCCCAGTCAGCCCGGCACACCGTGCCATCGGTCAGCGTCAGCGCCAGCACATCGGCGGTCAGCCGCAGCGTCGCCGGACCGGCAGACGGCACAGCCGCACAGGCCCCCAGCGCACAGGCCCCCAGCAGCGCCAGTCCCAAAGCCGCGTATCGCATCGCACTCTCCTACAACGGCCACAGCACCGGAATCAGCACCGAAGCGATCAACCCGCAGATGATGTTCAGCGGAATCCCCACCCGCAGATAGTCCGTAAACCGGTATCCGCCCGGGCCGTAGACCATCATGTTGGTCTGATACCCAATCGGCGTCGCAAAGGCGACCGTGGCGGAAAACATCACCGCCACCGCAAAGGGCCGTGGGTCCAGCCCCAGCGAGGTGCCCAACTCCATCGCGATCGGGGTATAGATCACCGCTACCGCGTTGTTGGACAGAAACTCGGTCAGGATCACCCCCAGGAAATAGACGCAGAAAATCACCATGAAGGGCGACAGACCCATCATCCACGGCGCCACCGCCGTCACGATCCGCTCGACCGCGCCCGAATGCTCCAGCCCCGCCCCCACCGCCAGCATGGCAAAGATCATCGCCAGCAGCCGCCCGTCGATGAAGGAAAACGCCTCGTCACTGTCGATGCAGCGGGTCACCAGGATGATCGCCACCGCCACCAGCCCGAGGGCGATGATCGGGGCCAGCTCGAACGCCGACAACACCACCACCAACGCCATCGCGCCAATGGCTATCGGTGATTTGTGCCGGCGGAAGGCCTTGATCGTCGGGTGGCTGATGTCGATCAGGTCCATGTCCGCCGCCAGCCGCTGAATATCCTCGATCGCCCCCTCCAGCAGCAGCGTGTCGCCGACCCGCACCACCAGTTCGTCCAGCTGCCGCCCGATGTTTTGGTCGCGCCGATGCGCCGCCAGAATGTAGACCCCATACCGCCGCCGCAGCCGCAACTCGCCAAGCGACCGCCCGATCATCCGACACCCCGGCGAGATCAGCACCTCGACCGTCTCGGTTGCCACCGACGACAGCTTGTCGGCCAGCACCACGTCCTTGCGTTCCTTCAGGCTCAGGAGTTCGGTCATCTCGGTGCGCAGCACCACCCGGTCGCCCGCCTCCAGTAGCACGGGGGCCATGTCGCGCCGCAGGCTGGCATCGCCGCGCAGCACGTCGATCACCCGCACCCCCTCGCGCTTGAAGATGTCGACATCCAGCGGTGCCTGCCCGATCAGGAACGATCCCTCGGGCACCGCGACTTCGGTGAAGTATTTCATCTTTCGCCGGTCGGCCAGCAGCGTGCCCATAGATTGGCGCGACGGCAGCAGCCGGTCGGCGAACAGCGCCAGATACAGCCCCCCTGCCAGCGCCATCACCATGCCCAGCGGTGCTATTTCAAAAATCCCGAACGGCTCCAGCCCCTGATCGCGCGCCACCCCGTCGACCAGCAGGTTGGTCGACGTGCCGATCAACGACATCATGCCGCCCAGCACCGTCATATAGCTCAACGGGATCAGAAGTTTGGACGGCGCCACCTGCAGCTTGACCGCAATCTGCATGACCACCGGAATCATCACCGCCACCAACGGCGTGTTGTTCATGACCGCCGAGGCCAACGCGGCAAAGCCGAACAGCGCCACGATTGTGGTGCGGGGCCGGTCGCCGATATGCCGGCTGACCATCACGATGATCATTTCGACCGCACCGGTCCGCACCAGCCCACCCATCACCATGAACATCAGAACGATCGTCCAGGGTGCCGAGTTCGACAGCACATCCACCGCCTCGTTGACCGGCAGGATGCCGAGCACGATCATCAGCGCCGCTGCCCCGATGGCCGTCACCTCGACCGGAAAGGTTTCGCGCAGGAACAGCACGAACATCCCCACCATGATCGCCAGGGCCAGGTAAACTTCGGCCGACGGGCTCAGGTCCAGTCCGATCATGAACGTCTGTTCTCCAGTGCTCTGCTGCCGCCCACTACCCCGCCCACCCGCGAAGATCAAAAGAATTCAATCGGCCGTGGCCGCCGCCCGTGGCCGCACCAGCGCGATCCCCGCCAGCATCAGCACCGCCGCCAGCAGCACCCACGCCGAGAACCGCTCGCCCAGCAGCACCATCGCCCAGACCACGCCCGAGGCGGTGACGATATAGCTGGTCTGCGCCGCGAACACCGCTCCGGCGCGTGCGGCCAGCGCCACATAGCTGGCATAGATCAGCCCGTGCAGCGCCGAAGACACCACCAGCGCCCATTCCGGCCGGCCCCAGGGTTGCAGCGGGTCGATCCACTGGCCAAGGCCCAGCATCACCGGCAGGCACAGCAGCATGCCAACAAGCGACGCCCCGAACATCGCCTGAACCGGGTCCATGCCCGCCGTGCCATAACGGGCCACAAACGTGCCCTCCAGCGCATAAAACAGCGGTCCGACCATCGCCAGCGGCAAGAACGCCGCCATCCCCGCCCCCGGCAACCGCGCCTCGGGCAGCGCGATCAGCGCCACCCCCGCCAGCCCCAGCAGCAGCCCCGCCAGCCGCGCTGCGCTGAACCGGTCCATCCCCAGCGCCAGCCCCAAGGGAAACGCCATCAGCGGCACTGTCGAGATCAGGATCGCCATGATCCCCGCCGGCAGCCTTGCGACCGAGATATAGAACGTCGCGTTCGGCACCAGCGTCCCCAGCACTGCCACGACGACATAGAACACCAGCGCCCGGCGATGCAGCGGCAGCCCCTGCCCCCGCGCCAGCGTGATCGCGCCCAGAACCAGCACGCAGACCACCAGTTGCCAGAAGATCAGCCCGAACGGCGGATGCCCCGTCATTGTCGCCATCTTGCCCAGCGGCTGCGTCGCGCCCCACCCGACCCCCATGGCGATCAGCCACGCCGCATAGCCCCGTCTCACGGCCGCGCCTCCTGCAGCCGTCCGCCGATCCGGATCATCCGCACCGCCACGGCCTTGCCCGTCCTGTCATCGGTCTCGACATAAACGCCCGACAGCGTCGCAGGCCCCTCGGCAGGCTCGAACCGCCCCTTCGACATGCCGGTGATGAACCGCCGCAACGGCTCCATCTTGTCCATGCCGATCACGCTGTCATAATCGCCGCACATCCCCGCATCGGTCAGATATGCCGTGCCGCCCGGCAGGATCATCGCATCGCCCGTCGGCACATGGGTATGCGTCCCCACCACCAGGCTGGCCTGCCCGTCGCACCAATGCCCCATCGCCATCTTTTCCGATGTCGCCTCGGCATGCACCTCGACAATCACGGCCTGCACCGCGCCGCCCAGAACATGGGTCTTGAGGATCGCCTCCAGCGCCGAAAACGGATCGTCAAAGGGCCGCTTCATGAACACCTGGCCCAGAACCTGCACCACCAGCACCCGCTTGCCACCCGGCGCGGTAAACACCTTGGCCCCGCGCCCCGGGGCGACCTTGGAAAAATTCACCGGCCGCAGCAGGCGCGGCTCGGTCTCGATAAAGCTGATCATGTCCTTCTGGTCGAAGGCATGGTCGCCAAGCGTCACGCAATCCGCCCCCGCAGCCAGCAGGCCCCTGGCATGCTCGGGCGTCAGCCCCGCGCCCTGGCTGGCGTTCTCGCCGTTGACGACGATGAAATCGAGACCCCAGTCGGCCCGCAGCCCCGGCAACCGCTCGGCCACCGCAGCCCGCCCGCTGCGCCCCACCACATCGCCAAGAAAGAGAAGTTTCATGCCCCGGGCATAATCCCGCTCTTCGGCGCCAGCAAGCGCATTCCCGACCCCTCCTGCAAAGGCCCAATTCTCTCGTCGTGCCAACCCTGACCATGGTCACGGTAATTCTCAGGCGATTGCCATCACGTCAAGTCCATCCCGCCGCGCCGCGCTGCCGGAACAGAGTTCCGATAGCCCTTCCCCCCATCCTCGCCCCGCCCTATGTTCACGATATGACCCTGCTTCCGCCCGCCCTCGATCATTGCTTCGCCGCACAAGGGTGGACGCTGCACCCGCATCAGACCGACATGCTGACGCGCGCGCATGACCCCGCCACGCTCTTGATCGCGCCAACCGGAGGCGGCAAAACGCTTGCCGGATTCTTGCCAACCCTTTGCGAGCTTGGGCCAAATCCGCCGCCGGGCCTGCACACGCTCTATATCTCTCCCCTCAAGGCGCTGACGGCCGACATCCGCCGCAACCTGCGCCGCCCTGTCGAGGAAGCGGGCCTCGCGATCCGGATCGAAGACCGCACCGGCGACACCAGCCAGCACACCCGCCGCCGCCAGCGCGCCGACCCGCCCCACATCCTGCTGACCACGCCCGAAAGCCTTGCCCTGCTTTTGACCTACGAAGACGCGCCGCGCCTTTTCTCCCGTCTTTCCCGGGTGATCGTGGACGAGCTTCATGCGCTTGCCGAAAGCAAACGCGGCGATCAACTGGTGCTGCAACTCGCCCGGTTGCAAACCCTGAACCCCGGCCTTCGCCGGATCGGCCTGTCGGCCACCGTCGAGGACCCCCCCGCCCTCGCCCGGTTTCTGGCCCCCGGGACGCGGATTCTGCACGCCGATCCCGGCCCCGATCCCGACATCCGGATGCTGCAAACCGCCGAGGCCCCGCCCTGGTCCGGCGGTGGGGGCCGCTATGCCATCCCGGCGATTCTCGATGAAATCCGCCGCCACAAGACCACCCTGATCTTTCACAACACCCGCGCGCAGGCCGAAATCTTTTTTCATAACATGTGGTTGCAGAACGAAGACAACCTCGCGATCGGCATCCACCACGGATCGCTGGACCGCGAGCAGCGGGAACGGGTCGAGGCGGCGATGACCAACGGCGATCTGCGCGCCGTGGTCTGCACCGGCTCGCTCGACCTGGGGATCGACTGGGGTGACGTCGATCTGGTCATTCAGGTCGGCGCGCCAAAGAACGTCAAACGCCTTGTGCAGCGCATCGGCCGCGCCAACCACCGCTACAACGCGCCGTCCAAGGCGCTGCTGGTGCCCGCCAACCGCTTCGAGGTTGTCGAATGCGTGGCCGCCCTGCAAGCCGTCCGCGAGCGCGATCTCGATGGCGATCCGCGCGGGCCCGGCCCCCGCGACGTGCTCTGCCAGCATGTGCTGGCCACCGCCTGCACCGGTCCGTTCGACGCCGTGGCGCTGTATGAAGAAGTGATCACTGCCGGCAGCTACCGCCACCTGCTGTGGGAAGATTTCGCAGCCATACTGGATTTCGTGGCAACCGGCGGCTATGCCTTGCGCGCCTATGACCGATGGCAACGCCTGATGCAGACCAACGGCAAATGGCACCTGCGCGACCCCAGGTCGGCGGGGCTGATCCGCCAGAACCTCGGCACGATCATAGACATCGAAACCCTCAAGGTGCGGCTCAAGGGCCGAAACGGCAGCAAACCCCTTGGCGAGATAGAGGAATCCTTCGCAGCCACCCTCACCGCCGGCGACACCTTCCTGATCGGCGGCGAGGTCGTGCGCTACGACGGTTTGCGTGACATGACCGTCGAGGTGACCCGCCAGCCCGGCCGCGACCCCCGCGTCGCCGTGTTCAACGGCACCAAATTCGCCACCTCCACCCAACTCTCGCACCGCATCCTGCAGATCCTGCAACAAGACCGCTGGCCCGACCTGCCCGGCCATACGGCCCAATGGCTTGCCCTGCAGCGTCAGGTCTCGCGCCTGCCGGGCCCCGACCGCCTGCTGCTCGAATCCTTCCCGCACGATGGCCGCGAACACCTGATCCTCTACGGCTTCGCCGGC
>Ga0105048_10009021_pt1 | contig 15914 bp, 12 predicted proteins | sample MAT05_FD_78382 | JGI IMG/M metagenome (GOLD analysis project Ga0105048, IMG submission 78382) | Freshwater microbial communities from Lake Fryxell liftoff mats and glacier meltwater in Antarctica - MAT-05 | ecosystem: Environmental > Aquatic > Freshwater > Ice > Liftoff microbial mat | place...
CCGATGCAGTTGGTGAAGATTTTTACAAACTCATAGATCAGTTGGGTGAAACGCCTTTGCCCAGATACATAAAAAGAGATGTTGAGGCGGCTGATAAAGATAGATTTCAAACCATATTTGCTGAGAATAAAGGAGCAGTAGCCGCTCCAACTGCTGGGATGCACTTTACCAAACAGTTGGTTAAAAGGTTGTCTTTAAAAGGTGTAGAAGTTACGCCATTAACGCTGCATATAGGGCTTGGAACTTTCCGGCCGGTAGATGTTGAGGATTTGACCAAACACAAAACTGATTCTGAAAATTTTAATATTCCGGAAATAACTGTTGATAAAGTAAATGCAAGTCTGGAAAAGAAAGGAAAGGTTTGCGCAGTAGGTACCACTTCAATGCGGGCTCTGGAATCTTCGGTTTCTTCCATTAACAGGCTTAAAATGAACGCTGGCTGGACAGATAAGTTTATTTTTCCACCATATGATTTTAAAATTGTAAATGCTTTGATTACCAACTTCCACATGCCGCAGTCAATTTTATTAATGATGGCATGTGCTTTCGGAGGTTTTGAACTCACAATGAAAGCCTACGAAGAAGCAATAAAGGAACAATACAAGTTTTGCACCTATGGCGATGCTATGTTGATACTTGATTAGAGAATACTTAAATGGAAGCTAGCCACCGCGAAAGTTGTGGCTTTTTTTTTGACTAACAATTGGTAAGCAATCCAGTTTTGAGATCAGTCTGCTGAAATCTAAAAAGGGCTGCAACTGGATTTGATTTACATCAAACTAATCTGACTATTAGTCTTTTCTAAATCAATGATTACGTGGAAGTTATTGCAGTACCAGAAATATTTAATTTGGGTTTAGCTCATATTTTTGAAAATTTCGCTGGCAGAATAAAGATCTATATTCAAGTGTACCATAAAAAATTGAGGTTGTCAGGCTCCAGTTTTATCATGTGGTTTGTCCCAGATTACGCAATATGGAAATGTCGATTTTGTAATCCCTATCTGTGTTTATTTCCCCTTTTTGTTTTTGTCCTTATCCTTCTGCGCATCCTGAGCCATCCGCATGGCTTGTTCCAGACGGGCTGCAAAACCAGATTTTTTCTTGGTTGCGTTTTTCACTTTATTGGCTTCCAGTTTTAATCGGAGTTGGCCTTCGTCCACAAATCGTTTGATAACCTGCTGCTGCACAATACTAACTACGTTGGAAACCAGGTAATAAAAACTAAGTCCGGCAGGAAGCGAGTTCAAAATAAACATGAAAACCACTGGCATTATGTAGCTCATTGACTGCATGGGACCAGCCACCGTACTGGTTTGGTTGTTGTACCAAGTGAGTACCAAAGTGGATGCAGTCATTAAAATGGTAAATAGACTGACGTGGTCACCATAACCAGGCAATTTGAAAGGGAGAGTGGCAATGGAATCGTAAGAACTCAAATCTGGTGCCCACCAGAAACTTTCTTGCCGAAGTTCGATGGCATTGGGGAAAAAGTTGAACATGGCAAGCAAAATTGGCATTTGTAAAAGCAATGGAATACAACCACTTAGAGGATTTATGCCTACCTGCTGGTACAATTTCATTTGCTCGGCCTGGGCTTTTTGCATGTCATCACCCGTTCTTAATTTTATTTCATCCAGTTCAGGTTTTAATACTTTCATTTTGGCCATAGAGATATATGACTTATATGAAAGAGGCAAAAGCAACAGTTTAATCAGTAGTACAAGTATGATAATGATAACCCCATAATTGGAGATAACACCTTCCAACCAGTAGAATACATTGACGGTTATAAACCTATTAACCAGATTGATAACTGGCCAGCCGAGATAAACGTTTTTGTCATAATCAGGCGTTACAGCTTTAAGCGTCCTAAACTCGTTTGGCCCAAAATACCATGAAAAACCCAGGCTTTGGTTTGCTAGAGGTACTGAAAAACTTGCCTCCATATTTTTGACAGAGGTGGTATCAGCTTCGTCCGTTTTTTGTTTGATTTTGAGGTTAGAGAAACCAGAGTTCGCAATCAAACCAGCATTGAAAAACTTTTGCTTGAAAGAAAACCATTTGACTGGATTGTTGATTTCTGCCTTTTCTTCTGTAGTAGATGTTTCGGTCAGGTTGTTAAATCCTTCAACTTCCTGATAATAATTGATGCAGGTTGTGGTTCGGTTTTGGATAATGTCTTTCTCTAATTGATTGGCGTTGAGCGAATACGATAGATCTGCCTGGGCTTTTTCTGAAAGCGGTAAGCCAGATGTATTTACTACATATTTGAGTATGTACCCTTTGGCAGGCATGGTAAATTTTTGTTCGATTTTGCCTCCTCCTGGCAGATTGCATACAAACGAAAAACTGCCAGAGTCTCTGTCAATTTTGACATTCTTCTGGTCAGAAGTAAATGGAAGTTGGCTGATATTGAGCGACTTGCCAGAAACTGGAATTATTAAATTTTGCGTAAAACGACCTTTAGAAATAAGTAAAAGCGGTTTAGCATCCCAAGTTTTGTAATTTTTAAGTTCTACCGTTTTGATTTGGGCACCAATCGGAGAAATAGTCAATTTTATATCGCTGTTTTCAATAAAAACGGGAGCGGTATCAACCACAATTCCAGAGTCGGTAATGCCTAACTTTTCAAGGGCTTTCAGGGCAACCTGGGAATCTGTAGTTTTCGATTTGGCAGAATCAATTTTAGTAGTTTTTACCTTTTTGACTTCAGGAAGTTCTGAGGGTTTTGGGGCAAAAAAGGTGAAATACACAAAGAGTATTCCGAAAATGAGTACGAGGCCAGTGGCCTGATTTTTATCCATGGTTTAAAACGGAGTGGCTGGAAATCAGCAACTTTATCCAAAAATGGCCGCAAAAGTACGGTTTTATACCTTGAAAAGCCAATGAAAATTGAAGCATAACTGAAGGGAAACATTTTGACAATCAGAAAGTGGGTGTAATTAGCAGCTCAATTCTTCGGATTACATGTCAAAAATTGAAATCAATAGTAAGCTCCCCAACCTGCCTACCACAATTTTTACCATTATGAGCCAGCTGGCCATACAGCACAGGGCCATCAATCTTGGGCAGGGTTTTCCGGATTTTTCCATGGATTCTGTTTTACATGATTTGGTAGAAAAGGCCATAAAGGATGGACACAATCAATATGCACACACGTTTGGATTTCAAGGGCTTAGAGAGGTTTTGGCTCATAAAATCAGTAATTTATATGGATCTAACATTGATTCAGAAACCGAAATTACCATAACACCAGGAGGTACTTATGCCATTTCAAACGCCTTAACTTCGGTGCTTAGAGAAGGAGATGAGGTTATTTATTTTGAGCCATGTTTCGACAGCTATGTACCCAATATAAAAGTGATGGGCGCAAAACCTGTTGCCATTCCATTAAACTTCCCAGATTATTCCATTCCATGGGAAAAAGTGAAGGAAGCCGTAAATACCAAAACACGGATGATTATGATTAACTCCCCAAACAATCCAACAGGCACATTGCTTGGTTTGGCCGATTTTGAGGAGTTAAAATCCATAACCAGAGGCACCCAAATCATTATTCTGAGCGATGAGGTGTATGAACATATCATTTTTGATGGGGAAAAGCACCACAGTATTTTGGCCCATCCCGAGTTATTTGAACGTTCGTTTGTGGCATTCTCACTCGGAAAGGTTTTTCATTGTACAGGTTGGAAAATAGGTTATTCAGTTGCTCCATCTTATTTGACAAAGGAGTTTCGCAACCACCACCAGTTCAACGTGTTTTCGGTGAACACGCCCATGCAGGTGGCCATGGCAGAATATCTTTTAAATCCGCAATCATTTTTGCAATTGCCCTCACTTTTTCAAGCCAAAAGGGATTTTTTTGCCAAAGAAATGGAAGGCTGTATATTAAAACCGCTACCGAGCAAAGGTTCTTATTTTCAGTGCTTTACATTTCCGGAATCGCTTGGTACAAACTCCAGAAAAGTTGCTTTGGATTTGGTGGAAAGGGTAGGGGTTGTACTCATTCCGGTGTCTGCTTTTTATCAGGATGAAACGGACAACAGGGTGCTACGGATTTGCATTGCGAAGAAGGAGGAAACCCTGAAAGAGGCGGGGCGTAGATTGAGCGTACTTATATAACTTTTTACGAAAGTTTATAAATTAGTGTTAATCTGGGGTAAGCTGGCGTAAAGCCCACTAAAACAGTAGATTTTTTTTCACCTATATTCTATCAAAAATGTAGGATATTAAAATTCTATGAATCAGGTAGTTAAATTGAAATTTAACAGCTAAAAATTTTTTAAAAAACCAGGTTTGGATGAAAATAAATTTGGAAGCTATAATTCCTTGCTGCTCCTTTGTATTTCATATTCAAAATAAGAGAAATTCAAAAATGCTACCAGTGAAGGCAAACAAGACATTACTGTTTTGTTGTATGATTTTAAAAAGGCCTCCAGCTTGTATGGTATAGTTATCAATAACTTTTATTTTACAGCGATGGCCTTGCAAATTTTGCAGGGCTTTTTTGTTAAAGTAATAATATTTTTTATTTCTATTGAATTTAAGAGCAAAAAATGGAAAAAGAAGTAATGCGTTTGAGTAATACATATTTGGGATTGACAGTGGAAGCAACCACTGCCGGACTATTTGTTGAGTTTGAAGGCCAGATTGTTTTCTCAACTTCCTTCGGTATTGAGGATCAAGTGATTATGGATCTAATAAGTAAAAAAAATCTGGCAATTGATGTTTTTACCCTTGATACCGGAAGACTTTTTCCAGAAACCTATTCCACATGGAGTGCTACTTTATCAAAATACGACTTACCCATCAAGTCTTATGCGCCTAACGCTGAATCTATAGGCCAATTTGTAGGTTCTTTTGGGCCCAATGCCTTTTATGATTCAGTTGAAAAGAGAAAAGAATGTTGCAAAATCCGCAAAGTAGAACCATTGCAAAGGGCATTAAAAGGGCATAAAATCTGGATTACAGGTATTCGTTCTGAGCAAAGTACCAACCGCAATGCCAATGAAATATTCGAATGGGATGCCAACAACCAGATCATCAAATATAATCCCTTGCTAAACTGGACTTTTGAGGACGTAAAAGCATATATAAAACTTAACAAAGTGCCTTACAACCCATTGCACGACAAAGGTTTTGTGAGCATTGGTTGCCAACCTTGTACACGTGCTATCCAGCCTGGAGAAGATTTCAGAGCGGGCAGATGGTGGTGGGAAGACAACAGCCAAAAAGAATGTGGTTTACATGTACACGAAGGAGCCAAATCATAATCATCAAGGATGAACAGACAATGAAATCAGTATCACTTCAAAAATTAGAAAACGAAAGCATCTACATCCTCAGAGAAGTAGTGGCTCAGTTTGAGCGACCTGCACTTCTTTTTAGTGGCGGAAAAGACTCAATCACTTTATTGGAACTTGCCATCAAAGCCTTTGCTCCCGGTAAAATTCCTTTTCCATTAGTACATATCGATACAGGCCATAATTTTCAGGAAGCATTAGATTATAGAGACTTACGCGTAAAAGAACTTGGCCTAACCCTTATAGTTCGAAAAGTGGAAGAAACAATTAAGGCCAAAAATCTGACAGAACCTGCAGGAAAATTTGCCAGCCGAAACTGGCTTCAAACCTACACTTTGCTTGATACCATAGAGGAATTTGAATTTGATGCCTGCATTGGAGGAGCAAGGCGGGACGAAGAAAAAGCACGGGCTAAAGAGCGGATTTTTTCTGTTCGGGATGAATTTGGCCAATGGGATCCAAAACTTCAACGCCCGGAATTGTGGAATATTTTCAATGGAAAAATCAACAAAGGCGAAAATGTGCGGGTATTTCCCATCAGCAATTGGACCGAACTGGATGTGTGGAATTATATCAAAGCTGACAGCATTCCATTGCCCTCAATTTACTTTTCTCACATACGTGAAGTGATTGACCATGAGGGACAATTAATAGCTGTTTCCCCTTTCATCAACCTTACCGAAAATGATACAATCCAAGCCCGATCGGTAAGATATAGAACCGTTGGCGATATGACTTGCACAGCCGCTGTTGAAAGCTATGCCACTACCATAGACGATGTGATTCAGGAAATAATCAATACCCGGATCAGTGAAAGAGGTGAAACACGAATAGACGACAAAGCCACCGAAGCGGCCATGGAAGACAGAAAGAAAAACGGATACTTTTAAGCAATCAGAAATGGATATATTACGATTTATTACCGCTGGAAGTGTAGATGATGGCAAAAGTACGCTGATTGGCAGGCTTTTATATGACAGCAAAAGTATTTTGACTGATCAACTGGAAGCGATTGAAAAAAGCTCCAAAAACAGAAACAATGGTGAAATTGACCTTGCTTTGCTTACAGACGGTTTGCGTGCTGAAAGAGAACAAGGCATTACCATTGATGTAGCCTACCGATATTTTGCTACTGAGAAGCGGAAATTTATCATTGCAGATGCACCAGGCCATGTTCAATATACCCGCAATATGGTAACGGGTGCCAGCAATTCCGATCTGGTTATTATTCTGATTGATGCAAGAAAAGGTGTTATTGAACAAACCCGCAGACATAGTTTAATTGCCTCATTAGTAGGTATTTCAAAAGTATTTGTAGCCATTAATAAAATCGATTTGGTCAATTATTCTGAAGATCGCTACAATGAAATTATTGCAGAGTATGCCCAGGTTGCAAATAGTCTTGAAATCAAAAATGTACAGTATTTTCCAATTTCAGCTCTGCAGGGAGATAATTTGGTGGACAAATCATTGTACACACCATGGTACAAAGGCGAAACTTTGCTGGAAGCTCTTGAAAATGTGGATGTTGAGCCAGATTTTGCTCATGAAGAAAGTCGTTTTCAGGTTCAATTAGTAATTCGCCCTCAAACACCAGAATTACACGATTATAGAGGTTATGCTGGGCGTGTGATTAGCGGAATATATAAAAAAGGCGATAGTGTTCGGATTTTTCCATCTGGTTTGGAAACCTCAATAGAACGGATAGAATTTGCGGGCAATGAAATTCCGGAGGCAATTGCTGGACAAAGTGTTACACTACTTTTAACAGATAATATAGACATTAGCAGAGGTGATGGCATTTTCCTTTCCAAAAACGATGTAATCGAATCATCTGAACAGGAAGCCCTTCTTTGTTGGTTGGATGAAAAACAGTTGCAAACGGGTCATAAATATTTGCTTCAACATGGTCACAGACAAGTTAGGGCAATAGTAAAGGAAATTGATTTTAAGCTGGATGTCAATACGTTACTTCCCAGTCAGGTTTCTGAAGTAAAATTAAATGAAGTAGTAAAAATTAAACTTAAAACCAATGCGCCACTGGCTTTTGATTCTTACAAAAAGAATAAAATAAATGGTGCGGCCATTCTAATAGACGAAACCAGCAACAAAACGGTAGCAGCTGTTTTATTACAATAAACCCCCATTTTCAATGAATTCTGTATTTATTCAATCAATAATTTCATTTAAAAGAAAACAAGCCTGTGTTATTCCAGATTTGCAGCTGGCAAAGGCGTTTATTCAGGAGCTTTTTGAAGTTCTGTTTATATGCAATGGATTGGAAAATGCCAAAGAGGTGGTTTTGGCAAATCAATTGAATAAGCTTGAAAAACAGCTTCAGGTTTTGTTTTATTCTATTTTTCAGGATCAGGAGTTGGCTGACAGACAGGCTGCAAAGTTTCAAAAAGCCCTTCCATCTTTGTTTGAATCGTGTATTTTGGATGCCAAAGCCATTTTTGAAGCAGACCCGGCTGCCAAAAGTGTGGATGAGATCATTGTAGCATATCCAGGATTCTATGCAATTTATGTATATAGAATTGCCAACCAGCTCAATAAACTTGAAGGAGGATTGCTTCCGAGAATTTTCTCTGAAATTGCTCATAGCCAAACAGGGATAGACATTCACCCTGCGGCTACAATTGGTCAATCTTTTGCCATAGACCATGGAACAGGAATAGTAATTGGAGAAACGAGTGTAATTGGAGATTCAGCAAAAATTTTTCAGGGTGTAACTCTTGGTGCTCAGAGTGTTCAGAAGGACAAGGCATCGCAAAAAAGGCATCCAACCATCGGCAATCATGTGGTCATTTATTCTGGTGCCACCATTTTAGGGGGTGAAACCGAAATTGGCCATCACAGTGTGATTGGTGGTAATGTTTGGGTCACAAAATCGGTTCCTCCATTTTCTGTAGTCCTTCAGAAAAACGAAATCACAGTTGCTGATAAAAAATCTTTTACAGAACCATATAATTTTATGATCTAATGAGTTGAAAGTTATGGGTTTATAGTTATGAGTTGAAACCAATATTAAACACATAATTCTAAACTTTGAACTCTAAACTTTAAACCAAGTAAATATGAAAGCAAATACAATATTAGAAACCATTGGCAACACGCCCCATGTTAGGATTAACAAACTTTTTGGCAATAAACATGAAGTTTGGATAAAGCTAGAAAAATCAAATCCGGGAGCCAGTATTAAAGACAGAATTGCTCTCGCAATGATAGAAGATGCTGAAAGCAAGGGCATTTTGAATAAAGACAGTGTCATTATTGAACCAACCTCCGGCAATACAGGTATAGGTTTGGCGTTGGTTACAGCCGCTAAAGGCTATAGGCTAATCCTAACCATGCCCGAAAGCATGAGTGTAGAAAGGCGCAAACTAATGAGTGCTTATGGAGCCGAATTTGTACTTACACCAAGAGAAAAAGGTATGAAGGGTGCCATTGAAAAAGCTGAAGAATTGGCCAAAGAAACGCCAAATTCATGGATTCCTCAGCAGTTTAATAATCAGGCAAATACAGAAATTCACAGAAAAACCACAGCTTTAGAAATCCTTAGCGATTTTCCGGATGGACTGGATTACATCATTACTGGTGTTGGAACAGGCGGCCACATCACAGGTGTAGCGGAGGTATTAAAAGCTCATTTTCCGAATCTGAAAGTATTTGCGGTGGAGCCGGAGCTTAGCCCGGTTTTGAGTGGGGGTGCACCAAGTCCGCACCCTTTGCAAGGCATTGGGGCAGGTTTTGTACCTAAAATTTTAAATACCGAGATATTGGATGGTATCATAACCGTTGGAAAAGAGGAATCTTATGAACATGCAAAACAATTGGCCATTCAGGAAGGAATTTTTGTGGGCGTTTCTACAGGTGCATCGCTGGCAGCCGTTGCCAAAAAACTCGGAGAAATCAAAGAAGGTGCCAAAATTTTGACCTTTAATTATGATACAGGTGAACGATATTTAAGTGTTGAAGGACTTTATTAATGCAAGTTATGAGTTCAGAGTTATGAGTTTAGGGTTATGGGTTTAGAGTAATAAGCTATGAAAAATAGGCAATGTATATTGGAATCATCTTCCCTTTCGGGGAGGTCAGGTGGGGCCGTTATTCTTATAGGAGCAGGCCCAGGTGACCCGGAATTGATTACAATGAAGGCTGCTAAATACCTGGCAAAGGCCGATGTCATTTTGATTGACCGCCTTGTGTCTTCAGAAATTACAGACCTGTATGCACATCCAGGCGCTGTCATCATTCCCGTAGGAAAGCAATGCTCACGAGGTATCAGAACTCCACAGAAATCTATCAATGAGCTACTTGTGCATTATGCTGAACAAGGAAAGCTGGTTGTCCGGTTAAAGGGTGGTGATAGTTCCATATTTTCAAACATATTGGACGAGTTAGAAACTCTGGCCGAACATGGCATAGCCTACGAAATTATTCCTGGGGTAACATCCTTTTCAGGGGCAGCAGCTTACTGTGGAATTCCGCTAACTGCACGTGAGCATTCAAAAGGAATTCGTATTGTAACTGCCTATAAAACAGAAGAAATTTCTGATGAAACATGGAAAGACTGGGCCAAATCCGATGACACCTTAATATTTTACATGAGTGGACAGAAAATCAGAGAAATTTCTGAGAAACTGATTGAACATCAAATAGATCCAGCAAAGGGTTTAGCGGTAGTAGAACAAGCCACTACCCCGCAGCAAAAAACCAGAACCTTTTCATTTCAAAATATGAACCTGGACGAACTTCCTGATTTTGAGTTTGTTCCAACGCTTCTCATTATAGGAAAAACAGTTTCTCTCCATCCAAAATTCAGCTGGTTTCAAGAGTTGGAAGGCTTTGAATCTTATTTTGACAAAACACCCTCAACTTTACAATATGCGCTCTGAAGAAAAAATTCTCCTATTTCAAGACCTTGTTAAAAAATCAACCAGAGAAGAAATATCCTGGTTTCATGGTTATTGTTCTGCAGTACTTTCTAACGATTTTCCAAAGACTGAAGAGGCATTAAATGGACATACACTTGCCATAAAGCCAACCATTATTTATGGCACCGAAAGTGGAAATTCAAAAAAAGTAGCCTTAAATCTCCAATCATTTTTGAAGAAAAAAAGTGTGGGAAGTAAGGTTTTTGACGCCTCTCAATATCCACTTCATAAGTTTGAAAAAGAAGAATTGGTGTTACTGATTATGAGCACTCAGGGCGAAGGCGAACCACCGGCTTCTGCCCAAAAATTCTATGATTTTTTGCATCAGGAAGGTCTTACTTTTCCAAATTTACGATATGCAGTTTTAGCTCTAGGCGATTCTTCTTATCCGCTTTTTTGCAAAGCGGGGGAAGATATTGACATTCAACTTTCAAATTTTCAGGCAAAAAGGCTTATGGATGTTCATAAGTGCGATATAGACTTTGAAGAACCTTCAAACCTATGGATTACCAGTCTTTTTGAAGCTGTTTCAAATAATTCAGTATCCAAAAAGGCAACAAGCAATGGCATTTCTATTGAGAAAATTGGCCATAAAATCCTCGCGGGAAAAATAAATGAACATATTAATTTAAATGACAATGTGAGTGATAAAGAAACTTTCCACATCGCCATTGAATTAGAAGAGCCTGTTGCTTACCAACCAGGCGATGTTGCAGGTATTTATCCTGAAAATCCACCTGAGACAATTGAAAAGATTTTAGCCTTGGCCGGATTTGATCCTGATAAGCAGTTACATCTTCATAAAAAATCGGGTTCCATTCGTGAGCACCTTTTGAAGAATTTGAATATCAGCTATTTGTCATTGGAAACCATTAGAAAATATAGCAAAATAGTTGGTCAGGAAATACCTCAGGTAAGAATGGATTTGCAGGATTTATTGAGAATTTATCCAGTGAAAGAACAGGCTGTGTTTGAAGAAATTATAGGTCTTCTGAATCCGGTTTCTCCCCGGTTGTATTCCATTGCTTCGTCACCAAATGCACACGAAGGAGAGGTTCATTTAACCGTAGCAAGAAGTCCGTTTTATACCCCTGAAGGCCATGAAAAATTCGGGATATGCAGCGATTTTCTTGGGCACAAATCCGTGGATGCTGAAATTCAGTTTTTTATCAGGAAAAATGGGCATTTCCGCCTTCCTGCACCTGATAAGGATATTATTATGATTGGACCAGGAACAGGCATTGCGCGTTTCCGAAGTTTTGTGGCCGAACGTGATGCTACAGGTGCTCCAGGAAGAAACTGGTTGTTTTTTGGTGATCGTAAATTCACAGAAAATTTTCTGTACCAGACTGAATGGCAGCAATTTGCATCCACAGGTGTACTCACAAAAGTAAACCTGGCCTGGAGTCGTGATGGTGTTGAGAAAAACTATGTTCAGCATGAAATTTTAAAGGAAGCAGAAGAGCTAATTGCGTGGTTGGATACAGGTGCATACATATATATATGCGGCACAAAAGATCCAATGAGCAAAGATGTTGAAAGTGCATTAAGGACAATTTTATCAAATAAAAATAACTGGACAGATCAGGAATCGGAACAATATCTTGAGGATCTGGCAGCGAAAGGAAGATTTCAAAAGGATGTTTATTAATGTTGAATGATGAGTTATGAATGATGAATGCAGGATGGTGAGGATTGAATGCAAAAGAAATTTACATTTTAAATTATCTAAGAAGTGGAAAAGATTTTAAGTGCGGTAGAAAAAATAAAAAGAGAAAGTAGAGGTCTTAGGGGATCCATTCTCGAAAGTTTGAGCGATGCCATAACAGGTGAAGTGCGGGAAAGTGACCAACAAGTGGTCAAATTTCATGGCATGTACCAGCAAGACGACCGCGATAAGCGTGAAGAACGTGCTGCCAAAAAGCTTGATAATTTATACTCGTTTATGATTCGATTGCGGCTGCCTGGCGGGGTGCTTTCATCGGAACAATGGAAGGCTACCCATCATATTGCTGGAATACATTCAACCGGTGTAATCAAAATTACAACCCGTCAAACGGTTCAGCTTCATGGGATTGTAAAATCGCACATCAAGCCAACCATTCAGGAATTTAATGCCGCACAACTTGATTCTATTGCAACTTGTGGAGACATAAACCGGAATGTAACCTGCAATGCCCTCCCTTCTAATTCCTTGCTGCATGCCGAAATACATGCGTATGCTGATAAGATAAGTCAGCTTCTCATGCCCAAAACGAGGGCATATTATGAAATCTGGCTTGACGAGGAGCTTATTGAAGATAAATTTGATGAAACAGATCCATTATATGAGGATCGGTATTTACCCAGAAAATTTAAAATTGGCATTGCCATACCGCCAAACAATGATGTGGATGTGCTTACCAACGACATTGGGTTGATTGCCATTGTCGAAAACGAAAAGTTGATTGGTTTTAATATTGCTATAGGTGGTGGCCTTTCTTTCACGCATGGAAACGAGGCTACTTATCCACGTTTGGCAACGGTAATTGGCTTTACGGATTCCGAAAAAAAAACACTCAAAACGGTTTATGAAATACTAACCGTTCAGCGGGATTTTGGCAACAGAAGCGACAGAAAACAAGCCCGATTAAAATATACAGTAGATAAATTGGGGGTTGAAGGCTTCAAAAAGGAACTGGAAAAAAGGATAGGTTTTGATCTGGAACCAGCCCGACCTTTCGATTTCACTCAAAGAAAAGACGAATTTGGCTGGACCCAAAGTCCTGATGGACAATGGAATTATACAGTTTTTGTAGAATGTGGAAGGATTACCGATGACGAAAATGCAAAAACGAAAACGGCCCTGTATGAAATTGCCGAATTGGTCAAATCAAAGTTCCGATTTACCTGCAATCAAAATGTGATTGTAGCAGATGTGGCTGAAAATGATAAAATAGAGATAGATGCCATTTTAGAAAAATTTGGCGTAAAACATTTTACAGAAAAATCTTCCCCAATCAGGTTAAGTAGTGTGGCTTGTGTGGCTTTTAATACTTGCCCTTTGGCATTGGCAGAGGCCCAACGGTATATTCCGGAATTGATAACTAAAATTGAGCCAATCTTAGCCAAACATAAGCTTGAAAATGAGGATATATCCTTGAGAATGACGGGCTGTCCCAATGGTTGTGGGCGAAGTACAGCCTCCGAAATTGGTTTTGTGGGCACTTCTTTAGGGCATTATAATATGCACATTGGAGGCGATAGAATGGGCCTCCGTTTGAACACAAAATATAAGGAAAGTATAAATGAAGTCCAGATTTTAGAAACGCTTGATGAACTCTTTGGAAAATACATAGCAGAAAAACATGAGGCTGAAACTTTCGGAGATTTTGCTTCAAGAGCCATTTTAAACAATCCCAATTAGAACCAGGTGTTTCTGTAAAAATCTAATGGTAACCGAAATCGCAAAGGAAACCAACACTCTTTTTCCTGTTTTTCTGAAGCTGGAGTCTTTGCATACTTTGGTTGTAGGCGGTGGAAATGTGGGTTTGGAAAAACTGACGGCCATTCTCATCAATTCTCCAGAGGCAAAAGTAACCTTGGTTTCGCCCGAGATCCGGCAAGAATTGACCGATTTTATTTTGGATTATCCCAATTGTAAAATCATCCTCCGAAAGTTTGAAAAAACAGATTTGGATGGAAAAGACCTTGTAGTTTGTGCTACAGATGATTTCACTCTGCATCAATACATTACCAAACTTGCCAGAGAAAAAAACCTGCTGGTAAACATTGCAGATACACCTGCTTTGTGCGATTTCTATTTGGGTAGCATCGTGAGAAAGGGTAATCTGAAAATTGCCATCAGCACCAATGGGAAATCGCCCACTTTGGCCATTCGGCTTAAAGAAACTTTGCTGGAACTTATCCCCAACGATATCAATGAAAGTCTGGACAATATCCAGATTTTACGGTCCAGAATGAATGGGAATTTTCGGGAAAAGGCGAAGCGATTAAAGGAAATAACCCATGTTTTGGTTGAAGAAAAAGAGTCCAGAGGCGAAAAACAACTCAAACGATATGTCTCTTATATTCTGGTCGCTTTTGCCTTTATGTTCATTGGCAATCTATTATTTTCTGTTATTTCGGTAGAGCAGCTTTTGTTTCATGTCATTGATTGGCAGGCAGTTTATGAAAGCAATTTTAAATATATGCTCCTGGCTGGATTTTTGGCCCAGCTGGTAGATGGAAGCCTGGGCATGGGTTACGGACTTACAAGTACCTCCCTTTTATTAGGCACCGGAATCAACCCGGCAGCCATTAGTGGGAGCATACATACGGCAGAAATTTTTGCCAGTGGAGCCTCGGGCTACAGCCATTACAAATTTGGAAATGTAAACAAAAAACTCTTTGCCGTATTAGTAATTCCAGGTGTATTGGGTGCAATTGGTGGTGCCATCAGTTTGGTCTATTTGGGTGAAAAGTATGGGCAATTTATCAAGCCCATTGTGGCTGGGTACACACTAATCCTTGGTGTCAAATTTATTCTCAATGCGTTCAAAACGGATTTGCCCAAAAAGAAATTCCGTCAGTTTGCTTTATTGGCAGGCTTCGGTGGATTTTTTGATTCCTTTGGTGGCGGAGGTTGGGGCCCGATAGTAACTTCTACTTTGATAGACAAAGGCAGAAGTCATAAATATGTAATTGGGACTGTGAGCCTTACAGAATTTTTTGTAACGCTCACCAGCGCATTAACCTTTTTTATTTTTCTGGGTATAAGCCACTGGCAAACCATTTTTGGCCTTATTATTGGTGGATTTATTGCGGCACCACTTGCAGCAAAACTGACTGGAAAACTACCAAAGAAAACCGCTTACATTTTGCTGGGTATCCTGGTTATTTTGTGGAGTTTGCGGGTGCTTTGGAAGGCGGTGTAAGATTCATTAAACCTGGAACAATTTTTGCCAAATTTAAATTATTCTTAGCTTTAACACCATGAAAATCAACATACAAAGAAAAAACGAAGCCTTCCACATGGAGGCTAAAAATGAGGATGGGGCAACTTTGCAAATAGATGCTTCGCCGGAAATTGGGGGAGAAAATAAGGGCTTACGGCCCATGCAGCTTTTGCTTGCAGCTGTGGGAGGGTGCAGCTCCATTGACATACTTTTGATCCTTAAAAAACAAAAGCAAATAGTTACAAATTTCGAAGTAGAGGTAGATGGCGAACGAGAAAATGTGGAAGAGTATTCCCTTTTCAGAGATATTTGCCTGCACTTTAAAATGGAAGGCAACATAGAAAGAACCAAAGCCGAAAAGGCCATTCAACTTTCGTTGGACAAATATTGTTCAGTTTCAAAAACGCTGGAGCCAACCGCAAAAATTACTTATAAATTAACCATCAATAATGAGTCAACAGTTTGATACAAAGGCAATAAGAACGCAAATTCCAAGAACCCAATACCAAGAGCATTCTGCACCCATATTTCTGACATCAAGTTTTGTTTTCGATTCTGCAGACGAGCTTCGGGCTGCCTTTAATGAAGAAAATGAGGATTATGTGTATTCCCGCTACAGCAATCCAAATGTGGATGAGTTTGTGAATAAAGTTTGTGTGCTGGAAGGTGCAGAAGATGGTGTGGCAATGGCTTCTGGTATGGCAGCGGTTTATACCACGTTTATGGCTTTGCTCA
>Ga0105048_10009022_pt1 | contig 15914 bp, 14 predicted proteins | sample MAT05_FD_78382 | JGI IMG/M metagenome (GOLD analysis project Ga0105048, IMG submission 78382) | Freshwater microbial communities from Lake Fryxell liftoff mats and glacier meltwater in Antarctica - MAT-05 | ecosystem: Environmental > Aquatic > Freshwater > Ice > Liftoff microbial mat | place...
CTGCGACCTCGTAGATCGTTGCCATGAGTGCCGTCCCGATCTGCGCAGTTGATGGGTGTTCGTCCGACCCTAACGCGACCGAAGAAGAATCGCGTTGCCGCGATTTCACCCTCTCCACCGTGGCGGACGACTGCTGTCTCACGCGTGACATCCGCTCTATGCCGCCTGGCCCCTGACCGCTCCATTTGTGGGCGTATCACCCGTGATACATTGAGTGGTATGGAGATCGTCACGGTACGTCAGCTGCGCAATCAGGGTGCCGATGTGCTGTCGCGTGTGGTGGGCGGCGAAACGCTGGTGGTAACGCGCGATGGAACCGAAGTGGCCGAGTTGCGTCCGCTGCCACGCCGCCCGTTGCTGACATCTGATCTGATCGCCCGACGTCGGTCGCTGCCATCGGTGGATGTCGGTGCGATGCGTCATGACATCGATCTGCTGATGAACGCAGACCTATAGATGCCGGATCCGTCACGGGGCCTTCTGGACACCTCGACTCTGATCCTGCTGGGGCGTCTTCCTGCAGACGCGCTATTGCCGGATGAAGCTCTGATCAGCTCCATCACTTTGGCCGAGTTATCCGTAGGGCCATTGGTGGCTACCGACGACCAGGAGCGGGCAGCCCGGCAGTCGCATCTGCAGCAAGCGGAAGCGGATTTTGAGCCGCTGCCCTTTGACGCGGCTGCAGCTCGAGCTTTCGGCAGGGTGGCCGCGGCGTTACGGGCCTCCGGACGAAAACCGGCCGCCCGGGCATATGACGCGCTGATCGCCGCGACTGCGATCAGCAAAAACCTCCCCCTCTACACATGTAACCCGGCTGACTTCAGCGGCATCCCCGAACTGGAAGTTGCACCCGTCCCCCACCCCGACCACCAGTAACGCATCGAGCCGAGATGGTCTAAAAAACCAATCGCGCGTGGCGGCAGGCCGCCACCGGCACCATCACTAACTGGCCCCAGCAAGCACACCATCCCGGGCCGGTTCCAGGCGATGGCCTCGTGCGGGCGGACGTGGTTGTCCCCGATCCAGTAAGGCACGAATAGCGCGCCACGGTCCACTCGATGCTTGCGCGAATCTATACGCGCGTGTGCCATGATGTTCGCACCGCTCGGGCTGCTTCCGGGTGAGTTGCGAAAGAAGTGGATGAGGATAATCGTGGATACAGACACTGCGACAGTTCCCTCTACTACGAGGTTCCCCGAGCGCCGAAAGGCACTCCAGCTCATCCTCGGAGTCGTGCTCTACGCCGTCTGCCAGATCGCCATCACGCTCGGTGCGATCGCGGCATTCGCGGCGACGGCCACTGGCTCTACTACTGCGAACGTCGGCGACATTCTCTCCAGCGGTGGAGCTGCACCCGCAGTGGGGTTCGGTGTTGGTGCTGTGGTCGCCGTCATCGGTTTCATCGTCATCGTCAGATTCGTGTCTGGCCGTAAACCGCGCGAGTTGATGGGGCCGGCAATTTTTCCCGAGGTTGCGTGGGGGCTCCTCATCGGTGTCGGGATCGTTGCCCTCAGCGTTGCCGTGCTAAGCATCGCCGGGGTATACCAAATCGCGGGCGCACAGCTATCCACCGCGATTCTCGCTGGTCTGATGTTCGGAGTCGGTCCGGCGGTCGTCGAGGAAGTGTTCTACCGCGGTTTTCTTCTTCGGCTCTTCGACAATTGGTTCGGATCATGGGCGGCCGTCATTATCGTCAGCATTGTGTTCGCGCTCGTGCACGGTTTCAGCTCCCCGGCAGGTCCGACGGCGGCGATTTTTGTGTTCGTGTCTGCCAGCCTCATGCTCAATATGGCCTACCTGCTCACTCGTCGGCTCTGGCTGCCTATTGCGCTTCACCTGGCGTTCAACGCGGCCCAGGGAGCAATCTTCGGGTTCAACGTCTCGGGCAACTCGACAGGGAGCTCGCTTATCGTCGCAAACATTAGCGGCCCGCCTCTACTCACGGGTGGCGAGATGGGACTCGAGGGGTCGATCGTTCTGCTGACCATCGCTCTCATCGCCGGTCTGGTCATGACCATGTTCGCCGTGCGCCGTAAGGCTCTCGTGAAATTTGAACGGCCGAGTGCACGATAGGCGGGATTCTTACCGCGATCACTCACCCGCAACGGACCAGTTCGTTGAGTTGATGGGCCACTACGTACACGGCGCCACGGTGGTGGCACCATCCGGATGTAACCAGACGTCGGTGAACGAGGTGGTGACCTTGCCCGTTACATCCGGGATCGTGAGCCCAATCGGTGCCATCACCAGCGTCTGCCACAGGATCACCGGGGCCGCCGTCGCGGCGCTGCCAGCACGTACGCGCTCGCCGAGAACCCCAGTGCGACCGGCAAGGTATCCGACGAGCACAACGGCGGCGATGGCACCGAACCCGTGAGGACACCCAGCACCCGACCGGTCTGGCGTACCCGTCATTCGGTGGGCTCGTGCGTATGATCAGACGGTGACCCCCGCAGGCCTCAACCCTTCTTTCGACGACCCCGACAGGCTGTCTCGCAGCTCTGTTGTCACCACCGTCTTCGACCAGTTGCTGGCCGCCGTTCACCGCGGTGAGCTGGAACCCGGTCAGCGAATCAACGACGCCGAGCTCGCGAAAGAGTACGGCGTCTCTCGCACTCCCGTGCGTGAGGCCCTGCAGCGGCTGCGGGAGATCGGCATCATCGAGGCCTCCGCGAGCAGGTTCACCCGCGTGGCCGTGGTTACTCCCGCCCAGACCGCCGAGGCGTTCGTGGTGTGGATTGCGCTGTACGAGGCTCTCGTCGACGAGGTGATTGCGACCGTGGCATCCGACACCGTTGACCAGATGGAGGCGGACGCCGGAGACTTTCTCGCCAGTCTCGACCCCTGGGATCCACGCGAGATGGCGACCACCAACTTCTCTTTCTTCAGTCGGTTGCAGGGCGAATCGACGAACGGCGCGCTGCAGCGAGCGATCAACTCGGTGGTGCACGTGATCCGGCTCGGCAGCCTGCACCTGCCGGACCACATCGATTTCGCCAGTCTCGCGCGCACCCAGCAGCAGCTGCTCGCCGCGGCCAGGGCGCGAGACCCCGCGGCTGCCCGAGAGGCTTTGAATGAGTTGCGCACCTTCCGAATTCCGCAGTCCTGACCATTCGTTGCGTTTGACGGCTGCTCCACGCACGTTTTGCTCGTAGATCGCAACCAAACGCCGTAGTCCGGCGGATAGCCTCGTTCTGACGCATTTTTTCTTCAGAACGGAGGTGACCATGTCCCGCACGAATGACGCGATCATAGGAGAGCCCGAGGTTCTGGAGCAGCTGGCAACCCTTCCCTCATGGCTGCGACTCAAGAGCGCTGCTGCCGCGCTGCAGCCGATGCAGTCGCAGAACGGCAGCATCGAAGACCGTGCCAGCCACGCCACAGCCGCAGCGCTCGTCGATGACCTGCGCGCCGAACTTCCCGTGTTCGCCGAACTCTTCCCCCACGACGCCGGGTACCTTCGCGCGCTCGATGCTGACTTCGCGAGCTGGGCTGACGGCGGTTTCGCTGAACCCGACTTCCTCGATTCGCTCTCCGCATTCCAGCCGCAACTCGACCGGGTCGATGGGCTTCGTCACCTAGTGCTCTTCCCGATGTACACCCAAAACGGCAGCAGCAACCGGCTCGTTGAAGCGGTGCTCATCGAGGTGATCTGGCCGGAGTTCATCAACGAGCTGGAGTCGGGCGAGTACTCCAACGCGCTCTTCGTTCCGATTCGATTCATCGACTTCACCGCCGGCTACGACACCAACTCCGCGGTGCTGTTTCCCGAGACGGTGGCGATGCGGCAGATCCCGACGTTCACGTGGGGTGCCATCTTTGCCGACCGCGAAGCCGCACGGTTTCGACGGGTCGTGCGGGCGGCATCCGAAATCACCAGGCGCGAACTGCCCGCCGACGCCGCGCGAATGCTTGACGACCAGACCCTGACCGAAGAGACCTTCGTGATGTGGGACCTGATTCACGACCGCACCCATATGCGCGGCGATCTGCCATTCGATCCTTTTATGATCAAACAGCGGATGCCCTTCTTCCTGTATTCGCTCGAAGAGCTGCGCTGCGACCTCACCGCCTTCCGCGAGGCCGTGCGGTTGACCCGTGCTGAAAACACTGACGACGTCACCCGCCAGCATGCTCAACTCGTGCAGTACGCGGTGATCTTCGACCGGATCTTCCGGTTCGCGATCACGGGAACCCGCGTGCGCAACTACGACGGGCTCGGCGGCCAACTGCTCTTCGCGTGGATGCACCAACACCACGTGCTGCACTGGACAGACACTCAGCTCACGATCGACTGGGCCGAAGTTCCCGACGTCGTCGTGGCCCTCAGTGACGCGATCAACGACCTGTACTGGCACTCGATCGACCGCCCGAAGGTCTCGCACTGGCTTGCGGCGTACGATCTGGTCGCGAGCACGCTCACCCCCCACCCGGCGTCGAAGTGGGCCGTGCGCGACCTGCCGCTCGATGGTCCGCCCAAGGGCTACACCGACGCGGTGCTCGACGACGAGTTTCCGCTGTCGATGTTCTACGAGGCACTGGCCAAGAAGATGGGCGCGGTCATCGAGTCGACGGCGGGCATCACTGCGAATTCCGCCGCGTGACCGGCACGGAACGCCTGTGCGCGTCACAATAGAAGGATGGCCGAGCCAGAGGGACGCATCATCATCGTGACGGGAGCGACTGGCGCGCTCGGTCGCCTCGTGTGCGAGTTGCTCGACGAACGCGGCGCGATCGTTGTTGCAGTGTCGACGGATGCCCCGGGCCTCGAGTCGGTCGCAGGCACGTCGCACTTCGCGTGCGATCTCTCCGATGAATCCGCCGTGCGCGAGCTCGCCTCGATCGTGCACGGGCAGTATGGGCGCGTCGATGGTCTCCTGCACCTTGTCGGAGGCTGGCGCCCGGGTAGCTCCACCGATGAGTTCGCGTGGCTCGAGGCGCGCATCCTCACGACCCTTCGCGTGTGCACGCTCGCGTTCGCCGACGAACTGGCCTCCTCCACGGCCGGTCGGCTCGCCATCGTGAGTTCGACCGCGGTGGATACCCCGTCATGGAACAGCGCCAATTACTCGACGCTCAAGGCGGCATCCGAAGTGTGGGTGCGCGCGGTTGCAGAGCGGTGGAGTCGCGGTCACACCGCGGCCGCGGTGAGCTTCGCGGTGCGTGCGATCGGCGACTTCGAGGGCTCAACGAGCCCGTACCTGTTGGCCGAACAGCTCGCCGCCCTGTGGAACGCCCCGGCCCACAAGATCAACGGCGCGCGCATCTCGCTTGCCGCCTGACCCTCCCAGCCCAGAAAGACTCACCGATGACCCAGCTTCATGACCCCGGATACCGCGGCTTCGCCAGCGATAACTACGCGGGGGTGCATCCCGAGGTGCTCACCGCGATCAGCGAAGCCAACGGTGGGCACCAGATCGCCTACGGTGAAGACGTCTACACGGCCCGCCTGCAGCAGGTCGTGAAGCAGCACTTCGGCGAGAGCGCTGAGGCCTTTCCCGTGTTCAACGGAACCGGAGCCAACGTCACGGCTCTCACGAGTGTGCTGCCTCGCTGGGGTGCTGTGGTCGCAACCTCGACAGCGCACATCCACACCGACGAAAACGGCGCACCCGAGCGCATCAGCGGACTCAAGCTGCTGACCGTTCCCACACCCGACGGCAAACTCACCCCCGATCTCATCGATGAAGAGGCCTGGGGCTGGGGTGACGAGCACCGCGCGCAGCCGCTCGCCGTTAGCATCACCCAAACCACGGAACTCGGAACCCTGTACACGGTCGACGAGGTGCGGGCCATTGCCGACCATGCGCACGAACGCGGGATGGCACTGCACATGGACGGCGCGCGGGTCTCTAACGCGGCTGCAGCCCTGGGTGTCGGGTTTCGAGAGTTCACCACGGATGCCGGCGTCGACATCCTGAGCTTCGGTGGCACCAAAAATGGCCTGCTGTACGGCGAGGCAGTGGTAGTGCTCAACCCCGAGGTGTCGGACGGCCTGATCTTCCTGCGCAAACTCAACATGCAGCTCGCCTCGAAGATGCGCTTCGTGTCGGCCCAGCTCATCGCTCTGCTCACGGATGACCTCTGGCTGCGGTCGGCGTCGCACGCCAACAATATGGCCGCTCGGCTGCGCAGCGCACTGGACGGCGTCGACGGTCTCGCGTTCACTCAGGCCACCCAGGCCAACGCCGTGTTCGTGATTCTGCCGCCCGGCGTGGCCGATCGGCTGCGTGAGAATTTCCGCTTCTACGACTGGAATCCGGCAACCCGAGAGGTGCGCTGGATGACCGCGTTCGACACCACCGAGAGCGACATCGACGCGTTCGTGGCCGCGATCCGGGCGGAGCTTGCCACCGGGTTCTAAACGGACGCGCGGCTGTCCTATACACTTGCCCGCGGGGAGGCCCCTATGGCAAGCGGCAATCGCGGTGTACCGAGTCGGGTGTGGGCGCTTCTGGGTGCCATCGTGATGGCAGCATCGATCGGCGCCATCGCACCCGTACAGCCCGCCTTCGCGGCAGGCGCTTCCTTTGTCGTAACAACCAACGCCGACAGCGGGGCGGGCTCGCTGCGCGAGGCGATTACGTTCGCCAACGCCGACGCGGGGGCTGCGGTTGGGTCGCCCCACGTGATCACATTCAACCTTCCCATCGGATCCACGACGATCAATGTGCTCACCGCGCTACCGGCACTTGCGCGTCCGACCGTCGTTGATGGGCTGAGCCAGCCCGGTTCAACGTGTGGCTCTGCCGGCACCCCGCGCAACCTCATCGTGCATATCCGCGGTCTCGGCAACGCCCCGGTGATGTCAGGCCTGCGTTTCACCGGCGGTGGCTCCACGCTGCAGGGTGTGGCTGTCTCGTATTTCCGAGCCGGGAATGTCATTTCGACTGGCGCGACCGGCGGCGACATCATTCGATGCAACCACATTGGTGCGAACCCAGTGGGCAACATCGACACCATCGGCGCCGCACTGAGCGGCAACCCGGTCGTGACGGCATCCCTGGATATTAGCTCGCCAACGACCCGCATAGGGGGAACAGCGCGCACCCCCGGCGTGTGTGACGGCGACTGTAACGTTGTGCTCGGGGAGTCACGCAACAACAACCAGATAGGGGTTCTGCTTCGATTCGGACGACTAGGCTCGGTCAACTTCAACGGATACGCAAACCCCGCCACCTCGATAGCCACCGGCGGCACGATGCAGGGCAACTTTATCGGCATTGCCCAATCCGGGCAGAACGTGCCACCAGCACTGAAGACCGCCAGAAATATCGTTATCTACTCCACAGACGCCGCCGCTGCTGCGCCCCCAGCGGTACCCCAACCGATTCCCTCGTCTGGCAGCTACCTCATCGGCGGACTAGACGGGTCCGGTGAGCGCGACCCGCTGGCAAGTAACGTGATTTCGGGAACAAGGTTTCGAGATGGTATCGACTCGGACGCCGGTTTTGGATCGGCGTCTGGAATCAGAATGTATGGAAACCTGATCGGCACCGGCCCCGACGGAAACGCGACAGTCGACTCGACGGGAATTGTCTACGGAAACGCCCGCGACGGCATCCAGCTCGAAGGCGAGCAAGCGGCTGATATTCAAGGCAACGTCATCTCTGGCAACGGGGGCAACGGAATCACCGTCGGCAGCCTCAGCAGCAATACCGTGATTCGCAACAACATCATCGGCCTCACCGCGAGCCTTGCCGCAAGCGGAAACGGATGGTATTCGATCGCCTTCGCCGCGGGAAACCCGAATTTCGGCATGGGCCCCGCGACGACCAACGCCAACGCGGGCTACGGCCATGGCATTTCTGTTGGAGCGTTCGGGGCATCCGTTCCCAACCGTGACGTCGCGAACCTGGTCATCGACGGAAATATCATCGGCGCCAACGCGAGGTCCGGTGTTTTCGCTATCGGTGGTTCGGGCGGCACAACCATCCGAAACAACCACGTAGGCGTCACGCCAGCGGGAGCGTCTTTCCCCAATCAGGCCGGTGGCGTGACCCTCTTGACAGACAACAACATCGTTGAGGCGAATGTCATCGCGACCAATCTAGGCCCTGGGGTCTCAGTGGTGCGCAACACCAACGCGGCGATCGGTACCGCGTTCGGCGCCTATATTCCGGTACCGGCTACTGCGACCAACAACACCATTACCCGCAACTCGATTTACGGCAATACCGGAGTCGGCATCGACCTCAACAGCGTGAACTCTCCCTGGGGCGCCGCCGGTAACACGATCACGTTCCCCTACGCGTGGACCCAGAGTGTGACGCCGAACGACGGGGTTCTCTCCCCGGCTCCGCCGACCAACGCTGGCACCTTCGGAAACCGCGGCGTGAACTATCCGGTGTTCAATTCGGCCGTTGTCAGCGAAGCGACGGGCACAATCACCGTGTCTGGCCACGTGGGGTTGTCTGGCGGCACGCCGTTGTTCGCTGGAGCCATCGTGGAAGTGTTCCGCGGAGATAACGCGCCGGCCGACCAGAACGGGGAGATCTATCTCGGTGACGGGCTTAGCGTTGCCCACCCCGAAGGCCGAACATTCTTGGGAACCTGCACCGTTTCGGCCGCCGGCACCTTCGCCGGATGCGTCATCGTTCTGCCAGCGGTAGCGGCGGCGAACACCTGGACGGTCGCCGACCTCGTAGCTGGAACGGCGACACTCGGCAGCGCCACCTCAGAGTTCGGCGCACAAACACAGCCGACCGAGGTGAATCTATTGCAGGCCGGGATCACGATCGTCAAAGAGGTGTGCTCGCTTGGCACCCTCGTTTCGTCGTGCAACTCGGCCGCAGCAGTCGGGTCGGGCGGTTGGGTCGAGTCGCATACCTTCGACTACCTCGAAACCCCGGTATGGCGGCTGACCGTCACCAACTCCGGCGAGCTGCCCCTGACCAACATCCTCATCACCGACCCGCTCGAACTCGCCTGCGCGGGCGGCGCCGCGAGTCTCGCCGTCGGCGAAACCCTCACGATCGTATGCGTGGGCGCAGGATTGACCGCAGCGGTCGATCCGAACACCGCGACGGTCGTGGCGACCGGCCGCGATGGTGACGTGGGCGACGACGATACGGCGTCAGCTTTGCTTTCGGACCCCGCGCCCGAGATCGAACTTGTGAAGAGTGTCAACGGGCAAAATGCGAATACGGCCCCTGGTGTGCTTGTCGCCCCGGGTGATGCCCTCGCGTTTACGTATCTGGTGACTAACACGGGCAACGTGCCGTTGATCGATATCACGGTCACCGATGATCAGGGCGTGGTGGTGACCTGCCTCCTGAACTCACTGCTCGCGGGAGATTCGTTCTCCTGCGACGGTGGTCCGATTGCGGCTCCCGCCGGTCAATACACGAACATCGGTACGGCAGTGGGCACCCCGGTCACGGGAGGGGCCGAGGTTCAAGCGGATGATCCGGCGAACGCGTTCGGGGTGACCGCCGCAATCGAGATCGTCAAGACGGTCCAGAGCATTTTTGGCGCCAACACCCCGCCGGGGCCGCGCATCGCAGTCGGTGGTGCGGTGAAATGGGAGTACACGGTCACCAACACCGGCAACGTTGATCTGGCCGATGTGACTGTGGTGGATGATGAGGGCGTGGCTGTCGACTGTGGGGGCGGCACGAACGTGATCGCCCTGCTCTCGCCGACCGACGCGGTCACCTGCAGCGCGACCGGATTCGCCGTTGCGGGTCAATACACCAATATCGGATCGGCGACCGGGTCCCCGGTTGACGGAGCGGGCGTGCCGATTGCTTTTGTGACTGCGCCTACCGATGATGACCCGGCCAATTATTTTGGTGCCGAGCCTGCAATCGTAATCGTGAAGACGGTCAACGGCGCAGATGCGAACTCCGCTCCCGGCGTGTCTGTGACGGCTGGATCGATGATGAACTTCGCCTATCGGGTTACCAATACGGGCAATGTCACTCTCACCAACGTGGCCGTTGTCGATGACAGGGCAGTGGTTGTTACCTGCCCAACAACCGTGCTTGCGGTGAACGAGTCGATGACCTGCACGGGCACGGCAGAAGCACCGCAATCGGGCACCTACACCAACATCGGCACGGCGACGGGCAGCGGCCCCGGCACGTTCGACGTTACTGGAGCGTCAGTCGCTGGGGCGGATGTCACCGATAGCGATCCAGCGAATGCAACCGTTACTGCACTGGGGATCACCGGCAGCACTTTTCCGGTCTCTCTTGTGGCGGCAGGGGGATGGTTGGTTGCTGCGGGTCTAGCGTTGCTGGCCATCAGCCGTCGTCGCCGAGCCGCTTAGGTGTTCTGGCCGGTCTGCCCGGAAGGTGCCGTGACAAGAGCTAATCTCCACCGAAACCACACCCTTTGCCCATTCGAATAGAAACCGGGGCCACCGGGTGAGTGTGACCTGTGCGCTACGCTCACGACATGACCGACGCCCCTTTTACCGAGAACACTCCCGAAGGCCGTCCGCCGCGCACGTGGGACTTCTTCCTGACGATCTTTCTGCTGTTTCTGCTGCTTGTGCTCACGGCGATCTTCGTCGTGCTGGGCTTCGGACTCGGCGTCTCAACGATCACCTGTGCCGACTCAAACCTGTCGTGCAATTACGACTTCATCAGCGTCGGTGCGCTACTCGTGCTGATCGGTGTTCCGCTCGTCGCTCTCGCCGGCGTCATAGTTTCTGTGGTGTGGATCGCGCGCCGCAAGCTCTCATTCCCGATAGCACTCATCGCGTGCCTGCTCAGCGTCGCGGTGTTCGCCGCCGGCAACTGGATCGTCGACCTGGCAGTACCCGGCGCGTAAGTCGTCTACAGCGGGCAAATCTGGGTATTCGGGTTGCAGGCATCCTGACCGGGAGGGCCCTGTGGTCCGGGCGGACCCGCGGGACCGGTGGGACCTGCTGGGCCGGCGGGCCCCTGAATGCCCTGCGCGCCGGTCGCCCCGGCAACCCCCGCGGGGCCCGCGGCCCCAGCTGGTCCGGTCGCGCCCGGGGCTCCCGCAGGCCCCTTAAAGCTGCCCTGCGCTGACCAGGCGCCGGCGACCTTCACATAAAAGGTGCCCGAGCTCGAGTCGATGAAGAGGTCGCCGTCCGCGCCGCTGTCGGTGGCAGGCGCGCCCACCCCTGCACGAATCGCGCCCGAAGCACCGTTTGACCCCTTAGGCCCCGCGGGTCCCGCGACTCCGGCCGGACCACGGTCGCCCGCCGGTCCCTGCGACGAGTTGGGAATGATAAGGCTGCCCAGAAGGCCCGCGCCGAAGGCGAGCACGATCGTCAAGATCGAGGCGATTATCAGAGTCGAACGGCTGACATTGGTCGGTTCCATCCGCCCAGACTAGGGCTGCGGGAGAGCGCCGGGGTAGCAGAAATTACCCCCACTTCGCGGCTGGCGCCCTGCTACGACTCGAGCCGCGCCACCGTGAGGCCCTCGCCCGACTCGGCCACGCCCACGAGAACGGTGTCGCCGTCGCGGATCTCGCCTCCAAGAAGGGCACGCGCAAGCTTGTCGTCGATCTCGCGCTGCATCAGCCGGCGCAGCGGCCGGGCCCCGTAAATCGGGTCATACCCACGCTCAGCGAGCCAGCCCCGGGCATCCGGAGTCACCGCGAGCTGCAACCGGCGGTCGGCCAGGCGACGTGCGAGGCGGTCGATGTACAGCTCAACGATCTGGCTGAGGTCGTCGGTAGTCAGCGGCGCGAACACCACGATGTCGTCGAGGCGGTTGATGAACTCGGGCTTGAACGCCTGCCGCACCAGTTCGCCCACCGCGGCCTTACGCTCGGGCCACGGCAGCTCGGTATCGGTGAGGTACTGGCTTCCCAGATTGGAGGTCAGAATCAAGATGACGTTACGGAAGTCGACCGTGCGGCCCTGCCCATCGGTGAGCCTGCCGTCGTCGAGCACCTGCAGCAGCACGTCGAAGACTTCCGGATGCGCCTTCTCAACCTCGTCGAGCAGAATCACCGAGTACGGCCGTCGCCGTACTGCCTCCGTCAACTGTCCGCCCTGCTCGTACCCGACGTATCCCGGAGGGGCACCAACCAGCCGCGACACGGAAAACTTCTCGCCGTACTCGCTCATGTCGATGCGCACGAGCGCCTTCTCGTCGTCGAACAGGTACTCTGCGAGCGCCTTGGCGAGCTCCGTCTTGCCGACGCCGGTGGGGCCGAGAAACAGAAACGACCCGGTCGGGCGGTCGGGGTCAGAAATGCCGGCGCGCGTGCGACGCACCGCTTCGCTGACGGCCTGCACGGCATCCTTCTGACCGATCAGGCGCCGACCGAGATCGGCCTCCAGGTGCAGCAGCTTCTCGGTTTCACCCTGCGTGAGCTTGTCGACCGGGATGCCCGTCCAGGCGGCAACAACGGAAGCGATGTCTTCTTCGGTGACCTGGTCGTTGACCATGCGAGGACCGGTGGGTTCGTTGGATTCCGCGGCCACGAGCGCCTGCTCGATCTTCGGAATGGTCTCGTAGTTGAGCTTCGACGCGGCTTGGTAGTCGCCCTCACGCATGGCGCGATCGAGCTGGATACGCGCGTCATTCAGCCGCGTCTTGAGCTCGCCGACGCCGGTGAGCGACGCCTTCTCGGTCTTCCAGCGGGCTTCGAGTTCGCCGAGCTCCTTCTGGCGCACGGCCAGGTCTTCGCGAAGCTTCTCGAGCCGGGCCTTGGAGGCGTCGTCTTTCTCTTTCTTGAGCGCCAACTCCTCGATGCGCAGCCGGTCAACGGCGCGCTTGAGCTGGTCAATCTCGACGGGCGACGAATCGATCTCCATCTTCAGCCGCGAGGCGGCCTCGTCGATCAGGTCGATCGCTTTGTCGGGAAGCTTGCGTCCCGTGATGTAGCGGTTGCTCAGCGTGGCCGCGGCCACCAGGGCCGAGTCCGCGATCGCGACCTTGTGGTGCGCCTCGTACCGCTCTTTGAGTCCACGCAAGATCGCGACGGTGTCTTCGACGTTCGGTTCGCCGACGAACACCTGCTGGAAGCGGCGCTCGAGCGCGGCATCCTTCTCGATGTATTGACGGTACTCGTCGAGGGTTGTCGCCCCGATCAGACGCAGCTCCCCGCGAGCAAGCATGGGCTTGAGCATGTTGGCTGCGGCCACGGAACCCTCGCCGCCACCGGCACCCATTAGCGTGTGCAGTTCATCGATGAATGTGATGATCTGGCCGTCGGAGTCGTTGATTTCTTTCAGCACGGCCTTCAGCCGCTCCTCGAATTCGCCACGGTACTTCGCGCCAGCCACCAGGGCGGCAAGATCGAGCGACACCAACTGCTTGCCTTTGAGTGAGTCGGCCACATCTCCCGCGACGATGCGCTGGGCGAGGCCCTCGACCACGGCGGTCTTACCAACACCGGGCTCGCCGATGAGCACAGGGTTATTCTTCGTGCGCCGGGTCAACACCTGGCTCACTCGGCGAATCTCGGCGTCACGGCCGATCACCGGATCGAGTTTGCCGCTGCGTGCAATGTCGGTCAGGTTGACGCCGTATTTTTCGAGCGCGGTCTGCTGTTCTTCATCGGTGCCCGGGGCACCCTGCATGTTGGCCATTTGTACCTAGTTTGCTCGTGCGACCGACTTCGTCACAGTGAATTTGGAATTGCGTGAGATTTCGGCCGTCGAACCGACAATGCGATCGAGGGCGGGGCGGTATGAGAGGTGCGAGTTCCACACTGTCCACAGTTCGCCACCGGGCCGCAACACGTGAAACGCGGCCTCAAAGAGCTTCAGCGCAATGCGCGAGTCGACAGCGGCACCGGTGTGGAAGGGTGGGTTGAGCACGATCAGGTCGACGCTCGCGCTCGGCTGCAGCGACAGCGCGTCATCCTGGGTCACCGCAACATCGAGGTCGTTGGCTGCCATGGTCAGAATCGCGGATGCCACGGCCGAAGCCGACTGATCGGTGGCGAGCACGTGCGCCTCGGGCCGTGCCCGCTTAAGCAGCGCGGCCAGGATTCCCGTTCCGCACCCCAAATCGATTGCGGAGTCGAACGGCTTGACCCGCCCCAGCTCGCCGATGAGGGCGCGCGTGCCGATGTCGATGCCCGTGCCGGCGAAGACACCGCCCGTGGCAACGACCGTGAGGCCGACATCGTCGTGCAACTGGCTGCGCGGCTCGACCGGTGGGCCCGCGATGGGGCCGCGCGCGATCAGCAAGCGGGACTTCTGGCGCGCCAGCGAGACGTCGAGGGTGCCGAAGTGGCGCTGAAGCACCTCGTTCATCCCGAGCGACATGTGCTTGATACGACCGCCCCCGATCACCACAGCGGTGGGCGCCGCGTGGGCTGCGATAAGAGCGGCAATCTCGTTGAGAGCGTCGAGCGAGCGCGGCAATTTGAGCAACACGAGGGTGGCCCCGGCAACCAGCTCCGGTGCAAGCGGCAGTGACTCGTAGGCGCCCTCCCCGTTCGCCCGCAACGCGCGTTCACCCGCGAGAGAGTCCTGGTGCACGCGCACGCGGGATGCTCCGGCGGCCAGGGCTCCGAGGGTGAGCGCTCCATAGTCATCACCGATGACGGCGAGGTCGGCTGCGGCGAGCAGTGGTGCGGCTTCATCGACAATGAGCGTGTCGGCGGCATCCCAGGCCCGAAGTTCTGCCGACTCGAAATCTGGCCAGCGTCGCAGCGCATCGAAGACGAAGCTCACGTCGTGCCTCGCCGGAGTAGTGGTCACATTTCCCCACCCTATGGCCACAGAGATGGGCGCCCAACTCTGCACATTACAAAGGGATTCGAGAGCCACGTCTCGCCAGGCCCGCGACGATCCGCTCGAGAGGCCCCGTGCCCGCGATGGCCCGCCACGCAACGCACACGATGATGGTGCCGAGAAGAAACTGCAGAAAGACTGTGTAGTCGGTTGAGTACTCCGCGTAAGAGCCCAACAGATTTATCGCTACAAAGTGTGCTGCGTAGGCCGTTAGTGCCATCGCCCCGACTGCCGCGGCGGGGAAGAGAAGCACCCGTCCGACACGTGTCGAGCCCACTGCGAGGCACACCGCCAGCACGACGAGGGCGAATCCCCCAGAACCAACAGCCTCGCTCGTGGTCGCGCTGTGCGGGTACTGCAGCAACAACGACCACAGGCGCTGCTCCCCCGAGTCGCTCGCCAGATCCTGCGGCACCGACGCATTACCCAACTCCCCGAACCCATAGCCGACAAGCATGAGACCCGCGCCGAAGAGGCCAAGGCGAACCTGCACGCGGATGCTGCCGAGATCAAGCCGCCCGACGACCATCCCCACCATGAGGAACGCAACCCACAGAACGGCTGCGAACTCGCTGAGCAGTACGACGTAGATGAGATCGGTCTCCACGAACACCATGTCGGAACCGGAAAAGTAGAAGAAGTTGCGCGCAAGCAGCACCAGCGGTGGGGCGACCAGCGCCGCGACGCCCGCCGCAATGAGTAGTGTGCGTGACCGCACGCTGATCAGCCAGGCGCCGGCCACGAACACGACCGCGTACGTTCCGAGGATGATGGGAAAGCCAGTGTTCATAGCCTCAAGGAGCGTGCCAATGACGAGGATCGCAAGTGCGCGCACGAGGATGGAGATGCGAACGCGCAATAGTTCCACGCCGCCCGCCAGTCTGGCTCGATCGCCCACCAGGCTTAGCGAGATGCCCGCCATCAGTCCGAACAGTATCGCGGAGCGTCCATTGACGAGATCGAACCAGGTCTCCGGACGACCCCAGTCGAACGCGTCGACAAGCACGAGGTGAGCGCCGATCATCCCCACCACCGCGAGACCCCGCGCCGCATCGACGCCGACGATTCGCCCGCGCTGTGGCGATTCAACGGCGCGCGGTTCAGTTACTGCTGCCACCATCGCGCTAGCCTCGGCGAAGAGGCCGCCACACGACGATCTGGTTCGAGCGCTCCGCTCGCGCGCCTGCGCGAAGCGACACGACCTCGCCCGCTGTTCCCGCGGCGAACACCCGCC
>Ga0105048_10009023_pt1 | contig 15914 bp, 18 predicted proteins | sample MAT05_FD_78382 | JGI IMG/M metagenome (GOLD analysis project Ga0105048, IMG submission 78382) | Freshwater microbial communities from Lake Fryxell liftoff mats and glacier meltwater in Antarctica - MAT-05 | ecosystem: Environmental > Aquatic > Freshwater > Ice > Liftoff microbial mat | place...
TGCTAAACTATCCTAAACCTAAAATTCGGCGATGTGTTTTGCGTTACCTTGTCTCATTTAAATAATTCAATATGAAAAAAATATTTGGTGCTATTTTCTGTCTTTTTTTGATTTTAAATTTTGCGAATGCACAGGAGGTTAATTCGATAAAAATTTCGAGTGAGATAAAAAAAGTCACTGTCTTTTTAACGGGTGGCGAAGAAACCAGAACTGCATCAGTCAATTTAAAAAAGGGAAGGAATAAATTAATCTTTACAAATATTAGTACTGTGGCAGATCACAAAAGTGTGCAGTTCAATGCGGATAAAGAATTTAATTTAGTTTCTGTTAGTTCAGAAATTGATTATTTGAGTTTTGTGAATGATAATCCGCGCATTAAATTAATTCAAGATTCATTAAATGTTTTGCGCAACAAAGTGGTGGATTTGCAAAATGAAAAAGATGCGTACGAAGCTGAAAAAGGATTGATTCAAAAAAATAATTCTATCAAAGGTGATAATCAAAATTTATCTGTGGATGAATTGAGAAATATGGCAACGTTTTACAGAACGCGCATTATGGAATTAAATAAAATTATTACTGAATACAACAACAACATTTCGTCTCAAAACACTTTGATTTGGCGTTATCAAAGTCAACTCACAGAACTTAATTATAAAGAAACTATTAAAAGCAATCAAATCATTGTAATTATTGATGCGCCTGAAGCTGGACCAATGAATGTAGATTTAAAATACATTGTTTCAAATTGTGGTTGGCAAGCAAATTACGATTTATCGGCTGATAACAGCAGCACTACAATTAAGCTAAAATACAAAGCAAAAGTTTTTAATAATACCGGAACTGATTGGAATGATGTGAATATGGTTTTATCTACATCCGACCCAAATGTTTCAGCATCTGCACCAACATTAGCTCCTTGGTATTTAAATTACAATTCAATGAATAATTATGAAGATGATTATAATAAAAAGGATGGTTATTTAGCACCACAAAAAAATAGTTATTCGCAATACTCTTGGAACTCGAATACAGTTCCACAAATGAATCAAAATTTAGATGCCGTTCAGTTTTCAAGTGGGCGAGGAGATGCGAACGATTTTTCAAATTTTAATACAGGAGTTGAATTAGGAACATCAACTGTAGCATTTACTACCATTGAGGTTTCACAGTTAACTACCGAATTTGTGATAGACAGAAAATACTCAATTCCATCTGATTCAAAACCTTATTTGGTAGACATTACTACCCATTCTTTGTCAACTACATTTTCGCACAAAGCGGTTCCTAAATTAGACAAGGATGCATTTTTGTTGGCGAATATTGTTGGTTGGGAAAAACTAGATTTGGTTCCTGGGCCAACAAATGTTTATTTTGCAGAATCCTTTGTAGGTCAATCATACATTAACACTGCTAATGTTGGTGATACCTTACGATTGTCTTTTGGCAGAGATTCCAAAGTAGTTGTAGAGAGAAGATTGTTAGAAGAGTTCAGCAATAAAAAAGTAGTTGGACCAAACAGAAAAGATTCTTACACCTACGAAATCAAAATAAAAAATAATCGTTCAACTTCAATTCAATTAAATCTTTTTGATCAAATTCCAATTTCTCAAGACAGTGGAATTGAAATTACGGTAGACCAAATTTCTGCTGCTACTCACAACCTATTAACAGGACAATTACAGTGGATTGTAAATTTAGCACCCGGCGAATCAGCCACGTATAAATTGGGCTTCACTATAAAATATTCAAAAGATAAGGAAATTAAAGTAGCAACATTTAGAACGGTAGCTTGCCCAAGTTTTTAATTGATTAAAGAATTTGATATGAAAAAATTAGTTGGAGTTATAAGTGGAGTTTTCATTTTTGTAAATGTCAATTTTGCGCAAGATGTTAACACGATAAAAATAGAAAGTGAGATAAAAAAAGTGACGGTTTTTTTAACCGGCGGAGAGGAATATCGAACCACTTCTGTCAATCTAAAAAAAGGGAGAAACAAATTAATCTTCACCGATATCAGTACCGTGGCCGACCATAAGGGTGCCCAGTTCAATGGTGATATGCCATTTAATTTGGTTTCGGTTAGTGCAGAGATTGACTATTTGAGTTTCGTCAACAACAATCCGCGTATTAAATTAATTCAGGATTCACTTTTTGTTTTACGAACCAAATTAGTTGATTTACAAAACGAACAAAACGCTTATCAAGAAGAAAAAAATCTTCTTCAAAAAAATACCAATATAAAAGGTGAACAACATAATTTATCAGTCGATGAATTAAAAAATATGGCTACCTATTATCGAACAAGAATCATGGAGCTGAATAAAATTATTACAGAGTATAACAATAACATTGGTGTACAAAATAGTTTGATTTGGCGTTATCAAAATCAGTTAACAGAATTGAATTATAAAGAAACAATTAAAAGCAATCAAATAATTGTTATTATTGACGTTCCTGAGGCCGGCACCATGAATGCAAAATTAAAATACATCGTTTCAAATTGCGGTTGGCAAGCGAATTATGATTTAGAAGCAGATAATATAAGTGGAGAAATTAATTTAAAATACAAAGCTAAAGTTTTTAATAATACGGGCAATGACTGGAACGATGTTAACATGGTTTTATCTACATCTGATCCAAATGTTTCAGCTTCTGCACCAACATTAGCGCCTTGGTATTTGAATTATAATTCGTTGAATAATTACAGCGACGAAGAGAAAAAAAGTGAAGCGTACGTAGTTCCACAAAATCGTCAATACCAACAATATTATTCCAACGTAAGTGTGCCAGATATGAATCAAAATTTAGATGGAATAATTCTAGGTAATAATAATGAACATGGATTTATAAATCCAGGAAATGATGCTGGCGGAGGTGGCGCAGGTGTATCGTTTGCAACTATTGAAGTTTCTCAATTAACAACAGAGTTTGTGATTGATAGAAAATATACAATTCCATCTGATTCAAAACCATATTTAGTAGACATTACAAAACATGCATTGAAAGCAACTTTTTCGCACAAGGCAGTTCCGAAATTAGACAAGGATGCATTTTTATTAGCAAATATTGTTGGTTGGGAAAAATTGGATTTGGTACCAGGACCAACGAATGTTTATTTTGCAGACACCTATGTAGGCCAGTCGTACATTAACACTTCGAATGTTGGCGATACACTACGTTTGTCATTTGGACGTGACACCAAAATTGAAATCACACGAAAATTATTGGAAGAATTTAGTGATAAAAAAGTCATCGGGTCAAACAGAAAAGATTCGTACGCTTACGAAATAAAAGTAAAAAACAATCGTGAAATTCCGATTCAATTAAATTTATTTGACCAAGTTCCAATTTCTCAAGACAGTGAAATTGAAGTAACCGTTGATGAAATTTCGGGCGCTGATCGTAATCTAACAACGGGACGATTGTTGTGGTTGGTCAATCTAGCTCCAGGAGAATCTGCAACCTATAAATTAGGTTTCACTATAAAATATCCAAAAGACAAAACGATTACCGTGAATAAATATCGCGCAGTTTATGCGCCGAAGTTTTAAAATACAAAATGATATAAATTTCCGTTGACTTCAGTCAACGGAAAAAGGGTGATGGCTGTGTTGCGCTTTAGCGCCATTGAATTTAATATTGAATTTTGTCGGTCAGCTTACGGAGTGAATTTTGAATTTATGCCTCTAGCGCTGCCTCAACGTGTTTTCTAAAATTCATAATTGTACGATCAAGGCTTCCAAAAAAACGCAAACGGTCTTTTGCATTTACTACACTAATTGGACTTGAATTATTCATTAAATTTCCTAGCACAAATTCCGTTTCATTCGCATAAAATGGATCTTGCGTAACAAGATAATTCATAATGTTGTGTGTGAAATAAACTGCTTTTCCATCTTTCCATTTGATGAGGTAAGTCTGATCGGTAATAATGGTTTCGTTGATGTATAAATTGTATTCATTTCCCGAAGTGATCGGTTCATTTCCTCGAGCAAATTTATGTCCAATGTCTGCTTGTTTTTGCAGATGCGCGCTCAGCTCTAATAAATTGTCTATTAATTCCAACGCATAACTAGGATCTTCGAATAATTGAGAATCAAAATAATATTGAATTTGTCGTAAAGTTCCTCTTAATAGTTCAGGACCATAAATTTCGTGTGATGTAATGGAATTATAAATATTATGCGCTTCGATACCGATTTGTAAAACACGTTTATCAATTTTTTCTCGCTTAAATTTTGCATCAACATAAACGGGATTTTTTAAATAAGTTTTTGCCCAATAAAAAAATTTGAAACGCGTTAAATGTGGCAAATTAAAAAGTTGAAAAATCGGAGTATCGTTAATACTCATGTACATCACAGGGTCTTCTAAATTTTTTACAATGCGCATTGAATCTCGTAAACCGGTAAGAAAATGTTCCAAATTTATATCCACTCTGTTCATTGGTGAATAAGCAAATGTAACTTGACCTTTGCGAAATGTTCCAAACTCGTCGAATGAAATATTGTATTTTTCACAAAGAATTTTTGTTTCAAAAATGGTGAGAGGAACTTCTCCACGCAAACGTCTATAAACAGCATCCTGACTTATGTTCAGGCAATCCATCATAACCTGCGCAATTTTTTCACCTTTGGGCAAAGCTTGTTTAATACTCTCTAACAAACGTTGCTGAATATCCAGCGTTTTATCCATAAAAAAAATTAAAAATAAGAATGTTTTGACAAGTAATTTTTTACATAATCTGTCACTCCTTCTTCAAGCGTATAAAATGGTTTTGTGTAACCGCTTGTAATTAATTTGGTCATGTCTGCTTCCGTGTAATATTGGTATTTGTCACGGATGTCTATTGGTGTATCGATGTAAGAAATTGATATTGGTTTGTCCATTGCATGAAAAGTTGCAACAGCTAAATCTTTAAAAGTTCGTGCTTTTCCAGTTCCTAAATTATATAAGCCAGATGTTGGTTTTTTTTCCATCATATAAATGCAAACACTTACAACATCTTTTACATAGACAAAGTCGCGCAGTTGTCCGCCGTTTTCATATTCTGGGTTGTGTGATGCAAATAATTTCATGGCGCCTGTTTCTGAAATTTGTTTGTGCGCATGCATTATTACAGATGCCATTCGTCTTTTGTGATATTCATTTGGACCGTAGACATTGAAAAATTTTAAACCTGCCCAAAATGGTGGAACCGGCGCTTCGGCTTCGCTCAGCATCCGGTTTAAGACCCATTTATCAAATTCATTTTTAGAATCTCCGTAAGGATTTAATGGTTTTAATTTCGCCGGAATTTCATGATTATCTTCATAACCAAATTCACCCAAACCATACGTTGCGGCAGAACTTGCGTACACAAGCGGAATATTATTTTCCGAACAAAAATTCCACATTCTTTTTGAATACTCAACATTCAATTCATCAAAAATTGCTTTGTTGAATTCCGTTGTATCAGTGCGTGCGCCAAGGTGAAAAATAAAATCAATTTCTTTTTTAAATAACTCAGCCCAAGAAAAAAAATCTTTTCGTGGAACTTTTGCAACAATTTTTTTTCCGTTTAGATTTTCGTTTTTTTCTGTTTTCGAAAAATCATCTACCACAACAATATCATTATAACCTCTAAGATTAAGTTCTTTCACTAAACACGATGAAATAAATCCGGCTGCGCCTGTTACAATAATCATTGGATTCTTTTTTTTTTGCGAATGTTGCTTACCCTATTGAAATTAAAAAGAAGACTCGCAGACCAAACAAATTTATGACTATTTGGAAATGACAAGCAATAAAACATGCTTTTTTTTGCTTATAACACAAAATCGTAGTGTATTTTAAGATTACTCTTGACTTATAAAATGATATCAAATATAAGTTTGACTAATTTTTTCAGCTAATTCTTCAACTGCTCTTTTTAATCTTTCAGGATTATTTCCTTGTTTTTTAAGTTGCATATTTTGATCCGTTCGAAGCATAATTTTTTTTGCATCTTCTTCTGCTTTTTTATTAATGAGATTAGAATATGAATCATCGTTCGGGACAAAGCCATAAAACAATTGTATGTACATTGCCTTTGCAATTTCTTTTAACGAGTTAATTGAAATTGCTCCCGAAGCTTCGCATTCTTCATTTTTTTTTGCGCCTTGTCTGGTGAGAAACTGTTTTCTGACAAGTTGTTCCAACGTCATATTAATACTGGTGCCTATTGTATTAATCCAACCTCTTTCTGGAGTTTGTATTTTTTGAGTTTCTGCACATTCCGCTAATCTTCTGTCAATTAACTTAAGGCGGTTAATTGAGAAGCCATCCATGTATTCAAAGACATTTCCAAATTTTCAATGAACATTTTATAGAAAAATCTTATTCGTTCCTTGGCAACAACAGATTTTCATTTAATCTCCCTAACTTTATCAAAACTAAAATTCAATTTTATGAAAACTTATTACAATCCTGAAGACCTCAAAAAATTTGGAAATATTGGTGAATTTGAACCAAATCTTGCCAAAAAATTCTTTGATTACTATGGCGATGTTTTTGCAGAAGGTGCATTAACTGCTCGCGAAAAATCGTTGATAGCATTAGCTGTGGCGCATACTATTCAATGTCCATATTGTATTGAAGCGTATACAACCGATACCATGGAAAAAGGATGTGATGAAAAACAAGTAATGGAAGCTGTTCATGTTGCTGCAGCTATTAGAGGCGGATCATCGTTAGTTCATTCTGTGCAAATGATGAATAAGTATAAGGAATTATCAATGTAAAATAATTTCGCTTAGTGTAAGAATTTGAAAAACTTTACGACTACTCAAGTGTTACAGTATATGAAATGAGTACAAAATCCCTTTTAGCGCAACATCATCAATTGGCATCAGCCAAAAATCAAATTGAATTTTTAGAAAGTTCTACGAAAACATCTTTTACTGAGAAATTGAAAGCGCAAAATCTTTTTCCGCTTTCGGTAAAACCGCTTGAAATTTTTCAGATTAATGTTGGCAAAATGTGCAATCAAGTTTGCAAACATTGTCATGTCGATGCAGGGCCTGATCGCAAAGAAATCATGACGCGCGATACGATGCAACTATGTTTAACCGCTCTTGAAAAATCGGGAGCGCATACCGTCGATTTAACGGGAGGTGCTCCTGAAATGAATCCAGATTTTAGATGGTTTGTTGAAGAACTTTCTAAGCTGGGTAAAAAAATAATTGTGCGCTGCAATCTTACAATCATCGTCGCCAATAAAAAGTACAATGATTTGCCAGAATTTTTTAAAGAGCACAAAATTGAAATATCTTCATCCTTGCCCTACTTTTCTGCTTCAAAAACCGATTCTCAACGAGGTGATGGTGTTTTTGACAAATCGATAGAAGCGCTGAAAATGTTGAATGAAGTAGGATATGGAAAAGAAAATTCTGGCTTGATTTTAAACTTGGTTTACAATCCCGCCGGTGCATTTTTACCATCCAATCAAACAGCTTTAGAAATAGAATTCAAGTCGAAACTAAAATTAAATCACGGAATAGAATTCAATCAACTTTTCGCTATTACTAATTTACCTATAAGTCGATTTTTAGAATACCTTGTTCGAAGCGGAAATTATGACGAATACATGGAAAAATTAATTTTGGCCTACAATCCAGTTGCTGCTGAAAATGTAATGTGCCGCAATATCATTTCTATTGGCTGGGATGGATTTATTTATGATTGTGATTTTAATCAAATGCTAGATTTAAAAGTTGAAGTTCCAAAATCCAATCAGCATTTATCTAATTTTAATTTTGAGATTCTAAATCAGCGCGCAATCAAAATTGGACAACATTGTTATGGCTGCACCGCTGGTGCTGGATCAAGTTGCGGAGGAACAGTAGTGTGACATATGAAAATAACAAACACCGATAAGCTACTACTGATTTTTGTCAAGAACATTTTACTTGGTAAAGTAAAAACGCGAATCGCAAAAACAAAAGGAGATATTTATGCCTTTGACGTTTATAAAAAACTGGTAGATTACACTCAAAAAATTACAGAATCAGCAGCTAATTTTTCTATTCATGTTTACTTTTCGGATATCGTTATTCCCAACAAGTGGGACAAACACGACAAATTTGTACAGCAAGGAAATGATCTTGGCGAACGCATGATGAATGCTTTTAAAACTGGTTTTGAAAATGACTTTAATGAAATTATCGTTATTGGAAGTGACTGCCCAGAAATAACCACAGAACTAATTGACGATGCATTTGATCAACTCTCAAAAAATGATTTTGTAATAGGACCAGCAAAAGATGGCGGATATTATTTATTAGGCATGAAAAATTTACAGCCATCCCTTTTTCAAAATAAAAACTGGAGCACAGACCAAGTGCTGTCAAGTACTTTAGATGCCATACAGAATTTGAATTTATCAGTCTCTCACCTAAAAACGTTGAGCGATATTGATACTGAAGAAGATTTAAAAAACTTTCCTGAATTTATGCCCTAGTTTAAGTGATGCAACATTTTCAATCTTAAATGTTTTGACGATTTAATAAAAAACACATGAAAAATGTCATTCTGATTTCTGCCTTTTTAAATTGTGCAAATCTTTTTTCAGCAGTTCCAGATCATGCTCTTTGGAGTAATCTACTACAAAAACACGTTACAACAGATGGCAAAGTAAACTACAAAGGTTTTATTGCTGATCAATCCAATTTAGATAAATATCTTCAAACCTTATCAGATTCTCCTATTGAGTCTAGTTGGTCAGTAAATGAACAAAAAGCCGATCTCATCAATGCCTACAATGCGTTTACGGTGAAACTTCTAACGATGCATTATCCAGTAAAAAGCATTAAAGACATTGGACCTAAAACGCAAATTCCTTTTGTCAATACTACTTGGGATATTAAGTTTATTCGTTATGGAAAAGATTCAGTTGACTTAAATTTTATTGAGCACGGCATGCTTCGCAAAAACTACAATGATCCACGCATTCATTTTGCTTTGGTTTGCGCATCTACGTCATGCCCCATTTTACTGAACGAAGCGTACATCGCTGAAAAATTAGACGATCAATTGAATAAACAGGCAAAAGTTTTTTTAGCAGATAAATCTCGCAACGATATTTCATCAGAAAGTCCAAAACTTTCAAAATTATTTGATTGGTATGCCATGGATTTCAAAACAAAAAAAACAACGGTGATTGATTTTATCAATAAATATTCATCTATAAAAATTGATAAGAATGCGAAAGTCACGTATCTTAATTACTCTTGGGATTTAAACGAATGAAACTAAGCATCATCATACCCACCTTGAATGAGGAGCTTTGCATTGGGCGTTTGCTCGATTATTTAATTGAAGAAACATCAAAACAAAACGCAGAAATAATTGTGTGTGATGGCGGAAGTACAGATCAAACAAAAAAAATTGTACGCTCAAAAATCGGTGTGAAATTTATTCATGCTGAAAAAAAAGGACGTGCGCACCAATTAAATGAAGGTGCTTCTAATGCAAGCGGTACCATTTTTTATTTTGTACACGCAGATACAATTCCTCCCAAAAATTTTGCTAATTTAATTCTTGACTGCATCCAAAAAGGAATTCCATCTGGCTGCTTTAGATATACATTTGATCCGCCAAAGAACATGTTGCGCATAAACGCTTGGTTCACCAAATTCAAAGGGTTCTGTGCCGGTGGTGGCGATCAAACCTTATTTGTTAACCGTTCGGTTTTTCATGAACTTGGTGGGTATAATTCATCGTATGTGATTATGGAAGATTTTGATTTAGTGAAACGTATTCGAAAAAAATATCGCTATATCATTTTAAAAGATCCAGCATTGGTATCTTCGCGCAAATACGAGCAAAACAGCTACTTGAAAGTACAATGGGCAAACATCATTGCAATTGCACAATTTAAATTGGGGGTCAATCCAATTAAAATAAAAGAAGGTTATAAAAAACGAATCAAAACAGCATAACATGAAATCCTATTTAGAAACCACCAAAAATGTTTACAAAGAAGCAGCATTGAAACCAGATGTTGGTTTGTGTTGTACAACTACACCTATTTGGCAACTTCCGGGATTGAGCATTCCAAAAATTATGCGAGAGATGAATTACGGTTGTGGCAGCACCGTGAATCCAAGAGATTTGGTGAATGATCCAACTATTTTGTACGTAGGTGTTGGCGGCGGCATGGAACTTTTACAATTTGCTTATTTCAGCCGCAGAAAAAATGGAGTCATAGGAATTGATGTTGTAGATGAAATGTTGGAAGCAAGTCGTGCTAATTTTAAAATAGCCGAACAAGAAAATGGTTGGTTTAAATCTGAATTTGTAGATTTAAAAAAGGGTGATGCCTTAAGTTTGCCTGTTGCAGATAGCAGCATTGACGTTGCTGCGCAAAATTGTTTATTCAATATTTTTGAAACAGAAGAATTAAAAAAAGCATTGACAGAAATGTATCGTGTTTTAAAACCGCATGGCAGATTAGTCTTGTCTGATCCAACGTGTGAAAATGAAATGCCTGAATCATTAAAAAAAGATGACCGTCTGCGCGCGCTTTGTTTAAGCGGTGCTTTACCTTTAAAAGAGTACATTAAAATGATTACAGATGTCGGATTTGGAACGGTAGAAATTCGTGCAAAAAGACCTTACCGAATTTTAGATCCAACTAATTACGACACAGAAAAATTGATTTATATAGAAAGTGTTGAAGTATGCGCCATTAAAGATCCAATGCCTGCTGATGGTCCTTGTGTGTTCACTGGAAAAACGGCAATCTATTTCGGAGGTGAAGATTTATTTGACGATAAAAAAGGTCATACACTTTTGAAAAATCAACCGCTTGCAGTTTGTGATAAAACAGCTGGGGCTTTAGCGGCTTTAAATAAATCTGATATTTTTCTTTCTGAATCAACTTACTTTTATGACGGCGGTGGCTGCTGCTAATCGGCTTGATTTTTGCAATAGGATTTTATATGAAAATTAAACTCATCATCATCTCACTTTTAGTAAGCACTCTAAGCTTTGGTCAAATGGTGCAAAGTAAAGCCTATGGTGAAATGCTGGACGGTTTATTATCTCACAAAGCAAAAGAAATTAGTGTAGCTGATGCAAAAAATATCAGTGATGTTATTTTTGTTGATGCGCGCGAAAAAAAAGAATACGAGGTGAGTCACATAAAAAATGCAGTCTGGTGTGGTTATGATGATTTTGACATCAACCGATTAAAAGGAATGGACGCATCCAAAAAAGTTATTGTCTATTGTTCAGTTGGATATCGCAGCGAAAAAATCTCGCTCAAACTTAAAAAATTAGGATTCTCTACTACGTACAATTTGTATGGCGGCATTTTTGAATGGAAAAATGAAGGCAATCCTGTCTATGACAATTTGGGAAATGAAACTGAAAAAGTTCATGCCTATAATGAAAAGTGGGGAGTGTGGTTAACCGCAGGCGAAAAAATATATTATTAGTTTCGATAGACCAGTATAATTAAACCCTATTGTGAATTTACTAACTTTGCCAACAGATTTCTATTTCCTTATTTTGTGTCATGAAAAAATTTAGCTGGTTGTTCCTTTTTGGTTTCGCACTTTTGTCTTGCAATAATCAAACGCAAATCCCAGATGTTATTGAAGACACTAGTGTAACTTCAAGCATAGATTCTAGCTATTGCAATTGTGGAGAACTTATATTTGATGAGCCCTACAATCATTTTTTCCGTTACGTACGTCGCGAAGGTTATACTGGAAAATGTCAAGAATTTCATGAAAACGGAAAATTGAAAATGGAGAAAAATTTTGTTAACGGCAAACTGCATGGCAAGTTTATACTCTATTACAACAATGGTCAAATAGAAGAAGAAAAAGAATTTGACACTAATTTTCAAAGCGGCGAACAAATTACTTACAGCAAAAAAGGCGAAGTTATTTTTCACGCACTTTATAAAAGAGGTCAACAAACAGACGTGTTGATTTCAAGACCTGATATTCCAAAAACAGATCCTTGGGATACAAATTAATTTAGAAAAACGAATTAGCTAGTTAAGTTGAACGCCCATCAAACAAATATCATCTGTTTGTTCTTTGTTGGTCATCCAATTTGTCAAGTGCTCATTCAACAAAACACGTTGTTGACTGCCATCATATTTTGCAATCGATTTTAAGAGTGTATGCAATTTGCCACTTCCAAATTTTTTACCGCGCAATCCGCCAAATTGATCCTGATAACCATCAGAACCTAAATAAACCCAATCTCCTTTTTCAACTTCAATTGTATACTCTTTAAATTCGCGGTGCTCTTCAAGTTGCCAACCGCCAATTGGGTAACGGTTGCCAGGCAAAATAAGACTTCTTTTTTCAGAAATCACCAGCGCTTTTCTGTTCGCTCCACAAAACTTAAGTATTTTATTATCCTGATCATATGAACAAAGTGAGATATCGATCCAATCATTCGTAGTTTGCGGACTTCCTTCAAAATCAAACGACTCAATAAATTTCAAATCCACTTTTTTTAGAATCTCAGAAGGTGAGTTAAGGTCTGCATTAAAAAGCGCATAGTTCAAAAGCGAATATCCAAGTACAGAAAGCATAGCTGCAGGAACACCGTGCCCTGTGCAATCTGCACACGCAAAATACCGAATGCCGTTTTTTTCTCCAACCCAATAAAAATCACCACTCACATGGTTCTTGGGTTTATAAATCAAAAAACTATCATCAAAAATGCGTCTAAAATGTCGATTTCTTGGAAAAAGTCCCTGTTGCAGAATTGCGGCATAAATTAATTCATCATTGTGCTCTTTTACAGCCTCTTCGTTTTTACGAATAAATCTGAGAAGTTCTTTTACGTCTTTCATTGTAAGTCATGTTATATAAGTACAAATTGACATAATTAAAGTAAAGTGTATATTAAAACCTGACGAACGAAAAGTTAAGTTTCTGCTTTATTTTCAAGCAAAGGATTATACATCATGATAGCGTGATTTTCGGTCACCAACTCTTCGTGTTGATTTTCAGCCGAATCAGAAATAAATGTTCTCCAAATCTCATTGTGTCTTGTATATCCGCCCCACCATTGCAAATCAAAACGATGATTTTTTTCAAAAACTTCAAATTTCAATTTTGGATTTTCCGAACAACAAATTGCACCATGCAGATTTTTTTCTGACAACGACAAATTTAGTTGAAAACTAAGGTTGGTTTCATTTCGTACATGGATTTAATAAAAATCAATCTTCTTTCTACTTAGTAGATTCCATTTTTTTGATTATTTGCAACGCTATCATAATTTTGAATCTGTAACGCTTATATTTGAGTCATCAACTTTCGTAAAATCATAACGTCTATTTGGTTCTTAGGGCTCTCAACTTTGATTGCTTTTCCTTTGCTAGCATGGCTTATATTATTTTTTGCTAATAGGAGTTTCTTCGAAATATTTACCATCTCATTGCGTCAACTTTATTCTATCCCTACATTTATTTCCGTTGGCATTTTGTTCGGCCTTTTTGTTATTTGGATTACTGAATTGCCTTATTTTGATCGCTCACTTTCTAAATACCGAAATTTATTGGTCAATTTAAAACTGACACGTTTCGATGCGTACTTCCTTTCTTTTTGCGCCGGATTTGGAGAAGAAGTTTTTTTTCGAGGCGCTATTCAACCTTTTGCCGGCATTTGGATTACGTCCATTTTTTTTGTCGCCATTCACGGCTATTTTTCGCGTAAAAATTTTGCCATCAATATTTTTGCCGTTGGTTTAACACTTTTTATTTGTCTAGTAGGTTGGGCAGCCGAAAATTTTACACTTTGGCATGCAATCGCTGCACATTTTAGTTATGATTTGGTTTTATTAATGTATCACCGACGGAGCACCAGCTAACAATTTTTGATTTCTATTTGGGCGTTTCCCCGCAAAAAAAAATGCGGGGTCGGGCTTTACGTTACAAATCCTCGGCGTAGAAATTGGGCCAATGAAAATGCGCTCCTATGCCTGCGGGTTTTCCACTTCAATCCCTAACGCAAAAACTACACTATTAACAACCGCTCCTAAAATGATTCAGTCGCGACTGAATCCTACGGGAATTTTTGTCTTATAATTTTTCCGTTTTTTGTTTCATCAAATTTGTCAAAAAATAAAATTGATTTTGGCCCGTGATATTTTGGTACTATTTTTTCAATCTCACTTAAAATTTCTTCTTGATTTTTTTTATTCCACAAAAAGTCTTCAATAATTAAAACAAGTTCTTCTCCCAACGCATCGTTTTTTTTCGAACTCAAATAAAATCTTTTTTCTCCAAACAAATTCGCAATTAATTTTTCGTCCGTCTCCGGAAAAATTTTTATCGCGCCCGAATTTATCACATTATCAATTCTTCCCTTCCACCTAAATTTCGTTTCGTCAATTTTTTCAATAACATCATTTGTTATCAATTGTTCGCTTAAAATATTGTTCGGTTCAATAACAACACAACCTCTAGCATCTTGATTAATGGTGATTCCTGGCAAACAGGTATAATAATCAGTTTTACCACCAACAAGTCGCAAAGCAAAATGTGTTAAAGTTTCTGTCATTGCAAAAGTGGAGTAATTTTTGTTGGTAAGTTGGTTTATTTCTAATTCCAACGTTGGCGAAATTTCGGCACCACCAATAATTACATTTTGTATCGTTTGATAGATTTTTTTTGAATGTTCATCTTTCAAAATTTCATTTATTTGATAAGGAACAAACGCAGCTAACTTAATGGGATTCGTAAAAAAAGTAACATCTTTAAGAGGATTTGAATTTAATGGCGCTACAACAATTTTCATTTCATGTAACATGGCACGGACCAACATTAATTTGCCCGCCACAAAATTGGGCGACAAACTTAAAAGAATCCATTCTCCTTTTTTGAAATCAAAGAATTGCCCGGTGTATTTTGCAGAAGCTTCTACTTGTTCTCGACTAAATTCAAACGTTTTAGGAGGGCCCGTACTTCCTGATGTAGAAATTCGCAAAATTGGGAAATAGCCTGCCTGACTGCGGCGCACAGGAAGGGATTCCCATTCTTCCACAAAATTGATAACTGATTGTCGATAATCGTCATCAATACCGTCTAAGAAAACGATATCTTTATACATTGGAACAAAATTTGTAGAAAGGTAACTAATTATCTTACATTAATTATAGCATTTAAAACCAACTAATATGAAAAAAATCATTGCATTCGCCGTTATCATTTCCTTTAGTGGATTGATTTTCGCAACTACAGCAAACACTTTTGGAAAAAACATTCACAAACTTTCGAATGATGATAAGTCAAAAGAAATTGGCATTAAATTTTTCCAAGGCACTTGGGCCGAAGCACTCGCTTCAGCTGAAGAAAACAAAAAAATTATTTTCCTAGATGCTTATGCAGTTTGGTGTGGTCCGTGTAAATTAATGACCGCAAATACATTCACCGATGAAAAAGTAGGCACTTATTTCAACGAAAATTTTATCTCCTTTAAAATGGAAATGGAAAAAAACGCCGATGGACCAAGACTGAGTAGTAAATATGCTTTGAAGGCTTATCCAACTCTTTATTTTATTGATGCAAAAGAAGAAATTGTTCATCAAACTTTAGGTTATCATGAACCAGCACAGTTGATTGCTGTTGGTGAGGTTGTGATGGCGAAATGAGTTGAAAGTTGATAGGTTGAAAGTTTATTAAATTGTAAAAACAAAAAGGCCGACGTTGTTCACATCGGCCTTTTTTTATGTAATACAGATACTCCCTGTCTGCCTGACGGGCAGTCAGGCAGGTATCGGCATTTACAATACTAAGCCCAAATTATCCTTTGGACTAATTTTAACTAAGTAATGGTATAATAGCAATCCATTCTAAACTTATACCAATGTGATTTATAAATTATACCGATACGGTATCTGTATTAGTCCAATATCAA
>Ga0105048_10009024_pt1 | contig 15911 bp, 13 predicted proteins | sample MAT05_FD_78382 | JGI IMG/M metagenome (GOLD analysis project Ga0105048, IMG submission 78382) | Freshwater microbial communities from Lake Fryxell liftoff mats and glacier meltwater in Antarctica - MAT-05 | ecosystem: Environmental > Aquatic > Freshwater > Ice > Liftoff microbial mat | place...
CTAACCCCAGGGCTCACGTGAGTTGATACGAGCCCGAGCCCAGAGCGCGCAGCGCTCGGAGCCCGAGCCCGAGCCCGATCTTCCGTTGCGAGCGTGCCGACCTCGTCGGTGCCGCCTCACCCACCGTCGGCCTTCCGGATCCGAAGCTCCGAGAGCCGGTCTCGGGCTCGGGCTCGGGCTCGATCGGATCAATACAGATGAGCGGTGGGGTTAAGCGAGGCGAGCGCGGACCGCTTCGGCGATCGGATCGGCCACGCCGATCTGGTTCGTCGAGTGCGGGATCGTGTCGCAGGTGACGATGCCCTTGGCGCCGGCGAGCATGAGCTCGTCGTTGACGGCGTCGGCGAACACCGCGTGGATTGCGATGCACACGGGCGGCGCGCTGCCGGCGGCACGGAGCTGACGCGTGGCCTCGACCATCGTCTTGCCCGTCGACACGATGTCGTCGATCAGGACCGGTGTGTGGCCGTCCCACGCCTGGTCGGGCATCGAGATCGACACGTCGCGATCACCGCGCCGGGTCTTCTCGAGGATCACGTAGGGCGCGTTGCAGCCGGCCGCGACCGCGGACACCCACTGCACGCTCTCGGCGTCGGGACCGACGAGGACGGGCCTCGTGATCTTGTCCGCGATGTAGCTCGCGATCGATGGGGCCGCGCGCGCGATCGTCGTCGGGATCGAGTAGACGTGATCGAGCGAGTCGAGGCGGTGCAGGTGCGGATCGACGGTGACGAGCCAGTCGACGACCTGCGAGAGCAGGCGCGCGAAGTACGTCGCGGTGACGCCCTCGCCCGGATTGAACCGGCTGTCCTGGCGCAGATACGACAGGTACGGCGCGACGAGACCGACGCGGCGCGCACCGAGATCGCGGGCCGTGCCGGCGAGGAACGCGATCAGGAGGAACTTGTCGCCGGGCTCGTGCAGGCTGCCGACGATCACGACGTCGGCGCCTTTGACGTCGCCATCGATCCGGACGTAGAGCTCGCCGTCGGGGAACTGGCGGACCTCGGGGAGGATCAGGGTTCCGCCCAGGCGGGTCGCGAGCTCGCGCGCGTGCTTCTCGCTACCGGGAACCGCGATGACAACCGTCACCCAGCGATGCTAGCGCATCGGGCGGGCTCACCGTCGCCGGAAGTAGCCCTGCTCGACGTAGTCCGTGAACTGTTCGCTCTCGAGCACGTCGCCTCTTGCGATCAGCTCGGGAGCCCACTCGCCGGTACCGATCGTCAAGACGTCGTGGCCGTCGCGCACGGACCACGTGCAGGTCGCCGGCTTGCTCTCCCAGCGATCAAACCAGTCCTGCCAGGTCGTGCAGACACCGTGCTCGTCGAGGATGTGAACGCCCGCGTTGCGGCCCTCGGAGCACACCACCGCGGTCTTGCCCTTGCGATAGCCGGCGGCGCCGCGCCCGACGCGGAGCGTGCCGCCCTCGAGCACGAACTGGGCGCCGTGATACGCGGTCCCGTCGTTGATGCTGCCCTCGACGCGGATCGACTGGGCGAGCTGGACGGCGCACGGTGCGCTCACCGCGAACCGCAGTGTCTGCCTGGTTGCACCGTCGAACGCAGTGGCGGTGTCGCCGTCGACGTCGAGCTGGAGCGGTGCGGCGGTCCGCGTCTCCTCGGCGGTCAGCGACAGCGTGAGCTGCGCGGTCCAGGCGCCCTGCCAGGCGGAGATCGCACCGGCCGGCATCCACGCATCGAACGCCGGTGGGCGGCGCGTGGTGAGGTTGTCGTCGGGACCCTCGCGGTCGCACGCACCGAGGAGGGCCGCCGCGAGCAGAAGCCGCTTCATCATGGTCACCATCTCCGCGTCGGTCCGGACGGACGCGGCGGCGAGGAGTCGCATCGCGCCCGCAAGCCCGTGGGATCACTCCTTGGTGACGGTGCAGTCGCGGATCTCGGCCCGCCCCGTCGACGACTCGGCGAGGACACCCTCGACGGCGAGCTTGTCGAACTGCTCGAGCTTCATCGCCTCGATATCGGTCTTGGTGAAGCACTCCACCGTCGGGCGCCTCTGCGTCTTGCGGTCGATCAGCGTGACGATGGTGCCGCCCTCGCCGGCGCCGAAGTTGAGGAGGATCCCGCCGAGGCGGATCGGCTGCCCCTTCTTCGACTTGTCGGTCGCGTACTCCGCCTGGAGATCGGCGACGGGTCCGGCACCCTTGGTGGCTGTCATGCCCCCGGTGGTCGGCGCCGGCGTCTCGTCTGCCGCCTCCTCGGACTTCTTGCTGCAGCCAGCGAACAGGACCGTAGCGACGAGCACCAGCGTCTTCATCGACGACGAGTCTACAACGCCTTGAGCGGAGTCACGCGCAGAAGCACCGGGATGACCTTCTTGCTGGTCACGATCGACATGTGCTCGTACTGCGAGCGGATGTAGAGCAGCTTCGCGCCGCGCTCGCGCTTGGAGAAGCCGCCGACGTCGGACGGCATCTTCTCGCGAGCGACCGCGAACTTGTACTTGTTCACGAACGCGCGCGAGCCCTGCTCGGTGCTCGCCGCGACGACGATCAGCTTGTGATCGTCCGCGCGCTTGCCGCTCTTGATGAAGTCGTCGAACGCGCGCTCGCCGGCGTACATCGCGTCGAGCAGGATGATCTGGTCGACCGCGCGGTGATCGACCCACTGCATCACCGTGCGGAACGCACCGGAGTGGCCCATCACGATCGTCGGACCGTCGGGCAGCTTGATGTTCCCGCGCGCGATGGCGCGGCGCAGATCCGTCAGCGCCGGCCACTGCACGGACTCGTCGTTGCTCGACGGAGCGTCGGGCACGATGAACATCGCGTTCTGTTTGCTCATGCGGAACTGTCGCGCGAGCTCGTAGTTCTTCCAGGCGCCGTCGGCGTCGGTCCAGTAGCCGTGGACGTAGACGACCGTACCGGCCGTCTCGCGATCGTAGTCGGCGGGGATCCACACGTGAACGGCGCCCTGCGCGGTCTTGATCCGCCAGTGCGTGCCGCCCGCGACGGTGTCTTCCTTCTTCTCGAGGCGGCTCTCGCCGTCGTCCTTGATCCGCGGACGGATCGCGCGCGGCGTCGTCGCGGTCGAGGTGGTCAGGCGTGCGCGCGTCGACGTGACCGGCGCATCGGCAACTGGAGCCGGCGGGGGTGCGGGTGCCGGTGCGGCGTTCTCACCCGCGGTGCCTGCCTCGTCGCTCGCGGCGCTGGGCGTCTCCTCGGGCATCGGATCGCCGGCGAGGGCGAGCGACGACGACAGGAGGACGAACAGGGCGGCGAGCGTGGACGTCACTTCTTGGGCTCCGCGGGCTGGGTGATCATCAGGTGCAGGTGCTTCTCGAAATCGGGATAGCCATACCTGAAGCCCAGCTTGCGCCGGGGCTGAGACGTCCACAATTTTGCCATCGCCTCGCTCGTCGTCGGATCCGCCTCCTCGAGGAAGGCGCTCGTGAACGTGCCGTAGGTGATCTGCGTGAAGCCGGCCTTCTTGGCGAACCGGTTCGGGATGCCCGTCGAGTCCGACGCCATCCACATCATGTTCGTGAGGAGGTAGTCACGAATGCCCGAGAATCCGCCGTTCCACAGGAGGTAGCTCGCGGCCTTCGTCATCGCGGAGATCTTGCCCTTCGCGACCAGGTGCTTCTCGAGCGAGGAGCCGGTGAACCCGGTGTTCGCGAGGTTCCACGCGAAGTGGCGGTGAACGATGACCGGCGCCTTCGGATCGCCCGCCTTGCGGAACGACAGCTCCATGTGGGTGAACGCCTCGGAGAAGTCGGTGTCGACCCAGCCGCCCTTCTTCTTCTTGGCCTTCTTGGGCGCCAGCGCGTCGACCTCGGTCTTGGTCAGGTAGTCGACCGTGCCGTCGTCGTTGAGAGTGAAGAACTTGAGCGAGACCGGCTCGTAACCGTGCGCCGTCATCCCGGTCATGTGGAACGAGAGCTGGCCGGGGATGCCGCCGCGCTCGAGCTTGCGCATGTTCTCGCTGGTCGAGTCGTTGAGCGACAGGAGGCCGGCGGAGGCCGCGCGGTAGGCGGCGAGTGCGTTGCGCAGCTGGGACTTGTTGAGCGTCGCGAGCCGGGTCGGATCGCCCGCGTGCTCGAGGGAGATCGTCGTGACCTCGCGCGCGCCGGGATAGGTCACCAGTGCGCCGGCCAGGTCCCCGCCGCCGAACGGATAGACGACCGTCGTCGGCGCGTTGGCCGGCCGGACGGTGGCGAAGAACGCCTGCGCCGGGGTGATGTATTTCTCGATGAAGCTCGCATAGCGCTTCGCCATCTCGGCGCAGTGCTTGTCGACGGTGGCGACGTGGACGGTCGCGGGCAGCGCCTCGGTGCCGCCGCAGGCGACGACCCGGTAGAACAGCTTCGCGTCGGCGATGTAGTCAGCCGCGTCCTCGGCACGTGCGGGGGCGGCAGCGGCGACGAGGATCAGGGCGGCAGAGAGCAAGCGCATGTGGCCTCCACAAGACATATGACCACTCGTCCGACGACGCCAGTTCTCGCTTGATTCAGTTCACGTCGCGGCGGTCAGTGCCGGCGCCGGGCTTGGGTCCGACGAGGCTGTGGAGCACCGCACGAGCGACCTGCTCGCCGCTCGCGTCGCGGAGTGTCACGGGGACGTCGTACTGGGCGCGGGCGCTGGTCCGGGGGACGGGCGCCTCGCCGATCGCCGTGATCACGCCGCGCGCCTTCTTCGTGTACTCGATATCCATCCCGCTCACGATGAACCGGCCGTCGTCGGGGAGGGAGTACATCAGGGCGATGTTCCCGGCGAGCTCTGCCAGGTTCGCCAGCGCGATCGCATGGACGCAGTCGAGGTGGTTCCGGACCGCCTTCTTGTCCGCCATCTCGACCTCGGCATAGCCGGCGCGGAGCACCGTGACCGTGGCCCCGATCGTCCCGCTGTACGGGGCAAGCCGACCGATAAGCCGGCTGAACACGACCTTGCCGCCGGGCATCCCCGACAGGAGGTTCCACGCATCGCGCATCAGGTTGCGACTCCCGTCGAGCCGAGGCAGGGGCAGAAGCCGGGACAAACGTTCGGCGAGAGCCATCGGCGGACCCTACCAGATCGAGTCCGGATCTCTTCCGATTTCGTGCGCATGCGCCGCGCGAAGCGCATGCTCGTTGGGAGTAGGATGCCCAGGCCGACCATGACTTTCACCGCTCGGATTTTGTGCGCTGCGCTGGTGCCGATGTTGGCGTCGATCTCTGTCGTGGGCGCGTGCAGCAGCTCGTCGAAGAAGCGCCCGATGACGACGCAGGAGATGATCGCCGCTGATCCTCTCCCGCTCGCGATCGGATCGAAGTGGACCTACAACGTCACCGTCAAGCGCTTCGATCCCGAGGCCGGCAAAGAGACGACGAAGACGATGTCGTGGGTGACCGAGGTCATCGGTGCCAAGGAAGCGAACGGCGTCACCGCGTATCGCGTGAAGGGCTGGCCGACGGATCTTGCTGACCTCGATGCGGCCGCTCCCGTCGCGAGCGAGAAGACCGTCCTGCGGACCGGCAACAGCTTCATGTTCGGCGCCACCACCGAGCCGTCGCTCGACGGAGCCGAGGGCTGGTTCTCGTGGCCCGTGATCGACGGGCAGAAGATCTGCCCGAGCGCCGAGATGGTCTACTGCTGGAAAGTCACCGCCGTCGAGACCGGCTACGCGCTCTTGTTCTACACGGGCCCCGACGAGCAGACGTTCGAGATCGAGCCTGGCACCGGCATCTCGCGGTTCCATTACGCCCACCACGGAACGACCAACGAGGTCGAGGCGAAGCTCGTGTCCTACACCAAGGGCGGACGTCGCTAATTCAGGTTCAGGTCATCGATGGGCCTTGGCGCCCTGCCCTTTGAGGTAGCTGCCGGCTCGATGCATTGCGCGCGCGTCGGAGCGCTCGTACAGTCGGAGGCAATGAAGCCGACGATGAACTACCTGGTCCCGACGGTCATCGAGCAGACGCACCGTGGCGAGCGTGGCTGGGACATTTTCTCCCGCCTCCTCAAGGACCGGATCATCTTCCTCGGGACCGCGATCAACGACGACATCGCGAACGTCGTCATCGCGCAGCTGTTGTTCCTCGACTCCGAAGAGCCGGAGAAGGACATCATGATCTACATCAACTCGCCCGGCGGCCACGTCTCGGCGGGCCTCGCGATCTACGACACGATGCAGTACCTGCACTGTGACGTCGCGACGATCTGCATGGGCCAGGCGGCATCGATGGGCAGCTTCCTGCTCGCGGCCGGCACCAAGGGCAAGCGCTACGCTCTCCCCCACGCGCGCGTGATGATCCATCAGCCGCTCGCCGGCTTTCAGGGTCAGGCGACGGACATCGAGATCCACACCAAGGAGATCTTGAAGACGCGCGACACGCTGAACGAGCTGTACTCGAAGCACACCGGGCAGCCCGTCGAGAAGATCAAGAACGACACCGACCGCGACAACTTCATGTCGTCGACGGTCGCCAAGGAGTACGGGATCATCGATGAGGTCCTGATCACGGCGAAGAAGAAGCCCGAAGGCGACAAGGACAAGAAGGACAAGTAGCGAGCCGTTCGACGAGAAACGCGGTACGCTGAGGCTGGCGATGCCTATCGAGAAACGCGACGGAGCTTCCCTGACCTGCTCGTTCTGCGGCAAGGCGCAGAAAGAGGTCAAGAAGCTGATCGCTGGCCCGACCGTCTACATCTGTGACGAGTGCATCGGCCTCTGCAACGACATCATCGCGGAGGAGATCGAGAAGGAGGACCAGTCGTATGGCTCCACCTCGATTCCGAAGCCGGCGCAGATCAAGAAGGTCCTCGACGAGTACGTGATCGGTCAGGACCGCGCCAAGAAGATCCTCGCGGTCGCCGTCCACAATCACTACAAGCGCATCGACCACAAGCAGACCGGCGGGCCCGATGACGAAGTCGAGCTGCAGAAGTCGAACATCCTCCTGCTCGGGCCGACGGGCTCCGGCAAGACGCTGCTCGCGCAGACCCTCGCTCGTATACTGAATGTACCGTTCGCGATCGCGGACGCCACGAACCTGACCGAGGCGGGTTACGTCGGCGAGGACGTCGAGAACATCATCGTCTCGCTGCTGCAGAACGCCGACCACGACATCGAGCGCGCGCAGCGCGGCATCGTCTACATCGACGAGATCGACAAGATCGCACGCAAGAGCGACAACCCGTCGATCACGCGCGACGTGTCCGGTGAAGGCGTGCAGCAGGCGCTGCTCAAGATCATCGAGGGCACCACGGCCAGTGTCCCGCCCAAGGGTGGCCGCAAGCACCCGCAGCAGGAGTTCCTGCAGGTCGACACGACCAACATCCTGTTCATCTGCGGCGGTGCGTTCACGGGCCTCGAGGAGATCATCGAGAACCGCATCGGTCAGAAGATGATCGGCTTCGGCGCCGGCATGAACAAGAAGGTCGAGCGCTCGCAGTGGGAGCTGATCCAAGAGGTCGAGCCGGAGGATCTCCTCAAGTACGGCATGATCCCCGAGTTCATCGGCCGCCTCCCCGTGATCGCTCCGCTCCACGAGCTGTCCGAGGAAGCGCTGGTCCAGATCCTCACGCAGCCGAAGAACGCGCTCGTGAAGCAGTACCAGAAGCTGTTCGAGATGGACGGCGTGAAGCTCAAGTTCGGCAAGGGCGCGCTCGTCAAGGTGGCGCAGATGGCCGCCGATCAGAAGAGCGGCGCCCGCGGCCTTCGCGCGATCCTCGAGAGCGCGCTGCTCGACATCATGTACGACACGCCCGGCGCGAGCATCAACGAGGTCATGATCAACGAGGACGTGATCGAGAAGCACGGCTCCGCGCTCATCACGTACTCCAAAGACAAAGACGCCAAGGTCGCCGAATCCGGCGGCTGATCGGTCCTTACCGAGCCTACCTATCGCGCCGCGTGCGCAAGCTCCTCACCGATCTCGACGTGAGGCTGATCGCCGTCACTGGCTACGGTCAGCGCGCCGATCGCGAGTCCGCGCTGAGCGCCGGGTTCGATGCCCACCTCGTCACGCCTGTGAAGTTCGACCAGCTCGCGAAGGTGCTGTCGACCTAGGTACGGACGTTCGGCGGCAGCGTGGTGTAGCCCATCACGTGCACGTCGTGCGTCAGCGTCTGATCGGTGCCACCGACGGTGACGATCGCCTTGACCGAGTACATCGTGTCGCGGCGGCCGCCGATCGCAGCCCAGTTCGGTGGGGCGAGCAAGTAGCTGACCGAGAGCTGCGCGCCGGCCGCCACCTGCTGATCCCACGGTTGGTACGAGCCCTTGTCGCTCACCCACACCGTCGGCAACCGCGACGCGAGCTCGCCGAGCAGCGTGCCGTTCTCGTCGTACAGCTCGACCTTCTTCACAGCGAGCGCGACGGGCGCCGCACCGCTCGGCGACGTCACCGCGAGCTGCATCGAGGTCTGCTCGCACGCCATGTCCCCGCGCGCGCGGGCACCACCGCCACCGACACTATTCGCACCACCGGCACCGACACCATTCGCACCACGGGCCTCGGGCTCGCTGCGCTCTTGCGAGCGCGCTGCCTTCGCATGCGGTCCCGGCGACGGGGGCGCCGTCGACGGAGCAGGCGGCCGGTTCGGCGTCGAGTCCCCGCAGCGATCGGCGAGCGTGGCCGCCGTCATCTCGACGGTCACCTGGGCCGCCACGGGCGGCGGCGTCTTCGGAGGCGGCGCCGGCGGCGGCTTCATCGCCGGGGGCGGCGTCGAGGTCGTGGAGACCTCGGTCTCGGGCCCTGCCGCCCGGCTGCAGGCGAGGAGACCGGCGAGGAGGAACGCACAGCGTGAGCGCATCCCATCAGGCTAACACCGCCATCCCCCAGGCGCCGCGCCTACTTACACGAAGCGTGCGACATCGGCGATCTGCCCTCCTCTGTCTGGTGGAGGAGGACGAATGAACGAAGAGTACGAGACTTACAAGAGACTAGTAGTGGCTGTGGCTGGTGCCCTCGCGATGGGAGCGAGCGCCGGGTGCGGTGATGATGGGACGACCCCGACCGAGGACGCACCGCCCGAGGAAGAGGTCGTCGTACTGCAGCGGGCATCGAAGTCGAGCACGATCGCGCTCGCCGACGATGCCTCGCGCGTGGCGATGGTGAACCCCGATGACGGAACACTCTCGGTGTTCCAGACCTCGGACCACGCGCGCACCGCGAAGGTCGCGACCGGCGGCAATCCGTCGAGCGTCGTGATCGCCGCGGACAACACGACCGCGTTCGTCGCGAACCGCGCGGACGGCACGGTCGTCAAGGTGACCGGCCTCGATGGCGGCACACCCGCGATCGCGAGCATGGTCTCGGTCGGTGCGGAGCCCGTCGCGCTCGCGCTGTCGCCGACCGGCAAGAAGCTGTTCGTTGCCGAGCTCGCGGAGAGCCGCGTCAGCGTCATCGACACGGCGACGATGACGGTGTCGTCGACGTTCATCGTCGATCGCCCGCGCGCGCTCGCGATCACGAACAACTTCGACACCAGCGACGATGACGAGACGCTCGTCGTCACCCAGTTCTTCGGCGTCGCCACGCCCGGAGGCGAAGCGAAGGACGACGGCCGCACCGGCAAGGTCCGGCTCTACAGCCTCGCGGATCTGTCGACGTACAGGTCGGTGACCCTCGCGTCGCTCGACAGTGGCTTCCCCAAAGGTGGCGTTGCGGGCGCGCCGACGATCAAGACCTCGCCGAACCAGCTGTCCGCAGCCGCGGTCGCGAACGGTCGCGTGTTCATCACCAGCACGTCGGCGTCGCCCGAGCTGCCGGTGCGGTTCGACAACAACGTGTTCCCGGTCGTCTACGTCGCCGACATCGCGGGCGCGGCCGAGGTCACCGGCGCGGGTGGCTCGACCAACCTCGCGCGCAAGATCTACGACGCGATCCCGACGCCGTCCGTCACGAACCCGCGGTTCATCCCGGGCGAGCTCGCGGACCTCGACTTCGTGAAGGACTCGACGGTCGCGTACACGATCGGCCGCGCGGGCGACGTGATGGTGCGCGTCACGTTCGGCGGCACCGTCGAGATTGGCTCGACGCAGAACAAGCTGATCGACCTCGCGGGTAACGACACGATCGGCAAGTGCCAGAACCCGACGGGCGTCGTGATCGACTCGGAGAACCAGAAGGCGTACGTCAACTGCTGGATCACGCGCCGCCTCGCGGTCGTCGATCTCGCGGCGCAGACGATGACGCAGACGTTCGAGTCCTCGCCGGCGCCGGCGAACGCCACCGAGGCGTCGATCCAGCGCGGCAAGCGCTTCTACTTCACCGGTCGTGGCCGGTGGTCCGCGAACGTCGCGAACGGCGCGAAGGGCGGCGAAGGCTGGTCGTCGTGTGGCTCGTGCCCCCCCGACGGCCTCACCGACAACGTGACCTGGGTGTTCGGCTCCGGCCCGCGCCAGACCACGTCGCAGGACGGCAGCTTCTCGCACGGCCCCGGCCCGCAGAAGATGCGCATCTTCAACTGGACGGGCATCTTCGACGAGCACCACGACTTCGAGCGCAACACGCGCGATACCTCGGGCGGCCTCGGTGTGATCACGACCGCGCCGACTCTGGCCGAGTGCAACCAGCTCGACAAGGAGACGCAGGTTTCGCTCGCCGGTATCGGCGGTCTGCAGCGCCCGCTCAAGGAGCTCGCGGATGACGCGACGACCGCGACCTGTGGTCACAAGGACTGGGACGACATCGACAACTTCGTGAAGACGATCGCGCCGGTCAAGGCGATCAAGGCGGTGGCGAGCGAGGCCGTCGCGCGTGGCCGCCAGCTGTTCATCGACGGTGGCTGCGCGAAGTGCCACGGCGGTAGCGGCTGGACGGTGTCGCGCCGGTTCTTCGCGCCGACGCTGGCGACGAACACGACGCTCAGCACGACGCCGTTCAACCGTCCGACGTTCTTTCCGGCGACGTGGATGTACGACAACGGTGCCGTCGCGCGCTCGGTGATCTCGGCGCAGCCTGCGATCGCGACCGCCGATGCGACGGGTCCTGGCGAGCCGGCTGCGGTCGCCGTCGCGCAGACCGCCTGTTCGACGCGCAATGTCGGCACGTTCGGTGTTCCCGGCGACACGACGCGCACCGATGCGCTCGAGCTCCGGCCCGTGGCTCCGGCGACCGGCCGCGCCCAGGGTCGCGCGGGCTACAACGTCCCGTCGCTCTACGGTCTCGCGCTCGGCGCGCCGTACCTGCACCACGGCCAGGCCCCGACGCTGCCCGAGCTGCTCAACGACACGAAGTGGACGTTCCACACCAATGCGGGCAACGCGAACTTCAGCGTGATCCTCGCCGGTGCCGGCAAGGTCGATGACCTCGTGGCGTTCTTGCTCTCGATCGACGCGAGCACGGCCGAGATTGCCGTCCCGAACGATCCGGGCTCGGGCCTCAGCTTCGACGCCTGCCCGTAACTCTCACTCGCCCCAGACGACAACAGCGCCGATCCTCGCGAGAGGGTCGGCGCTGCGTCGTTGTGGCGTCGTCGGATCAGAACCAGTTGATGCCGAGACCGACGCTCGCGGAGCTGACGTTCACGCCCGCGCGATCGTAGGAGCCGTTGATCAGGCGACCCTGGATGTCGACCGAGAACCGCTGCGCCGAGAGCACCTCGTAGCCGACGGCGCCCATGAGCGCGAGGCCGTTCTCCGGCAGCTGCTCGACCGTGCCGTAGTAGGTGTCATCGACGCGGAGGTTCGCGACACCGATACCGCCCTTGACCCACAGCTGCGGGGTGATCCAGTACTGCCCCGCGAACATCAGCGTGCTCTGCACGAGCGCCTCGCTGTCGTAGCCGTCAGTCGCGATCGTCTGGACGTTCGCCTGCACCTCACCCATCAGCGCGAGGCGCGGACTGATGAAGCCGCCGACGTGGATCGAGCCCACACCCGCGATCGGGCTGTAGTCGCAGTTGCCGCATTCGACCTTCTTGCCGTTCTCCTTCATGCCGCCGAGGCCAAGGCTCACGCCGTAGATCAGGCGGTTCATGCGGTTGTGGAAGCCGCCGGGGAGCTGCGTGTTCTGCGGGTTGTTGTAGTAGCCCGGGCCGCCGCCTCCACGTCCGCCGTAGTAGTCCGCGGATGCAATGGCAGGCGCGAGCAGGGTGGCGGCGACAACAAGCGACTTGGTTAGTTTCATTTTTGGTCTCCCCGGGGTGTTGCCCCGTGACGTGGATCTTCGCAAGTCTGGGGCCAGTGCGCGACCTTCCAACCCGACCAGGAAGCACCGGGTTACGCGGTCCGACCAGCCCAAACCTGTGCTGAACAGCCACGTTGTGAACGGCCGTGCATGATCGGCGCTGTGGCCCGGCTCACGACAGGAAGAGCTTGTCGATCGCCAGGCGGGCCCGCTTGGCGTCGCCGTGGAGCGTGACGCAGGGGACGTTGCGCTCTGCGAACAGCGACTGCACCCACTCCGGCGAGACCTGCGGCGTCAGCCAGCCCGCATCGATCAGCGCGGCATCGACGGGCCGCGCCTCGGCGCTCGCGAGCTGCACGAGCGCACCGGGATCACTACCGCCCGTCACCGCGTAGCCAAGCGCCGCGAGGCTGCTCTGGAGCTCCGCGAGCCGCGCCGGTGAGGCCCCGATCAACACGCGACGCTCGGCGCGCTTCTCGATCCGCTCGAGGAACGCGAGCCAGCGCGCGCGATCGGCTTCGCCCATGTCGATGATCTGCAGTCCGAACCCCGCCGCGAGACCGGCAGCGCGCGCCTCGGCCTCCGTGATGTGACGAACGACCTTCGCGCGCCCCACGATCGGCGCCTCGCCGTCATCGAGCACGCTCGAGAAGTTCACCGTGCTGCGCAGCGTGAGTGCATGCGACGGCCGCACGAACATTCCGTCGCGCGAGACATCGAGCGCATCGCCACGCACCACGCCGCGCGAGGTGCCGATGCCGACGGACCACTCGACCGGGAACCGGCGTGCAGCGCGCGGCGGCGGCGGCTTGATCGTCACGTTCGCGGCCCTCGCGGCGGTCAGCAGCGACGTCAGCTGGCGCTTCGCCGCATCGTCGAGCTGGAAGTTGACGCTGAACGTCGCGGTGCCGGTGATCGCGGACTCCTCGACCGACGACACCTTCGCGACGTTGCCGCGGACGAGCGCGCGATTCGCAGCGAACGACAGCGCGATGTCGACGAGATCGTTCATTCTCGGCAACGCACCCGACATCAACGCTGCGCCCTTGAGCGACAGCGCGCCGATCCGGATCGGGACCCAGCGACCGCTGCGCAGGTAGCGCGCGTAGATGATTCCCGGCGGCATCGCCTCCGTCGCGCCCGGCGTGAACGGCTCGGTCGCGACCTGGCTCGGCGAGCGAGCGCGGCGCGACTGCATCGGAGCCGGCGGTAGCGCGGGCGACGGCGGCGCGGGTGGCGGCCGTGGCGCGGGCGGAAGCGGCGCCGGAGCGCGCGGCAGCGGCGCCAGACCCGACGGGACCTGCGCGCGCGTCTGCACCGGGATCGACGGCAGCCTGGTGGGCGCCTGGACCGCGGGCGACGGCGCTTGCGGACGCGTCGCCATCGCTGGCACCGACGACATCGGTGCGGGAGCCGTCGGCCTCTGCGCGCGCGGGTTCGCGGCAGCGGCCATCCGGTAGGCCTCGATCGGCTCCATCTCGACCGTCGGTGCGCGATGAGGACTGTTGCGCGCGATCAGGTGCGGAGAGATCGCACGCTCGTGACGGCCCGTGTCGGTCTGCGTCGCTGGCGCGAGATCGTTGCGCGTGCCTCGCGGCTTCTGCGTGGGCGGGAGATCGTCGCGCGTCCCCTTCGCCTTGACGAGCATCACGGGATCCGCGGTGTCACCACGCGGCAATGCACGCGCAGCGGGGACCGGAGGCGGACGCACCGCAGCGACGAGCGCGGGCTTCTGCGTCTTCTGCTCGCGCAGCCGCTTCACCAGCTCGGTCAGGGTGTTGATCACGCCGCGCTGATCGGTGACGTGGAGCGTGCAGCGCGAGAGGCGCTCGTTGAGGAATCGCTTGCGATCACCTTCCGTGAGCTCGGCGGGTTGAATCATTCCGATCTCTTCGAGAAGCGCGAGCTCGACCACGAACTCGAGCTTCGCCTCGCCGATCGCGAGCTGGTCGTAGCGCAGGGAGATCAGCGCCTGATCCGTCGTCGGATCGTAGAAGGCGGCAACCATCGCGAGCGGCGGGGCCTCCGGCGTGTCGAGCCTCCCGAGTGCACCCGTCCAGTGGCTGAGGCGCTGGCGAGGTTGATCGATGACGAGGTAGGCCTCGACGAGCGGCGGAAATTCCCGTGACTTCATGCGTGCGCGCGGGGATAGAGCAGCGGTGATGCCACGACTCGCGGATGCAACGCGGCTTACGCTCGGATCGCGATCGTGGAGCGATCGCTCACCCATCTGCTCGACGCAGATCCGCAGGATCGAGGCAGGTTTGCCATGGCATGTGTGGCGTGCTCGCCACGATATGGCGCGATTTCTTGCCCAAGTACGTGTGCCTACTAAACTATCAGTCCATGAAATCCGATGCGCGCGGGCTTCCGCTCCTCCCTCTCCGCGACATCATCGTGTTCCCGCACATGGTCGTCCCGCTGTTCGTCGGGCGCGACAAGTCGCTGTCGGCGCTCGAGGAAGCGATGGCGGGCGACAAGCAGCTGCTGCTCGCGGCGCAGCGTCGTGCGAAGACGGATGATCCGACCGCCGAGGACATGTTCGCGATCGGCACCGTCGGTCACATCATCCAGCTTCTGAGGTTTCCGAAGGGACCGGTGAAGGTCCTCGTCGAAGGTCGCTCGCGCGCGCGCATCCGCGGCTTCTCGCAGATCGATCCGTTCTTCGTGTGCGATGTCGAAGATGTGGTGGAGCCCGAGGACGATGTCGCCGAGATCGCGGCGCTGATGCGCTCGGTGCAGGACGTGTTCGAGGACTACGTGAAGCTCAACACGCGCATCCCGCCGGAGATGCTCGTCAGCGTTCGCACGATCGAGGAAGCCGGCCGCCTCGCCGACACGATCGTCGCGCACGTCGCGCTCAAGCTGAAGGACAAGCAGGAGCTCCTCGAGACGTTCTCACCCGCGCGTCGCCTCGAGCGCCTCGGCGAGCTCATGCAGGGCGAGATCGAGATCCGCCAGGTCGAGAAGAAGCTGCGCTCTCGCGTCAAGAAGCAGATGGAGAAGCAGCAGAAGGAGTTCTATCTCAACGAGCAGATGCAGGCGATCCAGAAGGAGCTCGGCGGAGAGCGCGACGAGTTCAAGAACGAGCTGACGGAGCTCGAGCAGAAGATCAAGGCGAAGAAGATGAGCAAGGAGGCAAAGGAGCGCTGCCTCAAGGAGCTCAAGAAGCTCAAGCAGATGTCGCCGATGTCCGCCGAGGCGACGGTCGTTCGCAGCTACCTCGACTGGGTCGTCGCTCTCCCGTGGGAGGACAAGACCGAGGATCGCAGCGACATCAACGAGGCCGAAGCGATCCTCGATCGCGAGCACTACGGCCTCAAGAAGGTGAAGGAGCGCATCCTCGAGTACCTCGCCGTGCAGGCACTCGTGCCGCGCCAGCGCGGACCGATCCTGTGTCTCGTCGGACCGCCGGGCGTCGGCAAGACCTCGCTCGCGCGCTCGATCGCTCACGCGACCGGTCGCAAGTTCGTCCGCCAGTCACTCGGCGGCGTGCGCGACGAGGCGGAGATCCGCGGTCACCGCCGGACGTATATCGGCGCCCTGCCCGGCAAGATCATCCAGTCGCTCAAGAAGGTCGGCTCGCAGAACCCGGTGTTCCTGCTCGACGAGATCGACAAGATGTCGATGGACTTCCGCGGTGATCCGGCGAGCGCGCTCCTCGAGGTCCTCGACCCCGAGCAGAACAACACGTTCAACGATCACTACCTCGATCTCGACTACGACCTGTCCGACACGATGTTCGTGACGACGGCGAACCAGCAGCACGCGATCCCGCTGCCGCTGCAGGATCGCCTCGAGATCATCGAGCTGCCCGGGTACACCGAGTGGGAGAA
>Ga0105048_10009029_pt1 | contig 15907 bp, 10 predicted proteins | sample MAT05_FD_78382 | JGI IMG/M metagenome (GOLD analysis project Ga0105048, IMG submission 78382) | Freshwater microbial communities from Lake Fryxell liftoff mats and glacier meltwater in Antarctica - MAT-05 | ecosystem: Environmental > Aquatic > Freshwater > Ice > Liftoff microbial mat | place...
AAGGTCTTCGCCCAGTTCGTTCTGGCCTGTATTGCCTCCAATTTACGGAAGTTGCTCCAGAACTGGATGGCGATTCTCCACCCGCGGGCCCACGGGTGACCCGGATTCTCTTGGGCCACCCTCGCAAGCCCGGGCTCGGGCGGGCGGCCGGCGTCCAACCAAGGACAAGGTAATGGCTTGACTGACCTCCCCGATCTGCTCCTCGCCCCGCCGCTGCGACGCGTCCGCGGCCCCTGCCGAGGTCGCGCCGGTCACGAGGGTGAACGCGGCCGCCAGAGCAAGCCCGAGCCCGGATTGAAAAACGCGACCCGCTTGATGCAGAGTGTTTATACATGCCTCACTTTTGCTCGGGGCCGATTGGCAACGACAGCGCCGATAGGCCTCGTGTGTCCTTCACATAAGCAACGGAGATACCAGGGGCGTACGTCACCTCGATGCACAGTGTCTCGCCGGGTATCTCCACCAGGGGGAGAGAGCGCGCGGAATTCAGCCAAGGAGGCGCCGAGCGAGGCGATGGTAAAAGCGCGGAGAGCGGAGAGCGCGCAGAGCGATTGCGCGTAACACCGTTTTGCCCGACTACGTCGCTTCGCCCGCCCGCGCTCCCCGCCCCCGGAACGTCGGCGAGAGCCCCACCGCTGACAGCAGCGCTAGACCCACGAAGACATAGAACAGCGCATCCCAGCCGAACGCCTTGCTCACGCCGCGCGTCACCGTCTCTTGGAGGACGCCGCCGATCGAGCCGAGGCCGTTGATGATCCCCGCGGCCTGCGCCGCGGCGAGCGGGCCGCCCGCGTCCTGGGCGGCGGCGGCCGAGATCAGGGCGTCGGGGCCGAAGAGAAAGGCGCCGACGACGGCCATGGCGACGAAATTGGCGACGCGGCCCGAGGCGCCGACCTGGAGGAAGATGAAGAGCGCCGCGGCGAGGCAGACGAGCGAGGTCGCGGCGATCACCGAGCGGGGGATCTTCCGCAGACGGTCGGAGAGCAGGCCGATGACGATGGTGCCGAAGACGCCGCCGATCTCGAAGGATGAGGCGAAATAGGCCGCGTCGTCGCGGGCGTAATGGAGGACTTTTTCGAGGTAGTACGGGAGCCAGAACAAGAGCGAATAGCGGATGAGCTTGATGCAAAAGTAGCTCGCGCCGTAGCACCAGACGGTGAAGCTCCGGAGCACACGGCGGCTGGCCTCGCGCCTCTGCGCGGCGAGCGCCTCCTCGGCTTCGGAGGTGCCGTCGGGCGAGGCGGCAGCGGGGGCGAGCGGCCCTTTGCGGAGGCCGACGAGGATGAGCACGCCGACGAGCGCGATGATCAGGCCGGGGCCGATGAACGAGCCGCGCCAGCCGTAGGCCTTGAGCAGGCGCGCGGCGAGGAAGTTCGCGGCGATGCCGCCCACCTGGTAGCAGGTCGACCAAAGGCCCATGGTGCGGCCCCGCTGCGACGAGGGGACCCACTCGGCCATCGCCTTGACGTTGCCCGGCCAGCCGCTCGACTGGGCGAGGCCGTTGATCATCATCGCGATCAGGAAAATCGGCGCGAGGCTCGCGCAGCCGAAGGCGACGCACGCGACGGCCGAGGCGAGCATGCCGAAGCCGATCAGGCGGCGCGCGCCGGTGCGGTCACCGACGCCGCCGCAGATGAACTGGCCAACGGCGTACATCGCCAGGTAGCCGGTCTCGACGCCCCAGAGGGCGCGCTCGCCAAAGGCGGCCTCGATCGACGTCTTGGCGACGCTGAGGCCTTTGCGGCCGAAGTAATACGTGGCGTACGAGAGCCACGTGAGCGAGAAGGCCTGCGCGAAGCCGGGGCTCGAGAGCCCGCCTGCGGCGAAGGGAGCGGAGGCGGGCTGGGCCGGCGGCAAGGCGGAAGAAGCGCTCACCGGGCGAGCCTACATGGAGTCGTGCGAGGCGCGGCGGGCGGCGTGGGGATGAGGCCGCTCAGCCTGGTCTCGCGGCGCGCGCGACACCGAAAGACCTGCAACTTCGGAACGGCTCCAAGCGCACCGTGCTAGAGGCGGCGAATGCACGACGCCATCGTGGTGGGATCAGGGCCGAACGGACTCGCAGCGGCGGCCTACCTGGCGCGGGCAGGGCTCTCTGTCCTCGTGCTCGAAGCGCAGGGCACCCCCGGCGGCGCGGTGCGCACGCGCGAGGTGACGCTCCCCGGGTTCCATCACGATCTCGGCGCCGCGTTCTTCCCCTTTGGCCAGATCAGCCCGGCGCTGATCCCGCTCAACCTCGAGGGCGCCGGCCTGGTCTGGAAGCACGCGCCGATCGACAGCGCCCACCCGGCCTCCGACGGCACCTGCGCGTCGATCAGCCGCGACCTCGAGACGGCGATGGCGAGCTTCGGGGAGGACGGGCCGGCGTGGCGCAAGATCGCGCTCTGGCACGGGCGAACGAAGGACCGGATGCTCGAGGCCCTGCTCTCGACGCTGCCGGCGCTGGGGCCGATGCTGCGCTTCGGGCCGCTCAACCTGCTCCGCCTCGCGCGGGTGGCGATCGCCAGCGGCCGCGGCTACGCGTCGAGCCAGTTCCGCACCGAGGCCGCGCGCCGGGTGATCCCCGGCCTGGCGCTCCACACCGACGTCGGCCCCGACGACGCCATGGGCGCCGTGGTCGGCTTCGTCCTCGCCGTGCTGGCCTCGAGCGGCGGCTTCGGCGTGCCCGAGGGCGGCGCCGCGTCGATCACCAAAGCCTTGATTCATCGGCTCGAAGAGCGCGGGGCGACGCTGCGCTGCGGGGTCCGCGTCCGCAAGATCCTGGTGCGCGAGGGCCGCGCCGTCGCGGTGCTGACGACGGCCGGCGAGGAGATCGAGGCCCGGCACGCCATCGTGGCCGACGTCGCCGCCCCGACGCTCTACCGGAGCCTGCTGGAAGAGGCGGTGGTGCCCTCCAGGGTCCTCGCGGCGATGAAGATGTTCCGCCAGGGCTTCGGCACGTTCAAGATGGACTGGGCCCTCGACGGCCCCGTGCCCTGGACCCACGAGGACTGCACCCACGCCGCAGTCGTCCACGCGGGCGACAGTCTCGACGATCTCGCGCGGTTCACGCAAGAGGTGCGCGACGGCAAGCTCCCCTCGCACCCGTACATGGTGATCGGCCAGCAGTCGCTCGCCGATCCCACCCGCGCGCCGGCCGGCCAGCACACGCTGTGGGCTTACTCGCGCGTCCCTTCCAAGGTGCCCGGCGGCTGGAGCCACGAGCGCGAGGGCTTCGCCGATCGCCTCGAGTCCCGCATTGAGGAGCTGGCCCCCGGCTTCAAGAAGCGGATTTTGGCGCGGGCGATCTTCTCGCCCGAAGATCTGGAGGCGATGAACGAGAACCTCATCGGCGGCGATCTCAGCGGGGGCTCGGCGGCGATTCGCCACCAGCTCTTCTTCCGGCCGATTTTTCCGTGGTTTCGCTACCGAACGCCGGTGAAGAAGCTCTATCTGGGATCGTCGTACACCCACCCTGGAGCGGGGGTGCACGGGGCCTGCGGGCGCAACGCCGCGCAGATGGTCTTGCGCGACATCAAGTGAGCTGAGGCGTTTCCGGAGGGAACTACAGGAAGGCGGGAAGGCGGGAAGACCGGAAGAGAGGAAGCTTTCTTCCTCTGATCTTCCCGTATTCCCGCCTTCCCGTTAACTCTCATCTCAGCCCAGGTGGGCTTTGATGCGAGCGACGACGGCCTCGGGGGTGAAGCCGAGCTCTTTCTGGATCACCTTGTCGGGCGCCGAGACGCCGAAGTCGTCGTGGCCGATCACCAGGCCACCTTCGCCGACGACGCCGTACCAGGGGGCAGTCACGCCGATTTCGATGACGACGCGGCGGACGCCCGTAGGGAGCACCGAGGCGCGGTAAGCGGCGTCCTGGCGCTCGAAGGCGTCCCAGCACGGGGCGGAGACGACGCGGACGCGCTGCCCGTCGGCGTCGAGGGCCTTCTTCGCGGCGACGGCGATCTCCACCTCGGAGCCGGTGGCGAGGATCACCAGCGTCGGCGCCCCCTCGGCGTCGGCGATCACGTAGGCGCCGCGGAGCATGGTCGCGTTGTCGAAGCCCTCGGCCCGCGGGATGTTGGCGAGCTTCTGCCGCGTCAGCGCCAGCGCCGTCGGCCCCTTGGTGCGCGTGAGCGCGTGCGTCCAGGCGGCGGCGGTCTCGAGCGCGTCGCAGGGGCGGACGAAATCGAGCCCGGGGATGAGGCGGAGCGTCCAGAAATGCTCGACCGGCTGGTGGGTCGGGCCGTCCTCGCCGAGGTAAACGCTGTCGTGGGTGAAGACAAAGATCGACTGGAGGTGCGAGAGGGCCGCGAGGCGGATCGCCGGGCGCATGTAGTCGCTGAAGATCAGGAAGGTGGAGCCGAAGGGGATGAACCCGTCCGAGACCGCCATCCCGTTCACAAACGCGCCCATCGCGTGCTCGCGGATGCCGAAGTGGATGTTGCGCCCAGTGTAGTTGCCGCGCGAGATCGCCGGGGAGCCTTCGATGTACGTCTTGGTCGAGGGGTTGAGATCGGCCGAGCCGCCGACGAGCGAGGGGACGAGCGCCGCGGCGCGCTGCTCGATCACGCCGCCGTGGGCGCGCGTGGCCGCGTCCTTGGTCGGGGCGATCTTGCAGAGCTCTTCCAGCAGGTCCGCCGGCACCTCGCGGCGCATGATCTTGCGGTAGAGCTCGGCGATCTCGCCGCCCTTCTTCTCGAGCTCGGCGACCGCTTGCTTCCAGGCTTCATGGGCCTGCTTGCCGTCCTCGGCGCGCTCGGCGAAGAGGGCGCGGACCTCGTCCGGCACGTAGAACGTCGGCTCCTCCGGCCAGCCGAGGGCCGCCTTCGTCGCCTGGATGTCCTTGGCGCCGAGGGGCTCGCCGTGGGCCTTGCTGCTGTCGACCTTGGGCGATCCGATCCCGATGTGCGTGCGCGCGATGATCAGCGAGGGGCGCCCGGTGTTCTCCACCGCGCGGTCGAGGGACGCCTCGATCTGCCCGTGATCGTGGCCGCTGATGTGCTGCACGAACCAGCCGTACGCCTCGTAGCGTTTTCCGACGTCTTCCGAGAAGGCGAGGTCGGTCTTGCCATCGATGGTGATGCGGTTGTCGTCGTAGAAGAAGATGAGGTTGTCGAGCCCGAGGTGGCCCGCGAGGCTGCCGGCCTCGCCCGAGATGCCTTCCATCATGTCGCCGTCGGAGGCGATGCCGAAGACGCGCCCCGTGAAGAGCGGCCCCTGATCATTGAAGCGCGCGGCGAGCATCTTGATGCTCGCGGCGATGCCGACCGCGTTGGCGATGCCCTGCCCGAGCGGCCCCGTCGTCGTCTCCACGCCCGGGGTCATGTGGACCTCGGGGTGCCCCGGCGTCTTCGACCCCCACTGGCGAAACTGCTTCAAATCGTCGAGCGAGAGGTCGTACCCCGAGAGGTGGAGCATCGAGTAAAGGAGCATCGACGCGTGGCCGCAGGAGAGGACGAAGCGGTCCCGGTTGGGCCAGCGCGGATCGGTGGGATCGTAGCGGAGGTGCTTGGTCCAGATCTCGAAGGCGATGTCGGCGAGCGCCATCGGCGTGCCCGGATGTCCCGAGTTGGCCTTCTCTACGCCATCGACCGATAACATCCGGATCGTCGAGATTGCCTTTTCGACCAGCTTCGAATCGTACGCGCGCATGGCTGCCTCCACGGAGAAGAGGCGCTCCTCGTAAGCGAAGTTCGGGCCGGAAGGAAGCGGGGCGATGCGCCGCCTCGATAGTCGACGATTACGCGCTGGTCGAAGGGGACGACGCCGTCGGCCTGGTGCCGAGGGGGCCGTCCGTCGTGATCGGTACCGAGGCGGCCTCGAACGCCGCCGCGACGTTCTCGCTCGGGGGCGGGAGCTCGCAATAGCCGCGGCGCTCGGCGAGCACGTTGAAGCGACGGTTGAGCCATCCCGGGATCACCAGCGCGTAGGTGCGAGCGAGCCGGCGCGGATCGTCGAGCGTCCGCAGCATGGCCTGGTAGGTGAGCTCGCCGTACTGGGCCTTGAAGGCCTCGGCCTGCTCGGGGCGGGCGACCCAGTTCATCACGCCGGGGCGATCGGCCTCGGGGTGAAACTGGACGGTCTCGATCCCCGGGGCGACCTCGAGCGCGAGGAGGGCGCGGCCCTTGGAGACGCCGTCGCGGCTCTCCCGGGCGAGGAGGGAGCCGCCGAGCGAGCGCAGCTTGGATTCGTCGAGATCGATCGCCTCCCAGTTGCGGTGCTCGAAGGCGAACAGCCGGTCGCCGAAGGCCGTGAGCAGCGGGTGCCGCTGCCCCTCGGGCGTCGTGTAAATCGGCATCACCCCGAACTTGCGGTCGCTGCGCGGGCCGATGTGCGCGACCTTGAAATGGCGGATGACGAGCTCGAACGAGTAGCAGATGGCGAAGAGGGCTCGCTGGCCTTCGTCGTCGCGGATGGCCGACTCGACGATGACGTCGCTGAAGCGGCCGTAGTCGGCGACCCACTCGGTCCCGTCGCCGTCGAAGGGCGAGCCGGGGCCGCCGGTGGAGAGGTAGAGATCGCAGTCGCGCGGGACCGCGTCGCCGGTGTCTCGCGGCGAGACCTCGACGAGCTCGCAGTCGAGCGTGGGGTTGTGGAGGCGCACGCGCTCGAAGAACGCCGAGGCGAGGCCGCGAAGGCAGCGCATCGCCTGGTTCACGTGCCCGTTGTTCATGTCCACGATGCAGAGGCGAAGTGGACGGTGGCGGTGGTTCGGCATCGCGCTGAGCACCGGAGATCCCTGCGCACGAGCTCATCCAGTCGAGCCGTGGCGAAATGCCCGGAGATGATTCCCATAGCACCACGCGTGCGGCGCGAAAAGAAAGCTCACGGCCGGTTTCAGTAGTGAAAGACGAGAGCGCGGGCCCCGCATGCGGCCCTCTTTTCGGCGCGTCGCCCCGCACTACGCGCGAAGCTGAGCGCTACTGTCCGCCCTTGTTCACGGCGCCCGGCGTCGGCGCGCAGACCACGAAGTCAACGCTGTTGTCGCCGGTGTCCTTGCCGCTGGGGATGCGGCAGAGCGAGCTCGATGTCGCCGGCGCGGAGGACCCCTCGCCGCGGAAGAACTCCCCCGCGGCGAAGCTCCCGTAGCCGAGCGCGTCGACGACGGTGGCGCCGTGCTTGAGAACGACGTTGTCCGGCCCGTTCTGAAGATCGGCCAGTTTGTTGATCGATTTGGTCGCGCCGGAGGCGACCTTCACGGTCGCGTCCTGCGCGAGGACGAAGTAGCCCGACGCGCCGAGGGCGTGGCCGGAGAGCGTCGCGACCAGCGTCGCCACACCGTCGTTCCCGTTGACGGCGTCGAGCGTGTAGCCCGTCAGATCAAGGCCTGGGGGGCCGAGGATTTCGATGAAGCAGCCGACGTCGGTTCCGCTCGGATCGTAGACGATCTCGTTGATCACCAGGCTGGTCGCGTCGACGAGCGCGCAGTCGATGCAGAGCTTCCCGGCGGGCGCCGCGCCGTCGCACGCTTCGCCTGGGTCGACCATGCCGTCACCGCAGACCGCGCCGCCGCCCGTGCCGCTGGCGCTCGTGGTCGTCGCGCTGCCGCTGCTGCCGCTCGCGCCTGTCGCCGTCGTGGAGGCGCCGGTGACCGAGCTGCTCGCCGCCGCGCCGCCGGAGCCGCCGCCGGCGCCTGAGGCGTCTGTGGTCTGGTTACCTCTGGCGCACCCGAGCGACAGCGGGAGCGTGGCGGCGAGCGCGAAGACGAGCGGCAGTAAGGATGAAGTCATGGAAAATCGCGGCACGATAGCGCACCTCGCGCGGGCGCGCCTGCACCACGGCGACCTCGTCGCCGTCCTCGCGCTCGCCGCGGATATTGAGTAGAACGCCGGCCGCGTGGCCACCGACAACGACGAGAGCGCGCTGATCCTCGCGGCGGCCACCGAGCCCGCCGCGGCGCCCGCGCCCGCCGCCGCGAAGGCCGAGGGCGACGGGGCGCGATCGGCCACCCTGGTGACGGCGGGGATCATCGTCTCTCGCCTGGTGGGGCTCGTGCGCCAGCGCTTCGTCGCGCACTACTTCGGCACCTCGGGCTTCGCCGACGTGCTCACCGCCGGCTTTCGCCTCGGCAACATCACCCAGAACCTGCTGGGCGAAGGCACGCTCTCGGCCTCGTTCATCCCCGTCTATGCGAAGCTCCGCGCCCAGGGGAAGATCCGCGAAGCCACGCATTTTGCCCTCTCGTCGCTCGGCCTGCTGCTGCTGACGTCGACCGCAGCGTCGCTCCTCGGCGTGCTCTTCGCCCCCTGGCTTACCCGGATCATCGCCGCCGGGTTCGATCCCGATCGCCTGGAAAACACGGCCCGGGTCGTGCGCGTGCTCTTCCCGATGACGGGGCTGCTGGTCCTCTCCGCGTGGGGGCTCGGCGTCCTCAACGTTCACCGGCGCTTCTTCCTCCCGTACGCGGCGCCGGTGATCTGGAGCCTCGCGCAGATCGCCGGCCTCGGCATCTTCGGGTACTGGCTCGAGCAGCGCGGCGCGCCGCTGGTGATGGCGGTGGCCTGGAGCGCGCTCGTCGGTGCGGGCCTGCAGCTGCTCCTGCTCCTGCCCGCGGCGCGCTCGCTCCTCGGCGGGCTCACGCCCCGCTTTGATCATCGCGACGCCAACGTGCGCGAGGCGGCGCGCCGGCTCCCCGCGGCGCTGCTCGGGCGCGGTGTGATCCAGATCTCAGGCCTGATCGACATGGCCCTCGTCAGCTACCTCGGCCCCGGCGCCAACGCCGTCTTCGGCTACGTCCAGCAGGTCTACCTCCTGCCCATGGCGCTGCTCGGCACAGGCGAGGCCGCGGCGTCCCTCCCGGCGATGGCCGGCGAGACGGTGGAGCAAGATCTCACGCTCCGCAACGCCGCTCTACGCAAGCGGCTCGGCGCCTCGTTCCACCGGATCACGGTGCTGACGATCCCCACCACGTTCGCCTTCCTGATCCTCGGCCGGGACATCATCCGGGTGATCTTCCAGAGCGGCAGCTTCGATCAGGCGGCGACGGCGCGCGTCGTGCCGCTCCTCGCCGCATACAGCCTCGCCCTGCTCGGGAACGCGTCGGGGCGGGTGCTGATCACCACCTCGTACGCCGTCGGCGACACGAAGACGCCGACGCGCTACGCGATCTACCGCGTCATCTCGAGCACCATCGTCTCGGTAATCTTGATGCGCTGGTTCGACGTGATGGGCGTGATCCTCGGCGCGGTGTTCGCGGCCTGGGTGGAGACGATCGCCCTCGGTTTGAAGCTCCGCGCGCAGATCGGCGGCCTCGGCCTCGAGCAGCTGAAGCCGGCGCGGACGCTGCTCCTCGGCGTCCTTTCGGTCGGCCCCGCCGCGCTGCTCCGCGCCGCGCTGCCCGACGGATTCGCGGCCTCGCTGCCCGCGTCGCTCCTCGTCCTCGTCGTTTTCTGCGGCTCGTTTGCCGTCGCGGCGCCGCTCCTCGGCCTCTTCGACGTGCGCGCGATCCTCGGGCGCGCGCGGCGGCGCGGGTGAACGGCGCTTGGCGCTCCCCCCGCGGCGTGAAACAATCGCCCGCGATGCCCAGGCCCGCCCCCATCCCGAGCCCGCTTCGATGATCGCCGGCGCCCAGCCTGGCCAGATCCTCGCGGGGAAATACCGCGTCGAGCGCGTGCTGGGTGAGGGCGGAATGGGCGTGGTGCTGGCCGCCCATCACCTCCACCTCGACAAGCGCGTCGCGCTGAAATTCTTGCGCCCCGAGGTGGCCGCGAACCGCGAGCTCGTGGCCCGCTTCGCCAACGAGGCGCGATCCGCCGGCAAGATCCAGAGCGAGCACGTGGCCCGGGTGCTCGACGTCGGCGTGCTCGACGACGGATCGCCCTACATGGTCATGGAGTACCTCGAGGGAACGGACCTCGCGGGGCTGATCCGCCAGCGCAAAGGCCTCCCCGGCCCCGAGGCGATCGAGTACGTCCTTCAGGCCTGCGAGGCGCTCGCCGAGGCCCACGTCGCCGGCATCGTTCACCGCGATCTCAAGCCGGCGAACCTCTTCCTCACGCGCCGGGCCGACGGCTCGCCCTGCGTCAAGGTGCTCGATTTTGGCATCTCCAAGGCCGCGCTCAGCAGCGATCCTGCCGGGCACGCGCTGACGCGGACGTCCGCGGTCCTGGGCTCGCCGAGCTACATGGCGCCGGAGCAGCTCAAGTCCGCTCGCCAGGCCGATCCGCGCACCGACATCTGGGCGCTCGGGATCATCCTGCACGAGCTGATGACGGGCGAGGTCGCCTTCCGCGCCGACACCGTTCCGGAGCTCTACGTCTCGATCCTTCAGGCCGCGCCCACGTCGCTCCGCGCGCGCCTCCCCGGGGCGCCGCCCGCGCTCGAGGCCGTCCTCCTGCGCTGCCTGGAAAAAGATCCGGCGCGCCGCTTCGCCAGCGTGGGCGAGCTCGCCCTCGCCCTGGCCGAGTTCGCGCCCGCTCACGTACAGCCGTCGGTCGAGCGCATCGCCAGGATCACCGGCGCCGTCCGCGCCTCACGCCACGCCTCCGCGAGCCGCAGCAGCCAGCAGCCTGGGTACGGCAGCAGCGCGCCCACGCTCGGCCCCTCGACCGCCCACCCGCCCCCCAGCGCGTCGCCTGGCCCTTACGGTGCCGCACCCACCGCAGCCCACGCGACGGGCTACGGAATGCAGCCCAATTACGGCCACCAGCCGACGCCGAACCCCTACCCCCAGGCGCCTTATGCCATGGCTCAGGCGGCTCCCAAGAGCATGGCGCCGGCCACGATTATCCTGATCATCCTCGTCGCCCTGCTGATGCTCGGCGGCGGGAGCTGCGTCCTTTGCGTCTGTGTGGGCGCGGCGTCCGCCCCTCCCCGGCACGGCGCGCGGGACGCCCTGAGCCCGGAACGACCCCTCCGGACGAGCGAGGCCCGGTGCCTCTTCCAACCGCGCGCGGCTTGGACTAGCATGGCGCCCGGTCAACCCTGTCGCCCCCCGCACCCTGCGGGGCAGAGCCCCGCGCTCACGCGAGGGGACCGGAAGCGATGTCGAACGTCGGCACGCATTGCGCGCGCCACCTGATGGAGCCAGAAGTGGATCCATCCCCGCACACACGACACATCCGTCGTAGATCTTGGGCCTATAGCTCAATTGGTCAGAGCCCCCGGCTCATAACCGGGTTGTTCCTGGTTCGAGTCCAGGTGGGCCTACATCGTCGCTCGAAATCGAGCAAGGAGCAGACCGGGAAGTGAGCATCCGCGAGCAGATCGCATCTTTGGAAGAGCTCTCGGCGATCGACGTCGAAATTCGACGAATCGACGAGCTCCTGAAAAAGCAGAAGTCGGGCCTGTCGGGGATGCAATCGGAGGTTAAGGGCCTCGAGGAGCGCCTGAAAGCCGACCGAGAAACCCTGACGGCCATGGAGCGGACCCGGTCGGAGCTGATGACCGAGGCCCGTCAGATGACGCAGCAGATCGACAAGTCGCGGGAGAAGCTCGGCCGCTCTCGCAACGAGCGCGAGTCGAACGCCGCCCAGCGCGAGGTCGAAGAGCTGCGCAAGCTCCTCCGCGACCGTGAAGACGAGGTCGAGCGCCTCAACAACGCGACCAACGCTGCCCGCTCGGCCATCGAAGACGCCGACGGCAAACGCACCACCATCGCCGGCGATCTCGCCGGCACCGCGCCGGGGATCACCACCTCCCTGTCCGAGCTCGAGGCAGAGCGTGTCGTCTTCGCCGCGTCCCGCGCCAAGGTCGTGACGAAGCTGCCGAGCATGCTCTACCGGCGGTATGAATCGATCCGGACGCGCCGCCCTGTCGCCATCGCGCGGACCACCGACGGCACCTGCATGGGCTGCCACGTCTCTGTCCCGCCGATGATGTTCCAGAAGATGCGGCGAATGCACGAGTTCGAGCAATGCCCGAACTGCTTGCGAATCCTCTATTATCACGTGCCGGATGTCGCGCCGGCCTCTGCTCCCGACCCTTCGCGGGTGTAACGACGCGCTCGGTCGCGCCCAGTCACGACCAGCGCGCCCACTCACCTCGGTCGCATCCGTTGCGTCGGAGCGCCCGCTCGCCGGAAGCTTGACGAGACTGTCGCAACGCGTTCCTCTGCACGGAACCCCGCCTTGAAGACCTGCGACGCTTGCCATCGCCTTTACGCCGACGACGGCGGATTCTGCCCCATTGACGGCCAAAAGCTGACCCCGGTGGCCGAGGCCGCGGTCCCGAGCGACCCCCACGACAAGCGCCTCGGCACCACCCTCTGTGGCGGCCGCTACCAGATCTGGCGCACCGTCGCGGACGGCGGAATGGGCCGCGTCTATCAGGCGATCGACAAGCAAGAGGGTCGGAGCGTCGCGCTCAAGATCCTCCATGACGACGTGGCGACCGACAGCGTCGCGGTAGCCCGGTTCAAGCGCGAGTTCGAGTGCAGCACCGCGCTCCCCCACAACTACATCGTCGAGGTCCTCGCCTTCGAGAAGACGGAAGACGGAAGCTTCGCGCTGGTGATGGAGTACCTCGAGGGCGAAGAGCTCCGGATGCTCCTCAAGCGCGACAGAGTGCTCTCGCCCGAGCGCCTGGTGCGGATGCTTTCGCAGACAGCGATCGGCCTCGCCGCCGCGCACGCCCGCAAGATCGTCCACCGCGACATCAAGCCCGACAACATCTTCCTCTGCGGCACGCGGGACGGCGATCGCGCGAAGATCCTCGACTTCGGCAGCGTCCGTGACAACTCCGCCGGCGCGACGAAGCTGACGGTGATTGGCACGACGATCGGCTCGCCGTATTACATGGCACCGGAGCAAGCGCAGGCGCTGCCGTCGCTCGATCATCGCGCCGACGTCTGGTCGATGGCCGCGATCGCCTACGAGTGCCTCACCGGTACCGTGCCCTTCATTGGCAACAACGGGCCGATGATCCTCCTCGCGATCCTCAACGAAGACCCGCGCCCGCCGAGCGAGGTCGGGGCGATGTTCCGCGTCCCCAAGACGCTCGATCCGGTGATGGAAGCGGCGCTCGCGAAGAACCCCGACAACCGCCTCCCTTCCGTCGGCACCCTCGCGGATCGCGTGGGCCAGGCGTTCGGCCTCGAAGGCGATCACGCCGAGTGGGCGACGGTGCCGCAGGACGAGCTCGCCGCCCGCATTCGCATCGGCGTGCGCGCCGCGATCGCGCGCTACGAAGAAGAAAAGGCCCGCGTACCCGACACGAGCGCCATGGACGCCGCGTTCCGGACCGAGGACCCCTTCAAGGCCGGCTCCGCCGGAGGCCCGGCCGCCTTCTCCGACGACCTCGTCATGGGCATCCCCAGAAGCGCGCCCCGGTGGATTGTCGGCGCCGTTGCAGGCGCCGCGATCCTCATCGGCGTGGTGGTTGCATTGCTGTTCACACGATGACCGTCAGCCCGCCCCACCCCCGCCGATTCGCCTGCAAAAGCTGGGAATTTTGGGTGGATCCACAAAGCACCAGCTGGATCTTTGGTCCCGCATTGCATCGAGGCGGAAGATCAATCGTCGAAACCGCTGGCAAGATCGCCCGTCTCACCCTCACGGGGCTCGTCCGACGACCCCAACCCCGTGGCAAGGAGCATAGCGCCGTGATAATCGATTCCATCATGACCATGAAGCCTGCGCACCGGAAGCTTTCGGGCTCGGTGAGCCTCGTCGCCCTCATGGGCCTCGCCTTCGCCCTCGCGGCAGGGTGCAGCAAGAGCGAGGCGGCCCCCGCGCGGGGCAGCTCGGCCCGCGAGAGCACCGCGATCACCGCCAGCGCAAAATCGGAGACCGAGAACTACGTCGCCGAAATGAAGGCGATGGGGGAGTACAAAGCCGGCGCCGAGGGCGTGGTGGAGCTCACCATCGAGACCAAGGGCGCCTACCACATGAACGACCAGTACCCCTACAAGTTCAAGGCGGCTGATCCGGCGCCCGAGGGGCTCAAGTTCCCCAAGCCCATCCTCCAGAGGGCAGACGGTAGCTTCGAGAAGAAGAAGGGGAGCTTCAAGGTGCCCTTCGTCGTGTCCAAGGCTGGCAGGGCCACCGTCTCCGGCACTCTCAGCCTGAGCGTATGCAGTGACGCCAACTGCATCATGGACAAAGTACCGCTGGAGCTTGCCGTCGACGTGAAGTAGCCCCGAGGCTACACTCGCTCTGCGTGACAAGCCCCGACGCCTCTCCCCCCGAGTCGACTACGATCGCGCTGGCCGAGCTTGACCAGATCGCCGGCCGCATGGAGCGCCGCTTCCAGGAGGGGCGGCGCCTCCTTTCATTCCAGCACTACCTGCAGCTCTTCGCCGAGAACCCCGTACGCCACGGTCGGGACGCCTCGCGCTATGTGCGCGACATGTTCGACCACTTCGGGACGCGGACGGTGAAGAAGCCGTGGGGCGAGCTGACCCGCTATCGCCTCTTCGATCTGCCGTGGGACCAGGACAGCACGGCGCCCGCGCACCGCGCCCATGCGGCGCGCGACGCGGCGCTCGTCGGCCAGGAAGAGCTCCAGGCGGAGATTTACCGCTGCCTCGAGAACTTCGTGCAAGAAGGTCGGGCCAACAGGCTCATTCTTCTGCACGGGCCCAACGGCTCCGCCAAGAGCACCATCGCCGCCTGCATTCTCCGCGCGCTCGAGCACTACTCGACCCTCGACGAGGGCGCGCTCTACCGCTTCCACTGGGTCTTCCCGAGCCGGAAGAAGCTCAAGGGCGCCATCGGCTTCGGCGGCGAAGGCGCAGCGGCGAGCGCCTCCGAGGGCGCGAGCTACGCGCACCTCGACGACGATCAGATCGACGCGCGCCTGGTGATCGAGCTCCGCGACCACCCGCTGTTTTTGCTGCCCGTCCCCGAGCGTCGCTCGCTGCTTCTCAGCCTCTACGCCGCGGCCGGTGTGAAGGACGCGCCGCCCGACTGGCTCCTGAACGGCAAGCTCTCGCACAAGAACCAGCAGGTGTTCGAGGCGCTGTTCACCTCGTACAAAGGCTCGCTCGCCGAGGTGCTGCGGCACGTGCAGGTGGAGCGGTGGTTCGTCTCGCGCCGCTACCGCGCGGGCGCCGTCACGCTCGGGCCCGCCCTCTCGGTCGACGCAGGCGAGCGGCAAATCACGGCGGATCGATCGCTCTCCGCGCTGCCCACGTCCCTCCAGGCGACGACGCTGTTTGAAGCGCACGGGGAGCTGATCGAGGCCGCGGGCGGGGTGCTCGAGTTCAGCGATCTGCTCAAGCGCCCGCTCGACGCGTTCCGTTACCTCCAGCTCACCCTGGAGACGGGCGAGGTCGCGCTCCAGCAGCAGACCGTGCAGACCAACGTGGTGATGATCGGGAGCGCGAACGAGATTCACCTCAACGCCTTCCGTGAGCACCCGGAGTTCCCGAGCTTTCGCGGCCGGTTCGAGCTCCTGCGCGCCCCCTACCTGCGCAGCTGGCAGGACGAGCAGGCGATCTACGACGCGCAGATCGCGCCCCACGTTCGCCGCCACGTCGCGCCCTATGCCACGCGGGTCGCGGCGCAGTTCGCCGTGCTGACGCGCATGCGTCAGCCCGAGGCCAAGCGCCACGCGGACGCGCTCGCGCCGATCGTCTCGGCGCTCACCGCCGCGGAGAAGATGGACCTGTTCGCGACCGGATCGGCGCCCGAGCGGCTCGAGCCCGACGCGCAGAAGGTCCTCCGCGCCGGAATCGAGGCGATCTACCAGGAGACCCAGTCGTCGGTGGATTTCGAGGGGCGCCTCGGCGTCTCGCCGCGCGAGGTGCGGACCCTGCTGCTCGACGCCGCGCAGAGCGCCGACTACGCGTGCCTGTCGCCCTTCGCGGTCCTCTCCGAGCTCGACGAGCTCTGCAAGCGCGCCTCCGAGTACGACTGGCTGCGCGAGAAGCCGCTCGCCGGCGGCTACCACGATCATCGCCTCTTCCGCGACGTCGTTCGCACGCGCCTGCTCGACACGCTCGAGGAAGAGATGCGCACCGCGAGCGGCCTCGTGGACGAGACGCGCTACG
>Ga0105048_10009031_pt1 | contig 15905 bp, 15 predicted proteins | sample MAT05_FD_78382 | JGI IMG/M metagenome (GOLD analysis project Ga0105048, IMG submission 78382) | Freshwater microbial communities from Lake Fryxell liftoff mats and glacier meltwater in Antarctica - MAT-05 | ecosystem: Environmental > Aquatic > Freshwater > Ice > Liftoff microbial mat | place...
CATCACCAAGCACCGTGACACCGGTGGCCTCGTCGACGTCGGCACCGTGACCTCACAGCTCCTCTACGAGATCGGGCCGCCTCAGTACCTGAACCCCGATGTGACGAGCCACTTCGACACCCTCGGGCTCGAACAGGTCGGCGCCGACCGGGTGCGCATCAGTGGCACCCGCGGTACGCCCGGGCCGCCGACCACCAAGGTGTGCATCAACCTCCAAGGCGGATTCCGAAATCGGATGAGCTTCGTGCTCACCGGACTCGACCAGCGCGAGAAGGCCGAGTGGGCCGAGGCGGCCCTGTTCACCCGCCTCGGTGGTCGGGACCGTTTCGACGAGGTGGACGTGCGGTTCGTCGAGGCACCCAGCGGCGCCGAGCCGCAGGAGGCAGCCTCGGGTCGGCTGCACGTGACCGTGAAGAGCGGCGACGAGCGACTGGTCGGGCGAGCGTTCAGCTCGGCCGTGGTCGAGCTGGCGCTCGCCAACTATCCCGGATTCTTCTCGAGTTCGGCGCCCGGCGAGGCCCAGGCATTCGGTGTGTACTGGCCGGCGCTCGTGCCCAATGAAGAGGTGAGCCAGGTGGTCGTGCACGCCGATGGCACGCGCACCACCATCGCGACGCCCCGGCTCACCGGCGATGCCGCTGAGCTGGTCGTTCACCATGCGCCGACGGTCTCGGCTGCAGGACCGGCCATCGGCGAGCCCCTCGGCCGCCACTTCGCCGCCCGGTCGGGCGACAAGGGCGGCAATGCCAACGTCGGCATCTTCGCCCACGACGAGGCCGGGTACGCATGGCTGCTGCAGCACCTCACGACTGACCGGGTGCACGAGCTGATCCCCGAGTCGGACGGCCTCGTGGTACGACGCTTCGAGCTCCCCAACCTGCACGCCCTCAACTTCGTGATCGTCGGCTACCTCGGTGAGGGCGTCGCCAGCAGCACGGCCTTCGACGCTCAGGCCAAAGGCCTCGGCGAATACCTCCGCAGCCGCACCTGGCGCTGACCCCCTCCAGCGTTTGTGCGCGGACGCGTGGATACGACGCGAAAGTGAACAAACGCGAACGAAGTCCCTCCAGCGTTTGTGCGCGGACGCGTGGATACGACGCGAAAGTGAACAAACGCGCTAGGCGAGGAGGCGGTAGCCGATGCCGCGCGCGGTGACGATGAGTCGGGGGTCGTCGGGGTGATCCTCGATCTTCACCCGGAGACGACGTACGTGGGCATCGACCAGGCGGCTGTCGCCCAGGTACTCGTAGCCCCACACCCGCTCGAGCAGCTGATCGCGTGACAGCACCATCCCGGCATGATCGGCGAACTCGCAGAGCAGCCGGAACTCGGTCTTGGTGAGGCTGAGCTCGACCCCGTCCTTCAGTGCCACTCCCTGCTCGCGACGGAGTTCGACGTCGCCGAACTTGCTGCGCGGCGGCGCCGCAGAGCTCTCGTGCAGCTGGACACGGCGGAGCGCAGCCCGGATGCGCGCCGCGAGTTCCTTCGGCACGACGGGCTTGGTCACATAGTCGTCGGCCCCAGCCTCGAGGCCAGCGACCAGGTCGTAGGTATCGGTCTGGGCAGTGACGATGATGATCGGGACGATGCTGCTCGCACGCAGCGTGCGGCACACCTCGAACCCGCCGATGTCGGGCAGGCGGAGGTCGAGCAGCACGAGGTCGGGTTCCTGCGCCGCGAACATCTCGAGGCCGGTTCTGCCGTCGGCGGCTTCACGCACGTCGTACCCCTCGTCCTCGAGCGCCAGTGTCAGCGCCAGACGGATCGAGTCGTCGTCCTCGATGAACAGCAACGAAGTCACATGCCGATCATGCCCGGTTTCCAGGGCTCGGGTGCGCATCCGACTTCTGTTACCGAAATCGCACAGAAGGCGAGCGGCCCTGTCACAAACGACGACCAACATTGGACTCGTTCACGCTGCCTAGGTGGGGTACCAACCTCCCCCTGGTGCCCCACCTGCAGCGGTGGACCACCCAGGGCGGCACACCAGGGTGCGTCGCTATCGACACCCGCCGGGTCTCCGGTGGATCGTGAGCGCCGCCGCACCGAGAGTTCGAGCCGAGTTCCCCATCCAGGAGGTCTTCCGAATGCTGTCACCGATCTTGATCGCATCCACCGATACGGCTCGCCAATTGCTGGTCATGACCGTCGATGGTCCGCTGGTCGCAGCCGAACACGTGGAAGCCCTCCGCCTCGTCGTGCCTGCGGTTCCCGCCGGCCACAGCCTGATCGTCGACCTGTCGGGTGTCACGGGATTCAGTGACGACTCGATCGCGAGTCTGCGGTCGGTTGCCCGCGAGTCGATCGAACTCGGCCAGACGATGATCGTGGTGTGCAGCGACATCGAACGGCGCACCGATCTGGTACTCGCTGATCTCGACACACTGGTACCGGTGGTGGAGGCGGTGGAGCAGGCGCTGCCGCTCACCCGCGCTGCCGCCTGAACACGAGGGCGGCGGCTGCGCCAGCGCGCCCGCCGGCCGCGCCTGCTCCCCCTGGGCGGCACATGATCGGCCACACTGTGGCCGTGAACGACGCACTCGCCCGGCCCCGGCGCACGCTCCGCCTGCGAACCCGGGTCACGCTGTTCTTCAGCGTTGCCACGCTGGCTGCCAGTCTCGCGCTCGCCGTGGTCACCTATGCCGTGGCCCGCAACTACCTCCTCGACCAGCGCACCAGCGTGGCGCGCACCCAGAGCTTCAGCAATGCGAACGCGATCAGGGCAGAGATGCGTGTGCCCGAATCGGTCGACCTGAGGGCGTTCATCGAGCAGCTACCCGAGACCCAGGGCTTCGCGATCCTGATCACCCAGACCGACTCGTTCTTCTCCGACCAGCGCTTCCCCGACGAGGTGCTCCCCACCGAGCTCGTCACGAACGTCAAGGCCGGCAACTACGGCTTGCAACGGTTCGAGGCGAACGGCGAACCCTTTCTCGGAGCGGGCATCCACATCGCCGAGTTCGATGCCCTCTACTTCGAAGGATTCCCGCTCGAGACGACTGACCGCACCCTCGGCGCGATCGCGACCGCACTGATGGTGGGTGCCGGTGTCACCGCCCTCATCGCCGGCTTCATCGGCTGGTGGACGAACCGCCGGCTGCTCCGCCCGCTGACCCGAGTGGCCCAGGCAGCCGGTGAGATCGCCGAGGGTGGTCTCGATGCGAGAATGGCGCCAGAGGCCGACCCCGATCTCGCCAAGCTCGCGACGTCGTTCAACGACATGGCCGACGCGGTCCAGGCCCGACTCGAACGCGAAGCCCGGTTCGCGAGCGATGTGAGCCACGAGTTGCGCTCGCCCATCACAGCGTTGGCGGCCGCTGTCGAGGTGCTCGACGGCCGCCGTGCCGACCTGCCCGACCGCACCCAGCAGGCCCTCGACGTCGTGGTCACCCAGGTCCGCCGCTTCGACCAGATGGTGATGGACCTGCTCGAGCTGTCCCGTATCGATGCAGGCTCCACCGAACTGCACCGCGAGGGCGTCTCGATCGAAGAGCTGATCACCCGCATCGCGCTGCGGTACGGCTTCGGCGAGGTGCCGATCGAGATCGGCCGCAAGGTGCCCACCACCGTGCAGATCGACAAGCTCCGATTCGAACGGATCCTCGCCAACCTGCTCGACAACGCCAACCAGCACGGCGGTGGTCCGATCCGAGTGAGCGTCGAGCCCCGCGGTCGCCACGGTCTCGTGCTGGCGGTGGAGGACAACGGTCCGGGCATCGCTCGCGGCGAACGGGCACGCATCTTCGAGCGCTTCGCCCGTGGCAGCGCCGCCCGCCACAAGGTCGGCACCGGTCTGGGATTGTCGCTCGTGGCCGAACACGCCCACGCCCACGGTGGCGAGGCGTGGGTGGAGGACCGACCTGGTGGCGGTGCCCGTTTCGTCGTGACGTTCAACGAGGTCGCCTGATGGCCGGGCTCCGGCGCCTGGTGGCGCTCTCCACACTGCCCATGGTCGCGATCGCCTGCGGGTTGCCCCAGTCGAGCGAGTTCGAGCAGATCACGGGCGACGACGTGCAGTTCGACCTCGATCAGACGTCGACCACCACGTCGACCACGATCCCACCCACCACGATCGACGCCACGAGCACCACGATCGCCGAGACCACCACGACGGAAATCCCTACCGAGCTGGTGCTCGTGTACTTCGTGGCCGGCAGCCAGCTGAACTCGGTGTCGGTCCCGATCACCAGCCCGGTGTCACCCGCCCAGGTGCTGGCCGCGCTCGTCGCCGGACCCCAGAGCGACATCGGCATCGGCCTGCGCACCACCGTCCCCGACGAGGCCGGTCAGGAGATCACGGTGCAGAAGGACCGAGGGTCGGCGATCATCGACCTCCCGGCCGACATCTTCGACACGATGCCCAGCCGCGACCAGCGGTTGTTCTTCGCCCAGCTCGTGCTCACCATCGGACGGCTGGGCGGCATCGGACCGGTGCAGTTCACCCAGGCCGGCGAACCGTTGACGGCCGTATCCGGTGACGGCTCGAATGCCGACACCGTCACCATCGACGATTACCAGAACCTGCTCGTCGGTGCACCCCCGGAATCGGCCACGACGACGACGGTCCCGCCCGAGCCACCGGCCACCGAGACCAGCCCGGTCACGACGCTCGGTGGGTGAGCCCAACCTCGGATAGCGTCGACCCCCTCATGTCGACCGACGCATCCTCTGCCCCCACGTCCGACGAGACGCCCGAGCCCGCCGCGGCCGAGGTCTCGATCGCGCCCACTGGTGAAGGCAACCTCGACACCGACACCGACACCGCCACCGACACCGCCCTGGACACCGACACCGCCCTGGACACCGACACCGCCACTGCCCTGGACACCGCCACCGACGATGACGATGACGATGACGATGACGATGACGATGACGATGACGATGACGATGACGATGACGAGTATCCGGTCGGATTCAGTGGCGCCGGAGACGGGCGGCACGACCACACCCTGGGCGAGCAGATCGGCGAGATGCGCAGCGGTTTCATCGCGATCGTCGGCCGGCCGAACGTGGGCAAGAGCACCCTGGTCAACGCGATGTGCGGCAGCAAGGTCAGCATCGTCAGCGACAAGCCGCAGACCACCCGCACCCGTGTGCGAGGCGTGCTCACCAGGCCCGGCACTCAGCTCGTGTTCGTCGACACACCCGGCCTGCACAAGGCGGTCACGGCCCTGGGTGAACGGGTGAACGCCACCGCGCTCGACAGCATGAGCGAAGTCGACGTGGTGATGCTCGTCATCGACGGCACTGCCGGGTTCGGCAAGGGCGACGAATGGGTGGCGTCGCGCTGCGACATCAGCAAGGCGATCGTCGTCCTCAACAAGATCGACCAGCTCTCGAAGAACATGATCGCGGTCCAGCTCAACGCGGCGTCGAAGCTCGGTGCAGCCGCCTACTTCCCGGTCTCGGCCCGCACCGGCGACGGCATCCGCGAGCTCGTCGACCACCTCAGGAAGCTGATGCCCGAGGGCCCCATGTACTTCCCCGACGACACGGTCCGCGACCTGCCCGAGGCCGAGTGGGTTGCCGAACTGGTGCGCGAGCAACTCCTCGCGGTCACTCACGACGAGCTGCCGTATTCGATCGCCACGCGTGTCACCGAGTGGGAGTGGCCGCGCATCCGCTGCGAGATCATCGTCGAGCGCGACAGCCAGAAGGGCATGGTGATCGGCAAGAAGGGCGCTGTGCTGAAAGAGGTGGGCACCCGCGTCCGCAAGCAACTGCCCGAGGGCGTGTACATCGAGTTGTTCGTCAAGGTCGACAAGGACTGGCAGCGCAAGCCCGACCGGATCGAGCGCCTCGGCTACTGACCGCTCGGGTGCGCCCGGTCAGACCTTGCTGTCGCGGCCGGCCCAGAACGGGGCGCGCAGTTCTCGCTTGAGCACCTTGCCACTGCCGGTCTTCGGCAGCTCGTCCACGAACGTCACCGAGCGCGGCACCTTGTAGTGCGCCAGGTGTTCGCGGGCGAACGCCATCACGTCGTCGGCGGTCATCGAACCGCCCTCCCGCACGACGACCACGGCATGGACGGTCTCGCCCCACTCCTCGCTCGGCGTGCCGAACACGGCCACCTCGACCACGTCGGGATGGTGCTCGAGCGCCGCCTCGATCTCGGCCGGGTAGATGTTCATGCCACCAGAGATGATCATGTCCTTCTTGCGGTCGCAGATGTAGAGGTAGCCCTCGTCGTCGCGGTAGGCGATGTCGCCCACGGTCTGGTAGCCGTGCTTGCTGTCGGCGAGGAACTTGTCGTGTTGCTTGTAGTAGTCGGCGAACACGCTTGGGCTCTTGACGAACAGCTCACCCGTGTGCTCGGGGCCGATTCCCCTGACCTCGTTGCCGTCGTCGTCGAACAGCTTCACCTCCACCATCGGCGCCGGCTGACCGCACGAGCCGGGCTTGCGCAGCTGGTCGTCCGGCCGCAAGATGCAGTTCACGCCCAGCTCGGTGCTGCCGTACACCTCGAACAGCGAGTCGCCAGGGAAGTAGGCGAGGTACATCTGCTTGAGGGCGAAGCTCCACGGTGCAGCGTTGGCGATCATCCGCTTCATCGAGCTGACGTCGTACTTCGCCTTCACATCGTCGGGGAGGTTGCAGATCATGCGGATGGGCGTGGGCGCGCTGAACGTCGACGTGACCCGGTACTTCTCCACCAGACGCAGCCAGTCCTCGGGGTTGAACTTGCGCTGCAACACCACGGTCTGGCCGAGCGCCTGGGCGATGCCCATGAATCCACCGGGGCCCGAGTGGTACAGCGGGCCCGTGGGCACGTACACGTCGTCGGGCGTGTACCCGATGAAGCCGATCATCGCCGCCGACTGCGCGGCTCCTGAGGTGCCACGACGGAGGGCGCCCTTGGGCTTGCCGGTCGTGCCACTCGTGTAGATCATCGTGGCACCGGCCTCGGTGCCCTCGGGGATGCGCGGCTCGGTGTCGGCTGCGGCCGCCATCAACACATCGACATCGATCATGCCGTCGGGAGCCGGCCCGTCGGGAGCCGGCCCGTCGAAAACCAGATAGTGCTCCACCTTCGGGAGCTCACTGCGGATGCGTTCGAACATCGGCGCGAACTCGGCGTCGACGTACACGATCGTGGTGTCGCTGTGATCGGTGACGTACGCGGCCTCCTCATCGCTCAGGCGGTAGTTGAGGGGCACCGCCGTGACACCGAGCTTGCGAGCTGCGTTGATCATCTGTACGAGCCCGATCGAGTTCTGCCCACACCACACGACCTTCGAGTCACCGGGGCGCACGCCGAGGTCGAGCAGCACGTTCGCCAACCTGTTCGACGCCGCCTCCAACTCGGCGAAGGTGACCTGTCGGACGGTGCCATCCGGACGGTCGTCCACGACGGCCAGCTTGCTGCCCTGCGTCAATGCGTATGCACTCAGAAAATCCCCCATGAGGACACTTCGTAGCAGGCGCGCGCTGTTCTTCGTGACGCGGAGTGGATAGGTGAGGACGCGCACGAGATCCATCGGCTTCACCGTAGGCGACGGCGACCTGTCAAGCTTCGGGCATGGCAGCACGAATCATCAACGGCACCGCAGAACTCAAGGCCCTCGTCGGGGAGCACCTCGGCTACAGCGAATGGATGGAGATCACCCAGGAGCGGGTGAACCTGTTCGCGGACGCGACCGGTGACCACCAGTGGATCCACATCGACGCCGAGCGGGCGAAGGCCGAGAGCCCCTTCGGCGGCCCCATCGCCCATGGCTACCTCACCCTCTCGCTCGGCCCCGTGCTGATGCCGCAGGTGGTCATGACCACCGGGTTCCGCATGGGCGTCAACTACGGCGCGAACAAGGTGCGATTCATGTCGCCGGTGCCGGTGGGCGCGAAGCTGCGCCTCGGTGTCACCCTCATGAACGTCGAGGACATCGCCGGCGGCGTACAGGTCACCTACGGCTTCACGTTCGAGTGCGAGGGCGCAGCGAAGCCGAGTTGTGTGGCCGAGGTCATCTTCCGCTCCTACGAGTGACTGCAACGGGGTGCACCCTGTTCGGCCCCCGAACAGCCACTCGGGAGCTGATGAACGGCGCCCGACGACGCCTTCGATGCCGCCCGTCGACATCCGGTCGCTCAGAGGCCCGCACCCGGCGCATGATGTGCCGATGCCTGTGGCCTCATCGACCGAACCCTCATCGACCGAACCCTCATCGACCGAACTCTCATCGACCGAACCCTCATCCACCGAACCCTCATCGACCGGCTCTGCACACGTTGCGATCGTCACCGGCGCCAACCACGGCATCGGCGCTGCGGTCTGTGAGCGCCTTGCCGCGGATGGCATGGCCGTGCTCGTCGCCTTCCTCCGATCCGCAGTGTCGAGTGATCCCGAGACGCCCGACCAGTACCACCGCAACCGCGAGAAAGACGGCGAGGCAGTCGCCGCACGCATCCGCGCCGCCGGCGGGCGGGCGTTCGCAGTAGAAGCGGACCTGCTGCTCGACGAGACGCCGGCGATGCTGTTCGAGGTGGCCGAACGCGAGCTCGGGCTGGTCGATGTGCTGATCAACAATGCCACGGGCTGGGCGGCCGGCGACTCGTTCACCGCCGGCGTACCCGACGCCGCCGGCCGCACCACCGTGCCGGTGACATCGACGTTGTTCGACCGCACCTTCGGTGTGGACGCCCGCGCTTCAGCGATGCTGATCGCCGAGTTCGCACGTCGATCGCTCGGGCGACAGGCGATGTGGGGGCGCATCGTGGGCCTCACCTCGGGCGGGCCGAACGGCTTCCCAGGCGAGGTCACCTACGGTGCCGCCAAGTACGCGCAGGAGAACTACACCATGGCCGCAGCGACCGAACTCGGGCGCCACGGCGTCACTGCGAACATCATCCACCCACCGATCACCGACACCGGATGGGTGAACGACGCCGTTCGCCAGTTCGCCGCCGTCAGCACGGAGCACTTCCACGTCGCCGAGCCGATGGAGGTGGCTCGGGTGATCTCCTGGTTGTGCACCGACGATGCGCGAATGGTCACCGGCAACATCCTCCGCATGCGGTGACGGCCACCCCGTCGACACCATGCTTGGCGAAGTACCTTCAGGCCATGACCGACCTCCAGATCCCGAACTTCGGTGCACTGCTCGCTCCGTACATCGGCCAGGTGCCGCCCGAGGCGATGCCGCGGTTCCTCGCACTGTTGGAGCGCGGTGCTGCCGACCGGTACCGGAGTTGGGCCGAAGCGCTGCCCGAGCACGCGGACGAGTTGATGATCTGCGCCCGAGCCGAGGACGAGATCGCCGACCGGATCGAGAGCGTGTTCGAGCTCGACGAAACGCTGCGCCCCGCGCTCGAGGCACCCCTGCCCGAGGCGAAGCGTACGTACTACGACGTGTTCACCGGGATGGACGTGTGGGACCAGCTGCGGGTGCAGGCCAACGCCGAACGCCAGGGCGCTCAGGCATGGCGCAACATCGCCTCGAGGACCACCGATCAGCGTGTGCTCGACCAGCTCGCCGCGTGCAGCACCCTGGAAGAAGCCAGCGCCGACCGTCTCGATCTGCTCACCGCCACCAGGGCCCCCTAGCCCTGAACCCTGGCGCTCGGGCCTGCGCACCCGCGTCGTCACCGGAAGTTGGGCATGACCTCGCGGGCGAAGAGCTCCATGGTCTCGGTGCTCGGATAGTCGGGGCACCAGGGGATGAACCCGGTGCAGCCGAGGTCGACGTAGGTCTGGATCTTCTCGGCCACCTGCTCGGGCGTGCCGACGAGGTTGGCGTCGCGCCAGGCGTCGAACGGCTCGGCCCAGAGACTCTGGGTGCCTGCGGCCACGACCTCGGCCTCGGTGCTACGGATGAACACCTCGGGCGACCAGGTCTTGCCGATGGTCTCCTCGTCGCGGCCCACCGCCTTGCAGTGACCCTTCAGGATCTCGCGCTTGCGGGCCCACTCGTCGGGCTGGCCACCGAAGTTCGAGTAGTCGGCGTACTTCGCCACCACGCGCAGGGTGAGCTGCTCACCGCCACCACCGATCCAGATCGGCGGGTGGGGCGACTGCAACGGCTTCGGATCACAGTTGGCGCGCGAGAGCCTGTAGTACTTGCCGTCGTAGTTGGTCTCGGTCTGGGTCCACATGCTGCGCACGATCTCGACGCTCTCGTTGAGCATGCCGATCCGGTCCTTCGGCTTCGGGAACTCGAACCCGTAGCCCTTGTACTCGTTCTCGTACCAGCCGGCACCGATGCCCCAGTCGAGGCGTCCGCCGCTGATCACGTCGACGGTCGAGGTGATCTTCGCGAGTACCGCCGGGTTGCGGTAGCTGTTGCAGCCCACCATCTGACCGAGACGCACGCGCGACGTGCGCTGGCTGATCGCGGCCATGGTGGTCCAGCATTCGAACACTGCTTCGTGTGCCGGGCGCGGGACGTTGTGGAAGTGGTCGTACACCCAGATCGAGTCGTACCCGAGCTCCTCGGCCAGCACGGCGATCTCGACGGCCTTGGCCCACTTCGCCGCCGCGCCCTCGATGCCGGACAACTCCATCTTCCAACCCTGGGGCATGAACATGCCGAAGATGGTCGTGTTCGTCGTCGTGCTCATCGGCGCCACCCTAACCGGGTGGCGCCGAAGCACTCAGTGGCGGAGGCCGGCTCCGAGCCGGCGCAGCCCCTGCAGGGCAACGCCGAACGCAATCAATGCGGCACCGAACAGTGCCACGATGCCGCTGGCACCAGTGACGGGTAGGGCGACGCCGGTCAGGGCGCCCGCCGCAGCGTCAGCGCCGCCCACAGTGACGGGGGAACTCGCAACGATGGTCATGGTCTTTCACCTCCTTTCTCGATAGGTGCTCGTTCGAACGTGTGCAATGTGGCAGCGGCCGCCTAGGTGGCGCTCCCGACGGCGAACCGTGTCGGCGACGACCAGGTGCACGACGCCACCGTCGGCTCGCGGATCGCCTTCACGAACGCATGGACGAAGATCACCCGGTACACAAGGTCGAGCATGATGATCGGCACGACGAAGAGCACCAGGCGGGGCCGACGCAGTGCGACGGCCGCTGCCGTCAGCCACAACGAGTACCCGCCCAGCAGCACGAGCAGCGTGCTGGCCTCGAGGTGCCTGGCGACGGCGACGACGGTGACCGGTGCACCGAGCACGTAGACGATCCACTGCACGATGAGGGCCAGGTACGAGAGGTGGAACCGGTTGGCCCTCGACCCGATGCGATGGCCGATGATCCCCTGGAATGTGCCCCACATCCAGCGGACGTTCTGCTTGTACCAGTCACGGAAGTGGAACGGGTCCTGTAGCCAGGCTTTCGCCTTCGGGGCGTAGACGATGCGGCCGAGAGCGAGGCGGTGCGTCTCGAGCGTCCAGTAGGTGTCGTCGACGATGTAGGGGGTGTGCCCCGTGAGCACCCGATCGAGCACCTCAGTGCGGTACAAGCTGTTCGAACCCGAGATGCAGTTCATGATCCCGAAGCGCGACTGGAAGCGACGGATGATCAGCTGGTACGACCAGTACGCGTAGGCACGCGACGCAATCAATGCGTTCCACCGGTGCTCGTCCGGCCACGAGGTCAGGTTCCGACCCACGGCAATGGCCACGTCGGGTGTCATCGTCAGCAGGGCCTCGTGCAAGAAGTCGGGCTCGACGATGACATCGTCGTCGAGGATCGCGACCACGTCGTACCGTTCGCCGATCTCGAGCTCGTAGTACGCACGGTGCAGCGCTGCGGGCTTGCCGACATTCTGCTGGAGGTGGAGCACGACGGCACCTGCGTCACGAGCGGCGTCGACCGTGCCATCCGTCGATCCGTCGGACACCACGTACACGTCGACGCGCTGCGCGACGGCAGCCGCCACCGCATCAGCGATCGTTCCTTCGCCGTTCTTCGACGCAATGAGCACCGCAGCGCGTCGAACCGTCGGGTAGGCACGGCGTTCGCCTGTGCGGACGGCGCCAGGCCTCAGGAACCCGTCGAGGAAGGCGATCACACAGAGCGCGACCGTGACACAGACGGCGATCAGCAGCACAGTCATCGCGTTCACACCCGTCCGAAGCCGGTACCGCCGGTGGCGGCCCCGTGGAGTGAACCGAGCTTGTCGTAGGTCTGGGCGACGGTGTGAGCATCGCCGACGAGGGTGATCTCTGCGCCCGAGCGACGAGCAGCCTCGATCGCCGACAGCACCGTGCGACCACCGTCATCGGGTGCGATCACCACCATCAAGCGATCCCCGCCGCGGCCGTCGGGACGACCGCCTGCGGGAGCGACATCGTCCGAGCGGCCCCCCGACCGCTCCGACGACGTGGCGCTCGGCCGCCCGCTGGTCGCGAGGGTGGCGCCACAGGCGACGAGCAGCACCGCCGCGAGCGGCCACACCACCGTCGCCAAGAGGGGTTCCATCAGACTGCCCGGCGCAGGCGGCCGACGATGAGCGACCGCACGCCCATCGACAGCTCGAGGCCAGTCAACGCCATTGCTGCCCAACCGAGGATCTGGAACATGAAGAGATGATGCAGCACGTGGTCGCCGACCACGCAGCGTCGGCACGACGATGGTCCGAACGACCCACACCGGTGGCAGCCCGACGCCCCGAAGCGCACGCCGAGTACCCGCATCGCCACTCCACGCAGGTGCACCCTCCGACGATTCGTGACCTCCGACACATCTTGCCTAGGTTCCCCGAGATGGAGTTCTCCGTTGCCGAGGTGCACGAAGCGATCGCCGCGAGCCGGCCCGACACCGAATGCCTGGTGTTCCGCGATCGGCGCCTCACCTGGGGCGAGTTCACCGAGCGCACGCGGCGGTTCGCCAACCATCTGCTCGAGAACGGGTTGGGCGTGCGCACCGAGCGCGGCGAACTCGCCGGGCACGAGAGCGGCCAGTCCCATCTTGCGATCTATCTGCACAACGGCAACGAGTACCTCGAGGCGATGCTCGGCTCGTTCAAGGCTCGCGTCGCGCCGTTCAACGTGAACTATCGGTACGTGGCCGAGGAGCTGCGCTACCTCCTCACCGACTCGGGGGCCGAGGCGGTGGTGGTGCACAGCCAGTTCGCACCGACCCTCGCCGAGGTGCTGCCCGGACTGGAGCGCCTGCGCGTGATCCTCCAGGTGCCCGATGAGTCGGGCAACGGCCTGCTGCCCGGCGCCGTCTGGTACGAGGATGCGCTCGCTGCGGCCTCACCCGACCGGCCCGACGTGACCTGGAGCCCCGACGATCTGTACATCCTCTACACCGGCGGCACCACGGGCATGCCGAAGGGTGTGCTGTGGCGCAATGCCGACGCCAACGTCGAGTGCTTCGGCGGATCGCGTGCCGACACGCTCGACGGCATCGTCGGCGAGGCCGTGGGCGGGCTGAAGGCACTCCTCGCTCCCCCGTTCATGCACGGTGCCGGCCACTGGATGAGCTTGCGCACGTGGAACAGCGGAGGCTGCGTCTTCGTGCAATCGGTGCCCGAGCGGCTCGACCCCGTCGACGTGTGGAGCCTCATCGAGCACGAGCAGCTCAACTTCCTCCTCATCGTCGGCGACGCGTTCGGTCGCCCGCTGCTCGACGAGCTGGCCCGCCATCAGTACGACCTGTCGACGCTCACCGTGCTGCTCTCCGGTGGTGCGCCGCTGTCGGCCGGGCTGAAGAACGAGTTCCTCGAGCGCCTGCCGACGCTGATGATCGTCGACGGACTCGGTTCATCCGAGGCCGGTGGTCAACTGTCGCAGGTGTCGGCGGGCGGCGGAGCGACCACCGGCACGTTCCCCATCTCGCCGGGCAACCATGTGCTGTCGGCCGACCTCGACCGCGAGCTCGCCGCAAGCGACGACGAGCTCGGCTGGCTCGCGAAGAGCGGCCGGCTCGCACTCGGCTACCTCGGCGACGAGGCCAAGACGGCGCGCACCTACCCTGTGGTCGACGGTGTGCGCTACGCCGTGCCGGGCGACCGTGCCCGCTTGCGCAACGACGGGATGATCGAACTGCACGGTCGTGATTCGGTCACGATCAACTCCGGCGGCGAGAAGATCTTCGCCGAAGAGGTGGAGGCCGCGATCAAGGCACACCAGGGCGTGTACGACTGTGTGGTGGCAGGACGCCCGAGCGAGCGCTGGGGCAACGAGGTGATCGCGATCGTCCGCATGCGCGAAGGCGCCGAGGCCGACACGGCAAGCCTGCTCGCCGAGGCCGAGCGCCACGTGGCCCGTTACAAGCTGCCCAAGGCGTTCGTGTTCGTGCCCGAAATCGTCAGGTCGCCGTCGGGCAAGGCCGACTACCGCTGGGCGAGGCAGACCGCCGTCGACGCCTGAGCGCCATCATGCGCTCCTGATGCGGCCAGCGATGAGCGATGAGGGCGCCAGCGCCACTCATCTCTCATCGCGATCCGTGGTCAGGGTCACCAGCTCGGGTCGATCGGGGTGATCGTGCCGAACGCGTCCTCCAGCATCTGTGCGACCGTGAGGCAGCGCAGATCGGCGAACCGTCGAGCGATGACCTGTGCGCCGACGGGCAAACCATCGACGACACCGACCGGCACCACGGCGGCCGGGAGGCCGAGCAGGTTGATCGGCAGCACCGGCCGCATCGTCTCGAGCGTCCGCTGCGCGCCGGCGAGGCTCGCCGCGTCCGAGCCGAGCTCGAACGCGGGGAGCGCCCAGGTCGGGCTGATGATCACGTCGTAGCGACCGAGGAACGCGTGGAAGTCCTTCTCCGCCGCGTGTCGACCGATGAACACCTGTGAGAACCCGGCGAGGTCGACCTGCGGGATGATCTGGATCGTGTGATCGAGGAACTGCTTGCCGGCTTCGCCCATCACCATGTCGAGCAGGGGCTTCATCAGCGCGAGTTCGGTGCCGAGCAGCTGGCCCCACAGCTGGATCGCCTGCTCGTAGGTGGCGGGTGACGCTTCCTCGACGACAGCTCCCTGCTTCGCGAGCGCCTCGCCGGCGCTGCGGATCGCAGCGGCGATGCCGGGGTCGGTGCTGCCACCGGCCGGCTCGGGGATGAGGGCCACGCGCAGCGGACGCGACGTGTCGAGATCGGCGAGGTGGACCGGGAGTGCCTGCGGATCACGTTCGTGCGGACCTGCCACCGCGAGGAAGCCGGCGCGCACATCGGCCACCCGGCGCGCCATCACACCCTCGACAGCCATCAGTTGGAAGCTGATCGTGAGGTCCTCTGGGGGGAGCACGTGCGCCGCGGGGATGACCCCGGTCGACGGCTTGATCGAGGCGATGCCACAGCAGTGCGCCGGGTTGCGTAGCGAACCACCGATGTCGTTGCCGAGCCCGATCGGGCTCATCCCGGACGACACGGCCGACGCCTCGCCACCGCTCGACCCACCCGCGGTGACCGCTCGGTTCCACGGGTTGTGCGTGACGCCGTGCAACGACGACTCGGTGGTGACCCGTAGCCCCATGTCGGGCAGGTTGGTGCGCCCGATCGGGATCGCGCCAGCGGCCTTCATCCGCTCGACCACCGGAGCATCGGTGGGCACGATCGCATCGGCGAAGGCGACCAGCGCGCTGGTGGTCGGCGTACCCGCGAGGTCGACGTTCTCCTTCACGGTCATCGGCACACCGTGCAGCACCCCGAGCGGGGCACCGCTCGCCACTGCCGCATCGGCGACCCCCGCGGCGGCGAGCGCATCGTCGTCGAACCGGCGCACCACCGCATTCAGCCTCGGGTTCACCGCGTCGATGCGGTCGAGGTGCGCCTGCACCACTTCGACGCTCGACACCTCGCGGCGGGCGATCATCCCCGCAAGTTCCAATGCACCATGACGCCACAGTTCGTTCCCCATGACCATCGATGCTGTCACACGGGGCACACCCCACCCGACCTGCGCAACGCCCTAACCTCACGGGGTGAACCAACGTGCCTGGGACAGCGAGGCCCTCCCCCAGGGTGACGAGAAGGTGGCGGCGGTCCGGCAGATGTTCGACGCGATCGCACCGCG
>Ga0105048_10009032_pt1 | contig 15904 bp, 15 predicted proteins | sample MAT05_FD_78382 | JGI IMG/M metagenome (GOLD analysis project Ga0105048, IMG submission 78382) | Freshwater microbial communities from Lake Fryxell liftoff mats and glacier meltwater in Antarctica - MAT-05 | ecosystem: Environmental > Aquatic > Freshwater > Ice > Liftoff microbial mat | place...
TATAAGTTTATCCTCACCAACCCGCTCTATTAATTTTTGAATAGCAGCCCCTTTTCCATAGTCGCTGATCGGGTAAATAGTCCAGCCGGTAAGCACACGGGCAGCCTGGGTTACATCGCTCTGTGTATAGCCGCCATCCACGCCGAGGGTGTGCAGTTCCATTATTTCTCTTGCATAGTTTTCGTTAAGGCCCTGTACTTTTTTGGCATTCTGTAACTTTTTTAGCGCCTTTGCTTTTTGATCTTCATTCATACCTCCTTCGTCCATACGTGCCGCTAATCTTTTCTCCATTTGCTTTTTTTGTTTGCCATTCATTTGCATCCCCATCTCTTCGTTGGCGCCTGCACTGCTAAAATTATCCAGGTATAACAGCATTGCCGGGCTCTTGGCGGTCGCTACCAGAAGGTCTTTAAATTTACCGTACACATTGGGGCGTATTACGTCTCTTTCGTACGATGGTATAAAGGCGGCGCAATCGTTTTTGGTAAGCGATACATTAAAGTGGTTAAACCAAAAATCGGTCAGCAATTCCTGTGTTTGGTTATTGCTATATGCTGCCCTGAAAATTTTTTGATTGATAAACTGGCGGAATAATTCCTGCTGTGGTCTTAATCCATTTTTTTGCATATAAGCCTTCACCTCGTCTTTATAATCTTTCTTGTTGCCGTTGGCAAAAGAGTCACGGTTAAAATTTCCATTTTTACCAGCCATTTTAATCACCGCTCCTGGCCTGGGAAAATGCTCCATAATTTGTTTATTAGTCATGGATAAAGCGTCGTAGCCCGTCAGCATTTGATTGAGGGAATCGTCGGGCAGATTTCCTTTCAATTGCTGGCTAAGCCATTTTTCAAGACCCATATTTACCACCTCATCCACCTGGCCTGGAGTTGCGCCATAAGTAAAACGGTTCAGCAAGTGGGCTGCTGCCTGGCGTTCGGTAAGGCCGGCCTGCTTGTAGGGGAATTTTATTTTTTGAGGTTCCGCGGATTTTTCATCTTTAAAAAAAGAGGATAGCAAAAGGCCGGTGCATAAAAGAATAAGAAAGCTGCCTGCTAATTTGAACTTGCGTTTCATACAAAAATGATTTTTATAAATGTACCGTTGTAAAACAGATGATTTGATTTTAGGGGCAGAGACTATGAACAAAGCCATTCCAATTCAATGTTGCTTTTTTAAAATCGGGGGTAAAGACTTTTTCAAAGGGTTCAAGTTTAACACCCGCCATTAAAGTTGCGTAAATAAAAATGATGTGCCATTAGTGCGGATGCTGCTTTTTTGCAATGCTTTATAACCTTAATGTGGTTGGTGTATAATTGGTTGGTATAAAATAAAAAACTCCCCGGCCATATAAAAGCCGGGGAGTTTTTTCAATTTCTATGATAAAGGTTTATGCTATTTCCCAAACCTCGTTACCCCTTAACAGTTTATCCAAATCGCCTTTGCCTTTTTTAGCTATCGTTTCTGCTATCTGCATGGCCATTACATCTTCGTAGCAAGCCCGGTGGCCTTCGTAAAAAACGCCAAACGGCCGGGGAAAATGACCTTCTATTCGGGTATCATCGAACATACGGGTAAGTACCTGTGCTTTGTAAAAATCGGCTTCGTCGTGTATCCACAGATCTTCTTTGCTGGCACCCTCGTCTAAGTTTACAATTACGGGGTGAAAACCGTCGAGTTTGATGCCTTTGTTTTGCGCTGCCCCAAAAACCAATGGCTGGCCTTGTTCCAAAAAAACCACCTCGTCTGCTTTGGTAGATTTTTCGGTAAACGGCTCAAAGGCTGCATCATTAAAGATGTTGCAGTTTTGATAGATTTCAAGGAAGGAAGCCCCCTTGTGTGCATTGCTGCGGATAAGCATGTTTTGTAAGTGCTTGGTATCCCTATCCATACTCCGGGCTATAAAAGTTGCATCAGCACCCAGTGCCAGTGCCATCGGGTTAAACGGATGGTCTATGCTGCCCAGTGGGGTACTCTTGGTAACTTTCCCTTCTTCGGAAGTAGGTGAGTACTGGCCTTTGGTGAGGCCGTATATCTGGTTGTTAAAGAGCAAAATATTTACATCAAAATTGCGGCGGAGGAGATGGATGGTATGGTTGCCACCAATGCTGAGGCTGTCGCCATCGCCAGTTACTATCCAAACGCTTAACTCAGGGCGGCTGGCTTTTAGTCCGCTGGCCACTGCGGTGGCACGGCCGTGGATGCTGTGCATTCCGTAAGTATTCATGTAATACGGAAAGCGGCTGCTGCAACCAATGCCGCTTACAATTACAATATTTTCTCTGGGAACACCAATGCCGGGCATTATTTTTTGCACCTGTGCTAAAATGGAATAGTCGCCGCAACCGGGGCACCAGCGCACTTCCTGGTCGGTGGCAAAATCTTTGGCCGTTAATACCGGCTGGGCAATCGCTGTCGTAGTTTCCATGTCTTTCGTTGAAATCTATTTTTTTCTTTGGCAAATATCAGGCATCTGCCAATAGGTGAAAGCTATTATTTTAAGATAGATAAGTCGAGTTGAAAGCCCGGCAATACATCTTCGCCAGATAACATTTTATCAAAGCCGGTAATAATTTCTACCGACCCATCTTCACGATAAATAATGCTGGTTTGTGTTTTGGGATTTATAAGCCAACCAAGTAAAACACCGTTATCAATCCATTGCTGCATTTTACTTTTCATTGTTTTCAATCTGTCGGATGGAGACATGAGTTCGATAACAAATTCGGGTGTGATGTATGGAAATTTATTTCGGTCATCAATTGGAACAGTTGCCCATCTTTCGTTGCTTATCCAGGAAACGTCAGGGCTCAACATCGCTTTGTTGGGTAAATAATAGCCAGCTGAAGATTCCCGTGCTTTACCAAGTTGATGTTTTCTGTTCCAAAGGTTGATGTCAGTTGCTATCTCAAGGTTTTTCTCTGAAGATTCTGATCCGGCTGGTGGCATAATATAAATTTGGTGGTTAGTATCCCTTTCTATTTTAGTGTTTTTATTGTGGGCACAAAAGTTAAAGAAATCCTGATCACTCATGTTATCAAGGACGGGGAGTTCCAGTTGCAGGTCGTAGTCGGCGTTTATAATCTTTGTCATCTTAAAAAAAGTTTGTTCAAATTTAGGTTTTGTTATGCTTGGTGCAACGCCGGCGATTTAAAGTTTAAGCTACCTAAAACACTTGCCTGTATTTGAGGGTTGGCTCTTGCCAATATTGCGGCGGCACTCCTCTAAACACGCTGTGGGATTTGATGAATTTAAACCTGCTTAAGACTTACACAATTTTGGGTTCATCTGTGTCCACCCACAAACTCCTGTACTCCTCCTTCCATTCATGTTTCCATCGTTTGTGTGTCCATAGATAATTATCGGGCCTTGCCCTTATTACCTGCTCCAGCTTTTTTACAAAGGCCCTGGTTATTTCATATCCCGTAAGCCCTTCGGGGCTTTCGAAAAGCAGTTCAAAACACATGGTGTATTTGCCCGTACGTTGCTTTTCTATCCAACTCATCACCACGGGGGTTTTACCCATCCGTGCATTTTTTTCGGGGCCGGTAACAAAGGCTGTTGGTCGGTTAAAGTAATTGAGCCACACAGCATTGGTGGGGTGGCCGGGGTTTTGATCGGCAGCCAGGCCAATGATGTATTCTTTGTTTCTCCAGGGCATCATTTCGGTGCGCATTTCGCCGGCACGTAAAAGGTTACTGCCAGCCCTGGAGCGCAACTTTAAAAAAAAATCGTTTAGTGGTTTATTGGTAATGTGCATATACACACCCAAAAACGGGTACGGCTGATGAGGCGGCATGCAAAAATTATAGATTTCCCAATTCATAAAATGGCCCGTAAGCAGTGTAATGTGTTCATGCTTTTTATCGTGTAATTGGTAGAGCAAATCATAATTGCCGCTTATCAGATTGTCTAGTTTTTTTGTGGAAATAGAAACCAACTTAATGGTCTCAATCCAGGTATGCATAAAGTTGCGGAAGAATTTGCGGCTGATAGCTTTACGCTCTGCAATAGTTTTTTCCGGAAAGGCAATTGCCAAATTTTTCATCACCACATCTTTACGGTACCCCACTACATAGTAGAGTATCAAAAAAAAGAAATCGGCAATGCCATACAAAATAAACAGCGGCAGCAAGGACAAAAGATAGAAAAACCCGAAAAGTATTTTTGACATGAATTGCTATTAAAAACGTGAAATTTTGATACAGCCAATTGGTACGTACTTCCCGTAAGCCCTCTTTACAGGGCTTCTTACAACACAATATTCTGCACCAGCAAACTCTTGTCAGGGTAGTCAGTATTAAAATGCAGGCCACGGCTTTCTTTTCTAAATTGTGCTGCCTTAACTATGAGATAGCCCACCGTACAAAGGTTTCTTAATTCGCATAACTGTGGCGACAGGCTGGTAGTTTTGTATAAATTTTCTATCTCAAGCCAAAGTAAATCTAGCCGTCTCATTGCACGTTCAAGCCGCACATTGTTACGAACAATACCTACATAATCGCTCATCAGCAATTGTATCTCTTTAAAACTTTGGGTAATCAAAATCATCTCTTTCGGCTGGTTAGTGCCTTCTGCCTTCCAGTCGGGCAGGCCATCTTTAAAACCAAGTCCGTTTATGTGCGTTATCACATTGAGATACGCCCGGTGGGCAAAAACCATTGCTTCCAGCAAACTGTTGCTGGCAAGGCGGTTAGCGCCGTGCAGGCCGGTACTGGCACATTCGCCGGCAGCGTATAAGTTAATAATGGAGGTGCGCCCCATTTCGTCGGTTTTTATACCACCGCAACTATAATGTGCCGCCGGGCTTACGGGAATGGGCTGCCCGGCCACATCTATACCAATGCTCTTGCACTTAGCATAAATGTTGGGAAAATGATGTAGAAACTTTTCCATATCCATGTGGCGGCAGTCGAGATATACATGTTCGGTACCGTTTATCTTCATTTCGTTATCAATAGCCCGGGCAACTATATCACGGGGAGCAAGGTCTTTACGTTCGTCGTAGCGTTCCATAAATGCTTCGCCTTTGTGGTTAAGCAGTATGCCGCCATCGCCCCGCACCGCTTCGGTTATTAAAAACGATTGGCCACGTATGCCAGCCTCGTACAATGCCGTGGGGTGAAACTGGATAAACTCCATGTTTTCAATACGGCCTTTGGCACGGTATACCATGGCCACACCATCGCCGGTGGCTATAGCAGGGTTGGTGGTGGTGCGGTACACCTGCCCATTGCCGCCAGTAGCCAGCAAGGTAATTTTTGCAAGAATTTTTTCTATCTGATTGCTTTGCTGGTTCAGCACGTACACCCCAAAACACTGTATATCAGGCGTGGCCTTGGTAACAAGATAGCCCAGGTGGTGCTGTGTAAGCAAATCAATTACAAAACAATGGTTGATAATTTTGATATTAGATAGTGTAGCTGCTTCGTTTAGCAGGGCTCTTTCCATTTCGCGGCCGGTAACATCTTTATGGTGCAGGATGCGGTTTTCGCTATGGCCGCCTTCTTTGCCCAGTGCATATTCGCCACCAGCCTCTTTGTCAAATTGGGCGCCCCATTCTATTATTTCCTTTATCCGCTCCGGGCCTTCTTTCACCACTATTTCCACAATGTGTTTATTGCTGAGAAAATCGCCGGCCACCATGGTATCGTCAATATGCTTTTCGTAGCTGTCGGTATCCATATCCCACACACCAGCAATGCCGCCTTGGGCGTATTTGGTATTGGTTTCATCGCTTATGGTTTTAGTAAGTACCAGCACTTGTTTATCGGGGCAGGCCTTAGCTGTTTTTAAGGCATAAGTAAGCCCCGCAATGCCAGAGCCTATCACTAAAAAATCAGTTTGCATCATAGCGGGTAAAGGTAGGGCAAGCAATTTTTTAACAAGCGGCTTGTTGCAGAAACTGGCAAACCTGAGCCACCTTGTTTAGCAAAAGCGGAGCGGAACAAAGCGGCAGGTGCAGCGTACAAACAGACCAATGTTTTAAAGTGCAGTAGTTTTAGATTTGCCCACATTATTTTTTATAAAAACGCACCCTATGAGTCAGGCTTGTATTCTTTGTAACAATATCAGCAACAACACAGTTTATGCGTTAAAAGAATTGCAGCTTGGTTTGCTCGAAACTTTTAATTACCAGTTATGCGGTAACTGCGGCACAATGCAATTGTTAGATGTGCCCGAAAACCTGGGAAAGTATTATCCAAATGAAGATTACTATTCTTTTAATTTAAAGCTGGATGTAAAAGAAAAGCCCGACACTTTGCGTAAAATAAAAACCGACTATTTGTTATTTGGCAAGCAGCCCATTTTGGGCAGACTACTTAGCATTGGCTATAAAATGAACGAGTTGTACGATTGGGTAAAATACACAAGAGCCGGTTATAACGAAGCCATATTAGATGTGGGAACCGGCAACGGCAGCCTGCTGGCACGGCTCTTTAAAATAGGCTATACCAACCTTACCGGCATAGACCCTTTTATAAACGAAAGTGTAGATTATGGTGCTATTAAAGTGCTGAAGCAAGACCTTTTTGATGTGGATAAAAAGTACGATGTGGTGATGATGCACCATTCGCTTGAACACATGTTTGACCCATTAAAAGCATTGCAAAGGGTGTACGAAATTTTAAAGCCCGGCGGCCGTGCCCTGGTAAGGGTGCCTATTATGGGCAACTATGGCTGGAAGACGTACGGTGAATTTTGGTGTGGGCTTGATGCCCCGAGGCATATTTTTATCCCATCGGAAAATGGGCTGAAACAATTGGCCACCAATGCCGGCTTTACCATTGAAAAATTTTATTACGACAGCTTTGATTATGTGATATGGTGTAGCGAACAATATAAAAAAGGGATTGCCCTGCACGACCCCAAAAGCCATCTGATTAATGAGGCAGAAAGTATGTTTACTAAAGCACAGCTAAAGGCTTTTAGAAAAAAGATGATAGCCGAAAATGCTAAGGCCAATGGTGATATGGCAGCTTTATACCTGCGTAAACCCCGAGCCTAAAAGTTGGGCTTAAAAAACATTTTAATACAGAATAGCTTTTTGCGGTACAGGGGTTTTTTCTTGCTAACAAGTATCTCATTAAAATGGCTAAAGAAAAAAAGGCTTCGCCCCAGGCTCCATTTGCGGTGGAAATAATAAATCATTTGTTTTAGTATAGCCTTTGTTTTTTCGTCTTTTATGGGTGCGGTTGCCAGCGTTTGCAACTCTGCAAGTTTATCTTCAAATTGTTTTTGTACAGGTTGTTTGGGCTTTTTGTTTTTCGAATCGCGGGTACCTACCGCATTGCTTTCGTGTTGCCTGTATTTAACAAGGGTTTTATCTACAAATTTTATCCCGTTGTTGCCGGCGGCACAAAAGCCTATCCACAAATCGAACAACATGTTGGGCGGAAACGGAAGGATGCTTTGCGCAAAGGAGCTTTTCATTAGTATGCTGTGGCCTGGTACCGAATTGGATAAAAGAAAAGGGGCACCGCTGTAGTAGGTTTTCATGTTCATAATGGTGGTGAACGATTTGCCCAGCGATTCGCCATTGGCATCTACCAGCAAAGAATTGGCATACACCGCATCATGCTGGCCTATTTCGGCTACGAGTATTTCAATTTTATCCAGCTCCCAAATATCGTCCTGGTCGCAAAGGGCTATGTAGTAGCCGTTACAGTTTCTTACGGCTTCTTCAAAAGTTTTGGTAACACCGCTGTTGCGGCTATTGATGAACAGCTTTATAAAGGGATTCTTTTGCTGGTAAGCTTTTATTATTTCTATAGTATTATCTGTTGAGCCGTCATCCACTACCACTATTTCTATAACGCCGTACGTTTGGGCTACAATAGAATCTAATTGTTCAGCTATGTATTTAGCCCCGTTATAGCTTGCCATAGCGACGCTTACAAGCGGTTTGTTTGCATTCATTTTTCAGTTTTTGGGCCTCATGGGGCGTGCCTGGGGTTTAAAGGTTTAGTAAACAAAAAAATATGTTGTGGTTACCGGTCTAACCTTTCGTTTGCAAGTGCATAAGCTTGCTGTATTTGAGCAGGGTTTGGTAAGCTACGTTCCAGGCTATTATAAAGCCATCTTTACCATCTAAAAAACCCCGTTTTAAGAAGTATCCAAAAAAAAATGCCCATATCGGGTTGCAAACGAGCTTAACAATACTGGCTTTTTTCCCAATTTTAAACATAGCCTGCGCTTGTATGGTCGTGAACCTATTAGCCTGGGCTACCAGTTCTTCTATATTGTAAAAACTGTAGTGCAGCAAGTCTCCGGGCAGGTGGGCAATGCTGCAACCCGGCACAGGCTCCAGGCTATCGTGTGGGTCGGTACCCGTCCAGGTGGCTTTGTGCCGGTTAAAAAGCCGCAGTTTTTTATCGGGGTACCAGGTGCCGTGTTTTATCCATCGGCCACAAAAATTGGTGCAGCGGTTCATGCTGTATATATCGTGGCCAAGCCCTTTTTCTTTAACTGATTTTATGGATGCATAAAGCTCCTTGCTGAGGGCCTCATCAGCATCCAGCGATAATATAAATTGGTGGGTGGCCTGCTCTTTAGCAAAGTTTTTTTGGGCTATATAGCCCAAAAATGGCTTGCTAATAAAACGTACCCCAAACTTTTCGCAAATGGCTTGGGTACCATCGTTAGATAAAGAGTCCACCACCACTATTTCATCGGCAAGGCCCTGTATGCTTTGCAGGCATCGGCCAATATTGTGTTCTTCGTTGTAAGTAATAATCACTACAGAAATGGAGGACATGGGCTGGGTTATATTTTTCTGTGGTTGCTAAAATCGAAAAGGCGAATGCCGGAGATTTTTTCAAAATAATACAACAGCTTGTCTTTTACCGAAAATCTTTTTTTCGAAATATCTATATCAAGCGACCAGTTTTGCAGGGCAATGCGTTGCTGCATGGCCGCGGGGTGGGTACCTGTAAACTTTGCCAGCGAATCAAAATCTTTAAAATCAAAAAAATCGGCTGGTGTCAGCGGGGGTTGTGCTTCGGCGGTGCTGTCCCAATAGCGGGCCACATGCCGCTGCTTGTTAAGCATTTGTTGGGGGCTTTTTACCCAGCCATAATGGTACACAAATGCGTCTATTGCCTTTACAAGTAATTTTTTTTGCCCCATTCTAAACCCCTGTGCGTCTTTATAAGATGTAATGTTTTTGTTGTTCCGTATAATCCTGGTTTCGCAGTTGTACCAGCGGCGGCTATCGCCCACATAGTCGTAAGTGCCATAAAAGTGGAGGTAGTTAAAAAGCAAGCCCATTACCGCTTTATCGTTCTGATATTTTTCGCAGGCAGCTTTAATAGCCTCATAATATTTTTCGTGTACCACCTCATCGGCTTGTATATAAAAAGCCCAATCCGCCAGTGGGTTTATTAGCGCAAAAGCCTTGTCGGTTTCGGCAGCCAATACCTGGCCGCCCTGCTGCAGTGCGGCGTTCCATACCGAATGGTGAATTTTTATTTTAGTGTCGGCAATGCCTGCTATCAATTCCAAAGTGCCATCGCTACAGTCGCCCACCAATACAATCATTTCATCTACCACCGGCAATATAGAATTAATGGCTTCCACTATGGGGTAATCATTTACCACCGCATTTTTAATAATCGTAAAGCCCGATACCATCATTACTCTAAAATTATAAATGGCCGTCGCCAGTGTTTATTGTTGGCAACAGCATGAAAAAAATTTCCGACTTTGCAAACATAATCTGCTTTTGATGCACATTCTTATCGTACACAATTCATTTTTACCTGCCTTAAAATATGGTGGTATAGAAAGGGCTATTTGGTGGCTGGGCAAAAGGCTGGTGGCAGAGGGACACAAGGTTTCATACCTGGTTTCAAAAGGTTCTTACTGCCCTTTTGCCGATGTGCATGTTTACGATACTACGGTGCCTTTTAATACACTAATACCACCCGGGGTAGATGTGGTACACCTCAGCACAGGCACAAACGAAATGCCGCTGAAACCTTATATAGCCATGGTGCAAACCAATATGGACCATCAATTGCCGCTGAACCTGAACACCGTTTTTGTATCTGCCAACCATGCTGCGAGGTATGGCAGTAGTGTATTTGTGCATAACGGGCTGGACCCCGAAGATTACGGGACACCCGACTTTGCAGGCAAAAAGAAATACATCCATTTTTTGGGCGATGCGGCCTGGCGGGTAAAAAATGTGACAGGTGCCATAAAAGTGGCTGCCATGGCCAAAATACCGCTCCGGGTAATTGGTGGTGTAAGGTTCAATTTCAATCAGGGCATTCGGCTCAGTTTTAACCCAAAAACCCGGTTTGAAGGCATGAAGGGCGGTGCTGAAAAAAACGAATTGCTGAAAAATTCCGCAGCCATGCTTTTTCCTGTGCGGTGGCACGAACCATTTGGGATAGCCATTATAGAAAGCCTGTATTTCGGATGCCCGGTTTTTGGCACCCCGTATGGCTCTCTGCCTGAAATTGTAATACCCGGCGTTGGTTTTTTATCGAACAAAAGCAAAGAACTGGCCGCAGCTTTGCAGCATATAGGCGATTACGACCGCAGGCATTGCCACAACTACGTGATGGAAAATTTTACGGCTACAAAAATGGCGGCAGGCTATATGCAGCTATACCAAAAAGTGCTGGAAGGCAAAACTTTAAACGCTGTAGCCCCCCAACTGGTAACGTTACCAAAAGAAAAGTTTCTTTATTTTAATTAAGGCAAAAATGACCTGTAACCAAATAGCCTGTTGCTAACCAAAAGCTAACCCATCAATAAAAAATTCATGACCAATTTCATACCCATATTTCCCCTTGGCATAGTGGTTTTTCCCGGCGAAGAACTGAACCTGCACATTTTTGAAGAGCGCTATAAGAAACTGATTGCGGAGTGCTTTGCCGACAACAAACCATTTGGCATACCGGTGGTTATTGATAATAATTTGATGGATTTTGGCGCCACGGTAGAGGTAGCGGAAGTGATAGAAATATACACCGATGGGAAAATGGACATTCGCACTAAAGGTCTGGGCATATTTAAGATGCTGGAAATTGTTAAGGAGGTACCCGATAAATTATACAGCGGGGCTATAGTTACACACCAGGAGAATTACGGCGGCCTTAAAAAAAATTTAATGCCTGCTGTACTCGCAGGTGTAAGAGACCTGCACCAACTGCTGCATATTACCAAGCAATTTAAAAAGCCAGACGATGAACTGAACAGTTACGACGTAGCCCACCATGCAGGCATGAACCTGGAAGAGGAATACGAACTGCTGCAACTAATGCGGGAAGACCAGCGGCAGGAATACCTGAAACGCCACCTGGCAAAGGTGTTACCCGTGGTAGCTGGCATGGATGCCTTAAAAGAAAAAGTTAAGCTGAACGGGCATTTCAGGGATTTGAAGGGGTTTGAGTTTTAGGTGAGTAGGTAAGTGGGTAGTGGCAAGTGGGCTACGAGTAATATGTAGAAATCTTCACCGGTTTCCACATCAACGTTGAGACATAAGATCAAACGCCTCCGCATCATACATAAAAACATCCCCTACCGAGTAACTTCCACTCAGTTTAGACTAAATCAGACATCCCCCATCTTACATCAAAACATCCCTTTCTATGCTTTCTTTATGCCTCGACTTTGGCAACACCCGTCAAAAAGCTGCCATCTTTCAAGATGGTGAACTTTTTGAAGTTATTTACATGGGCGAAGACCTTACAGCCTCTGTAGCGCAGATACTGGAGCAGCACAAACCACACCAATCTATCCTTTCATCTGTAATAAATCACCCGGCATCTATCGAGCCATTGCTCCGAAAAACTACCAATTTTCACCTGCTCGCTGCAGCTACCAGCCGCCTCAATTTTACCACACCCGTAGGCAAGCCAGAAAGTATAGGAGCCGACAGGCTGGCTCTTTGTGCCGCTGCGGTACTAAAATATCCGGGGCAGAATAACCTCATCATTGGCCTTGGCACCTGCATTACTTATAATTTTTTAAACGTAAAAAATGAGTTCCTTGGCGGGGGCATTAGCCCGGGTATGTACATGCGCATGAAGGCGCTTAACGCTTACACTGCCATGCTCCCAATTGTAGAGCCACATTGGAACGTGCCGCTTATTGGCTACGACACCAAGACCAATATTCAAAGTGGTGTTGTGCTGGGTATGGCCATGGAAATGGATGGTTTTATAACTGCCTACAGAGAAAAGTATAGGTCATTTAACGTGCTTTTAACCGGGGGTGATAGTGTTCATTTGGGTTCGCACCTCAAAAACAAGATATTTGCCGACCCCGAATTATTGTTTAAAGGACTTTATGCTATCTGTACCATCAATAACACCAACCAAACTACGTAGTGCAATCTTAATTGTACTCAGTTCCATTTCCGTATTTTCTTTTGCACAAATCAATTCCCCGTATAGCCGCTATGGCCTGGGTGATATTAACCCAAGTGGCAATGTCTTGAACAAGGGTATGGGCGGTGTATCAACTGCCTATATGGATTACCAATCGGTCAATTTTTTAAACCCTGCTTCTTACAGCCGTATAGGCCTTACCACTTTTGATGTAAGCCTCGAAGTAGAAAACAGAACCCTTCATAATAAAGCCAAAACGGATAAGTTTAGTAGTGCCAACCTCACGTTTAATTATATTACGGTAGGCTTGCCGCTTAACAAAAAAGGTACCTGGGGCATGGCTTTGGGCTTAAGGCCGTCGTCAAAAATTAATTACAAAATTGAAGCCCGTGACAGATTGATTGCATCGCAAACCCTGAACGACAGTGTGTTATCTATTTTTGAGGGCAGTGGTGGAAGCAATAAGGCTTTTGCTGGCACCGGTTTTAAAATTGGTGGGGTAAGTATTGGCGCCAATATTGGCTACCATTTTGGGCAGGAGGAATTAAGTACCCGGCGCATTTTTATAAATGATTCTATCCCCTATTACAGATCCAATTCGGCCAACAGCGTTTCTTTCGGCAGTTTTTTTGCCGAAACCGGCTTGCAGTACGATGCCAAACTGGGCAAAAATGGCTTTCTGCGTTTAGGAGCAACTTATGCCCTCAGCAGTAAATTAAAAGCTACTAAAGATTTAACTAGAGAAACTTTTAATTACGATCAAAATAGTGGCGCACCCCTGCGGCTTGACAGTATTTTCGAAGCAAAAGACATTAGTGGAAATATTCAGTATCCAGCAAGTTATAGTGTAGGTTTTGCTATTGGTAAAACAGATACCCTTACCAAAACTGAAAAATGGATGATAGGCTTTCAATACGATGCCACTCAATGGGACGATTTTTCAATTTATGGGCAGAAGGATCAGGTAGCTAATAGTTATATGGTGAGGATAGGTGGGCAAATAACGCCCAATATTTTCAGCGAAAAACTAGCTGGCCGCCTTACTTACCGAGCCGGGATTTATTTTGGAAAGGATTATGTAAATGTCCAAAACATACAACTTCCTGTTTATGCACTCACATTTGGTGCTGGAATACCTGTAAAACGCCAAAGCTTTTATTCAAGACAATACACTACTATAAATCTGGGCTTTGAAGTGGGCAGGCGTGGCAACAATAATAACACCATCAGCGAAAACATGTTCAAGTTTCATATTGGTCTTAGCCTCAGCGATATTTGGTTTCAGCCGCGTAAGTACCAATAATAGTTATTGGTGGATTGGGTGTTAGTAAAATCTTGTTCTTCAATTGACTTCTATTTAAATACGGATTACATTATTAAATGATGGCTGTTTATTAGGTCACCCCCGCAGTACACTTTGCAGGTAAGCTTTCAGAAGCGGAAGTGTTTCGTATGTACGTTTTTTAGAAATTTGCTTCACCACAATTTGTATTGAACCACTGCCCATCTGAATTTTATAAAGCTTCGGAACGGTAATGTTTATCTCTGGTATTACTGGTTTTCTAAAATTTCTTTGACAAATCCTCAATCATTTTTCCATGCAAATCTTTTACTTCGTAAAAATTATTACAGCCTTTGCAGCCACTTGTTTTGCAGTATCCAGTTGCGAAAACGATATGAGAGAAGTGCAGGCACTCAATAAGAAAAAAATACAGGTAGATGAAGGGAAAAACATTAGCAGCTATATGAGCCAGGGTGGTAAAATGAAGGCCCATCTCACAGCCCCACTCATGCTCAATTATCGCACCGACTCACCGTATGTGGAGTTTCCGCAGGGGCTGCATGTAGATTTTTACAAAGACAGCCTTGTAACCGAAAGTGTAACTACCGCCAAGTACAGCAAATACATGCAAAACGAACAAAAAATTTTACTTAAAGACAGCGTAGTGGTTTATAACAAACTTACCGGCGACACCCTGCGTACCCAATTGCTTTGGTGGGATCAGGCTAAAGGCATTTTTTATACCGATTACCCGGTAGATGTGTACATAAAAGCCAACGAGCAAATACTGCATGGCGAAAAAGGATTGACCGCCCTGCAAAACTTTAGCAAGTGGACCCTGCATAAAACTACAGGTACCATGAATGTACCGGGGGATTTGAACCAATAAATTTTACGGTCGTTGAGGGGACCAAAACCCGCCCGGCCTGAGCCGGTGGAAAAGGGCAATAAAATATCAACTACTTTTTTTGAATCAGTTGTCACCTATCCACAAATCAACTAATCTACTAATCACCCATTCTCTTATCAACTAATCAACCCACCCCATGGAATATCGCCGCCTCGGAAAATCCGGCTTGCAAGTAAGCCTTCTCAGCTACGGAAGCTGGGTAACCTTTCACAAACAAATAGACGATAGCATAGCCGATGAACTAATGGGCATTGCTTACGATAACGGCATCAATTTTTTCGACAATGCCGAAGGCTACGCCCTGGGCGAAAGTGAAAGAATGATGGGCCGGGTACTTAAAACCAAAGGCTGGGATCGCACCTCGTTCATTGTTAGCAGCAAAGTATATTTTGGCTGGCGCAGAGATAGCAAACCCAATCAAACAGGCCTTAGTCGCAAGCACATTACCGAAGCCTGCCACGAAGCATTGCAGCGGATGCAACTCGACTACCTGGACTTATACTTTTGCCACCGGCCAGATATAAATGTGCCGATAGAAGAAGTGGTGTGGGCCATGAACCACCTGCTACAGCAGGGTAAAATACTTTACTGGGGCACCAGCGAATGGAGTGCCCAGGAAATAATGGAAGCCCACATGTTTGCCGAACGCCACCACCTGATAGGCCCTACCATGGAGCAGCCCGAATACAATATGTTTCGCAGAGAGAAACTGGAAAAGGACTATGTGCCCATTTTTAAAAATATTGGCCTCGGCACCACCATTTGGAGCCCATTAGCTGCAGGTGTGCTTACAGGCAAATATAATAATGGCATACCCGAGGGCAGCCGCCTGGCCATTGAAGGTTTTGGTTGGCTAAAGAGCAAACAACTGGACGATGCCAAAATAGAAAAGGTAAAACTGCTACAAATAGTGGCTCATAAACTGGAAGCCTCACTGGCCGCTCTGGCCATTGGCTGGTGTGCCAAAAACCCTAACACCAGTACCGTAATATTGGGTGCTACCAAAGCGTCGCAACTTACTGAAAACCTAAAAGCGCTGGAAGTTCTTTCCAAATTGACCCCGGCCATAATGGATGAGATAGACGGTATTTTGCAAAACAAAATAGACCTTGGTGGCGTGTATGCATAATGGCACCACGGCTAAATAAAAATCAGTGGTTTTTGTAAAATCTTAACCGCTATTTTTGCCGCCGCTGAAAACAGAAAGTTGTTACGGCAGGGTCCCGTAGTTCAATGGATAGAATAGAAGTTTCCTAAACTTTAGATGCAGGTTCGATTCCTGCCGGGACCACTATTTATAGTAAAGGCTTTCTCAAAATGAGAAAGCCTTTTTTTTAAACAGAGTATTACAGGCCCGGTTTGCATAAGCAA
>Ga0105048_10009037_pt1 | contig 15899 bp, 10 predicted proteins | sample MAT05_FD_78382 | JGI IMG/M metagenome (GOLD analysis project Ga0105048, IMG submission 78382) | Freshwater microbial communities from Lake Fryxell liftoff mats and glacier meltwater in Antarctica - MAT-05 | ecosystem: Environmental > Aquatic > Freshwater > Ice > Liftoff microbial mat | place...
GATGTTGCCGCCCCGGCCGGGATACTCCTTCTTCAGATCGACTTCTTGTTCAGGCGGGTACGCCTTGGCGAAGCCGATTTGCCCTGTATTGTCGAACGGGCCGATGTAGTGCCACGGTCCGACCTGGGGTGAACTCGTTTTCGTCGCGGCGTCGATCAAGAGCTTGTTGCGATAAAGCCGCAGGCCGTGGAAGCCGTTGGCGAGCAGGATGTCCATCTGGCCGTCGCCATCGGCGTCGATCCAGGCGGCGCCGGTGAGGTCGTGGCATTTCTCGGCGGGCAGCATCGCGGTGTCGTCACGGAACTGGCCGCCGCCGAGATTCGTGTAGAGTTTCGGTCCCAGCACCGTGGCTAGCAGGACATCGGGCCGGCCGTCGCGATTGTAATCGGCCCAGACGGTCGAGCGGCTGCCGGTGGTCAGGCCGGGCAGATAGACTTCGCTGAACGAATCGCCTTGATTCTGAAGCAGAAGAACGCGCGAGGTGCTCGACAAGCAAAGATCGAGCTTGCCGTCGCCGTCGAAATCGATCGGCGTGACGGAACGGCCCTCGGCATCGACCTTGCCGAGCGCGGCAAACTGCGAGAAGCCCGGCATGCCCGCGAGTTTGCGAATGTCCTCACCGCCCCAGCCGGAGAAATCCCGCTTCGGGTTATAGTCCAGGATCTTCAGCGAGACCTTCAGCCGTTGGATGCGGGCGGTTTTGCGGTGCAGGTCGTCCTTGTTGCCATCGACCATGCACGAGGCGAGCACTTCCTTGCCGGCCAGGATCTCCGCGATGAGGGCTGGGAGTTTCTCGGCCTTGCCCGCGTAACTGCGAAGCAAGAACGGCTCGCCGTGCGACATGCCCCACCAATCGCCTTGCGGATAGGCTTGATACCAGTTCAAACCGGTGCAGGTCTCGCTGGATGAAGTGTTGTGGAAAAAGACCGCGAGCTTACCGGGCTCGGCCCAGTTCATGATTTCCTTGATCTCGCCCGGCTTGAGTTCCGCCTTGATCGTATGCTTGATGACCTCCTGCGGGTGCTTGCCTTTGATGTCCTGAATCTTCTGGTAAATGATCATGTTCTGGGTCTTATCGACCTTAGTGATCTGCATGAGGCAAATGGAGTGCGACTGGGCAATGATTGCCCCCAGCGACATCGGGGCTTCGACGTAGGCGCGGGCGGAAGTCGCGAGGAATGCGAGCGAGACAAGAGCGAACGATGCGAATCGATACATCATGAAAGTTCTCCGCGATGCCTTGGCGAGCGTCGAGGCGTAAGCCCGACGTGCCTGCGAAAAGAAAACACGTCGGCCTTACGGCTCGACGCTCGCCTGCTGGTTTCTACTTCTTCATCTCCTCAAGCCGCTTCTGGGCGATCTTGGCCCAGTCGCTCTTCGGATGATCCTTCAACACGCGTTGCAGCAGACGTTCCGCCTGTTCGGGCTTCTTGTCTTCGATGAAGGCCCGGGCGGCTTCGGTCAGGGCGGCGGCGCTCAACTCGGGATAGTCGAACGTGAACGGCACCACGAGCAGGGCGCTGGCCGCGTCGCCGTAACGCTTTTGCTCGAGCCGGCAGAGGCCGATCTGAAGGTGAGCCTTGGCGGCCAACTCGCTGGCGGTGTTCGCGATCACCGCGTTGTAGGCGACAACGGCGGGGTCGAACTGTCCCGCGTTCTGCAGCGCCCAGCCCTGGCTGAAGCGCGCCTCATTGATCCAGACGGAGTTCCCGTACCGCTGCTGAAGAAGCAACATCGCCTGCTGGGCGGGGTCCCACTGCTTCAGGGCAATATAAGACTGGCCCAACCGCAGGATGGCGCGATCGCTCACGCCCGGCACATTGTGGAACTCCGGTTTATCACGGAACAAGACCAGACGGGCGGCGGCTTTGTCAAACTCGCCCAGTGCAAATAGACATTCAGCCGCCCGATATTGACCCTGAGCGACGAGCGTCGATTTGGGGTTGTCGGCCACGACGAGCAATTTTTCGAGAGCTTCCTTGGGTTCCTTCTTGGCCATCAGGCAAGCGCCGAGACGGATGCGAATACGGTCCAACAACTCGGTCGAAGGGATCTTGTTATCGTTCGGTTCGACGTCGAGGGCGGTTCGCAAAAGCTTGCAGGCGGCATCGTGCTGGCCGCGCTCGGCTTGCAACTCGGCCTGTTCGAAACGGGCTTCGATCGAGAGAAGCGTCTCGGGATACTCGACAATCAAGGTGCGATAGGCCTGTTGCGTCCGCTGCTCCCCGGGTTGCACCGGCACGGCCGAGAGCGGGATCTCGGGCATCGGGACCGGCGCGGCCTTCGTTCCAGGCGCGGCTTTCGAATCAGCCTCCGCCTGCAATTGGTTTCGCTTGTCGGTCTGAAGTTGCTTCCGGACTGTCGCGATCTCATGCTCGGCATACGCACGCCACGACCAGGCGGCCTCGTAATAGAGTCGCGCCCGAGCGTCAACGTTTGGCAAACTCTCGCGGTTTTCCTCGGCCCGGACGAACATCAACTGGGCGACTTCGTTCATCGTGTTTAAGCCGGACTGGAGAAGGACGTTCGCGGCTCCGATTTGATCGGGGTTGAGTTTCGGCATCGCCAACTGTTGGCGGGCCGTCTCGACGACCTTGCGGGCATCAGCCAGCTTGCACTGGCTTGAGCGAAGAGTCGCCTCAAGTGCCATCGCCTTGCCCGCGGTCAACGGGACGATCGTTTCAAGAACAGCGACGGCTTCCTTGAACTTGCCCGCTTCCTGCAAACAAATGCCTTGATGGTAACGCATCAGGGCGGCCCGCTCAGGATTGTCCTTCGAAAGTGCGGCATCGTGTCGCTGGCGGACGAGGTTGATGAGCGTCGATCCCTCCTCGGCCTTGTTCTGTTCCCGCAAAAGTGTGGCAAGATAGACCACGGCCGCGGGGGCCGCGGGACTCGCCAGCAGCGGATCGACGGTGAACTTGCGCAGTTCGTTCATCGCCCCGGCCTTGTCGCCCATGGCGGCCATGGTCTTGGCCCGCTCCAGCACCGCTTGCATCCCGGCGACTTCCTTGGGAAACGCCTGAATCAATTTCTCGAAGGTCTGCCGGGCGACGGTCAACGCATTGTTCCGTTCCTGGGGCACGGCAATCATCGCGGCTAGACGAAACTGGCAGACGCCGAGCTTCAGGAACGCTTCGGGGACCTCGGGCGCTTTCGGCTGAGCGCCGATAAAGCCATCGAGATTCTGGATCGCCTGCGATAACTTCCCCTGCAACATGCCCGCCTGAAGAGCATCCTCCGCCTTCGCGGGGGCCTGACGAATCAGGCACTCGGCAAGCAAGTAGGGCGCGAGAGCCAGGTCGCCCGTGCGGTCAGGTGCGGGAATGGTTTCGATGGCGGTCCGCGCTTCCTCGATCTCGTTCCGCTTGAAGTGGCACATGGCCAGGCCGTAGCGGGCCAGCGCGATCCGCTCGAACTCCGGGTATTTGTCGATCACCGTTTTGTAGCGCTTGCCCGCATCGCCGAAGAGCCGGGCCAACTCCGCGTCCTTGTTCGGGAGATCGGTCCGTTTCTCGGCCGCCAGCGCGACGAAGTACGAATTCTCGGCCAGACGGAAGAGTACGAGCGGCAGCAGGGGGCTGCGGGGGAATTCCTTCTGGAAGGTGTCGGCCGCCTGCTCGCAACGGGCGAAGTCGCCGGCTAAATGCATGGCCGTGATGAAACGCTGATGCAACTCTTCCGTCCGGTTCGGCAGCGATTTCTCATTCAACAATTGTTCGTAGACGGCCCCGGCTTCCTTGTACAAGCGGGCGTGTTGCTGGGTATCGGCCATTTCGAGAAAACTCTCCGCCCGGCGGTTCTTGGCATCGGGGTCGGTTGCGATGTTCTGAGCCGCCCGCTCGGCCGAGGCCCTCAAGGTGGTGATCGCCGTCTTCAGTCCCGCGTCCCGCGCGGGGGCATTCATCGGATCAACCGGAAGGGCAAGAGCAACACCGGCCTGCGCCTTCCCCTGCCAGAAGAGCACTTGATCGGCCAGCTTGGGGTTCTTCTCGATCAACGGCGTCAAGGTCGCGATCGCCTCGACAAATAGCTTGAGTTGGACCTGGCAGTAACCGCTGCGGAGCCCGGCCTCGAAGAGCAACGGCGACGTCGGATTGTCTTTCGCGAACGCCTGGAAGCGCGAGAGAGCCTCGCCGAACTTGCCCGCTTCGTAAAGCAAACTGGCCGAATAGAAGAGCGCCCCGGTCACGTAGTCAGGCGGCGGATTCTTGTTGAGGGCTTCGAGCCGTAGCTTCTCCGAGAGATTGGTTTTGAATTGCTCGGGCCGCTTCATCGCCTCGACGGCGTCCTTCTTCTGTTTGTCGAAATCGACCGCGATCTTCTCGTACATCGCCAGGGCTTTATCGCCCTCCTCGGTGATCTGGTAAATGCGGCCCATCAGATAGCGAGCGTGCAGGCCATAGGCCGGATCGGCGAACGGGCTGAGTTCATTCAGCGAACGTCCCGCGACCAGATAATCTTGCATGAGATACGCGGCATAGCCGAAGTAGTAGAGCCCCAGCGGCGCGAAACGGCTCTTCAGTAGAAGCGGATCTTTCGTCAGCGGCTCGGCCGTCGCGCGGGCTTCTTTGGATTTGTTCAGGCGCAGTTCCATCTCGGCCTGGTCGCAGCGGGAACGGGCGGCCCAGTCGAGTTCTTTCGGTAGATCCTTGGGAATCTCGCCCTTCGGCAACCGGGCCGTGAAGCTGGCCGTGGCCGCGGTGAAATGCTTGGCGGCCTCCGTCATCCGGGCGTTGGCGCGGTCACGCAATTGCTGTTGTTCGCCCCCTTGCTTCGTCGCCGCCAGTGCCAGATCGGTCAGAGCCTGGCCGCGATGAGCGACGCCCATGTAGTACTGGGCGTACGGTTGTTCCGGGAGATTGGCGTTGCCGACAACTGACGGGAGAAGCTCGATCGCCTTCTCGAAGTTCCGTTCAGGACCATCCAGATAGCAGAGCGCCAGGCCGTAGCGGGCGGCGCCGATCCCCGGTTGGTTCGCGTGCTTCTGGATGTATTCTTGATACTTGCCCTGCGCGAAGGGATAGTTGCCCTCGTTGTGCGCCTTGCGCGCGGCAGTGAGGAGCATCTCCGCCGCCTGTTCGGGCGGGACCTGGGCGAGACTAGTTGTCGCCCCGATAAAAGTCGCCAGAAGAAAGAGCAAGGCCGTACGGCGGATGAAATTTGGCAACATGGATGCGGAACCCTGGTGAGGAGACAACGGCCCGGGCGGGGCCTAGTGTGGGTGGGGCGTCCGACGAACCCTTATTCTCACCGCTTCGCGCGCTCTCGTCAATCAAAGAGATGGCCGGACGACCGAATTTCCCGATTCACGAATCGAGCGAGCGCATGCGGTCGTTGATTCTCTGCTGCCGATACATCGCCAAGTCGCGCTCGAGGAGAGTACGGTTTTCAGATTGGATTCGCCGCAACTGAAGCCAGCCGTAGCGGCGGGTGGCCCAGAGGTCGACGATCGCCAAACTCACCACGAGAAAGAGCAAGACGAGCACGCTGATCCAATAAAGCGAGTAGAAGCGAGCGAAGTCGCGAGCCTCGACCGCCTTGTCGGGCGGATCCTCGGCCCGGTTCCGCTGGCCCAGTTGATCAGCGCGTTCTTCCATCCCCGAAAGATAGGTCCCCGCCAACATGCCGGAGAGGCCGAGAAGCAGGATGCCAATGGCGAACCGCCGGTAAACTTGGCGGCAAAGATAGGTGCGCTCGTCGCTCGGCATCAGCAAATGCGAACGCAATCTTTCCAGGGTGCGCACCTGACGCCGGATCGACACCAGGGCCAATGGAAGCAAGATGGCCGCGAAAAGAAGTGCGAAGATCATGAAGACGCATCAAGAAGGGATCGGAAGAAAAGGTCGCCCACTCAACCCTATCGAGTGTTCACGCGGGTCGCAAGATGAATCGTGTTTGATCGACCGTTACAAGCAGCGGCTGAACAGGTCGTGGGCCAGGGAGATCGCCAGACTTGCCGCGGCGGGGTCGTAGCGCTCGCCTTCATCGCGAACGAAGGCATGGGCGGCGTTGAACTCGTGCCAGGTGAAACAGGTGCCCGCCTTTTCGAGCGTGTCGTAAATCTTGCGTCGACCTTCGTACGGCACATGCGGATCCTGCCGACCGAAGACGAGCAGAAGCTCACCGCTCATCTTGCCGACACGGGACAGCGTGTCCGCTCCGCCGCCGGCGCCCAGTGTGCCGCTATGCAGATCGGTGGGATAGAAACAGGCGGTCGCGCCCACCTCAGCACGCAGGCCCGCGCGAAATGCGAGATGGCCGCCCAGGCAAATGCCAAACGCCCCCACCTTGCCGTTGCAAGCGGGGTGTTCGCGCAGGGCCGTCAGCACGGCCTTCGCGTCGGCGTCGAAGTCAGTCAGTTTCAACACTTGCTTGAGCACGTTGCCGCGATTCTTCCCCGGTTCGTCGTAACCCAACACGCAGCCGGGGGCTTCGTAGGCGTGGTAAACTTCCGGCGCCATCACCAGGTAGCCGAGGCTAGCCATCTGCACGGCCATCCGCCGAACGGGGGCGGTGATTTGGAAGATTTCCGAATAGAGCACAAGGCCGCCATCGCGCCGTGCCGCGCCGTTGGCCGAGACGGGAGCGAAGGTATAGGTCCGCATCGGGCCGGTCGGTGTCAGTAGGTCTCGATACGTTTCACGGACAATCATTCCGGTCTCCCACAATCGAAAATCATTTCCAGCGCCTCGAAGGGCACACACCCGGCTTGTCGACGTCATAAGACCGGTCACTATAAAGGAGGCACTGGGGGAATGCAAGCAACAGCGATCGATCTTATCGATTTCGCAACTCGAAAGGTAACGACCACGACATGTTGATCCTCGCGTATTTGATCGTCGTGGTTGCGATGAGCTTCGTCTCCTTCATCGGCTATTGGCTCGATAAACGACGCTCCGTTCACGGCGGCCGGCGCGTGCCCGAAAGCACATTGCACCTGATGGACTTCCTCGGCGGCTGGCCCGGCGGCCTGATCGCCCGGCGACGGTTCCGCCACAAGACCCAGAAGATTTCATTCCGCATCATGTTCTGGATCACCGTGGCACTCCATGTCTTCGTGGTCTGCGTCGTGGCGTTCATCTTTTGAAGAGTGGCAATAACTGCGACAGTGCTGTGATTTTTTTCTTCGGAAATGTCGCATTCTGTCCCACCGAGGGACTTCGAGCCCGACGCGCAGCGAGGGAGCATCAAGGGGGCTCTAAGAAGATTTTTCACCAGGCATGCCAAAACGTGCCACTTCGTGCCACCGATGCCAAGAGAGATGCGTCAAGGTCGGTAGGTTTTGCATCGGAATAGGTGCCAGAAATAGCCGACCAACACGAAGGGTACGATTGATTTCGGGGGAAGTCAAATTGGCACCACAGAACGCGGTCGGCAGTCGTAAAGACACTTTGTTTCCACCTCGTTCCCAGGCTCTTTGCCTGGGAACGAGGTTTCGTATCCGTCTCAACGACTCCCGACCCTCGAAGGCACTGCTGACGCCTTCATTTCGCCACCCTGAATTGTGAATCACGGAAGGTGAAGTACCGTCTTAAGGCACGCGTTGAGCTGGGCGAGCATGGCAGCCGAGAGTTTGCCCACGACTTGGTGATGCCCGTCTCTGCGACTGTTGCAAGGAACAGGCAGCAAACGACTGAGTTCTGATCCAATCCCGTTGCTTGACCGTCTGGCGTGGAGATGTCGACCAAGAAACTCGCCGGGTCGGGGGCGGCGGCGAGATTAGTCGTGATCTCGGCGACGATAAAGTGTGTGAGCTTTGCGTTGTAGGTGTCGGCCTGAATGATGACCGCGGGCCGTTTCTTTCCGCGAGTTCCCCCGGCGTGCGGGATGCGGGTCATGACAATGTCGCCGCGCTGCAGTGTCATGCGCCTTTTCCGAAGGAATCGAGCATTTGACAAGCTTCGAGCCGGAGCTGATCCCGCTCTTCATCGGTCCAGGGGCTGTCGTCGTACTTATCGTCGTCGATGAGGCGCTCGTATTCGATTTCCGGCACAAGGACGAACATCTCATTCGTTTGCGGATTGACGAGTCGTGCCGGGGTTGTCCCGGCATTTTGGAAGCCTTGAAGTTGCTCTTGGGTCAATTCGATCATATGCGGTGACCTTTTTTTCATGCTAACAAGTCTGGCGTCGGGCGACAAGTTCGCCGTGAACCTCGCCTCGCGCATGAACCGCTAACCGGTTCAACGACTCCCAACCCTCGAAGGCGACTTCCGGCCACCAGATTTCTTTTTCGTCGTTGTTCCCAAGAACTCCACCCGCAGGTTCTTGCTCAACGCGTCCGCGATTCGTTTCAGCAATGTCAAGGAGTGGCCGTCGTAATTGGCATCTTCAATGCGGGAGATTACCGACTGCTGTGTTCCGATGCGTTCCGCGAGTTGCTTTTGGGTGAGCTTGGCGGCGGTGCGAAGGTCGTAAACTTTCTGCGCGATGTCGGCATTGAACGCTGCTTCCTGAATGCCCTTCGCAAGATTGGCGTTCGCGGCCATTTTGGATCGAATATGGTCTGCGAAGTTGGTCGTTTTAGCCATTTTAAGTCTACCATTCTGCCGTGTGTTTCACAGGATCGGCCGCGACCAATTCCATGTTGGCGAACGCAGCGTCAATTTCACGGACAGCCCTTCCGGCATGATATGCAGCTAGCTGATCGAAATCGCCCGCGATGGCCCTGTCGGCGGAAAATGCGGGAATGTGTTGCCCGATCGGTCGGGGAAGAGGTAAACTCTCAACATCCATCCTTCCTGATGGTGAACGACTTCGCGCCGGAGAATTCCACCGTGACCTTTTCCCATTTCAAGATGCTTTTTCCTAGTCTGGCACTATTGCTCAACGGCGTCGCGAATGCCGCTCCCCAAAATCCGACGCCGGTGGAAGCCAAAGGCTACCAAGAGGTGGCGAAGCCGTTTATCGAGCAACATTGCCTGAATTGCCACGGCGTCAAGTCGGCCAAGGCGGGGTTTCGCATCGATCTCGTCGGCGCCGACTTCTCGAAGGCGAACGTGGCGGAGCACTGGAAGGAAGTCATCGACCGGATTAACGTTGGCGAGATGCCGCCCGAGGGATCGCCGAAGGCCGATGCGAAGAAGTCCGCGGAGTTCGTGGCCTGGGTGAACGGCCAACTCCGTGAGGTCGAACTGGCGGCCAAGAGCGCCGGCGGACGCATCCCCATGCGCCGGCTCAATCGCGATGAGTACGCCAACACCATCCGCGACTTGCTGAAGCTCGATGAAAACATCGTACGGCCGCTGCTTGAAGAATTGCCGGGCGACGGCAAGGCCGAGGGTTTCGATCGGCTGGGCCTCGCCCTTTTCTTCGACCAGACGCAGATCGAACGCAGTCTCGCGGCGATGGAGAAGATCGCGTCGCGGGCCATCGTGACCGAACCGCCCAAGATGAATCGCCGGTTCAACAATTACGACGACGTGCGGAAGCGACCGCCGTCGGAAATGGTCGAGGTATTCCCAGGCTTCACCCACCAAATCCCGCGGGGCGCGCAGGACCGCATCATCCACGCGGACTACATCGAACATATTCAAGGAGCGCCCACTTATCGGAAGGAGTACGAAGGCTGGGGAGGGATCGATCATTTCGCCGTGGGACAGGTCGTGACACAGGATGGCTATTACCGGGTTCGCGTGAAGGCCAAGGTAGACAATCGCGGGCGAACGACTGAGAACAAATTTCGCATGCATTACGCCATGAACTCGCCGATCCAAGTTGAAACCGAGGTCGTCGTCGACCCGTCGGGAACCACGGAGGCGATCATGTTTCTGCGCGGTCCGGTAAACGGCGAGGTCAAGGGTCCGCAAGTATTCAGTCTGCTCTGGAATCACACGGAGAAAGCGGTCATCCCCGAGCCGAAGTACCAGCAGCTTTTTTCAAGATGGACCGGCCTGCGCGGCAAAATGGAACAGGCCGTCGCGAACCGGGTGCCCGGAGCGGAAATAGACGCCCTGAAGAAGCAACGTGCCGAATTGGAAAAAGAGATGAACGCCTGGAGGGGGGTAGCCCGTGTTTACAACCCGGATATGGATCTCGCGAAACTGCCGCGGTTGCAGATTGAATCGATCGAGATCGAGGGGCCGATCCAGAAAGAGTGGCCGCCGGCCAGCCACAAGGCACTCTTGTTCGCCGGCGATGAACGCAAGGACGAGGCCTACGTCCGGGAGATTTTCACGAAGTTTCTGCCACGTGCCTACCGCCGTCCGGTGACGAAAGAGGAGATCGAGTCGATCGTCGCGATCGTGAAGGATGCCCAGAGCACGAGCAAACTCTCGTTCCACGACGCGATGCGGATGGCATTGCAGCGCGTGCTCTGCTCCCCTGGATTCGTCTTCTTGCAAGAACCCGCCGGCGATCGGCCGCAACCCCGGCCGCTCACTGATCACGAAATGGCGTCGCGGTTGTCATACTTCCTCTGGAGCACGATGCCGGATGAGGAACTCTTTAGTTTGGCGGCGGCCGGCAAACTGCGCGACCCGGCCACGGTGGCCGCTCAAGTCAAGCGCATGCTCGCCGACCCCAAAGCGGGGCAACTGGTGCAGAACTTCGGCGGGCAGTGGCTCTCCGTGCGTGACTTCGGTTCGGTGCAGCCGGCCGCGGAGTACCGCGATTACGACAAACTATTAGAAGCTGCCTCGAAGCAGGAACCGCTCGTCTTCTTCGCGGAAGTGTTGCACAAGAACCTGCCGATCACCTCGTTCATCGACAGCGACTTCCTGATTATCAACGAACGGCTCGCCAAACACTACGGCATCACGGGGGTGACGGGTCCGGAGTTCCGCCGTGTGGCGATCAAGCCCGAACATCACCGGGGCGGCGTGCTCGGTATGGCCGGCCTCATGACCTTCCTGGCCGACGGCACGCGAACCCTGCCGTTACGCCGTGCGTCATGGGTGTTGCGTGAAATGTTCAACGACCCGCCCAACAACCCGCCGCCGAACGCCGGTGAGATTCAGCCCAACACTTCCGGCAAGAACCTGACCGTCCGCCAACGGCTGGAACTGCACCGCCGCGACGACATCTGCGCCTCGTGCCACAGCAAGCTCGACCCCTTCGGCCTGGCCCTCGAGAACTACGACGCCATCGGCGCCTGGCGTGAGAAGTTCAACGGCGAAGGCTTCCGAGGAAAAGCCCCCGACCTCGACGTCAGCGGCCAATTGCCTGACGGCACCCAGTTCAAGACACTCGATGAATACAAAGCGGGCCTGATGAAGCAGAAGGACAAGTTCGCGAGAGCACTCAGCGTGAAGCTGCTGACGTACGCGATCGGAAGACCCATCGGCTACACCGATCGCGAGGTCGTCGATCGGCTGACGGAGGCACTGAGAAAGGACGACTATCGCATGCAATCGCTAATTTATGCCATTGGGGCGAGCGAGCCGTTTGGGACGAAGTAGAGGAATGTGGTGGGCGTCGAACATCCCCTCGGCTTCACCAAAAGCGAGCGGAGTTGACACCGTGCTCGCGGTCATGGCGTGCGGAAGGGAAGATGGAGCGGCCTGGGAGATCGAAGACGCCGAGATGCTCGAGTTTGCGGGGAATCATCGGGAAGTGGATTGAGGGGCTCGCCAACAATGGTCACAAAATCTCTTATCGTGTTCCGACGGCTTGTATCCCCCGAGATGTTCGTTTCGTGTTGGCGCGGCTTGCCGGTCGTCTCGTCTCCCGCAGCGCCACTTCAGCCGGCAAGTTGAACTCCTCAACGAGCTTGCGGATCATTGTCAGGCTCAAAGGCCGGCGACCGCTCAGCACCTCCGAAACCTTGCTTTTGCTGCCAATGAACGGGATCAAATCCTTCGGTCCAAGCCCTTCCTGTTCCATGCGAAATCGAAGGGCCGTGATCGGGTCGGGCAGATCGATCGGGTACACCTGGTTTTCGTAGGTCTCGACAAGCAGCAGCAGCAGTTCCAACTCGTCGCCCTTTTCGGTGCCCGGCTTGGCGTCGAAAATCCGCTCGACGCGGGCCAGCGTCGCCTCGTATTGCTCCGCCGTTTTGATGACTTTCGCTTTCATGGCTTTGTACCCCTCAGATCGTCTGAGCATCGATTTCATCGTATTCCGTCAAGGTGAGCCGACTCGCGTAAGCGGGCGGGTCTCAGAATAACAGCGTCTCCCCTTCCATACCCGGCCGCTTACGCGGCTCGGCTCGCCAAGAGCAAGCCCGCTCGCCCAAGGCGAGCCGAGCGGCGTAAGCCGCCGGGTATCAAAATAGTAGCGACTCTCCTTCCATACCCGGCCGCTTACGCGGCTCGCCGGCAGTTGACAACGTGCTCGCGGTCATGGCGTGCGGAAGGGAAGACGCCGAGATGCTCGAGTTTGTTCTTTCAGGACAACACTTCGACTTGAATGGCCGTGCAACGGGCGAGCTGAACGTCGTTCGTCAAGAAGAACAAAAAGGGGTCAGGCAAGTTTATAATTGATATTTAGGGCACAAATAAACGTTCCTGCCCCCCCTTTAGTTTTTCGGCGCGGCCTTGTTCATCTCCTTGATCTCGATCTTGCGGAACCAGACTTCGCCGCCGTTTTGCTGGAGGGCGAAGCGCCCTTTGGCGGAAATAGATGCCGCTGTTCCCCTTGTCGCTGATCTTCACTTCGGCGCGCAGGTGGAAATCGCCAATGTCATCGCGTTCGGTGAAAAGGTGATCCTGCCCAGCGAGCGTGGAAGTGATCACGCCGTTATTGAGCAGCGGGCGTTGATGACAGCCTGAGCACGTACACCGTGCCATTTGGGTTCTTCGCGAAAACGTGCTTACCGTCCGCGGCGAGTTGGAGACTGGTGCGTCCGTCCCATTGCTGCGGCGGCGAGCGATCCTTTCCGGTGGCCACATCCAAGATCCGCACGAGGCCATCGCTGTAACTGACGATCACGGTTTTGCGGTCGCCGCTGTAGGCGAAGCTGGTCAACGTCGCTTTATCCCGTTTCAAATAAGTCGTGCTCAGGGCTTCCGTTTTCGTACCCGTCCAAGCGTGCAAGCTGATGGTATCCCTCTCGTACTTCCGGATGGTTCCGTCGAACTGGAACCAACAATCGCCGGTCTCTTTCGCCAATTCGACGAGTTGATCTCCCTTGCGGGCGAACAAGGTCGATTCTTTGCCGTTGATTACCGCGAGGATTAAACTCCCATCGGGTGAGAAATCAATGTGGTCGAAGCGCAGACCGGTCACCGGGAATCGCGCCACTTTCACCGGGGTCGCCGCCGAGAAGTCCCAGAGAGAAAGTTCGTGGGCATCGCTGACCTTTTCCGAAACGGCGGCAATCGCGCCCACCGGCGAAGCATAGACACGGGCGGTTCTGTCGATGGCAAGCGGAGCGAGAGTTCCCGGCTTGGCGGGATCGGCAAGGAACAAGCCATCAAAGCACCTCACAACGATCTTGCCATCGGAGAGAAGTAGGGGGATATCGCTTTCCTTGGTTTGAGGGACTAAGGTCGATGTCGGCTCGGGGCCGTCGAACGTCCAGACGCGGTAGCCGTCGGAGTGGACAGAAACGACCTTGCGGCCGTCGGCCGACACGCGGGATAACACTTGCCAACCTTTAATGGGGTCGCGTTCTTTCGACCGGCCATTGAATTCGACATCCCAGATGCGCAGCATTTTGACTGGATCGTTCCCGCCGTTCCCAGCCGTGATTTTTCCCGAGGGAGAAATCGCTTGCTCCGCGGCATTGATCCAAACCGATTTTTTTTTCCGCAACATCGCGAATCGGGTAGCCGGAATTGTGGGTGTAAAGCAGATAGCGGCCGTCGGCAGTGAAGGGTTGCCAAGCGATCGAGCGGATGCCGGCACTGGGGTCGGAATCGACGAGCGAATCCACTTCGGTCAACTTGCCGTCTTTGATGTCGAAGATGGCGAATTGGCCTTTTTTCACAAAGAGGCCGACACGCTTGCCGTTGCCACAGATCGCACCGGTGGAAATCGCGCTTTTCCCGAAACCCGGAAGGGGTCGGCGATCCGTTACGGTCGGCTCGTCGCCGGTGATGTCCCACAGTTGGAACTCGGCATCGTCGCCGGCGCCGCCGTAGACGACCACGCCGAGGCGTTCGCCGCCTTCGACGAACCCGGCGAACTTCGCCTAGCCGCCTTTCACCGCGAACTCCTTGCGCGGCTTCGGCGGACTGGCGGTGAGATCCCAAATGATAACCTTGTCGTTGTCCGCAGTGACCAAGGATCGGCTGTCGGGTGTGAAGGTGGGACCTGCGAACCGGGCGAAGGTGTTGACCGCAACCCGGCCGCGCAGTTCCGCGATCAACTTCGTGGGATCGACGGTGAGATCGTACAGGCGCGCTTTGTCGCCGGTGATGAGGATCGATTTGCCGTCGGGCGAAAACTCGCACGTCATGGCCGGTTCCGGAGTGGCGATCTTCCCAACCAACTTGTAGGTTTCGGTGTCCCAGATCCAAACGTGGTTGTCGCTTCGACTGACCGTCGCGACGCGCTTGTCGTCGGCCGAGAAAGCGATGTGATAAATTCCTTCCCACGGCTTGCGAGCGTGCGTGCCAATGACAGCGACGAGTTCTTTCGGATGCCACGGCAACCGTTCGGCCGCCGGAATCTTCGAGGGATCGAGGAGATCGAAGGAAGTTTTGGCGGGAACGATAGCGGGATTCACCGGATCGACAATGCTCGGTTCGATGGTGACGCCCGACCATTGAATCCGGCATCGCGGCAAGGCGGCAGCCAATGCCTTCACGCCCGCCTCGGTGATGTTCTTTGAGTTCGTCAGGTTCAACAGCCGTAGCGTGTGCATCGCCTTCAAGTGGACGAGGGCGGCGTCGGTGATCGGATTCGATGTGAGCTTCAGCTCCGAAAGATTCTTACACTTGGCGATCTCGGCAAGATCGCCATCGGCGAGTCGTGTAACGCCTGATAAGGACAAGCTTTTGAGCGTGGCGATGTTGGCAAATTGCCCGTACTCGCCCGCCCACTTCTCCCAGAAGGGCACGTCTGCGAGTTCGAGAGACTCGAGTTTCAACTTGCAGAGCGCCATGAGTCCGCCTGTGGTCAGCCCCTTGTTCGTGGCGCCGCCGAGTTGGAAGAGCATGAGCGACTTGAGCCGGGGAAGCTCGGAAAGGGCCTCCAACACGGGGTCTTCGGCGAACTGGCCGCTCATGGCGACGCCGGTCAACTTCGGCATCGCCTTCATCGCGTCGATGGTCTTGCGATTCAAGGCCGCGCCCACAGCGAACGAGGTGATCGACGCGGAGCCTGGGCTGACCGTAAATTTCGCGAACTCCTCATTCGACATGATGAATCCCGGCCCGATGTGGGTCGAAACCCGTTCGAGCGACCGGAGTTCCGCGAGTGCCGGGAAAAAGACGCCGTTTGTGAAATCGGCCGGCAAGTTCGCTTGATACGGGAGAACCATCGCGATGACCGCGAACGGTTCGTCCGGCAACACCTCCTTCGCTTTCACCTCAATCTCCTTGCCGGACTGCAGTCGCAGTGTGAGCTTGGCGTGCGGAATGAGCAGTTCCGCACCCTTGCGCTCGGCGTTCGGTGATGAAGTAGTCAGGGTCGCTCCACCGACGGGCATTCGGGCCAAGCGGAGACCGATGGAGTTGAGGCGGGAGGATGGAACATACCGGGCCCGGTAGCCGACCGCGCAGTACGTCGCGTAGCTGGTGCAGTAGCCGCCGCGAAGCACTCGCTCCGGGGCTCCTGTCGTGGCGTTCGTTAGATGCATCTCCTCATTCCACTCGCGGACGTTTCCATGCATATCATACAATCCAAACGCATTCGGCTTCTTCTCCCCCACTCCATGCGTTCGCTTCTCGCTGTTCTTGTCGTACCACCCATAATCGCCCAGGTCGTCGTCCTTGTCCCCAAAGTGGTACCTCGTCTTACTCCCTGCCCGGCAACCATGCTCCCATTCCTCATCCGTCGGGATGTGATAAC
>Ga0105048_10009040_pt1 | contig 15896 bp, 12 predicted proteins | sample MAT05_FD_78382 | JGI IMG/M metagenome (GOLD analysis project Ga0105048, IMG submission 78382) | Freshwater microbial communities from Lake Fryxell liftoff mats and glacier meltwater in Antarctica - MAT-05 | ecosystem: Environmental > Aquatic > Freshwater > Ice > Liftoff microbial mat | place...
GAGCCGATGTCGCGACCGCAGTGCTGGGCGGCACGATTCGCTTCGTGGATCGCCGCGCCGCACCGATCGCAGCACCGGCCTGGCTCGCGCTCGGCTTCGTCGACGCCGGTGCACCAGCGGTGACGAGCTCGTTCGTGCAGGCGGTCAAGGCGTCGGCGGCCCGCAACCCGCGGGCGTATCGCGAGGCGATGGCGATGGTCACGGACGCTGCCGTCATGTTCGCCGAGGCGTTCGCGAGCGCTGACACCGTCGCTGCATTCACGCAAATGCGCTCGGCAGTCAGCCTGCACAACCGCGGGCTGCAGGCGCTGCAGTCGGTCGCGGACGTGCCGATCCTGACGCCGTCGATCGCCGCGATCGTCGAGCAGTGCACAGCAGCGGGCATCGCCGCAAAGCCGAGCGGCGCCGGCGGTGGCGATCTCGTCGTGCTGTTCGCCCAGGATCGCAGCGCGATCGATCGCCTCGCCGAGCCGCTGCGTCAGGCCGGCTTCCCGCTGCTCGGTGAGCTGCGCGCGCCTTCCGACGGCATCCGCGTCGAAGAGCGCAATCCGACCGTGTCGCGGCTCGCGGGATTTTTCAAGCTCAGTGTCGCCGAGCGGCGGCGTGCGGTCGCGGATGCGACCGGCCTGCCCGAGTCGCGCATCGACGAGCTCGCGCGCGCCGGTCTCGACGAGCACCGCGCGAACCACATGATCGAGAACGTCGTCGGCACGTTCGAGCTGCCGCTCGCGATCGCGACGAACTTCCGCATCAACGGCCGCGACGTGCTCGTGCCGATGTGCGTCGAGGAGGCCTCCGTCGTCGCCGCCGCGTCGAATGCCGCGAAGATGATCCGCGAGGGCGGAGGATTCGCGGCGCACAGCGATCCGCCGTGGATGATCGCGCAGGTCCAGCTCGTGCGCGGCGCTGCGAAGTCCACCGCGAGCGACGTGCTCACGACCGTCGGTGCGAGTGAGGCCGAGCTGCTCGCGCTCGCCGACTCGGCGCACCCGCGGCTCGTCGGTCGCGGCGGTGGTGCGCGGCAGGTCGAGGTACGCGCGCTCGCCGACGACATGGTCGTCGTGCACGTGCTCGTCGATTGTCAGGACGCGATGGGCGCGAACCTCATCAACACGGTCGCCGAGACCGTCGCGGTGCGACTCGAGCACATCACCGGTTGGACGCCGGGGCTGCGCATCCTCAGCAACCTCGCCGATCGCCGTCGCGCCCACGTGTCCGCGCGCGTGCCGTTCGCTGCGCTCGCGACGAAGGGATTCGCAGGCCACGAGGTCGCGCGCAACATCGTGTCGGCTTCGCGCTTCGCCGAGCTCGATCCGTATCGCGCCGCGACCCACAACAAGGGGATCATGAACGGCGTCGATGCCGTCGTGCTCGCGACCGGGAACGACTGGCGCGCGATGGAAGCAGCGGCGCACGCCTACGCGGCACTCGGCGGTCGCTACTCGCCGCTCGCGACCTGGCGCATCGATGCCTCGACGGGCGAAGGTCCTGACGACGGCGTGCTCGTCGGCCAGATGAGCCTGCCCGCCGCCGTCGGCGTCGTCGGTGGCGCGACGCAGGCCCATCCGGTCGCTCGCCTCGCGCTCGAGATCATGGGCATGCCGTCCGGCGCACTGCTCGGCCAGGTGATGGCCGCGGCAGGTCTCGCCAGCAACCTCGCCGCGCTGCGAGCCCTCGCGACCGAGGGCATCCAACGCGGTCACATGTCACTTCATGCGCGCGCCGTCGCTCTGTCGGCCGGCGCGACCGATACCGAGATCGAACGACTCGCCGCAGCGCTCATCGAGTGCGGCGAGATCAAGGTCGAGCGCGCCACCGCCCTGCTCGCCCAAATCCGAAACTAGCTCCGCAACGATTCGCGTCGCTGACCCGACGCCGCCCCCAAAAGAACGAACACCATGGTCGCCGCAACCGAACCCCGCCTCTACTGCGTCCCGCCCCACGTCGCCCAGGACGACACCAGCGACAAGTTCGCTCCGCCCGACGGCGCACCGCCCGGACCGTGGACCATCGCGGCCGGCTATCGCTGGTGCGAGCGGATGGCGTCCTCCCACTACGAGAACTTCCCGGTCGCGAGCAAGTTTCTCCCGCCGCACCTGCGCCCGCACGTCGCGGCGATCTACGCGTTCGCGCGTACCGCCGACGACTTCGCCGACGAGCCGCGCTTCGAAGGTCGGCGCAGCCAGGCGCTCGGTGCCTGGGAGTCGCTGCTGGAGAACTGCTACCACCGCGAGGTGCAGCACCCGGTGTTCATCGCGCTGCGCGACACGGTGCGTCGGCACAACATCCCCATCGGCCCGCTGCGTGCGCTGCTCACCGCGTTCCGCATGGACCTCACGAAGCACCGCTACGCGACGTTCTCCGAGCTCATCGGCTATTGCACGCACTCGGCGAACCCGGTCGGTCAGCTCGTGCTGTTCGTGCACGGCCACCACGAGCCGGCGCTGCATCGCTTCAGCGACGAGATCTGCAGCGCGCTCCAGATCGCGAATTTCCTGCAGGACCTGTCTGTCGACATCCCGCGCGGTCGCGTCTATATCCCGGCCGATGATCTCGTGCACTTCGGCGTGAGCTACGACGACATGCTCGGTCGTCGGGTCACCGAGGAGTTCCGCGAGCTCATGCACTACGAGGTCGCGCGCGTGCGTGCGATGTTCCACCGCGGTCGCCCGCTCATCCGCAAGGTCTCGCCCGGCCTGTCGATGGAGCTCGACGCGACGTGGCGCGGCGGCATGGCCATCCTCCAGCGCATCGAAGACCTCGAGTACTCGACGCTCACGGTGCGTCCGACCCTCGAGAAGCGCGACATGGCCGGCATCGCGCTGCGCTCGCTCTTCGCGTTCGGTCGCCGTTTCCTGCGCGGCGAGGCGTGAGCCGCTCCGCGCGACGAGGCCCACCCATGGAACGACTCGAACAGGTCGCGAATTACCTGCCCGCCGGAGGCGCGAAGCTGCTGCGGCGGCTGACCAAGCGCAGTTCGTCGAACTTCGCATTCGCGTTTCTGTTCCTCGGCCAGGGCCAGCGCGACGCGCTCAAGCAGGTCTACGAGTTCTGCCGCGTGGTCGACGACATCGTCGACGAGCGCCCGCCCGGCGATCAGGGCGTGACCGCGGCGCGCGAGGGTCTCGAGCAGTGGCGTCTCGAGGTCGCGCGCATCTACGGCGACGGCGAGCCGCAGACCGACCTCGGCCGTACGCTCGCCGAGAGCCGCTCGCGCTTCGCGTTCCCCCGCCACGGTTTCGACGAGATCATCGCGGGCTGCGAGATGGATCTCGAGCGGACGATCTACGCGACCGAGGACGAGCTTCGGCTCTACTGCTATCGCGTCGCCTCGTGCGTCGGCCTCTTGTGCATCGCGATCTTCGGCGACGATAGCCCAGCGGCGCAGCGCTACGCGGAGCACCTCGGCCTCGCGCTGCAGTACACCAACATCCTGCGCGACGTCGGTGAGGACGCGCTGCGCGGTCGCGTGTACCTGCCGCAGTCGCTGCTCGGTCGGCACGACATGACCACCGCCGACATCATCGAGCAGCGCTACGACGATCGCTTCGTCGCGATGGCCGACGAGTTCGCGCAGATGGCCGAGCGCGAGTACGAGCGCGCCTGGGTTGCGCTCGCCGAGGCCAACGTGCGCGCGCTCCTGCCCGCCGAGGTCATGGGCCGCACGTATCACCGCATCCTCGTCGAGATCCGCGACCGCCAGTACAACGTGTACACGCGCCGCGCCTCGCTGCGTCGCCGCGACAAGCTCAAGGTCGCGGCGCTGGCGATCGCCCGCGCCGGCTTCGGTCGCCGCGCGCTCCGTCACTGACGACGATGACCGCATCCTCGAATGGGCGCGCCGGCCCGGCCGGGCCTCCGGTGGTCGTGATCGGTGCAGGGTTCGCCGGTCTCGCCGCAGCGGTGCGACTCGTCGATGCGGGCCGTCGCGTAATCCTCTTCGAGGCGACGCGCCACGGCGGTGGCCGCTCGCGCTCGTTCGATCACGACAGCGGGATGCAGCTCGACAACGGGCAGCACCTGATGATGGGCTGCTACTACGAGACGCTCGCGTTCCTGCGCACGATCGGTCGCGAGAACGCAGTGTCGTTCCAGCGCAACCTCGAGCTCGACATGGTCAAGCCAGGCGGCAAGCGCATCAAGCTGCGGTGCCCTGCCCTGCCTGCACCGCTGCACCTGGCTGCGGGCCTATTGACGATGCGCGGGCTCGGACCCTTGCACAAAGCGTCAGCGCTGCGCATAGGCATGTTCCTGCGCGGTGAAGTCGTGCGCCCCGACGACAACGAGACCTGCGACGCGTGGCTCCGCCGTCTCGGCCAGACCGAGGGAATTCGCGGTGCATTCTGGGATCCGCTCATCTGGGCGGTCCTCAACGACGATCCGCTCGTCGTGTCGGCGGCGATGCTCGTCGCGGTGCTGGAGCGCGCGTTCATGGGCACGCGCGACGCGTCGCGGCTCGGCGTGCCGCGCGTGCCGCTATCGCGCCTGTACGTCGACGACTCGGTCGCGTACCTGCGCGCACGCGGTGCCGACCTGCGCTTCGGTCAGAGCATCCGTACGATCGAGTGCGACGATCGGGGTGTCGCGTCGGTGACCACGCGCGCGGGCGAGACCATCGAGACGCGCGAGGTGGTGACCGCCGTGCCGCCGGCTGCGTTGCTCGACGTCCTACCCGCCGCGGTGCTGCGTCACCCGGTACTGCAGGACGTCGCGAAGCTGACGACGAGCCCGATCATCAACCTATGGCTGTTCCTCGATCGGCCGCTGTGGGCCGAGATTCCGTTCCTCGGGCTCGTCGGCTCGCCGCTGCACTGGCTTTTCGATCGCACGCGCATCGAGGGCATCGAGGACGGCGGGCGCGTGCTCGTCAACTGCACCATCTCGGGGGCGCGCGGCTTCGTCGACGACGCACCGCAGACGCTCGTCGATCTGTTCGTCGCCGAGGCGGCGCGGTACTTCCCCGGTAACGGCGTGCGCGTGCTGGAGTCGAAGGTCGTCAAAGAAAAACGGGCGACGATCAGCCACGCCGCGGGCACGTATCATCGACGACCCGAGACACGCTCGCCGGTCGCGGGCCTGTTCTTCGCGGGTGACTGGGTGCGCACGGGCATCCCTGCGACGATCGAGTCCGCGTGTCAGAGCGGCCACATGGCCGCGGCCGCAGTGCTCGGCACCGCTTAGTACCTACTGGCCGTCGCGCTTGCGGATGCCGGGATCGTCACCGAGCGGGCCCGAGATCACGCGCACTGCAATGGACGGCTCGGTCGAGGTCCGCAGCAGCGTCCCCACGACCGCGCACTCGCGACGCACGATCGCGAGGCCGCCCGCGCCGCCGACCTCACCGACGCAGGTCGTCAGCGTGCCGGCATCGTCGCGCGTCTCGCCGCGGAGACTTGCAGGTGTCGCGACGTACGCCTCGACGACGACGCGCACCATCACGCGATTGACGTGGCCGCGTGCGTGGATCCGTGCGAGCGGCTCCTGGCCGAGGTAGCAGCCCTTGTCGTAGGCGACCGCGTACACGAAGCCGACCTCGGGCGGGAAAAAGCCCGGCACCAGCTCGGCGCCCCAACCCGGCGTCGCGCTCTCGATGCGCGCGCGATCGAACGCGGCGGCATCGATCGCCTCGGCCCCGGCGAGCACGGCCCGCAGCGCGGCCACCGGACCGACGACGAGGATCGCGGGCAACGGATGTCGCGTCCGCACGACACGGATCTCGTCCGCTTCGATCGCGACCGGCTCTCCCTCGTCGTCCCAGACGATCGCCGCCACGAGATCGTCCGCGCGCTCGACCGTGACGTCGTCCATGATGATGTGCTCCTCGAACGCCCGCGCGACCGCGTCTGCCTCGGCATGTGGCACGAGCACGTCGATGGTGTCGCTCGAATGCAACATCAAGAGCTCGGTGACGAGCTTGCCCTTCACCGTGAGCAGCGCGGCCGTGACGGCCTGCGTCGGGCTCAGCTCCTCGAGGTCGCCCGACACCGTTCCCTGCAGGAAGCGGCGAGCGTCGGGACCCCGCAGTCGCAGCGCCCTGCGGCCCTGTCCGACGTCATCGAGAATTGCGCAGCACAGCGTCATCGGCGGTCACTCTACGGAGCACCATACGAAGCCCACATCACAGCGCGCAAGCCGGGCCCTTGATTCGCGCGCGAAGGCGAAGTACGCACCACTTCGTGGCACGCGCTCGAACGCCCGCAGCTCTCGCCCTCGCGGTGGCGCTGCTCCCGGTTCGCGGTGTGGCCGCGTCGGCGCCCGAGAAGGCCCCGGCGACGCCGTCCGCGGCCGGCGCTGCCGATGACCCTGCGCCAGCTCGCGCGCCGAAGCTCGACGCACCCGCAGAATCGAAGCCGGCGACGCGCGCCTCCCCGTTCGACCTGCCGCCGGCGAAGCGCGAGGATCCGTATGGTCCACGCGCAGACGACGTGGCCAAGCTGTCGATCACGCAAATCGAGCAGTACGCGCTGCGCAATCCGGCTGTCGCCGCAGCCGACGAGCAGGTCCACGCGATGGCAGCGCGCGTGCGCAAGGCGAAGTTCGCGTGGGTGCCGATCATCGACACCACGATGTCGCTGACACCGGGTGTGAACATCGCATGTGACGACATCGCGATCCCGACGACGGATCCCGACGTGCTGTTCGAGGACTTCCAATACTGTCGGCCCGGCGGCGACCCGGACCTCGACGTCCAGACCGCGAAGGGCTACTTCCAGCAGCTCGGTCGCGCGGGCATCCGATTCCAGTTCCAGCTCGACACCGTCATTCCGCTCTACACGTTCGGCAAGCTGAAGAACGTCAAGCGCATCGCCGAGACCGGCCTCGCGCTGACGAAGCTGCAAAAGGCCGCGACGCAGCAGGAGACGATCCTACGGGTCCAGCAGGCTCACTCGACGCTGCTGCTCGCGCGCGAGTCGATCGAGATCCTGCGCGAGGCGAAGAAGGTCGTCGACAGTGCCGAGCGCCGCGTGACCAAGGAGCTCGGCGGTGGCGACGACGACTTCGATGCCGACCCGGGAGAGATCAACGCGTTGCGCGATCCGGACGACGGCGTGCGTGTTCGTCTCGCTGCGCTCGAGCTCGAGGAGCTGCAGCGCGAGGCGCTGAAGGTGGAATCACTCGCGCTCTCCGCGTTGTGGGCGCTGGCCGGCAGCGCAGCGCCACGCGGCTTCGACGTCGCGGCGAAGGACCTCGTGCTGCTCGAGCTCGACGGCGGTCGCCACGAGCTCGCGCACTACAAGGAGCTCGCCGCGCAGCACCGGCCCGAGGCGCGCATGGCCGCCGCGGGTGTGCAGCTGCGCAAGGCGCAGGAGCGGCTCGCGCGATCGAACTTCTTGCCGGACCTCGGCATCGCGCTGTCGATCAGCGTCGCGCGCACGACGGCCGCCGACCGCGCGATGAGCACGCTCTACTACGTCGACAGCTACAACTACTCGCGCGTGACGGCGGCGTTGGCGTTGCGCTGGCGCTTCGATTTTCACAACGACGCGTTCGATCTGCAGGCGTCGCGCGCGGAGCTCCGCGCGGCGCAACATCAGCGCGAAGCCGCGCGGCTCTTGCTCGGACGTGAAGTGGAAGAGGCGTACGCCGATCTCGTCGACGCCTCCGCAACCGAGGAGATCCGACGCGACAGCGCGCAGCAGGCGTGGCGCCTCGTCGTCTCGCAGGAGATCAAGGATACGGCCGGGGCCGCAAACGCCGCGGAGCTGCTGCGGGCGCTCGAGAAGTGGTACCGGCTGCGGTTTTCGCACGTGGAGGCGGCCGGCCAGCACAATCTTGCCGCCGCGCGCTTGGCACGGTCCGTAGGTACCCCACTATGGGCCCGTGACGCCCCGTGATCGCCACCACTCATCTAGACTTCTGCGGGGCTGAATCGCCCCTGATCCAACCCCGTCTTTAGAACCGTGCCCCCTGGCGTCTTCGACGCTGGTTCCGCCGTTTCCCGGCGGATGGCTCCGAGGTCATCATGCTCCGAACCATCTTCACGTCGCTGCTCCTGGTCCCCTGCTTCCTCCCCGCGTCGGCAAGCGCCGACCAAGGCGGCGGCACCGATGTCACGGCGACCGAGACCGCAACCGAGACGGAAACCACCGAGGCAGGCCCTGCCGAGGAGGCCGAGGGCGGCATCTCGGCGCTCGACGAGTTCAAGCGACGTCACGAGGTCGTGATGCTGCTCGTGAAGTCGAAGATGCCCGAGGAGGCGATTGCGAAGGAGGTCGACGCGCTGCTCGACTACGACTATCTCGCGGTGCAGTCGCTCGGTGGCAAGAACCGCGCGGACCGTCGCTGCGAGACGCGCTGCGACGAGTTCGACGCCCTGCTCACGCGCCTCATCCGTCAGAACTACCTCAAGCGCATCACGCAGTCCGAGGACGGCACGGTCGAATACGTTGGTGAGGAAAAGCGCGCCCGTGCCAGCAAGGTCACCACGAAGGTGAAGTTCACCAAGGACGGCGTCGAGCAGAGCATCACCGTCGCGTACGTGATGCACGTCGTCGACGGCAAGTGGCAGGTCCGCGACATCATCACCGAGGGTGTGAGCCTCGCGAAGAACTACCGCTTCGAGTTCGGCAAGATTCTTCGCGATGAGAAGATCGACGGCCTCATCACCCGCCTCGAGACCAAGCTCGCCGACCTCGCGAAGACCGAATAGACTGACGGGCCGTGATGCCCACGTTCGACGCCCGCCCGCTGAGACACGCGCGCGGGCGTCGTCGTTGGTTCCTCGCGATCGTGCTCGCGGGCGGCTGCGGTGCGCCGAGCATCGTCGGGGAAGGGCTGCTCGGCCGACAGATCCCGCTCGTCACCGGCGACGAGCTGCCGCTGCCGCGCCTCGCGTTCATCGACGAGGGCTGCCCCGGCGAGTCCGCGCGCGGTGGCTGTGCGAGCGCCGGTGATCGATCGTGCGACGCGTTGCTCGTCGACTCGCTCGCACCGCTGACGGCGCTCAAGGGCGGCGACGACAAGCCGCAGTTCGAGATCGAGTGCCTCGAGGTGCGTGCCGGTGCGGGCCTCGCCGCGGCGGACCCGACGGCCGACGAGCTCGATGCCGCCGTCGCACGATTCCGATTCCGCGACGTGCCCCTCGTACGTGCGCCAGCAGGAGGCACGGACGACTGGACGTGGTTCGCCGGCAGCGGCGAGACGTTCTTCGAGCCGGCCGGTGTGCTCGGCGGCAACCTGCTGAGCGACTTCGCGATCGCGATGCGATACCCGCCGGACGCCCCTCCGTCGCTTGCATTCTACGTCGAGTTCCCTGGCAGCGAGGCCGACCTCGCCGACCAAGGGCGAGCGTTTCTCCCGGTGCAGTTCCCCGGGCGATTGCTCGGTCGCGACATCGGTGATCGGTGCGAGATCGGGGATGATGGCTGTCGCGTCGAGGGCTTCGACATCGTGCGCGCGCAGCCGAACTTCGCGCTGAAGGCGACGCGCATGGTGCTCGATGCCTGCGTCGCCGCACCGCCTTGCGGCGTGCGCTACACCATCGACGCCGCAAACCCCTTCGAGCCCGGCGAGTGCCGGCTGACGCAGGGCCCCGAGCTCGAGCTCGAGTGCATGCCGACGGACGATCCTGCGGCGGGTGGCGAGCGGGCGAGTCTCGTCGTCGCCACCGCGGTCCCCGGCGCCGTGCTGTTCGACGACAGTGCGACGCGCATGTTCGGCGCGATCGATGCGTTGGTACCCTGTGGCGAAGCGACGCTCGAGCATCGCGCGTGCCTCGACGCGAACGATGGCGTGCTCGCGGTCTCCGGCTGGCCGGTTGCGGGCCTCGAGGTGCGGTTGCCACGATTGCGCGTGCGCTCGATCGCACTCGTGCCGGGCTCGACGCGCGCGCGCGACGTCGGACCGTGCGAGCGTGCGCAGGACCGGCGCCAGGCGTCGCTCGCCCAGTGCCGGCGCTACGTCGAGGCGATCACGACCGCAGGCGACGTACGCAACACGACGCCGCCCTACTCCGCCGATCCCGATGGCAACGATCAGACCAACGCCGCGGATCGTGCGAACGCCTCGCTCGCCGTCCTCGGCGAGCACGTGCTGCTCGACGCGGGCGTCAACCCGACGCCGGACGCCGACCGCTGGATCGAGGTGCTCGTGCTGCCATCCGCCCATCCGCTCGCGATCGCGATCCGACTCGACGTTTCCCCCGAGGCGGTGCAGCCCGACGGCCTCATCGGGTCCGCGATGCTCGAGGGGACGTCGACGGTGCTCGACTACACCGACCCCAATCCCGCGGTGCGGCTCGCGTGCTTCGACCCGCGCGCGGGATCCTGCATGGTCGCGACCGACTGTCGGGTCGACGCCCAGGCTGCGTGTTGTCACGGCCTGCCGCTGAACCTGTTGGTCGAGTTCATCGTACTGGCGGAGGACGAGACGTGTTGTGCGGCGCTGTCGGGGGCAGAGCTCGCGGAGATCCAGGAACAGGGCTTCTGCCTGCGGACCGAGCCGCCGTGATCTGCGCGCCGCGGGCGGCCATCAGCCGCTCGGATGCCGACGGCGGCGGCGGCGATCCCGTGGCATAACAGAACCGCCCGCCGCATCGTTGTTCGTCGACCGAGGATCCCCATGCTCCCCGCGCTCCTGCTCTTTGCCGACCCCACGCCCGCGGGCGATTTCGGGACCTACGCCTGGGCCTTCGGCCAGGGTGTGCTCGTCGATCTGACGCCGTGCGTCTATCCGCTGATCCCCGTCACCGTCGCGGTGTTCGGCGCCAAGGGTGTCTCGCGCGGGCGCGCGTTGTACCTCGCGAGCGCGTACGTGCTCGGCATGGCGACGCTCTACACGACGCTTGGGGTGATCGTCGCGTCGACCGGCGGTGCGTTCGGGGCATGGCTCGCGAATCCGTGGGTCGTCTTCCCGATCAGCGGCCTTCTGCTCGCGCTCGCGGCGAGCATGTTCGGCGCGTTCGATCTGCAGCTACCGGTCTCGCTGCAGAACCGGCTCAACACCGTCGGAGGCGCGGGCCCGGCGGGCGCGTTCCTGATGGGGCTCGTGTCGGGCTTCATCTCCGCGCCGTGCAGCGGCCCTGCGCTCGTCGCCCTGCTCGCGCTCATCGCGAAGTCGTCGGCGGCCGGCAGCTCCGTCGCATTCGGGGCGTCGCTGTTGTTCACGTATGCCCTCGGCATGGGCACATTGTTCTTCGCGGTCGCGCTCGGTGCGAGCCTGTTTCGGCCCGGCGTGTGGATGGAGCACGTGAAGAGCGTGTTCGGCATTGCCCTCGTCGTGATGGCGTACTGGTTCATGCGCCCGCTCTCGAACGAGCTCGCGGACTTCGTGCTGCACGAGACGACGGGCCTGTGGATCGGCATCGGTCTCGTCGTGCTCGGCATCGCGGCGGGTGCGGTGCACCTCAGCTTCCACGGCGGGCTCGCCGAGCGGGCGCGCAAGGCCGTCGCCGTCGCCGTCGCTGCGTTCGGGGCGATCGTCGCGCTCAACAACGTGATGTACATCGACCTGCCGTGGCGCTACGTGCACGACCTCGACGAGCTCGACCAAGCGCTCGCCGACGCACCTGCCGACAAGCCGGTGCTCGTCGACTTCGCTGCGACGTGGTGCCTGCCATGCAAGGAGATGGAGCTGCAGACGTTCGGCCACCCGAGCATCGAGCCCATCCTCGTCGGCGAGTACACGCTCGTGAAGATCGACGTCTCCGACGGCACCGACGATCACGAGCGGATGCAGGAGATGTTCGATAGCGAGACGCTCCCGAGCGTACTCATATACGGCACCGACGTGCGCCTCATCGACGCGGTTCGTGCCGCGCGCGAGGTCGGCAAGGTGCCCGAGCCGTCGGTGCGCTTGCGCGCGCTCGTGCCACCAGAGGCGTTCCGCGAAGCGATTGCGCCGGTGAAGTGATGCGACGCGCGCTGTTCCTGCTCGGCTTGGTCGGCTGCACGCCGTCGACTGCAGCGACCGAGCCTTCCGACACGCCGACCCAGACGACGCGCTGGACGGTCGTCACCGATCGCGCGGGGCTCGATGCTGCGCTCGCGAGGGTCGGCACGCGCAGCCTGTTGCTCGACGTGAACGCGTCGTGGTGCATGCCGTGCGTCGCACTCGAGCGCGAGACGTTCGCCGACGCGCGCGTGGTCGCGGCGCTCGCCGATCACTCTTGGATCGCGCTCGACGTCAGCGAGGGCTCGGATCCCCAACTCGCACTGCAGACGTTCCTCGGGGCCGAGACGCTGCCGCACATCCGTCGCTACGACGATGCGTCGGTGCTGCTCGCGGCGCTGCGCAGCGGGGCGAAGACGGCGCCGAAGTCCGCGCTCGAGCTCCACATGTTCGTCACCGCGGACGAGCTGCTCGGCGCGCTTGCAAAACCCTGAGGCTCAGAGCAACTGCTCGAGTCGCGCGCGATCGAAGCCGACCATCAGCTCGCCCTTGATGTCGATGACCGGCACGCTGCCGGTCCGCACGCCGCTCTTGCTCGCCTTCGCCTGCAACTCGGCGGCGGCCTTCGGGTCCTTCTCGATGTCCTTCGATTGGAACGGCACGCCCTTCTTCTTCAGGTACGACTCGACCTTCTTGCAGACGCCACACCACGCGGTCTTGTAGACGATGATGTCGCCGTGCTGCGTGACGATGTCGTCGGGTGGATCGAGGCCCGGCGGAAGATCGACCTTGCTCGACAAGCCCTGGCCGAGCGCGAGCTCTTCGAACGCATCGCGCGGCACCGTGGAGAGCTCGACCTTGCCGTCCGCTGCTGCGCTCTTGAAGTTGCCGACCCACACGCTGCCTGGTGGCGGCGTGGGACCGTCGAGCAGCGTGACGCGCACGAGGCCGCGACTCGCCTCGGGAATCGCATCGGCGGACTTGCTGTCCGCGAACGCGCCCTTGTCCCCGGCGAACGTCAGCACCGCCGGCAGCGCGGGATCGTACGTCGCCGTCTGTTCAGCAGCGCCAGCGGGCCCCTCGGGCGCATCGGGGCGCGGCGGCGTCTCCGGTGTGCATGCGAGCGGCACGAGGGCGACCATCAGGGCGACCAGTGGGGCAACCAGGAGGGCAACGAGTGGGGCGATGCGATGCGTCGCGAACGACATGGCGGCAGCGCGCCGAGCATAGAACGGTCGGCCCCCCGACGGCACGTGCCGCCGATCGATGCTAAGACGGAGACCATCGATGGCTCGCCTCGCACTGGGCGGCGGTGCGCCGCGTGCCAACGAAAACGCGATGTTCGCGTTGCTGCGGGCGTCGCTCGCGCTGCTCGGCACGACGTTCGTGCTCGTCGCGCTGCTCTACTCCGGGTACCTCAGCTTCACGGATCTCGACGGCCCTGATGTCGAGGTCCCCGAGCAGACGTTCGTCGTCAGCGAGAGCGGCCGCGAGCTGTCGTACGGGCGCTCGCACCTCACGCGCGACGGCAAGATCTGGCGGCTGCACCTCGAGGGCAGCCCCGAGATGATCGGCGACGCGCGCGGGCGACTCACCGCGCGGCTGTTCGAGGAGCTCGACGCGCACGTGCAGGCGCGCATCGAGGATCGCTACGGCGCGTGGCTCGAGGGCTGGACGACCGCGATGGTGACGCGGTGGGACTATCGCGGCGCCGACGTGCACCTCGGTGAGCCGATCCAGCGCGAGCTCGCGGCGATGGCCGCGGCGATGCCCGAGGCGCAGACGGGTCGGGTCAGCGCGTACCACCGACTGTTCCTGTACCAGAGCTTCGACTCGCTCGCGGCGAAGCTCGACGATGTGATCGTCGAGGGCGCAGCATTCGCGAGCGCTCGCAAGCGCAGCAGCAGCGCCGAGCCAGGCAACCTCGTCATCGGTCGCTCGCTGTGGTTCGACCTCGAGCAGGACGTCGAGCCCGAGCGCATCGTCACTGTCGTGCGGCCCGACGGACGCTATCCGTACGTGTCCGTCGGCTGGCCGGGGCTCGTCGGTGTCGTGACGGGCATCAACTCGCGCGGCATCTTCGTCGCGCTCAATCCGGCGCGCACCGACGACCCGCTCGAGGACGGTGCACCGGCGCCGATCGTGCTGCGTCGCGTGCTGGAGGAGGCGGACACGCTCGAGCACGCGGTCGAACTGCTCCGCGGCGCCGCACTGCGATCGTCCGGCATCGTGCTCGTCGGCGACGGCGTGCAGCGCAAGTCGGTGGTCGTCGAGCTCGCGGCACGCGATCGCGAGGATCGTCGAGTGACGCGCGGCGACGACGAGCCTCTCGTGTGGGCGACCGATCACATGCTGCGCGAGGCGTTCGAGGGCGATCTGCAGAACGACTGGGTGCGGCGCTACACGTCGTCAGGCTATCGCTACGATCGCCTCGGCGAGCTGCTCGGCACCGGGCCCGAGGTCGATCCCGGTCGCGCGCTCGCGGTGCTGCGCGACCGCAGAGGTACAGCGAGCGCGGAGCTCGGCCTCGGCAATCCGAACGCGCTCGAGAACTTCCACATCGCGCAGGCGGTCGTCGTCGACGCGACGGCGATGGTGCTGTGGGTCGGCGAAGGCCCCTCTGCGCTCGGCCGTTTCCGGGCGTTCGATCTGTCGCGGTTGCTCGGGCGCGAGGATGCGCCCGCGGTCGCGCTCGACGACCTACCGGCGGATCCGCTGCTGTACAGCGAGGAGTATCGCGACTGGCTCGAGGCGACCCGCGCCATCGATCACGCGAAGAAGCTGCTGTCGCGCGGTTACCCCGAGCGCGCGCTCGTCTCCGCCCAGATCGCCCACGCGCTCGCGCCGGACGTCGGCGAGCTGCATCGTCTACTCGGTGACATCGAGCGCGAGCTCGGCCACGGCGACGAGGCCGTCGTCCACTATCGTCGCTACCTCGAGCTCGTACCGGGCCGACGTCGCGAGCAGATCCGCGTCGAGGGCATCATCGCGGAATTGGGCGGCTAGTCGGGGGGGCGCAGCGGATTCAGGACCTCGAGGTAGGCGCGGACCGTCGCGTCGAGGCCGTGCCACACGGCGCGCGCGATGATGGCGTGGCCGATCGACACCTCGTCGAGATGCGGCAGGCCGCGGAAGCGGACGAGATTGTCGAGGTCGAGGTCGTGGCCCGCGTTGACGCCGAGCCCGAGTGCGTGGGCGCGCTGGGCCGCAGCAGCGCACGCATCGTAGGTGCGGTCGATCGCAGCAGCGTCGCCGCTCGCGTAGGCGTGCGCGAACGGCTCGGTGAACAGCTCGATGCGATCGGCGTCGAGCGACGCGGCCCACTCGACCGCGCGAACATCCGCATCGATGAAGACGCTCACTCGCGTGCCGACGCCGTGCGCCCGCGCGATGATGACCTGTAACGGTGCGCGCGGCGTGTCGGCAGCCCAACCAGCTGAGCTCGTGATCTCGCCGGCTTTGACCGGCACGAGCGTGAACTGATGCGGCCGCGTGCGCTCGACCAGCGCGACGAGGTCGGCCCGCGGATCGCCTTCGATGTTCAGCTCGACGCGATCGCGCAGCGGGTCGAGCATCGCCGCGAGGTCGAGGACATCCGCGGTCGTGATGTGGCGAGCGTCAGGGCGCGGGTGGACGGTGATGCCTGGCGCGCCGGCATCGATGATCGTTCGCGCCGCGTCGAGCACGCTCGGCGAGCCCGCAGAACGGTCGGCCGGCTGTCGCGTCCGCGAGTTCCGTAGCGTCGCGACCTTGTTGACGTTGACCGACAGCCGCACCATGAGCGTGCTCGCCACCTCGTAGGCGACCGGGCGGGATGGTAGCGCGGCCCGACGCCGCTTGACGCCGCCGTCCACCAGGGGGGATAACCGCGCGTACATGGCACGCGGAGACAATCGACGCACGAAGAAGCAGCGCCAGCGCGCGCGCCAGCGCAAGCTCAAGTCCCGGATCAAGCGACGCAAGACGGCGCCCCCGGTCAAGAAGAAGTGACTTTTTCAGGGGAAGCGGCCCGCTTCCCCCTCCATGCCGGCGAAGCCGTCACGGAGACTCCCCCTTTCCATCGGCAA
>Ga0105048_10009041_pt1 | contig 15894 bp, 16 predicted proteins | sample MAT05_FD_78382 | JGI IMG/M metagenome (GOLD analysis project Ga0105048, IMG submission 78382) | Freshwater microbial communities from Lake Fryxell liftoff mats and glacier meltwater in Antarctica - MAT-05 | ecosystem: Environmental > Aquatic > Freshwater > Ice > Liftoff microbial mat | place...
CGCCCCCGCCGCGTAGAGCACCGAATTGAAGAGTTCGACCAGGAATGTCTTGTGCGTGAAGACGGTGAGGAAGTTGGCGAACGTGATCGACGGTGGGATCAGCGCCGGAATGGCCGCGACCGCATCGACCTCGTTCTTCAGTGACGTCGAGATCGCCCACAACATCGGGCCGACGGCGCACAGCACGACCAGCGCGGAGAGCCCCACCACGATCGTGCGGTTGGTCAGCTTGGGGGGGATCGCGTACATGGGAGGTCCGTCGCCTTACGCCGACACGCGCCCGGTTGCACGTATATAGACCACACCCAACACGATGTTGGCCACCAGTACGACGATCGAATAAACGGCCGTGGGCCCGATGTTCTGCGCCTGCACGGTGCCGCGGAACGTTTCGAAACTCCACGTGGTGGTCGCGCCCAGCGGCCCGCCGCCGGTGAGCACGATCAGCAGCGTGACGAGCGTCAGGTACAGGATGCCCAGCGTGAGCGCGGTGCTGCCGAGCGTGGGAATCAGGTGGGGCCACGTGACGTAGCGCAGCTTCGGGAACCAGCCGCCGCCGTCGACCTGCACCGCCTCGTAGAGCTCCCGCGGGATCGACTGGATCGCGGCGGTGACGATCACCATCACGTAGGGGAACGACCACCAGCTCGTCACCAACACCGTGAGCCACAACGCGAGCCCGGGGTCCCCCAGCATGAGACCCGGCGCGATGCCGATCTGCTTCATGTAATGGCCGATCGGCCCGTACGACGGGTTGAACAGCGACAGCCAGATGGTGCCGACAACGGCCATCGACAGTGTCCACGGCAGCAGCGTCAGCACGCGCAGCAGCTTGCCGGTGCGCCCGAGGTTGTTGAGGATCAGCGCGGCGAACACGCCCAGCGCGAGCGAGAGCGCCAGTGAGCCCGCCATGTACGCCAGCGAGGTGTAAGTCGTATCCCAGAACGTGCGCGACGACAGCACTTCGACATAATTGGCGAGACCGACGAATCCCGTGAGGTCGTAGAAGCGGGTCTTCTGGAAGCTCATCCAGATGACGAACACGGTCGGATAGAGCGAGACGGCAAGGAGCAGCACCACGACCGGCAGGAACCAGACCACCGGCCGCAGCCTCGCCGCTAAACGGTGGCGCGAATGTCGGGCTTGCAGGACGAGCGTCATCGCAGTGTCGCGCTCTTAGCCGACCTGTTGCACGGCGCCGCCGAGCTTCGCCGATGCATACGCGGCATCGAGCACGCGCATCACCGCTTCGGCTTCCGCAAGGCCCGCGACTGGACGCCGTCCCGCGGCGAAGTCCGCGAGGACACGCTCGACGTAATGGCCGTAGAGGAACTCGGCGGCAAGGTCGATCGGCACCACCGACGTGCGGTTATCGCCGGGATCGCTGCGGCGGGTCAGCAGCATGCCGTCGGTGGTCGAACGGAAGTAGTTGGTGTCGGTGGAGAGTGCGAACGAGAACTCGCGCAGCTCGGCCTCGCCGCTCGGAAACGTGTAGCTCGTTTCGACGGTGCCCACAGTGCCGTCGGCGGCCGTCATCACCACGATCGAGTAGTCCTCGACGTGCGCGCCATGCCCGCGGCTGTTCATCACCGCGGACACGCGCTTCACGTCGCTGCCGGTGAGGTGACGGAAGAGGTCGACGAAGTGCGTGCCGACGTTGATCGTGCAGCCGCCGCCCGACTGCGTGGGGTCGAGCATCCACGCGGCGCCGGCGTCGACATAGCGCGACGGCGGCCCGCCGGCGAAACGGAAATGGGCGTGGTGAACACGCGTGGGCAGCGCCCCTTCGGCCGCGATGATCGCCGGCAGCATGCGGCCTACACGCAACATGAACGGGACTGCAACATACAGCCGCGCGGCCTCGGCGCGCGCGCGCAGTTGCGCGACGCTCGCGGCGTTCGTGCCGCAGGGCTTTTCGATCGCGAACGAAATGCCGCGGTCGATCAGCGCGTTGCCGATGGCCGGCATGTCCACGTGTCGGCCGAACGCGAAGGCGAAGTCGACCTGGGTGCGTTCCAGCAGCTCCTGATAGGACCGATAGAACGGGCAGCCGAAACGCGCGGCGACCGCCGGTCCGTGGAGCGTTTCGCGGTCCGACACCGCGACGATCTCGATCCCGGGAAGCGAGAGTGCATCGAGATAGAGCGGAACGTGCCAGTGGCTCGCTTCGAGCAGCGCTATACGCATGGGGAAACCTGTGCCACGTCGTTCATCGGGGCCACGGCGCACTCACGCGGCGGCGATGGCCACAGTCGGATGAAACGGGCGCAGCGGCCAGATGGCTGCGATCTCGTTCGCCGCTGCGACGACGAGCTTCGCCTTGCTCGTCATCTCATCGGCGGTGAAGCGCATCACTGGTCCAGCCACGCTGCAAGTCGCCACCGCCGGCGTGTTCGGGCCGCCAGGACAGATTGGCGCGGCGATGGCAGCGATCCCGGCCTCCGCCTCCTCATACGATGTTCCCCAGCCGCGCGCGCGCGTCTCCTCGAGCGCCGCGACCAGCGCCTCGATCGAGCGCAGCGCGCGGGGGCCGTAGGATCCGGGGATGTCCAAGCCATCGGCGCTCGCGATCCGGATCGCGTCCTCCTGCGGCAGCGTGGACAGCCACGCCTTGCCGTTGGCGGTCACGTGCAGCGGTACCTTGCCGATCATCGCCGGCTGGTAGATGAGCCCCGTGCGGCGCGCCTGCGCGTAGGTGACCCAGCTCAGGTGCTCGCCTTCGACGACCGCCATCCGCACCAGCTCCTGCGTGTCGACGGCCAGCGTCTCCAGAACCGGCCGGGTCAGGTCGGGGATCCGCGTCGCCAGCAGCAGCCGTTGACCCATGATCGCGAGGCGCAGCGTCAGCCGGTAGAAGCCCGTGTCAGGCTCCTGCTCCACCCAGCCCATGCTGCAGAGCGCAGCGAGGAGCCGGTGCGCGGCGCCTTTCTGCAGGCCGAGCCTTTCGCTGATCACGCCGAGGCGCAGCGCCTGCGGGTCCTCGGCCAGGAACTCGATCACCTGAAAGCAGCGCTCCAGCAGGGGATTGACGACCTTCATTGATTACGAATGGCGTTCCAAGTCAAGGCGAGGGGCCGGCTGGGCTTGATCACATACCGGGCACTGGAGGCCTTGACGGGTTGTTAACATATGGAATATCGTTACACATCTTATAATTGTTGGCAAGGAGTTATGCGATGAGCCTCGCCGGACTTGGCGCTGTTTGCATCTGGCACGACCTGTTGCCCGAGGTGAGGGACGACTTCCACCAGTGGCACAACCGCGAGCACATGCCGGAGCGCGTGGGGATTCCCGGCTTCCGCCGCGGACGGCGCTACTCTGCAATCGCCGGCGCGCCGGAGTATTTCAACCTCTACGAGGCCGACAGCCCGGAAGTGCTCGGCGGCACCGATTACCTGAACCGGTTGAATGCGCCGACTGAGTGGACGAGGCGCGTCATACCGTCGTTCCGGAACGTGTCGCGCTCGATCTGCCGCGTCGTTTACAGCGCGGGCGTCGGGCAGGGCGGGTGCATGCTCACCCAGCGCTTCGACATTGGACCGGCAGACCGCGCTGGCGTCATCGAGGCGCACCAGCAGCGGTTGCTGCCGCCGCTGGTCGACCGCAAAGGCGTGGCCGGCGTCCACCTGTGCCTCGCGGACATGTCCATCAGCGAGATCCAGACCGCGGAGAAGAAGGTGCGCGCCGACACGACGCTGGTGCCGACGTGGATCGTGATGATCGAGGGCGATGCGGCCGCGGATGTGGGCGGTGCCGGCCAGGTGCTCGCGACGGGCCTGCGCGATCTACTCGGCCATGGCGCGCCGACGATCGACACATCGATCTACCAGCTCGAGTTCAGCCGCTGCAAGACGCCGTGGAGTGCGGGCTGATATCGCAACGGTTGGCTCAGCACCAGCCTGGCGGCGACTGACTGCGGATTCAACTGGTCAAATCCGAAGCCGAATCGCCTCATCGACGAGCCCGGGCAATGCCTCGATGCACCGTTGCGCATTCTCTTCGGTAAGGTAATCCCATCCTCCGACCAGTCCCCACAGCGCCTCGTAGGAGAAGAAGCTGATCTCCACCATCGGATGCGTGGCCTTGCTTGCACCGGTGGCTACGGACCAGCAAAGTTGACCCATACGCGAGCCGAAGTCGCAATCCACAAGGACGCCCGTCGGTGAGAGAAAACGCAATCCACCGCCGAACCTGGACGCTACGCAGCCATGCCTCCATGCCGCCAAACTCGGCAATTCGCGGCACGGTGGCGAGGAATCGCACATCCGTATAACGCCAGCCACCGACGAAGGGCCCCGGCCTGTTGAATGTCGCGCGCATGGCTTCGATGGCGGCGATCGGTGGGCGCACGTCGCCGCCGCCGGTGAGGTAAGTTGCTTGCCGAGCTAGCGCGTCCAACAGGTCACCACGAGCTGAAGCATCGAGGCCGCTAGAATCATCGATGAACTGTGCGACGCGCGTCGACGGAACTTGCGCAAGGTGCGGAAACCCGGCGTCGGCCTCGTGGGTGAACTCGCCCTCGAAACGGGCCGCTTTCGATGCGGAATCGAGATGCATGGACGGATGGGCAGGTCGATGACGGCGCGGCAGCACGTCGTCGCACGGTCGGAGGTTGAACCATCACGGGCCGCCGCGTCAACTCGTTGGGGATAGTGAACGCGTCTGATCCGGTCCGCTTATCGGCGGTCCTCGACCTGGTCCAGGAACGCGCCATAGCCTTCGGCCACCATGTCCTCCCGGTGTACGAAGCGTAGCGACGCCGAGTTGATGCAATAGCGCAGGCCGCCTTCGTCCTCGGGGCCATCCTCGAAGACGTGGCCCAGATGACTATCGCCGGCGGCCGAGCGTACTTCGGTACGGATCATGCCGTGTGATGCGTCCTTCAACTCGTTGACGACAGTAGGCACGAGCGGGCGCGAGAAACTGGGCCAGCCGCACCCCGAGTCGAACTTGGCGGACGAGGCAAACAACGGCTCGCCCGACACGATGTCGACGTAGATTCCGGGTTCGTGGTTGTCGAGAAGCTCACCGCTCCCCGGCGCCTCGGTGCCGCTTTGCTGGGTCACGCGATATTGCTCGGGCGAGAGGCGCGCGATGGCTTCGGGGGTCTTGCGGTAGGTGGACATCGGCGTTTCTCCGCGTGAGGTCGTGGTGCTTGGACGTGAAGTGCGCTGCCATTATGAACCGCCCATCCGCTGGCCACGAATGTCCCAGTTGGTGTTGCAGGAGTAGAATTCCCTGGTGTCCAAGGTGTGCGTCCAATGAGTGAATTCCTGCAAGTCGTTTGCGCCAATTGCAACACGACGAATCGACTTCCGCCGACACGGCTCGATGACGAACCGAAGTGCGGAAGCTGCAAAGAGCCGCTGCTTGCCGGGCGTTCCTTTGTGCTGACCAGCGCCAACTTCGACCGTCAGGTCGCCGCCAGCGACTTGCCACTGGTCGTCGACTTCTGGGCCCCGTGGTGCGGACCGTGTCTGTCGATGGCACCGGCATTCGAAGCGGCCGCGGCGCGTCTCGCGCCACGGGTGCGCCTCGCCAAGCTTGATACTGAGGCCGTACCGGAGATCGGCAGCCAATTCAACATCCGCAGCATCCCGACGCTGGTCGCGTTCAAGGGCGGACGCGAGGTTGCCCGTCAATCGGGGGCGCTTGGCTTGAATCAGCTCCTCCAATGGATCAATGCCAAGGTTCCGTCGCCCTAGCCATACCCATTGCATTTCGGGCCGCGCTCTGTATCACGCGCGCGTCGACCGCAGAACTTGCGCTTGCTATTCAATTCGCGTCTGTGACTGCTCCCGCAGGTACTGCGGCAGGTAGTGGAACGATGCCAGCGCCTTGCCGGTGCTGCCCGAGGCCTTCCAGCCGCCGAAGGGCTGATACCCCGGCCATGCGCCGGTGGTCGCGCCCTGCGGGCGGTTGGCATACGTGACGCCTGCTTCGATGTTCTCGAAGAACCAGTTGACCTCGTCCTTCGCACCGTAGAACCCGGCGGTGAGCCCGAAGTGACTGGCGTTCGCCAGTGCCATCGCCTGCGCCGCATCGTCAACGGTCGCCAGCATCGCGATGGGCGCGAACATCTCGCGCGTCCACAACGGGTGGTCAAGCGGCGCCTGTGCGATCGTCGGTGCGCAGTACAGGCCGTCGGCGAATGCGCCTTCGGTCAGTATCGTTCCGCCGCACAGGACGCGGCCGCCATCCCGCCTCAAGGCTTCGCAACACGACGCATATCGCTCATACGCGGCGCGTGTTGTCACGGGGCCCATGTAGGTCGTCTCATGTTGCGGCTCGCCGATGGACAATTTACTGGTCGCCGTCCGCAGAGCTTCGATCAACCCGTCGGCCACGCGCCGGTCCACGTAGATCCGCGACAGCGCGGAGCATTTCTGCCCCGACATCCCGAAGGCCGAGCGCACGATGCCCTGCGCGGCAACGTCAAGGTTCGCTGAAGCAGTCACGATGGCGGCATTCTTGCCACCCATCTCGGCGATGCACGGGCGCGGGTAGTCGCGCGCGACCTGCGTACGCAGGATGTGCATGCCCACAGCGTGTGACCCCGTGAACGTGATGCCGTCGATCCCGTCATGCGCCATCAGCGCCTCGCCGACATGTGCACCGTCACCGACCAGGTAGTTGAACACGCCCGGCGGCACGCCTGCTTCATGCAGGCATTGCGCCAGCAGCAGCCCGGACCACGGCGTATCGAGCGAGCCTTTCAGCACGACGGTATTGCCGGCCAGCAACGCGGCGACCGCGGGACCACCCGCCAACGCGAACGGAAAATTGAACGGCGCAATGATCGCCCACACGCCATAAGGCTTCAGCACGCTGCGATTGCGGCTCGTGAAGCCTGGCAACGGATCTTCAGGCAACGGATGATCGTAACCGTGGTTCTCGACCATCTGCCGCGCGTAGATATCGATGAAGGCGCTGACCTCGGCCACCTCGCCCAAGGCTTCCATCCGGTTCTTGCCGACTTCGAGCGACACGGCGGCGGCAAGGTCGTAGAGCCGTGCATTGACGATCTCTGCAACCTTGCCCAGCAGCTCGACGCGGCGTTGCCACGGTGTTGCCCGCCAGGCGGGGAATGCGCGGCGCGCTGCCGCCACGGCTGTGCCAACGTCGGCAACACTCGCGAGCGAGAAGTGGCCCAGGATCCGCTGCAGATTGGCGGGATCGCGCTTGGCCGTCGTCGCATTCCGCATGACCAGGCTGCCGTCGAGATAGAGGCCGTGCATCCGGCCCAACCCGGCGACGACGCGGTCGACGGCGGCGGCGAAATTCTCATGCAGCGCCGGCGGCGGCGCGAACATGGTCGAGTACGTCAGCTTGAATGGGCTCACAAACGCGCGTGATGGGGTCAGGAATTCCCGATTGTGGGCGAGCCTGCGTGCGCTGCCAAGCGCCACAACGTTTAGACTTCGGCCTTCGTTCCACGGACGGCGTCACGGCCGGACAACCATGTACAGCGAAGAGGAACTGGCGTCGGCCGTCGAGGCCGGCGTGTTGACCGAGGCCACGGCGGCAGCACTCCGCGACCACGTCGCGAGGATCCGCGTCGGGTCGGCGGCAGATGACGAGCGCTTCCGGCTCGTCACCGGCTTCAACGACATCTTCGTCGTGATCGCGTGCGGCCTGCTGCTGGTGTCCGTGGCGGCGATCGGCGCATCGGTTGCCGCGTGGCTCGGCGCCGTGGCCGTGGCCTTCTGCGCGTGGGGACTGGCGGAGTTCTTCATCCGCAAGCGCCACATGGCGTTGCCGGCCATCGTGCTGGCGGTGACCTTTGTCGGCGCGATTGTGGCCGTGGGTGTCTACCATGTCGATCACTCCAGCATGGGCTGGGTCGTGGGCAGCATTGCGGCGACGTTCGGCGCGTGGTTGCACTGGTGGCGTTTCCGGGTCCCGATCACGGTTGCACTGGGTGTCGCGGCGGCATTGAGTGGTGCGGTGACGCTGCTGCTGACGATCGTATCCGAAGCGGCCGAATGGACGCCGCTCATTGCCCTCGTCACCGGGCTCATTGTGTTCGCGCTCGCGCTGCGTTGGGACGCCGCCGACCCGTCGCGGACGACGCGCCGCTCGGACGCCGCTTTCTGGCTCCACCTGCTCGCGGCGCCCATGCTGGTGCATGCCGTGTTCGGTGGCCTGGGCGTGTCGAAGGGTGACAGCACGACACTGGCCACTGCGCTGCTGGTCGGCGTCCTGTATGCGGCCATCGCGCTGATATCGCTGACGATCGATCGGCGCGCATTGATGGTGGCGGCACTGAGCTACGTGCTCTACACCTTCAGCGCGTTGCTGCACCAGTTCGGCGTCGTGAGCCTAGGTTTTGCATTCACGGCACTACTTCTCGGCTCGGCCTTGCTGCTGCTGTCGGCGTTCTGGCATCGCAGTCGCGCTTGCGTGCTGCAGTTCCTGCCGTCCGTGCTGCAAACGCGATTGCCGCCGCCCCGATGACGGCCTGCGGGCTCGACTTCGGCACGTCGAACTCCGGCGTGGCGCTGCCAGAGGGCGACTCGGTGCGGTTGCTGCGGCTCGAGGACGGCGCCACCGATATTCCCAGCGCGGTCTTTTTTTCCACTGATCCGCCGCCGTCCGTGTGCTACGGGCGCGAGGCGGTGCGCACGTATCTCGACGGGACACCGGGCCGCCTGATGCGCGCGTTGAAGAGCCTGCTTGGCAGCACGCTGATCGACGAGAAGACAGCAATCGGCGATCGCGCGATGGCCTTTGCCGACATCCTCACGCTGTACCTGCGGATGCTGCGCGATCGCGCCAGCGTTGAGGCCGGTGGCAAGCTCAACGATGTCGTGCTGGGGCGGCCCGTGCGCTTTGTCGATGACGATGCGGTGCGCGACCGGCATGCGCAGGCCACGCTGTCCAAGTGCGCGCGGGCGGCCGGGTTCCGCCACATCGAGTTCCAGTTCGAGCCGATCGCGGCGGCCTTCGACTACGAGCGCACCCTCGACCGGGAGGAAACGGTGCTGGTCATCGACGTCGGCGGCGGCACGGCGGACTTCACCGTGGTGCGGCTGGGGCCGGACCGCCGGCCGCGCACGGACCGACGGGGCGACGTGCTTGCCAATGACGGCATCCACATCGCCGGTACGGACTTCGATTCACGACTCAACATGTCGTGGATCATGCCGACGCTGGGGTACAAGTCCATCGGCCGCCGCGGCCTCGTGATTCCCGACACGCTGTATTTCGAACTCTCGACGTGGTACCGGATCAACCTTCTGTATGGCGCGGCCACGCGCGAAACCCTGCGCGAGTTGCAGGCCTTCTTCATCGACCTGGTGCCATTCCACCGTTTGCGTCACGTCGTGGAAGAGCGCCTCGGACACGAGCTGATCGGTCGCACGGAAGCCGCGAAGATCGAACTCTCCACCGCCGCCAGCACCACCATCGATCTCGCGCACATCGAACCCGGACTTTCCGCCCCTGCGCGGCGCGACGCGCTGATCGCGCTGCTGGCCGACCTGCTGGCCCGGCTGGTGACGCTCGGCACGGCCACCGTGCATGCAGCGGGACTGCAATCCGCGGCGATCTCGACGCTGTACTTCACCGGGGGCTCGAGCGGCATGACGGCATTGCGCGAAGCCTTCCAGGGCGCGTTCCCGGCGAGCCGCATCGTGGTGGGCGATCTTTTCGGCAGCGTGGTCAGCGGCCTCGGCATCGAGGCCGGTCGGCGCTTTCGCTGATCGCCGGCGCTTCGCGAGGCTGGAAAGGCTAAACTTCCCATCCTGCCGCTGTCCATCGTCCACCGCCTGGAAGGTCCGCCATGTTGCAACCCGCCGGAAGCTCGCTCTTCGACGAACTACGTGTGCAATACGAGGCGGCGCGTACGTCGCCGCACGCGCATGAGGACGTCGAGGGCTACCAGCAGATCGACGCGCGGCTGCGCAAGGCGTATGCGTGGCTCGAAAAGGCGATGGCCTATCTGGATGAGCTGAAGCCGCCGATCCAGCATCGCTACGACCTCGGCCACGGCATGGTGCTCGAGAATCCGCGCTTCAATCGCGGGTATGTCGGCCAGCATACGCAGCGCATCGTCGGCTTTCCCGTCATCGACGAGATCAACATCTGGTACGAGATCGCCACTGCCAATCCGCAGACGATCGAAGTGTCGCCGGGCGGCGTCTCAATGGCGGAGAAAGTACTGGACGACGCAGGACTGCAATATTCCGCGCGCCGCGTGGTGGACCACAACGGCGTGGTGACGAAGTGCGTGTTGACGGTACCGCCGGCCGTGCCTGCCGCCGTGATGTTCAAGACCGACTACCGCACTGGGCTCATCACTTGCGCGATGACCAACGTCGATCGCTTCGATCGCGTGACGCTGGAATTCCACAGCAACGCCATCGAGGCGCCGCTGCTCGATGAACTGCTGCACTTCATCCTGGGCCGCGACGGCAATTTCCTGCGCCGCGCGCCATTGGCGGGCATCCACGGACAGCTGCGGGCGTAGCGTCACGCCCGCGCGCCCGCCTGCGCTAGCGCCACTCCCAGTGGCGCAGGCTGTCGCCTTCGCGGCGGTCGAAGGCGCGCTCCATGCCTTCCAGCTCCGCCAGGCCCGTGGCGCGCGCATAGCGCTCTTCCTGTTTGCGCATTTCCCAGTCAGGGCGCGTGTACCAGTGGTCGCCCGGTTGCGCTTGGCTTCCGGCATTCCATCGGGTGAACGCCGCCGCGGCGCGGGCGGGCAGTGACTGCACCAGCGCGGTGACCGCGGCCACGGGGCGCGCGAAGGGCGAGGTGCCATTGTTAAGCCAATCGGTGCGAAGCGTCAGGTCGTCGACATGCGGCATGATCATTCTCCTGCAGGTTTGATGTCCGGGGCGGACCGCGTTGCGATGCCAAGCCCCGGAGGCACCGTTGGCCCCGGCGGGGCGGATGCACGGTGGCCTGCGATGTCATGCAATTTAGGCGCGTGGCGCGACGTCGAATAGCGATGCTTTCGTCAGTATCTGTTAAGATTTTCTGAACTATACGGAAGTCGCCATGCGCCTGCCCCCGATGAACGCCGTGCGTGCCTTCGATGCCGTGGCCCGGTTGGGATCGGTGCGCGCCGCAGCGGAAGAACTTGCGGTGACGCCTGCGGCCGTCAGCCAGCAATTGCGCGTGCTCGAAGCGCACCTCGGGTTGGCGTTGACCCGGCGCGACGGTCGTGGCATTGCGCTCACCGACGCCGGACGCAACTGGCACGGAGAAATCGCGCGGCCGCTGCGTGCGATTGCCGTGGCGGCCGAACGGGTGCGGCCAGGACGGCGCGTGGTGCAGGTCACCGTCGTGCCCTCGTTCGGCACGCGCTGGCTGATGCCGCGCCTGCCGCTTTTCACCGCGCAGCACCCTGACATCGAGGTGCGCATCGAAGCCGCGCCCACGCTCGCCGATCTGTCGCGCGATGCCTTCGATCTCGCGATCCGCGAGGGCACCGGCGTGTACCCGGAAGCCGAGACGGTCATGCTTTATCCGCTGGAAGTGTTGGCGCTGGCCAGCCCCGCCTACCTGCGGATGCTGAAGGGCAAGGGCAGGAAGGTGGATTGGATAAAGGCGCGCCTGCTGCACGAAATGACGAATAACTTCTGGCCGGACTGGCTGGTCGCGATGGGCGTGCAGGGCGTCGACCAGGCGCGTGGCCTCTACTTCAGCCACGCGATGATGACGCTCGACGCGGCCGCCGATGGGCAGGGCGTGACGTTGGCGCCGCGTTGCCTCGCCGAGCGCGAACTGCAGAAGAAGCTGCTGGTGCAGGTTGAACCGCGGGTGTATCTACCGGGGCGCGGCTACTACCTGGCCTGGGCCAAGCCGGCCTTGCGCGCGCTGTCGCCGGCCGCGACGGCGTTCCGGGACTGGGTGATCCACCAGGCGCGGACTCAAGGATAGGCGCAGGTTCCGGCGGTTCGCGCTTCGATCCCCAGCAGTTCGGCATGCGCGATACATCGTAGTACGCCACAACCAAAAAGGCCCGCATGCAGCGGGCCTTGTGCTTGACGCAGGATGGCGAGGGCTAGTTGCCGGTCCTCACCATCGTCGCGCCTTGCGGCAGGGGCTTCGCCGCAGTGGTGGACTTCTTCGCCTGCGCCTGCTTCTGTGTCACCACGAGCGGCGGTTCTGCGACCTTGGCTGTGTTTGCCACGGGGGCGGCGGGGGCGGCGCTGGCTTGCGAAACGATGACGCCACCATCGTAGTCACCGCTGGCCTTCATGTCGTTGCAGGCAAGGGCGGATCCGCTGGCGAGGATGGTGCCGGCGGCAAGGGCGACAAGGGCTCGATTCATGACAACCTCCGGACGGGAATGGAGCAAAAATCCTGCGCCCGAACTGGGCGGGCGTCAACCCCGGTCGGTTCGACACAGGAGACGGCACTTGAGGGCCTCTTTCCCGAACATCTGCGGCGGGAGCCGTCGTAGCCGCCAATCTCGCGCTGCAACATTCGCTCGTGCGCGAGTAGCTTGAGGCCCTTGTCCTTGGCGTTGCCCAGGTACATGGCATGCGGGCGTGTGAAGTCCTTCGGCGTGCCGGTGTCGAGCGTGAAATGTCAGCGCTCGACATATCCCAGGACCGCTTCGATCGAACGGTTTCGGCATTCAAGAATATTGGTCGTGGCGAGATGACGAGGGCCGGTGCGCAGCGGGCTCTTCACTGTTCCGAGACATCGCACAAGCGCGCGCGGCGTCTCTCCATCGCGGGCCGAACCGATGTGTCCAAGCAGTGCAATTTTTTCATAGCCTTCGCAGGCACCATCGGTCGACAGGAAATGCTCCGGACTATCCGGCCGTTGCAACGGAAAGTTGCATAGGTAGAGGCCCACCGAATCGGCAGCCGGGCTCACCCGCACGGCAAACGGTTGCCCCTCCAGGACATACTCCCCTGCCGGCTTCGTGCCCTTCGGCGCGTAGGTGCGGTCTCCGCTATAGGAATCGAACCAGCGCGAGATACGCTTGGTCGACGCACTGGCGCGGTCGTCCGATCGTGCGGGTCGCGGAAATTCAGGATCCACGTATGCCACGGCATCAATCTTTCGGTCGATCAGGTATACGTCGCCTTCGAACGGTTGCGCAGACCGCGGAGGGATCGCGGAACCGGTCGATCGACACCCCGCGGTCAGCTGCTCGACGAACGTCGGGCGCAGCGTCACGCGCACCTGCGAGCCCACAAGGTGATCATAGAAGAATTCGCGAAAGGGCAGGGGTGGTTGGATAGGCGGCAGCTGAATGCGCATGCCGTTCTCGAACTCCACTGCGTACTCGCCCCCGATGGCCACGATTTTGCGTGGCTCCGAAAAATAGGTCACGGCCTCCTGGGCGCGCTGCGCCATCACCACGGAGCACTTCGCCACTTCGGCGTTGAACGCCGCGTTCTGGGAGGCGTCTCGAGCTTCCGCAAGTCGTGCTTCTTCTCGTTCCCGGAGGATAGGAACGACATTGGCGACCGTGAGCGCAATCAACGCCACTCCGATGGCAGCGCGAGCGTACCCCCCGAACCAGAAGCACGCGATCGCCAGCGGAATACCAGCGGCGATCGCCGCGAGCAGCGATGCGTGGTACGCGAAGACGACGGGGAGGAGGGCAAAGCCCAGCACTCCGATGCCCTGGAACGGGTGCGGCGCGAACAACGCGAGAACCTGCACCGCTGCGACCGCTGCGCACAGCCCGTGCAGCGCGTATCCGCCTGCGGTGGGCAGGTTTTTATCCCCCTTGAAACATTCGCTCCACCTATTGGCCATGTCGACCCAAATCTCCGCCAGGAAGGCTTCGGACGCCGGTGACCACGTTCTTGTACCCCAATTCATTGGAGTCGGTCATCTTCCAGCCGTCACCGTGGTCCCGTACTTGACGGCATCCACTCGCGTTGTACGACCCGGGCTTACTATGTTTTACACCTCGGATCTTGTTGCTTGTGCCATTGCATTTTCTTACCACGTTTGCCAAGCCGCACATCGTAGTCACGTCGAGCCAATGGTAAGGCTGGGTATCAAGGTGGTGCCGTGCCTTTGACAGCGTATGCCAGGGCTGCAAAGGACCGAGGCCCGTCGGCGTCGCCATCCAGATAGGCAGCCCTGACCGCAAACTCCAGGCGGGCCCGCATGGACTGGTCCAAGGTGCGAACGTATTCGGCGCCGGGCCGCGTCAGCGGACGCGCGTAGTTGCGGGCTCGGCGCTCGCGGGCTTTGGGATCCAGCATCGAGGCCGTGTCAAAGAACAGCCGGTTGGCGATCCTGCCGCCTCTTGCGTCCCAGACCGCAGCGCCGACGACTGCGCCAGGCTTGGCGACCCTCGCCATCTCCGCAATAGCCTCCTGCGCCCGAGGCACAAAGTGCAGAACAAGCAGCGAGAGCACGCGATCAAAAGTGCCATCGGGGTAGGTCAATGAACAGGCATCTCCAACACCAAAGGTAAGCCCCGATTCCACTTAGTGTTTACTTGCATGCTCGATATATGCTGGCGCGAGGTCCACACCGTGAACTTCGGAGTTGGGAGACACCGCCGCAACCGCTGCTGCAAGATGCCCTGTGCCACAGCCCACATCTAGGACTCGTTCGCCGTCATCGGTTCCGACGAAGTCGAGAAAGGGTTGGGCCAGGCGTCGGCTCCAACGCCCCATGTTCAACTCATACCCCTCACCATATGTGGCGACGAAGGTAGAGGAGGTGTTCATAACCCAGCATCCATCGGTGCACCCCACGAAAGAAATCGGACTACTCGTTGCTTTCGGCGGTCGCCTGATAGGCAGGCGTCGGCGCCAATCGCGGCAACCGTGCGGCGATATTGGACTATTTTGACCCAGTTTCCGACGCGGTAATTGATGCGGGTCACAGGTTTGTCGGCCAAGCCCTCCAGAGGCTTCGCGCACCATGCGCATCCGCGTTCGTCGCCGCCATTCGCGCCTCGTCGCATCCGGCACCTGGTCACTGGCGCGACCTGTCTTGATCGCCCCATCGGTGCTCGCGCAGGATTCGGATACGGTTGCCCGCTTGCCTGCGCGCGCCATCTCGCAGCGGCGCAATACCGCCATCGATTGAAGCCGCTCCGAGAAACAAATCGCTTGTTCATCGACCCCGAATTTTGGGACGTCAAACACCACCCCATTGACGGCCGTTACGGTCAAACCAGAGACAGGCGCGCTGCCAGGAAGTCGACAAAAGACCGTACGCTGGCCGGCTGCCGCCGCGACGACATCACGGCATGCACAGGCAAAGGCGGCAAGGCCCACCCTTGCAGGACCTGCACGAGCCGCCCCGCGTTCACTGCCTCGCGCGCAAGCGTATGCGATAGCACCGCGATGCCCAGCCCGCGCTCGGCCAGCATTCGCATCAATCCGAGATTGTTGACGGTGAAGCGCCCGCGCACCGTGACCTCCATCGCAGCGGCGTCGCGCTGCAGACACCAGCGCGCCTCTCGCTGCGGCGTGGGAAGGGTGATGCACTCGTGCTCGACCAGGTCGGCGGGCTGCTGTGGCTCGCCATGCCGCTCCAGATAAACAGGTGCTGCGAACATCAGCATCTCGACCGTGCCGATACGGCGCACGATCAATTGATCGCCTTTCACGGCGCCGATGCGGATGGCTACATCGACATGCTCGCCGACCAGATCGCGTTTGCTTGGCGACAAATCGAGCTCGAAGCTGATGCCCGGGTAGCGGCGCGCGAATTCAGGCAGCAGTGGCCCGACATGATTGACGCCCATGTCGACCGGCATCGACACACGCACATGGCCCGTCAGGCCCTTGGCGGCGTCACGCAGCGCCTCCTGAGCTAAGCGCGCCTCGTCCACCAGTGACGCGCAGCGTTCAAAGTAGCGACGCCCTGCTTCGGTAAGTTCGACTTTGCGCGTCGTGCGGTCGAACAGACGCACGCCGAACTCGCGCTCCATCGCGGCAATGCGCCGCGACA
>Ga0105048_10009042_pt1 | contig 15893 bp, 10 predicted proteins | sample MAT05_FD_78382 | JGI IMG/M metagenome (GOLD analysis project Ga0105048, IMG submission 78382) | Freshwater microbial communities from Lake Fryxell liftoff mats and glacier meltwater in Antarctica - MAT-05 | ecosystem: Environmental > Aquatic > Freshwater > Ice > Liftoff microbial mat | place...
ATGTGTGCCCATCTCGCGGAAATCCGATGTGCTCTCCGATGGCTGGAGTCACCAACATCGGTACCCTTCCTGCCTCGTTTGCCAGGTCTGATTACGCCGCCAACGCAGGAACCAAGCCCGGCAGTGCCGCATGCACCGATGGAGACTACTACAATTCGAATTTGACCGGCGTGATCTACGAGCGGAAGGGGATCAAGCTGGATGATATCAAGGACGGACTCTCCAATACGTATCTTGCCGGCGAACGATACATCAATCCGGATTTCTATAAAGGCGGCGAAACCGGGAACGATGCGGGCTGGGCCGTTGGCCACGATTTCGACGTTTTCCGCTGCTCGAATCCCGCCCCGCAGAGAGATACACCTGGCTATTTGAGTCGAATCGTATTCGGTTCTCCCCATGCCGTCTTCCACATGGCACTGTGTGACGGAAGCATCCGACCGATCCAGTACAGCATCGATCCTGTCATGCATACCCGGTTGGGCAATCGCTCAGACGGCCAACGCGTATCGTTCGAATAACTCCAACTAAGGTTCCGGCATGACTACGCACTGTGGGCATTTCGTAAAACTTGTATTCGGTTTGTTGCTCAGTGTCGTGCTCAGTGCGGGCTGCGATAGAGCGCCGAGCCGTCTCGACCTGCCGGAGTACAAGGGCACCGCAGGTCAAGAGGCCATCGCGCAGTACGACTCGAACAAGGACGGCAAGATCAATGGCGACGAGCTCAAGAAGTCTGCCGCCTTGAATTCCGCACTGGCGAACATCGACGCGAATAAAGATGGGGCAATCACTGGCGAAGAGATCGACGCGAGGGTTCAACAATGGCGAGCATCGCGAGTCGCGTTGATGCCCGTCTGTTGCAAGGTTTTGCTCAACGGAAAACCAGTTGCCAAGGCACGTGTCACGTTCGAACCCGAGGCATTCCTGGGGAACTCCGTGCATGCCGCCACTGGCGTCACCGATGAAGACGGAGTCGCGATCATGTCGATTTCAGCCGAGCATCGATCCAACCCAGCGTTAACTGGAGTTGCGCCGGGTTTCTACAAGATCATTGCTGAAGTCGAGAACGAAAGGCACACTGCGGGACCCCACACGGGATGTGAAATAGCGCCCAATGCTTCGTGGACTGGCGAAGGGATCGTACCAGTTGAGTTCACAAAGCAGTAACTGGAGATGTTAGCATCTGGCGAGCGGGACTGACGTCACCGCTCGCCACACCGATAGGTACTCAAGCCACCCCACATCGCAATCACTTCTTCTCGGCAGGCAGCGGTTCCAGGTACGGCCGAAGCGTGGCGTAGTCCTTGAACGTTGTCTTCTCTTCATCCGCGTGACAACGGATACACCGGTCGGTGAGGATCGCCTGAATCATGATCTTGCCATTCTTCACGTAGTCGGCCGTGAGTGGCTTCTTAGCCAACTCTGCGGGCATGTTGAACGCATCGGCATCGTAAGTCAGCTTTCGCTCGGCGTCGGGGAGTTTGATCCACGCTCGCAGGGCTGCGAGTTCGCCAAAGCGATCCGGCTCCAGGGCGTTTTGTGCTGCGACATTTTTCGCCTTCACGGCCGCCGCGAAGTCGCCCGAGTCCTTGTCAAAGAAGGCCCGCACCATGTGTTTCGGCTCGTCCATCTTGCTGAACGGGAGCGAGAGCAGCGGGATGCCCATTCCCTTGTCGTCCTTCAATGGGAACTCCAACACTTTGTCCATCGCGCTGACTCCCACAGCTTTTGGCGGAGGGATCTCGGTCCCCTTCTTGTCATCGGGCTTCTTGTCATCGGGCTTCTTGATTGGGTCCTTATTCTCGGGTTGCTTGATCTCCGCCTTGATCGGTTCGGGCTTCTTCTCGGTCTCGGCCCGGCGTTTCGCGGCAGCTTCCTCTTTCTTCGCCTCCAACCCTGGCATGATGATGTTCTTCATCAGCAACCCGCCGCCCACGGCACCGATCACGAACAACAGCGCGATCACGAGCTTGCCCCGTGGCCCGTACATATTCCAGACGCCAAGGATGATCTGAGCCGCGAGACCCAGCCCCGCCACGCCACCGGTCCCCATCACGCCCATCGAGAAGTACACCCCATATCCATCGCTGAGTCGGGCCAACCACCAGAACGATACATCAGTGACGATGGCAATCAGCACCAGCGGCGAGATCAGTATCCGCACAATGGTGGGGTACGAAGTGAACGCGAAGACCAACCCCGTGAGCGAGAAGAGCACCGCGAAGCTCAGCAGATGGGCGTGGGTTGATTGCGTCAACTTCTCCAGGCTCATCGGCTCCTCGACCCTCACCCAGCCGCCACCCGGAGGGAAGGGCATACTCGCTGGCACACCGAGGTATTTGTCGATCTGGTCGTAGGTTTCGAGCGGGTAGCTTTCCTGCGGTTGACCCTTGCCGTGGCAACTCACACAACGCACTTCAAGAATCGACTTCACCTTCACCACGTCGCCCTTCTTGAACTTCTCGGTGAATGCTTTCGGCATCCAGTCGGCTGGGATTGCGAAGTGGTCGTTCTCATAGGCAGTCTTCCGCACATCGGGAGCGGCATTCGCCCACAGCACCAGCGCATCGCGTTCGCCCTCGCGTTCGCCCCTGAGTTGCGTCAGGTCACCACCACCGCGAGTCGCCTTGGTGAACGACGGATCCTTCTCGAAGAACGCCGGCAGCATCGTTCCATTGCTTCCGAACGTGCCGCTTGATGCCGTGATGAGTTGTGTGAACTTGCTCACGGGTCGCGGTGGTTCCGTGTCGAACCACTTCTTCCCGGTGAACTTCAGCACGACATCGTGCATCGTCGGCATCGGCTCGCCAGACTTGGCGTCCTGGAAGTGGAGTTGCACCATGGCCGTCGAGTAGCCCAGCCCGACGGATAACAGGAAGCAAGTAATGACCAGCTTCGCGGGGAAGGGGAGATCGCGGAGCGTGAAGCGAGATGCGGCGGCTGGAACGGACATTGGAACCCCTTCGGGGAAATTCGAAATCCGAAGTACGAAATCCGAACCGCGGATTTCGCGTTGTCTCCCTGTTCGGATTTCGAGCTTCGGATTTCGAAGTTACTGAGTGAGTGCTTGCTCGATCGCAGCGACAACCTTATCGCGAGTTTCAGGCAGTGGCAGGTTCGTCCTCGCGCCGCTCGCCAGGCGGTGACCGCCACCGCCAAACTGTTCCGCAACCTTGGACACATCAACACGTGAGCGAGCGCGGAAACTGATCTTTGTGCCGCCTCCGGGTTGTTCGATGAACACCAGCCCGACCTCCACCCCCGCGACGCTACGGGGGTAGTTAATCAGGTCTTCGGTATCGCCCGGAACCGATCCTGTCGCGGGGTAGTCGCTGAGGTAGATCTCCGTGAACGCGATCAACCCGCCCGCCCGCACTTGCAACCGTTCGAGTGCGACCCCCGTTAACCGGAATCGGGCCAGCGGTGCGGCTTCGTACAGGTGTTCGTACAGGATCGTCGGTTGTGCCCCGGCTTCCGTGAGCAGTGACGCCAGCGCGAATGTCGCCGGAGTCGTGTTCGGGTGCCGGAACCAACCCGTGTCCGAGGCCAGGGCCATGAACATGTGGTTGGCGGCGGCCTTGCTGATCGGAGCCCCGAGCGCCTGGATTATTTCGTACGCCAGTCGGCCGGTCGCTTCCGCGTTCGTGTCCACCAACTGTAACCCGCCGAGGTCGTCCTGGGTTCTGTGGTGATCGACTACCACTCGCGGTAATGGCGATGTCTTCAGCCAGTCGCCGAAGTCACCCAACTGGTTCCAGGTTCCGGTGTCGAGCACGACCACGCAATCGCAGTCGGTGAATTTGGCAGGCTTGAAGTCCTCGATGGTCTCGCGTTTCGGGTCGAGGAATTCGTAGCGGGGCAGGAGTTTACTGGCGATCGCAACGCGGGGCTTCTTCCCAAGTGCGATCAGGGCCGAGTGCAACGCGAGTTGCGCACCGATCCCATCCGCGTCCGGGCGAATGTGCGTCATCAGCAGGGGGCGATCGTGTCGGTTCAGGAACTCGACGAGCGGGGACCAGTCAAGAGGCATGCGTGCGCACCGTTGGCGGGATGGGATTAATTCTATACCACCCATCAGTTTGGAACAAGGAGCACACAATCAACGCGCGAGGCAGGGCAAGGCACTACCTATTCCAGCGAGAGAGAACGCCAATCTACGCCAAGATTCTTCAGGACCATTGGTAGGCCCCGAGGTCGTTCCAAGAAGGATCAACGATGGAATGTCAAACACTGGTGTGCTGGAATTTGATTCCGGGCGAGATGCCCACCCCACGTCTGGAACCATTCAATTCGTCCGGAAGAAAGTTCGTCAGAACAATTTATGGCCTCGCAGAAACGCAACAAATGACGCAGCCACAATTACATATGCACACACGTGCTGGTTCCGCCGACAGTTCATCTTCAGGTCCTAGTACGAATCATGCGAGACAGGAACTGTTTTCGACCAGACTCGCCGTGGCATTCTCATAAATGGACTTGTAGGTTTTGTCACAAGCAGCTATAGTTTAGCGGACGGACCAGTCCGTTAATTTATTACTCGGGCGATGAATTTCAGGCCATGCACCCAGAATCACTTCAAAAACCAGTTGATGAGGGGGCTCCGCGAGCCGGGCGGGGTCGGCCACGGAACCCCGATTTGGAGGTTCGTCGGAAGGAACAGATTCTCGACGTGGCGGCCCGGGAATTCGCACGATACGGGTTTGCGAATACCCAGGTGCAGACCATCGCGAATCACCTCGGGGTCGGGAACGGAACCGTATTCCGCTACTTCGAGACGAAGGAGAAGCTCTTTCTCGCGGCTGTGGAACGTGGCCTTCGTGAACTGAACTCGGAGATGGATCGCGTTCTTGAAACGACGCTCGATCCGCTCGATCAGATGCTGCTGGCAATTCGCACGTATCTCGGATTCTTCCATCGCCGGCCCGAGATGGCGGAACTCTTCATCCAGGAACGCGCGACATTCCCTCACCACCATCGGCCACTGTACTTCGCGACGAAGGACGACGACGAGCACTCCTGTAAGCACACCGCGTTCTTCCGCAGGCTCATGGATTCGGGGCGAGTTCGCTCGATGCCGATGGACCGACTTTTCGGTGTCGTCAGCGACCTGCTCTACGGAACGATCCTGACCAACTTGCTCTCCGAGCGCTCGGCCGATCCTGAGTCGCAAGCTCGCGACATGGCAGATGTGATTCTGAATGGGATTCTGAACACATCGCAGGCCGATGGGGGAACGTGATGAAACGAACAACGGTGAGCGGTGGTGACAACGGCCGTTCGCAGTCCCGATGGGACCGCCGTTATGCGACTGTACTCGTTTCCCTCGCAGTGCTCATCCCCGCATGTTCGCCGAATTCCTCCACGCCAACCGCCAAGTCGGGCGTGCAATCGATTGTTGTCACGGTGGCCCCGGTCAAACTCGTCACGCTTCGCCGCACGGTGTCCGGGGTGGGCACCTTGTACGCCCATGAGGATGTGCTACTTGCACCGAAGGTCGATGGCCGAGTGCTCAAGGTGCTCAAGAACGAGGGCGACACGGCATACCCGGGCGAAGTGTTGCTGGAACTCGACCCAACCGACGCCCTTCTCGCGATCGGGCAGGCGGAACCCGCGCTTCAAGCAGAACTGAAGAGGCTCAAACTCGACGCGATTCCGGAAACAGATGCCGCGTTCACAGCTCATCTCCCGAAGGTGGATTCAGTCGCGCAGGCCCGGGCGAATCTGGAACTGGCCGAGAAGGAACTGGCTCGCATCGACGAAGAAGTGAAACGGGCGGTCGGCTCGGTTCAGGTGCTCGATTCGGCTCGCACCAAGGCGAAGGTCGCGCGAACAGCAGTGGAGTTGGCCGAGACCGAAGCCCGCGTCACGCTCGCACATGCCCGCAGACTCAAGGCAATGCTCTCCGAAGTTGAGGATCGTCTGCGTGAAACACAGCTTCGCGCGCCGGTGCCGGACGACTGGCCCGCGTGGTCCGCGGTCCTGGGATCGGCGGCGAATCCGATTCGGTACTCGGTCGCCGCACGGATGGTTCACAAGGGGGCCACGATCAGCCCGATGCGAGTGAACAACGCCTTCCGACTCGTGACCGATCACATTTTGAAGTTGCGGGTCGCGGTGCCGGAGCGGTACTCCCCTGATGTGCACGTTGGCCAGGCCGTTGATGTGCATGTGGAGGCCTACCCGGGCGTAAACTTCCCCGGCACCGTGGCGAGGATCTTCCCCACCGTCGACCCTGAGAACCGCACATTCGTGACGGAGGTGGAGGTGCCGAACTGCGCCCGGAAGTTGAAGGCGGGTGGGTTCGCGAACGCCGAGGTACTGGTTCGCACGGACACCAGCGTGACGATGGTTCCCGCGGAAGCAGTCGTGACGTTTGCCGGTGTGACCAAGGTGTACGTGGTCGAAGGCGAAACCGCGAAGGCGATCGAGGTAGAACTCGGCGCACGCGAAAAGGACTCAGTAGAGATTCGCGGCGCAATCGCTGCGGGTGCGAAGGTGATTACGTCGGGGCAATCGCAGTTAGTGGATGGTTCGCCAATTCGGGTGCGGTGATCGAAAGTCTTTCTCCGTGGAGCGCGGGCGTCTCGCCCGCTCAAGCTGCGGAGATCGGTTCGCGTTGTACTTACTCGCGAATCGCGATTGGTGGTGTTCGCCGGCGGGCGAGACGCCCGCGCTCCACAGAAGAAAGACTTCAGGGGTAAAGCTCAATGGCCCTCTGGGATGTGTGCATTCGCCGACCGGTGTTCACCACCATGCTCGTTCTCGGGCCGGTGGTCATGGGTTTGGCGTCGTACTCGCGCCTGGGCGTCGAGTTGTTTCCCAACGTCGATGTGCCTGTGGTCGTGGTCACCACCACGCTCAAGGGTGCCAGCGTCGAGGAGATGGAATCTGCGGTCACGAAGCCGGTCGAAGAAGCCGTCAACACCGTCTCGGGGATCGACGAACTTCGCAGCACCACGCGCGAAGGCGTCTCCAGTGTCGTCATCGGGTTCAAGCTGGAGAAGAACGGCGACATCGCGGCGCAGGACGTGCGCGACAAGGTTTCGACACTGCTGCCACGGTTGCCAGTCGGAACCGATCCGCCCGTGGTCGAGAAGTTCAATCTCGATGCGGCACCTGTGGTGACGATCGCCGTGTCGGGCGGCGCAGGGCGAAAGCTGAAGGAAGTTACCGAGATCGCGAAGAAGCTCATCAAGGAAGACCTCGAAGCGGTCTCCGGGGTCGGGGCGGTTGTGCTCATCGGTGGTGAGACGCGGGCGGTGAACATCATCGTGCGGCCGAACGACCTGCGAGCACGCAAGCTCACAGTCGAGCACATCAGACGAGCGTTGACCGATCAGAACCTCGAACTCCCCGGCGGCAAGGTGGAGACCGGGCCGACCGAGTTCGGCCTCCGCGTTGTGGGGCGTGTGCGCATGCCCAAGGATTTCGAGGAGATCATCATCATCCGCACCGGGGAAGATGGCTCCCGCTACTCCACGCGGTTGAAGGACGTGGCGACGATCACGGACAGCATCGAGGAACCACGCGGCAAGTCGCGGCTCGATGGGAACGTTGCCGTGAGCCTCGTCGTGCAGAAGCAGAGCGGTGGCAACACCGTCGCGGTTGCCGAGGCCGTGAAAGCACGCCTTGAGAAGATCCAGGCGACGCTTCCCGCAGATATCCGCATCGAGGTGATTCGCGACCAGTCGCGGTTCATCAAGGGATCGATTGACGAGGTGAAGTTCCACCTCGTGCTGGCGGCGTTTCTGGTGGCGGGGGTGATCTTCCTGTTCATTCGCGACTGGCGAACCATGCTCATCGCGGCGACGGCCGTGCCCGTCAGCATCATCGGCACGTTCGCCTTCATGGATCTGATGGGGTTCAGCCTGAACAACATGACGCTGCTCGGGCTGATCCTGGCAGTCGGCATCGTGATCGACGACGCGGTGGTGGTGCTGGAGAACGTGTTCCGGCACATGGAGGAATACGGCACCTCGGGCTGGGATGCGGCAAGTTCCGCGACGAAAGAAATCGCGCTGGCCGTGCTGGCAACGACACTCTCGCTGGCCGTGATCTTCGCCCCGATTGCGTTCATGTCGGGGCAGGTTGGCCGCTTCTTCAATAGCTTCGGCTTCGTGGTCGGCTTCGCGATCATGCTCAGCATGGCGGTGAGCTTCACGCTTACGCCGATGCTGTGTGCGAGATTCTTGCGACCTATTCACCGTCCTCAATTATCGGCGGGCTTGCCCGCCGAGCCCTCGAACACCGAAGCCGGACGGCAGGCAAGCCCGCCGCGCGCTGCTACCGGCATCATCACCCGCAACTACATCCGCGTGCTGGCGTGGTCGCTGCGGCATCGCTGGGTCATCGTTGTTGCCACGGGGCTAACCTTCCTCAGCACGCCGGTGCTGTTCATGATGGTTGGGTCCGACTTTGTGCCGAAGGACGACCAGAGCGAGTTCGAGGTGGCCATCACTCTGAAAGAAGGGACAACGCTTGCACAGGCCGAAAAACAGTGCATCGACCTTGAGGAGCGACTCAAAAAAGTTCGCGGCGTCATGCACGTGTTCACCACCATCGGCCCGACCGACGGCAAGGCACCCAAGGGGCAAGGCGACGTGACGGCGGTCAGCATTTACTGCCGGATGTCCGACCTCACCGAACGCAAGTTTCACCAGCGGGCTGCGATGCAGGATGCCCGCGACATCATGGCCGATTACCCAGATATCCGCGTCGCCGTGCAGGAGGTGAAGCTGTTCAGTTCGAGCGCCTTCAAGAATGCCCAGCTCGACCTCAGCATGCGCGGGCCGGACTCGGACAAACTCGAAGCCTATGCGGCGCAGATCGTGAAGCAGATGAAGGCACGGCCCGACCTGTTCACCGACGTCGATACCAGCGCCGCGACTCGCAGCCTGGAACTTCAGGTGGTTGTCGATCGCGACCGTGCGGCCGATCAGGGTGTCGATATGCGCGGGCTGGCAACGGCACTGGGGATCATGGTTGGTGGCGAACCGGTGACGAAGTTCAAGGAAGGGAGCGAACAGTACGACGTGTGGCTACGAGCCGACCTCGCTTCGCGAAACCGGCCGGACGCCATCGGCGCGCTGACCGTGCCCGGACACGGCGGCAAGCCGATTGAGCTGCGCACCTTCGCGCGAGTGCAGGACGAACGCGGCCCGGCCACCATCGAACGCTACAACCGTCAGCGACAGATCGGCGTGCAGTGCAACCTCGCGCCGGGGGTCGCGCTCGGCAATGCGCTACCGGTCGTCGAAGGATTCGTGAAGCCGCTCGAGTTGCCGCCGGAATATCGCTACGAGTTCCTAGGCGAAGCGAAGTTGATGGCCGATTCGAACTCGAACTTCGCGATGGCGTTCGTGCTCGCCTTCATCTTCATGTACATGATCCTCGCGGCGCAGTTCGAGAGCCTCGTTCACCCGATCACGATTCTCCTGGCGGTGCCGCTGACGTTGCCGTTCGCGCTGATCTCCTTGTTCTTGTTGCAAACGCCGCTCGATGTGTACGCCATGATCGGGTTGTTCATGCTGTTCGGCATCGTGAAGAAGAACGGCATCTTGCAGGTGGACTACACGAACGTGCTGCGTGCGAAGGGGTTGTCCCGCGATGAAGCGATCCTCAAGGCAAACGAAGCTCGGCTGCGGCCGATCCTGATGACAACGGTGATGCTCGTCGCGGCGATGATCCCGATTGCCACGGGGCAGGGGCCGGGAGCCGCAGCGCGAGCAAGCATGGCGAAGGTGATTCTGGGTGGGCAACTCCTCTCGCTGCTGCTGTCGCTGCTGGTCACGCCGGTCGCGTATTCACTCTGGGATGATTTCTCGGAGCGAGTGAAGCGGATCGGGCGATGGTGGAATCGGTCTCGCACAAGGAAACCAGAACCGCAACCACCGCTTCCAGAAGCGGCGAAGGAAACCACTCGCGAAGACGTGCCGGTTGTCGCGGCTCGCGTCATAACGGCGCAGTAAATGGCAACTCCCGGCCGCTTTCAACCCATGCCTCCCAATATGTAACACGGAACGGGCCTGTTACTTACGCGGACTACCCACAGGGTCGTCTAATTCTCTGTGGAGAGTAGGTCACTCTCTCCGAGAGTGACCACTTCTGAATGCAGTAAGAATTGGCGACTCTCGGAGCGAGTCGCCTACTTTCTCCAAGCCCGAGAATTAAACAAACCTGGGACTACCCAGACTCCTCTCGACAGGAGAAGGGTTTCACGGCATGGTTGCGTCATGAAATTGTCCACACCACTGCGACAGGTGTTGGTCTGGCCTCGTTGGCCCGCACGCCCGCGCACCACGCCGACAATCCGTCGCCGACAACCGCTCAGTCCTCGTGGTCGTCGGGCAAGAAACTCACTCGCACTTGCGCCGGTTGCGTTCGTGCTGCTCCTCGCGGTTAGCTGGCGGGCTGCGGAAGCCTACGCGCCTGAAATCACCGACTCCGAATATCACCACCGGCTCAGCGTCATTCGCACGGCGGTCGCCCAGCACCCGCGGAACCCGCTGGGCGTTGTGATTGGCAGTTCGCGCATGGTCTGGGGCTTCCGACCCGAGACGCTCCCGGAACCCGCGGTTGGGAAGTTGCTCTGGGTGAACGGTTCACAGGTGGGCGGCGGGCCGATCTTGAACCGACTGATGATGCACCGGTTGCTCCGTGACGGCGTGTGGCCCGACGTGGTGGTGATGGAGGTGATGCCAGCGTTCTTCGTGCGTGAGAACACGCGGTTTGTCGTGGGGCACTTCACCGCCGACGAACTGGACATGGCACGCGGCTACGGCAAGGTTGCACTGCAGTACGACTACTACTTCCTTCGCCATCGCTTCTGGCGAATGACCGATCTCGCACGGGTGTTCGACCCATTCGAGGGCGTCCCGAAACTCCTGCCGCGTGGTGGTCACCCGAAGTGCGAGGAAGACGTTACCGAAGCGGAACGCGAGCGACGCACGGCCATTGTTCGGAACGTGTACAAGGACGACACGGCGCGAATGGTGATTCGCCCCGGAGCGGATCGCGCATTTCGCGACACCCTTGCCGAAGCGGGAGCGCACGGCGTCCGAGTTGTGCTGATCCGGACCCCTGAGGGGCCGACCTTCCGGAGTTGGTACGACCCGACCGGATCGGCGCGGTTCGATGCGTATCTCGCTGGTGTCGCGAGTGAGTTTGGCGTCCCGGTGCTCGATGCCCGCGACTGGCTTCAGGAGCACGAGTTCTTCGATTCGCATCACATGCTGCGTCGCGGCGGGGACAAGTTCACCGCCCGCTTCGCCCGCGAGATCGCTCCCATTGTGGGCGACCGCAAACCCGTGGGATCTGCCAAGAAGTGAAAGGCAACCCCACTCGATTACGTCAACTGCTCCCGACTCACAACCGCCGGGCCGAAGCGTTCCCGCAGCGCGGCGATTCCCTTCTCGGTGAGGTGGTTGAAACTCACATCCATCGGAAGCATTGCTGGTAACACCGTTGAGGCGGCCAGACGTGTCGCGTCGGCGTCGCGGAGGTTGTTCCAGTCAATCGCCAGATTGGTCAGGCCCGCGAGTTGTTTGCAGTTCGCGAGCGCTTCCGCCGTGGGGGTGGAAAGATCATTTTCGTTCAGGTTCAGCCGGGTGAGTTTTGGTAGCGTCGTGGCGGTGAGGATCGCCACGGCGGCGTCGTCGTTGATCCCACACGTCTCGAAGTCGAGCCAATCCAGTTGCTTGAGTCCGGGCCATGCCGCGAACGTCTTTGCTGACTCCGCATCCATGCCGTAGAAACCGAATCCACGGAGGTTCGGTAGCTTCAACCGTCGCAACTCACGCAATGACGGTTCTTGCGCGGCGGCGTCACCAACTTCCGGTATCTGATCACTGTGCAGGAAGTACCCGTAATGCAGATCCAAACGCCGGACAGCCTTCACGAGGGGAACGTTCTCCAACTCTGCGAGGGTGTCGGTTTCGTTCTCGAACTCAAAGGTGAGTCGCAGCGCATCGAAGGCGCCCCAGGCGGGATGGTCTCTGAGAATCGCGTAGGATTCCGGGTGTAACGAAATCAGATCCAATTCGGCGACATCGCGGATGAACGGCTTGGCGAGTAACTTGGCGATGTCGCCCTCGACGTGTTTCACGCGCACTCGACGCAGGCACGGAGCGTACTTCGCGATGGCGTCGGCGTGGGCGATGAACTCGCGAACATCGTTTTTCAAACTCGTGATGAAGCCGCGTTCGATGTGGCAATGGCTCACCGCGGGCTTGCTGCTGTAGAACTTCTTCCACAACGGGCCGAACCACTCGACCTTGTGTGCCTTGAACAATTTCTCGGCAGCAATCTCCTTCTTCCGCCGGTCTTTTGTTCCGAGCGGCATTCGGGCCGCTTCGCACTGAAGGCGGATGAACTCAGCCCGCTCGGTTTGTCCGTTCTCCTGAAGCCAGTCGGCGAACACGAGTCGCGGTGTGTCCTCGTCGGGGTTCCCCCGGATGGCACCGAGCAGAGCGGATTCATCGGTCATCAGTAGCCCTCATTCGCTGTTGTGATGGTGGCGACAGTCGAGCCACTACTGGAACGATTGGGTCTGTTCGGCTGGTGGTATGGTTTTCGAAGCGGGTATGACCACTGTGAACGCCGCATCAGCACGACGAATGCGCCTCCGAACGATGATGAGCGTAGCAAAGGCGAGTCCGAGGATGAGAAGCGAGAACACGACCAACCAGTCTCCCTGGGATTGGAAGAGGAGTGACACCGCACCGAATCCGATCCAGTAGCCGACCCAGCGATCTCTCTGCTCCCACCGCCCAAGGGACGCAAGCGTGCCGAAGACGGCGACCACCACGAGCAAGATCCACAAGGCCAGAGAAAGGGTTTGGCTGCGCCAGCCAAGGCTCAGGCACAGGATCACCACGACGAGCGTGACCACAATCAGCGTCAACAGTGCGAACATCTCAAGGTAGAGCGGGAGGGCAGCCCGGACCGACCCACTCCGCCGAACCGCGAAGTCGGCGAAGGCTGCGCCCCCGATAGCGAGCGGCATAGCGGTCACGAAAGTGACCAACATCCCCAGCGCGATGCCCTCGAAGATTCCAACGAAGATCCTCGCCCGAATCTTACCGACGAAGCGTTCCCCCAAAAGTGGCTCAGGCACGTTAGCGAGCTCCGGCTGGCTTTCCAACAACTGGCTCCGCGTGCGTTGCGACGCCATTTCCTCATGATCCGACACGACCTTGCCCAGGCTTTGCAGGTCGCCTGTAGCTGGCACAAGCGCCAGTAGGACCACGAACGCCGGGCCGATGTACAGCGTGAACGAGATCACCCCACCGATCAGACCTACGGCGAAGCCGCTCCCGAGATATGCCCACCGGTCGCGCGACCTCGTGGCGAGGTATGTGAGCATACCCCCCGATAGCTGGACGAAGATCCCAAGTGGGAGCAGCATTAGCCAGAGATAGCCCCAGAGGAAGTCCATGTCGGACGATTGAGGAACGTTCACCGAACCGGCAAGAGTGTTACTCGCCCGCCTGAGGGGAGCACTGAGAGCCCGCAGGGCAAGTGGCAATTGCAACCCGAACAGCCCCCAAACCGTTCCAATGATTACAGACCACATCGCCGTGCGAGAGTTCTGGCGTGCCCACAGAACCACTCGCGAGATCAACCCCGGTGCGCGGACCTGGACCGGGTCGCCCCGTAGCCAGCATTCCAGTTCATCAGCTAACTCTCCAGCCGAAGCGTAACGCTCTCCAGGTTCCTTCGCGAGGCACTTCAGACATACGAGTTCCAGGTCGCGCGGCACGCTTGGGTTCAGGCTCGATGGCGTGTCAGGCGCTCCCGTGCGAACTTGCGCGAGCAGCGCATTAATGTCGCGAGCTGTGAACGGCGGGCGGCCCGTGAGCACTTCGTACAGGATCGCCCCAAGGGCATAGACATCGGTCAGCGTTGTGACACCGTGAACACCTTCGCCAGCCTGCTCGGGTGCCATGTATGCCGGGGTGCCCAGCAACGCACCCGTCACCGTCAATCCATCATCTGAACGGAGCCGCTTCGCCAGCCCGAAGTCGGCAACAAAGGGTTCTCCCGCAGAATCGATCAACACATTGCTGGGCTTCAGATCGCGGTGAAGAATCCCCCGCTGATGTGCGTAGTGGACGGCCCGGCACACCTTGACCAGTGCTGTGATCAGTTCGTGCAACGCAGGCCGCGGCGACTTGCGAAGCAGGTCGGCGAGAGTGCCTCCGTCGATCAACTTCATGCTGAAGAACAGCCGACCTGAGTGCTCGCCGATTTCGAAGATGGGAACGATGTTGGGGTGTTCGAGTTCGGCGGTTGCTTCGGCCTCCGCACGGAAGCGTGCTCGGCCCACATCGGACGTGACGCGACCCGACAGAAGCATCTTCAGCGCGACAATCCTGTTCAGGCTACGTTGCCGGGCGCGATACACGATTCCCATGCCACCCCGGGCGAGTTCCGAAAGCAGCTCGAAATCGCCCACGGTCTCGAGATCGGTCTGCTGCCCAGGAACATCGGAGCAGGAGGAGAGTTGCCCGTCCTGAGTTGTCAGCAGATACTCGTCAGGTTCGGGCATGGGCCACTCCACTGGCAACTCGCGGAATCAGGACTAACGCTCACACGCCCTTCGGGACCGACCAGTGCTCCCGGTACTTGCGGCGAAGCATTCCATTCGCTTCCGCGTTGCTCGTGATCGCTTCCTTGGTGGGGTCGAACTCGATCGTCTTGCGGAGCCGCGTGCTGATATTCGCCAGGTGGCAGATCCCGGCCGAGATGTGGCCAACCTCTGCCGGTGCTGCGGGCTTGTCGCCCTTCAACACCGCGTCGATGAAGTTCTGGTGGTGCTTCCCCAGCTCGACCTTGCCCACCATCTCCTCGATCGGCTTGTTCCGCTCGCCGTACAGCTTCCAGCCGTCGCCGTGGCCGACGATCATCATCCCCTTCGTGCCGTAGAAAGCACAGCCGTTCTCGTAGTCTTCCTGCACGTATGGCGACCAGATGCGTTGCTCGAAGATGAACTGCCGTGGCTTCTTCCCGCCGTTTCCGGCGTCGTACTCGCACACGACATACTGCGTGTCGGGCCATTCCTGATCGTCGTCGAAGAAATACTTCCCGCCCAGCGCCGCGACGCGGTTCGGCAATGTATCGACGCCCAGACCCCACACGCCAACGTCAATGTCGTGAACGCCGTCGTTCCCCATGTCGCCGGCACCGTAGTCGAGGAAGTAGCGCCACGACCCGTGGACGCGATTGGTGTAGAACGGTGCGACGGGCGCTGGCCCGAGCCAGGTATCGTAGTCGATGTGCGCGGGCGGTTCGCTCGGCTTGACGTGACCAAGATTCCGCCGAAGCTGGCTGTTCCACGCCTTCACAGCGAGGATTTCGCCGATCGCGCCGCCCTTGAGCCGGTCCATTGCTTCCTGGCAGGTCTTCGTGCTTCGCGACTGTGTGCCGACTTGAATCACGACCTTGTTCCGCTTCCCGGCATCGATCATCAACCGTCCTTCGCGGATGTTGTGCGAACACGGCTTCTCGACGTAGACGTGCTTGCCGTGATCGGCCGCGAGAATGGCTCCTGGAGCGTGCCAGTGATCGGGGGTCGCCATCCAGACGGCGTTCACGGTTTTGTCGTCGAGGATCTTGCGGAGATCCTTCTCGGTCTTGGGTGAGTGCCCCGCGGAAGTGGCCATCTTCGCGGCATCGGCGAGTCGCTTCTCGTCCACATCGCAGACATACGCGATCTTGACTTGCTTGTTTTTCACGAGCAACGAGAGGTGGGATCGGCCCATCCCGCCGCACCCGATGAGAGCGATGGTGAGTGTGTCGGGCTTTCCTTCGGCGGGAGCAGAGGAAGGCACCGCCATCGCGGCAGCACCAGCAGCGGACGATTTCAGGAATGTTCGGCGGGTTGACATGATTGA
>Ga0105048_10009043_pt1 | contig 15893 bp, 8 predicted proteins | sample MAT05_FD_78382 | JGI IMG/M metagenome (GOLD analysis project Ga0105048, IMG submission 78382) | Freshwater microbial communities from Lake Fryxell liftoff mats and glacier meltwater in Antarctica - MAT-05 | ecosystem: Environmental > Aquatic > Freshwater > Ice > Liftoff microbial mat | place...
TCATCTGTTCCGAGGCTGAGTCAACGCTGGCAGTTGCCTCATCCAGCACCAGTATCTCAGGATTGAAAGCGACCGCACGTGCAAAGGAGATCAGCTGCTTTTCTCCGACGGAAAAATTGTTTCCTCGCTCGCTGACAATCTCCTGATACTGGAGCGGCAATCGTTCGATAAAGTGGTCGGCGCCAACCATTTCTGCCGCCTGCCGGATACCCTGGCGGGCCTGTTCATCACCCAGACAGATGTTGAATTCAATTGTACCGGCAAACAGGCAAGGGTCCTGCAGGACAATGCCGACACGGCGGCGCAGAACGTCAACCGGCATGTTACGGATGTCTATTCCTTCGACAAAAATACTTCCTTTGTCGATCTCATAAAGTCTGGTCAGTAGACGCGTGATGGTGGTTTTGCCGCCGCCACTCTCTCCGACCAGTGCCACTCTCTCGCCACGTTGCAGGGAGAGGTTGAACTGTTCCAATGCATTTTCACCTTCACGGTAGGCAAAGGTGATGTCGCGCAGTTCAATTAGAGGGGCCGGGAATTCGGGACTCGGGATCGGTAAAGTCTTGTTAAAACCTGGTCCCTGATCCCGGGTCACGGTTTTTTGTTCCCTGGTCCCGGGTCCCGAATCAGTGTCCAGCAAAGCAAAAATCCGCTCCAGTGCCGCCATTGCGCCCTGCATGACTGAGTATTTGGCCGACAGGTCCCTGATCGGTGTGAAAAACTTTTCAATATACTGGATAAATGCCACCAGAACACCGAATGTCAATGCTCCGGCCAGGATCTCGCCGCCGCCGTACCAGATTACCAGGGCTACAGCAATTGATGAGAGCGCTTCTACTATGGCATACAGTGAGGCATCCCAAAAGATGACCGGCATATTTGCATCGCGGTAGGATGCATTCAGTTCCGTAAATCTTTTCTGTTCATCCCGCTGGCGATTGAAGGCCTGGATAATCGGCATGCCGTTGATGCATTCCACTAGAAAACCATTCAGTTTGCCCAGTCGTGATCGCACTTCACGAAACGATTGTCGCATTTTACTGCGAAACAGCCAGGCAAGGTAGAACAGTATGGGTAGTACGGTAAAGGTGACCAGTGACAGCTTCGTATTCATCCAGAGCATGACAGTTACAATGCCAATCAGCAGCATGATATCGCCTACAATGGTTATAATGCCCGAGGCGAACATCTCTCCCAAAACCTCAATGTCGCTGGTCAGGCGTGTGACAACACTGCCCACCGGAGTATGGTCGAACCATGTGGTCGGCAATTGCATGACATGACCGTATAGCTCTGTTCTCATGTCCGCCATAACCCGCTGACCAACGGACTGAAGCAGGAAAACCTCTGCGAATGACAGCAGCGATTCGATCAGCAGTATGCCGATGAACATTAAAGCAATGGTTTCAAGGCCGTCCAGTCTGCCTGGTACGATGTGATCATCGATGGCCATTTTGATGACCCATGGTTGAGCCAGACGACAGGCGGCAACCAGCGGCAGGATCAGCAGGACGGCGATGATCGAGGCGCTGTATGGCTTTACGTATTTTGCGAAGCGGGATAATATCCGGTTGTCGTAAGCCTTGCCGGTTATCTCCTCAGCGTAGATTCCACCTTGACGCATTGATGCTCCGGAGTTCTGTCGGTATTTTTCTGATTTAAAAAGATAACAGAATTAAACACAGAAGTGAAATTTCTTTGCAGTAGCAGTCTGTTTGGGCAGGAAGCCGCTACCTGAATAACTGAGAAACTGTTTTGCGGGTTAAATTTTTGATTAAAAAGATGTATGATGATTATATGAAGATTAAAAAAATAATACATAGCTGCCTGACGCTGTTGTCCTGTTTGCTGCTGAATGCAGAGGCTGTCCTGGCTGCAGATGATAGTGCTCTTTCTATCGGTTATGAAGCACTGTCTTCGTCAAAGGTAGATCCAAAAAATAAGAATGTCGGCTCAATCACGGCAAAATACGGCTTTGGGGCATCAAAAGAGATCAAACCGTATATCGGTACCGGACTGGCTTACAGTTATGCCGAGCCGGTTAAGCCTGGTGAGGCGGTACCGGGATTCAAGACATCTTTAGCCGGTCAAGCCGGGGTTAACTTTATGCTACGTGATAACGTTTCGCTGTCAGTAGACTATAAGTTTCTTAACCTTCAACCGGAGGCCAGGCCGGGGGGCAATGATCCTTCTACCCAGAAGCTGGGAATCGGACTGGATATCAAGTTTTAGCCATAGGCCGGGATCCGGGATCCGGGACTTGTAAAGTCATTTGATTTTTCCGGTCCCCGATTCCGGAGTCCCGGCCGTCATCTTCCATATTTATAAGCAGCAGCACAGGTCCCTTCACTGGAGACCATGCAGGCACCGACCGGGGCTTCCGGTGTGCAGGCAGTGTTGAAAAGTGGACACTCAAATGGTGTCAACTTCCCTTTCAAAACCTCGCCGCAACAGCAGGATGTATTCTCCTGTTCCTCAACTCCTGACAAGTCAAACTGATGTTCTGCGTCAAAGCTCTGATATTCGTTTCTGATGGACAGACCGGTGCCGGGCAGATTTCCCAGGCCGCGCCAGATTGCGTCGCTTGGTTCAAAGACCTGGTTAATGATTCTTTTTGCTGTTGGATTGCCGTCCCAGCTGACAGCTCTGCTGTACTGGATTTCAACCTTGTGTTCACCAGCCAGCACCTGTGCCAGAAGCATTTCAATCCCCTGCATGACATCGGCAGGCTCAAAACCGGTTACAACGCAGGGTATGCGAGATTTCTCGGCCAGCGGTTTATAGGCGTTGCCGCCGATTACAGTGCTGACGTGGGCTGGGCAGAGGTAGCCGTTCAGGTTCAGCTCCGGGTCGGCAGACAGGATCTCCATGGGCAATGGCATGGTCTTGTGTGCTGCCAGTACGGAAAAGTTATGCAGCTGTTTATGTTCTGCATCCAGAATGGCCGCGGCAATGGTTGGTGCAGTTGTTTCAAATCCCACGCCCAGGAAAATAATTTTTCGTTCAGGATTGTCTTTGGCAATTGCCACGGCATCCAGCGGCGAATACACAATCCTGATATCTGCTCCATTGGCACGGGCTTCCATCAGGGATGAATGGGTGCCTGGAACGCGCAGCATGTCGCCGAATGTAACGACAATATTGCCCGGCATTTCTGCGCAGGTCAGTGCTTTGTTGATGTAACTTACGGGTGTGACGCAGACCGGGCAGCCTGGTCCTGAAACCAGTCTGATCTTCTCCGGCAGCAGAGAGCGAATTCCATACTGATAAATCGACATGGTATGGGTGCCACAGACCTCCATGAAGCTGACCGGTTGAGGTAGTTTTTCTGCCATCATCTGGATGTTGCGAGCCATATTTGCGACCAGTTCCCTGTCGCGGAATTCATCCTGAAATTTCATAAATTGTTACAAGCTCCTTTGATATTGCTACAGCACTGCACTCAGGTATTCTAATGTTTTGATGCGTCTTTGTTGCTCTATTTCTACTGGATCCACATCTACATGGATACCGTCAGGGGTGATTTTGAAAAGAGGCTGACCTTTCTGGACAATCGTCCCATCTGCTCCCTGCATGATGATCTTATCAATTGTTCCTGAAAACGGTGCGTAGACCTTGTTGAACATCTTCATGACTTCGATGATATAGAGAGTCTGCCCCTTTTCAAAATGCATTCCTTCATGGACAAACTTGGGCATACCTGGTGCTTCCTGGCCGTAGTACATGCCGCCGTAAACCGAAACTATTTCATCGGCTTTGGTTGATGGTGGCGGAATCAGTACTTTTTTCATTCTGGCCTGCAGCTCTGGGTCATTCAGGTATTCCGGGATGGTTATTTCCAGATTCTCTTCCATTCGCAGATCCCAGAACTTTACGGTTTCCCCGATCAGAAACAACATTCCGAGCAGTTCCATTCCCGCTTCATAGGCAAAGTGGGCGGAACGGATCTGTTCCCATATTTCCTGGTCATAGCCGCCTTGCGGAGTCTCATTGGCAAGAATTACATTGAGTTTGAAATACTCTTCCCTAACCAGTCCAAAATGCTCGCGCAGCGTGCGATAAAACTCGATTGACTCTTGCAGTAGTTTGTTGTCGTGGTCCCAGATTACATCTGCTGCAGGCCTGTTCTGGCGATAGTTCATGTTCAGAAAGTCGTAGGTATCCTTTAGAACACCCAGCGGATTGCGCAGCCAGAGAACTTTTCCGTTGTCGAACTTGAAGTTTTTGGTGTTCATGCTCAGCCACCCGGAAAGCAGGTGCGGATCACTCAGCAGGCGCCCCATGGGGCGGGTAATCAGTGTGCCTTTACGATCCAGGACCTCAGACATGCTTTTTGCCGCCTGGGCGTTCCCGGGGAACTCCTTTTCAATCTGTTTTATATAATGTTTTTTCGTTTGCAGGAAAGCATAAACCGGATCCAGCAGGCTGGCTTGCTCTTTAAGTGTACCTACAAGAGTCAGATAGGGGACGACGAAACGGGTAGTCGGTTTTGCATTGACATTGCGCCCCAGAAACCAGTTGACCAGTCCAAAGTGGAACTCCAGATTGGTGGCCAGGTTTTCGCCGTTGATGGTGGTGCTGCGGATGACCGAAGCCAGTCGTTCGTAGCTTTCCAGGCGGTCCTTGCCGGTGGTCAGCAGCAGGGCAATATTAGAATCGTAGGCACCGGCTACATTATATTTCATGAACTGGCCGGTGTCAGGATTCAGCATGCTGATACCCTGATCATCGCGGATTTCACCCTGGATAGGTTTGGACCAGAAGCGGATTACTCCTCCGGCATTGGGCGAAAGTGAGGCGTCGGTTGCGTTAAGGCGGGCCTCCACAGCCGCGTTGAAACGTACCATACGCTCCGGTCGGGGCAGTTTTTCCTTGTGCTGCGCAATCAGGGCCATGGCTTCCACCAGCGACTCGACAACAAAGAAGTCGCTCTTATCGGCAGGATTGGTGAATTTGAGGCTGTAGCATAGTTCCGTAACCCGGTGTTCAACCTGGATTCTGGTATTTACCTCCATGAAGAAGTGGTGATCCCGGTCCACAATACATTCAAAGGTGGAAACCGAATCAAGTCCTACCGCTTTGCCAAAACGCTCCGATTCTTCTTCCATTTTTTTCAGTACATGCAGGTCGCTTTCCAGAGCCTTGACTTGAGCTGTTTTTCCAGCAGCTTTGGCGGTATTAATGGCGGTCAGCAGTCCTTCCTGAGTTACGGAAACCTCCAGTAGCTTCTGCTCATGCATCTGTAACGAACAATCACGTCCACCCAGGGCGATACACCAGACTCCATTACCTAATAGTTGAATCTCATTGTGGCGGGTCTGTTCTATGTTTAGCTCGACCAGAACATTTTTATTGTCACCAATGCCGTTGGCTTTTACTTCGTTGAGAATTTCACGCACCAGGGTAGGCGCTTCGGAAGCAGCCTGTTGTATGGTGTGGTCGTCAAGCTGGATAGCTGTCAGCAGTGTTGCACCCAGAATGCGCTGACCTTTGCCCCCTCCGCCCCCAATAGCCTTAAGCCGAACCCTGCTGCGTGGGTACTTTTGGAACATGGCAACCACTTCCTGCTGGACCTGGGCGCACAGTTCCTCCACGGAAAACAGGTCGATCCCTTTTTTATAGGACGCGTAGAGAATATGATCCGCCAGTTCTTCCAGAGATATATTCTGGTTGTCTGTTGTTTTTGGGTCACAGACAAGCCCTTCTGTCTGGACCAGTGCCAGAAGTTTTTCACGCTCGGGGTGTTTTTTTATTAATGTTCTGGCTGTGACATTATCTATGCCGGGAGTAACGCTGACATTGACGTTGAGCGCAGTCCGCTTTGCTTCGTCTTTTTTTCCGGCGCTGTTCTGTGTGGTAGAACAGGGTCCGATAAAAGTCAGGCCGGCATTTTCGATGGCCGCAACAAATTCACCATCTTCGGCCATGAATCCGTAACCGGCAAAAATCGAATCATAGCCGTTATCCAGGGCAATTCCGATAATCTGGTGGATGCGCTCCACACGCTCTTCTTTTGTGGCGCCGGTATAGTCAGGAATGCGGTGGACGCGCCGTGAATCTGTCAATGATCTTAATTCCGGTGCCAGGGCACGTGGATAGACAATGGAGTCCTTCTCAGACAGAAGGATGCCAAAATGAGTAATTCCCATCTCGGCATAAACATCCATGGCCTCTTTTCGAACCGGGCCACGGCAGACAATCAAAGGTTTCAGATCTTCGCAGGAAAAGGAGCGGACCCAGTCTGAAGTGGAGGCTGCAAGACGACGATCTTGGTGAACCAGCGGGTTGTTCATGTAGTAATCGTTAAAATACATATGTTATCTCTCCGATCTGCTGGTGAACTTGAAATATATGGAGCCTTTTGCAAAACTACTGCGGGCCAGTTTTGCTTCGTTGCCGTTCACTCGGAAGCTCAACGTACATCAGGGTACGCCTCGCTTCATCGCTTGCTTGCGCCTTGCATAACTGGTTCATGACATTTTGCAAGAGCCTCAATGATCAGTAAAACTCTCTATGGACAGCCTGTAATGGACTTGGCTTATAGTGCCTGAGGAAAAAGTTCATGTTTTCTCCCAGTACTTTTCGCAAATCCGTAGGCATGACCAGAGAGGAGATTGAGCCAAGGCTGAGAGCTTCCTTGGGGTTCATCAGTGCTTTCTCGTAACGCAGATTGAGCTCAGATTCCTGGGTTTTGACCCAATCGGCAGTTTCCTTTTCCGCATCGACTCTGGCGATCTCTTCACTGCAGCCTGCTTCCATGCGCTGCTGGATACCCTGTTTGATACGTGGGGCAATGGCCCGGCGAAACTTGCGGATTTCATCCTTGTAAACAAACTCTTTTCCAGCTGGGCCCATAACTGCCAGACGGGTTGTGGGCAGGGCCAGAACCAGATTGGCGCCGGTCGGATAATTGTTGTAGGCGGCATAGGCACCGCCGTAGGCGTTGCGCAGGATCAGCAGGATTCGTGGTGTGCGGATATCAATAATTGAATCCAACATGGCGCGCCCGGCCTGGACAATGCCGCGAGCCTCCTGCTCTCGTCCCGGCAGAAAACCGGTGGTATCTTCCATAAAAATCATCGGAATGTTGTAGATATTGCAGAAGCGGTTGAAGCGGGCCACCTTGTAGGCCGCATCACAATCAATCTGTCCGGAATCAACCGCGCTGTTGTTGGCGACAAAACCGACCACATTGCCATCAAGCCGCCCAAAGGCGGTGATTACATTCTGCGCCCGGTTGCGCTGCAGTTCGAAAAAGTCGCCATGGTCGCAGATCTGCTGAATGATTATTGAGACGTCAAATGGTGTATTGAATCCGGTTGGCGAGTTAAAGGCTTTTTTGAGTAAAGTGCTGATCTCCCAGGTTTTACGATCCAGTGGGTCAGTCGTTTTTCGGTAGGGGGCCATGACACTGTTGTTGTCAGGCAGATAGTTCAGCAGCTGCAAGATTGTTCGAAGCGCAGTAACCTCGTCGCCAACCGCCAGATCAGCTACGCCGGATAGACTGTGAACGGATGGTCCGCCCAGATCCTCGGCTGAAATGTCTTCACCCAGAACAGACTTGACCACACCGGGGCCGGTCAGGCCGAAGAATGTGTCGCTGGGCTGAATGACAAAGCTTCCCTGGCGGGGGAGATAACTGCCGCCGCCGGCATTGAAACCGAACATGCACATGATTGACGGGACAATGCCGCTGATCTTGCGCAGTGCAGTAAAGGCTTCTGCGTAGCCATCCAGGCCGCCCACCCCGGCCGGTACGAAAGCGCCGCCGCTATCGTTCATGCCAATCAGTGGGATGCCGTTTTCGCCGGCGGTCTGGAATAGTCGGGCCAGTTTTTTGCCGTTTGTCGCATCCATTGAGCCGGCACGCACTGTAAAATCATGTCCGTAAACAGCAACATCACGGCCACCAATGTTCAGAATACCTGTGACCAGTGAAGCTCCATCCAGGTTCTTGCCCCAGTTCTGGAACAGAATGTTGGGTTCCATCTCCGTGAGTACCTTGATCCGCTCCCAGACAGTCATGCGTTTTTTGAAGTGCTGTTTTTCAATCTGATCAATGCCGACTGATTTTTTCGGGCGCTGGATCAGGTCATACCCCTCCTGCATGGCCTCTTCGAAGCCACCAGTTGCGCGGGAAATTTCGCCTGGTATGATGAATTCAATTTTTTTGTGGGTTTTAAACGGGTTTTTCAGTACTGGTAAAATCGCTTTTTGGGACATTTTTGCCACCCTTCTATTTTGTAGTAGTAAGCAACAAATGCTGATGATCCTAATTTGACATGATACCGATCTGGAACTGGTTGTTTTGGACTTGTCTGCCTCTGCTGTTATTGCATATCCTCAACAGAGAATACTTCTCTCATCAGTTGCAGGGTCTCTTCGGCGTATTTTTCATCGAGTTTTGATATGGCGAACCCGGCGTGTACAATAACATAATCACCGATTTCTACCGGCTCATCCAGAAGTTTCAGGCTGGCCTCTTTCTGTACACCATCAATCTCTGCGATTACTCCGAATTCATCCTTGCTGATTACCTTCATGGGAACGCCTAAACACATTTTAGTTGATTCTCCTTCCTGCAATTGCAGCCTGTCCCAGAGCAATGCCGCCGTCGTTGGGCGGTACCAGTCGGTGGGTGAATACCTGTAGTTGTTTTGAACTCAAAATATTATATATCAATTCGCTCAAAAGGCGATTCTGAAAAACGCCACCGGAAAGGATAACACGGTCAAGGCAGGTGTCAGCGGCAATTTTAAAGCACATTCCGGCTGCTGCCTCGGCAACTGTGTTGTGAAAGCGGCGGGCAATGATGGTATTTGAAACCCCTGACGACTGGTCTGCCAGTATTGCCGCGATTGTTTGTGAAAAGTCGAGCTTTAAAGTCCCTTTCCCTTCAAGGGAAAGGTTAGGATGGGGATGGGGTGGCTCTTGGGTGTTTGTCGAAAATTCACAAATTACCCCATCCCCACCCCGACTCTCCCCTTGAAAGGGAGGGGGGAAAACAGAGCATATATCAAAAGAATACTCAGTTTCATCATCCGACAGCTCTGCCAGCGCTTCCAGCTCTATTGCAGCCTGTCCATCATAAGACACAAAATGTCGTATACCAAGCAGTGCCGCCACGGCATCAAACAGGCGGCCGCAACTGGATGTGAGTGGGGAGTTAATCCCCTTTTGCAACATTGATTTCAGCAGGCTGGCTTCCATTTTATTCATTCTCTTAATGACCGGGTGTTCAAATTCAAAAGTCTGGTCACCCATCAGCTGGTACAGATAACTGACAGCCATGCGCCACGGTTCACGTACTGCCGCGTCTCCACCGGGTAATCTGGTTTGGCGGAAGTGTGCGGCACGTTTAAAACCGTCATACCCTCCCACAAGAAACTCACCACCCCAAATAGTGCCGTCATTGCCAAAACCGGTGCCGTCCAGAATGATGCCGACAACTTCACCTGTTAATCCGTTTTCTGCCATGCAGGAAGCCAGGTGGGCATGGTGGTGTTGAACCGCAATCAGCGGAAGTCCGGACTCTTCTGCGTACAGGGATGAACTGTAATCCGGGTGCAGGTCACAGGCAACCGTTTCCGGTATAATCTGCAGAAGATTTGACAGGTGCTGGATACAGTGTCGGAATGAGTCGTTAGTGGAACTGTTTTGCAGATCACCCAGATGCTGACTCAGAAAGGCCTGTTCGCCATTTACCAGGCAGATGGCCCCTTTCATTTCGGCCCCGGTCGCCAGTATGGGGGCTAGCTGGAAAGGCAGTTTAACCGGGCGTGGCGCGTAACCGCGGGCGCGGCGGTAAAAAAGCGGTTTTTCCTGGAATACGCGAATGACCGAGTCGTCACTGCGGATATGTATTTGGCGGTTATGTACAAGGAAAAAGTCTGCAATGCCACCCAGGCGCTGGATGGCGTCAGCATCTTCATACACTATCGGTTCGTCGGATATGTTGGCGCTGGTCATTACGAGAGCCGGGAACGGTAAGTCCGCAACCCGGGACTCGGGACTCGCGATCGGTAAATGCTTTTGACTCTTCTGTTCCCGGTTTCCGGTTCCCGGTTCCCGGAATAAAAGATGATGCAGCGGTGCATAGGGGAGCATCAGGCCGAGCCAGCCGTTATCCGGGGCGACCAGTGGGGAAACCGGGCAATTGATGCTCTTCCTGACTATGACAACCGGGCTTTCCGGTGAGGTCAGCAGCTTTTCTTCCATTTTGTTCAGGCAGGCCAGGTCACGTGCCGTTTCCAGGTTGGCAGCCATTACAGCCAAAGGTTTTTCATCCCTTTTTTTGCGTTTCCGAAGTCGTGTTACCGCCTGATGGTTGCAGGCATCCACGGCCAGGTGATACCCGCCAATCCCTTTGATGGCAATAATGTTGCCTTCCTGCAGAAGCCTGACTGTCTGCAAGATGGCGGCGTCACCTTCGGCCAGGTATAAGCAGCTGGCATTACTACCGTCTTCCCCCCTCCCAACCTCCCCCCGCCGGGGGGAGGAGATTTTTTCCTTCCCCAGGAGGGGGAGGATCGGGGAGGTGGAAAGTTGGGATGATGCCAATAGTGAAATCTGCGGTCCGCAAACAGGGCAGGCATTGGGTTGGGCGTGGAAACGCCGGTTGTTCGGATCCAGGTATTCAGTCAGGCAGTCCGGGCATTGCTGGAAGTCCGCCATGGTGGTGTACTGCCGGTCATAGGGGGCGGACTTGATGATGCTGTAGCGGGGGCCGCAGTTGGTACAGTTGATGAATGGGTAAAGGTAGCGGCGGTCAGCCGGATCAAGCAGTTCTTTCAGGCAGTCCGGGCAGATGGCTGTGTCAGGTGCGATCTGGATGGCCGGTTCGCCCTTGGTGCTGGCCATGATGGTGAAATCGGTTTCTTCAGCCAGTACGGGAAGGTGTTTAGTTGTGACTGAGGTGATGGAGGATAATGGAGGAGCATTGGAGTGCAATTCCTCTGTGAAGGCTGACAGTGCGGCAACAGTCCCCTGGATTTCAAGCAACACTCCGGCAGAACTGTTTCTGACCCAGCCGGTCAGAAAAAGGCGGTTTGCCGTTCTGTAGACAAAGGGCCGGAAGCCGACCCCCTGGACTATGCCGCTGATGGTCAGGCGGAGGCGTTCTATGGTTTTGTTGTCCCGCTTGTCAACCACTGATACCACGCTTCCATCCCTTCGCCGGTACGTGCGGAAACCTCGAAAATTACGATGCCAGGGCTGACCTTGCGTGCGTACTCCTTGCACTTCTCCTTGTCGAAATCAAGGTGCGGCAGGAGGTCGGTCTTGTTGAGCAGCATGACAGTGGAGTTGTGGAACATCTGGGGATATTTGAGCGGTTTGTCTTCCCCTTCAGTTACGCTAAGCACTACAACCTTGTGGTGTTCTCCCAGGTCAAATGATGCCGGGCAGACGAGGTTGCCGACATTTTCTATCATCAAAATGTCAAGATTATCCAGATCGAAATTGTCAATTCCGTGCATGATCATATGGGCATCCAGATGGCAGCCTGCTCCAGTGTTGATCTGCTTGACCGGTACGCCGGTAGCGGCAATGCGTCTGGCATCGTTATCAGTCTGCTGGTCACCCTCCACCACGGCAAATCGGAAACGTTCCGCAGTATCACGCAGTGTTTTCTCCAGCAGGGTGGTTTTGCCGGAACCGGGTGAGCTGACCAGATTGAGAACAAAAATACCTTTGTCCTTGAACAGAGCTCTGTTGAACTGTGCCAGTCGGTTGTTCTTGGCAAGGATGTCCTCTTCTATGGCAATGACAGTGCGTTTTTCGTCATGATGATGTTTGTGGTCATGTTTGTGTTCACCGTGAGATTGTTCATGTTCGTGATGATGATCATGTTTGTGGTCGTGGTGCCCGTGTTCATGGTCGTGGTGATGATCATGTGAATCTTTGGGGCCGCATCCGCAGGTTGTACACATATGATTCCTCCGCTGAAAATTTGTAAATAACTACGGATTTTTGAATTCAAATAGTTTTGATACAGCAAATTTAACAGTTTTATTCGGCTATTGCAACTATGCCGGATTATCTGCCAATGTGGTTGTCTGGTCGGTAATACTTTGGTTTGAAGTTGCATACCATTAGAATACAGATTTACGGCGGGTGTTAAAATAATTATTGACAATAACTGTCGTGTTACTTAATGTGAAACAAAGTTGAAAAAAGATACACGAAAATACTAAACCATTTGCGAAAATGGGACGGAAAGCCTACAGGGTCTCCAAGAGACAGCCGGGTCGCCGAAATATCATAAATTGATACCAAGGCCCCGGCTTTTTTGCGTTTAAAACTATATTCAGGAGGTAACCTATCACAACTCTGTGACGCGTCATGTAAGGTGAACAGCAGTGCCCACCGGTTTTAAAAGGTCGGCAATAGTCTAATACCAATTCCATATCAAGGCCCTATCTTCATTGGCTCGTCTTCGGCTCCTCAACGTACTACCTGTACGCCTCGCCGCCTCAGTCCTCGCCGCCTTGATATCATCCTTGATATGGAATTGGAATAAAACAGGCAGTGGTACACGATAATACTAAACCATCCGCGAGGGTGGGGCGGAAAGCCTAGAGGGTCTCCATGAGACAGCCGGGATGCCGAAATATCATGAGATTTTGGTGCCCCGGCTTTTTTTTGCCCATTCCCGGTAACCACCAAAATCAGTTTATCGTGAAAAAAAGCGCGATCATACTCTGATGGGCGGGGATTTGGTTGCAACAGCATCTGCCGGTAAATTTCGATATGGAACCGGCCGGTAAAGGAGAATCTGGAATGGAAAAACTTTTAAAAAGAACGTCGGCAGCGGTAGCAGCCCTTTCCCTGATGATTTTCGGCCTTGTGCTTTCGGGCTGCGGTGGAGGGTCAAAGGGTGTTTCATCAGAGGTCGTCAGCGGTACTGCTGCTGTCGGCGATGCATTGTCAGGTCAGGTCAGCCTCAAGGATTCATCTTCACCTGCAAAGGAAAAAACTACAGTTATCGCCAGTGATGGAACTTTTGCCATCGACGTTACCGACCTGAAAGCCCCTTATGTGCTGCGTGCTACCGGAACCGCAGGCGGAACAAATTACAAGCTGCACTCTTTTGCCGAAGGACGGGGCACTGCCAACATCAACCCCCTTTCGGATGCGATTGTTGCCTGTGCCGCCGAGGATGACGACCCGTCAGATGTTTATGAAAAGTCAGATCACGACAAAAACCAGAGAATCAAAAAGAATCTGGCCAAATCCGTTACAATATTCCTGACCAAGCTTCAACCTTTGCTCAAACAGTATGCATCAGAGCATACCAACCCGATTACTTCCAGATACATTGTCAATCATCTGGATATGGATGAAATGTTCGACAAGGTGAAAATCAAGGTTAAAGACGGCATAATCACCATTGTCAACCGCAAGACAGATGCCGTGATCTTTACCGGCAGTCTCAGCAATATCGCCAACGGAATATTTGATGGCGGAGCTTTGCCACCGACTGTTCCAGTACCCGAAATCCCTCTTGGTCTTTCAGCCACAGGCGGAACAGGACAAGTTACACTTTCCTGGACTTCTGTCAGCAATGCAACTACCTATAATATCTACTATTCAACAACTACAGGCGTTACTAAAACTTCTGGCACAAAAATTACCGGTGCAGCTAATCCATACATCCAGACCGGGCTGACTGCCGGAACTACGTATTTCTACGTTGTAACAGCCGTTAACAGCGCCGGTGAAAGCGTCGCGTCCAGCCAGGTTTCAGCTGCTACAGCTTCTGCACCACCTGTACCGACAGTTCCGGCGGCGCCAGCCGGTGAAATTGCAACCGGCGGGACCAAGCAGGTAACACTCTCCTGGTCGGCAGCCAGTTCAGCAACTTCTTACAATGTTTATTACTCAACCACCACTGGCGTAACCAAGGCTAACAGTACAAAGATTACCAATGCAACCAGTCCAATGGTTCAGACCAGCCTTGCTGACGGTACAACCTATTACTACATCGTAACGGCAGTAAACAACGTAGGTGAAAGCGCAGCTTCCATACAGGTTGCGGCAACTACGCTTCCGGCAGTTCCTGTACCAACAGCTCCTACAGCACCGATCGGCGTTACGGCTGTTGGCGGAGCAACTCAGGCAACCATCAGCTGGCCTGCAGTTACCGGGGCCTCCTCCTATAATGTTTACTGGTCAACGACCAGTGGGGTCTCCACAAGCAACGGCACAAAGGCTGCAGGTGTCACCAGCCCATATGTTAAAACCGGTCTTTCCGCTGGAACCACCTATTATTTCATCGTAACTGCAGCCAACAATGTTGGTGAAAGTGTTGCTTCAGCCCAGGTCTCTGCAATAACAAACCCGGCACCACCTTCTGTTCCGGTGGCACCTACCGGTGTTTCAGCAACCGGCGGAACCAATCAGGTTTCAATTTCCTGGCCGGCAGTTTCCGGTGCCACTTCCTATAATCTCTACTGGTCAACCGTTACCGGAGTAACCAAAACATCCGGCACCAAAATTACCGGGGCAACCAGTACATATGCTCAGACCGGCCTTGCTGCAGGTACCACTTACTATTATGTTGTTACAGCTGTGAACGTATCCGGCGAAAGCCCGGCTTCTGCGCAGGTTTCGGCAAGTACCAATGCACCGGTTCCGGTTATTCCGGCTGCACCAGCCAGCGTTACCGCCACTGGCGGTGCCAACCAGGTGACTCTGACCTGGTCGGCTGTTACCGGGGCAACATCGTATAACGTCTATTATGCAACTACTACAGGTGTAACAAAGGCAAGCGGCGCCAAGATAACCAATGCCGCTTCTCCGTATGTTCAGACAGGCCGTGCCGCCGGTACCACCTATTACTACATAGTGACGGCAGTCAACAGTGCCGGTGAAAGTGCAGCCTCTACGCAGGCTAGTGCCGCCACAAACGCGCCTCCGGTGGCCAGTTGCACGACCTGTCATGCCATTCCTCCGGCAGTTGGCGAACATGCATTCCATCGCTTCGTCTCTTGCGCAACCTGCCATGGAGCAGGTTACTCCACAACTACTGCGAACGCTGCTACACACATGAACGGGATCAAGAACCTGACTACAACAATAGGTTGGAATTCTACATCAAGAAGTTGTTCCAACTCCTGCCACGGGAACAAAGCCTGGTAGGAATAGGGGCTATCCCAAGCTGATACTTCTTTATCAGGGGGTCAGAGAAATAAATGTAAGAGGCTCCGATTGTCGGGGCCTCTTATGGTTAAATTAGAATTGTCAGGCCGGTGCATATAGGAGAATGTGAATGAATAAATTATTAAATAAAACGTATACGGCATTTACAGCAATTTCTCTGATGGTTTTAGGTTTTGCGCTTTCGGGTTGTGGCGGAAAGTCAGATGGTGTTTCAACGGAGGTGGTCAATGGTACAGCAGCAGTAGGATTGCCACTTTCAGGACAGGTCAGCCTGAAGGACTCATCTGCGACCCCGCAGCAAAGAACAACTATTATCGGTAGTGACGGAACATTTGCCATAGATGTAACCGGCCTGAAAGCACCGTTTGTGCTTCAGGCAAGCGGGAGCGCTGCTGGAACCAATTACAAGCTGCATTCATTTGCAGCGAAAAACGGCAGAGCAAACATCAATCCGCTTTCCGACATTATTGTTGCCAGTGCGGCTGGTGACGCAAACCCTCTGGATGTTTTTAATAATGCCAGTCCTGCTAAATGCAACACAATCAATACCAATCTCGCCAATACTGTCTTGACTTTGATGAGCAAGCTGCAGCCGTTGCTCAAGCAGTATAACTCGGAAAACTTAAACCCGATGACTTCAGTCTATCTTGCCAATCACCTGGATATGGACCTGATGTTTGACAATGTGATTGTGACTGTTTCAAACGGAAACTTTACCATTGTTAACAGAA
>Ga0105048_10009045_pt1 | contig 15892 bp, 14 predicted proteins | sample MAT05_FD_78382 | JGI IMG/M metagenome (GOLD analysis project Ga0105048, IMG submission 78382) | Freshwater microbial communities from Lake Fryxell liftoff mats and glacier meltwater in Antarctica - MAT-05 | ecosystem: Environmental > Aquatic > Freshwater > Ice > Liftoff microbial mat | place...
ACGCTTGCGATCGATCGGGCTCAGGTGAACGGTGATGCCAGTGCGCATAACGCAGACTCGCACGACCGAAACGACATGGGAATCCCGCACCGGACTCTTATGTCGGCATCAATCCACTAGCATGAGCCGACTTCACATCCTCCTCGCGCTCATCGAAGCGTGGAAAATGCGCGACATCGAAGGCGTGCTGGCGTTGTTGGACGACGACATCGTCTGGCACTACGCCGCCGCCATCGCGCCGCCAGTGAAGGGCAAGGTGAAGGCGCGCAAGCTGCTCGAAGTCCTCGGTCCGCAGATCGCCGAAGTCCGCTGGCGCATCTTCGATCATGCCGAGCGAGACGGTCGCCTGTTCGTCGAAGGTGTCGACGAATACGTCTCAATAGCCGGCCATCTCGTGTCAGCGCCCTATGCCGGTGTCGTGGAGTTCAGGGACGGCCGTATCAGCGCCCTGCGCGAATACTTCGACGTCGGCGTCGTGAACGCGCTGAAAGCGGGAGAGCCTATGCCGGAACACGTGCGCGCGCTCATCGCCCGCGAAGCGATAACCTAAAGCTCAGCCGACGACACTGGCACGCCCAGCAGTGCGCGCCCCGTCAACTCATACGTTGCGGGCGCCACCATGATGTGCGCCGTCATGGTCTGCGCATCGGCAAGCCGCCGCTGCAGCGTGCTGGCAAGAAACACCGCCCCGCCGCCCGCCAGATCCTGCACCGTCCGAACAACCTCCGCCGCCGTCCGCGCCATATGCGTCGCCGCTAGACGCAGCCGCGCACGCTGTCCAAGCGAGATAGCAGGGGCCGACTGCGCCTCGCTCCACGCCGCATCTACCTCCGCCAGCAGGAAGGCCCGTGCCGCCTCCAGGCTTGCCGTCGCCTGCGCAAACGTCGCCTGCACAGTCCCGCGCTCAGCCAGCGTCCGCCCGCCCGGCAATTTCTTGCCCGCTGCCTCCCCCGCAAACTCTCTCAACGCCGCCCGCGCATTCCCACTCGCAACCGCCGCAATGCCGATCGCCAGCAGGCCAAACACAGGAAAAGCATAAAGCGGTGCCGCAATGCGCGGCTTGTCCGTGATCAACGAGACAGTACGATTGCGGGGAACGAGCAGGTCTTTCACCACCATGTCGCCGCTGCCCGATCCACGCAGGCCGCTTGTGTGCCACGTGTCGACAAATTCCACCGCGCTCGCCGGGAACAACATCATGCGATGCTCCGGCAGTTTCTCCGTCAGCATGCGCGGCGCACCGTTCTCGAAAATCATCGCACCTCCGCACAGCCACGTTGCGTTCTGCCCGCCGCTGTTCCACTTCCACCGGCCAGATACGCGATAGCTGTCGCCCTCAATCTCCGCCTTGCCCATCGGGGCATACACGCCCGAAAAGACCAGCTCGAGGTTGCTGAAGATGCCGCGCGCCACGTCATCGTCGAGATATGCGCCAAACGATCCTGTCGTCGCGCTGATCATCGCGCACCACGCCCCCGATGCATCCGCCTCCGCCAGCACCTCAAGCGTCTCGACAGTCGTTCGCGGCGCCGCCTCAAGGCCGCCATACGCCTTCGGAATGCACAGGCGATAAAGCCCAGCCGCACGGAACTTCAACACTAGATGATCGGGCAGGCGCCGCGCCTCGTCCATCTCGCCACGCGCCGCGATGATATCCGGCGCCAACGCCCGCGCACGATCCAGAACGCCGCTCATCGGTTCAGCTTCCACAGGCCCGCCAGATTGTTCCGCTGCATGTCCGAAGACCCGCCAACGATCGGCATGCCCAGCAGATCGCGCACATTCCGATCCATGTCATACGCGTCCGACAGCGCATACGCCCCCATCACCTGCTGGCACGCGAGCGCAATCTCGACCCCCGTGTCCGCGATGTAGAGCTTTGCCATCGACGTCTCGACACCGCACGGTTCACCCGCATTCGCCAGCCGCGCCGCGTGATAGAGCATGTGGCGGCATGCCTCCAGCTTCGTGCGCGCTGTGACCAGCTTGTGCGCGATCACCTGATGCCCCGCGATCGCCTTGCCGAATTGCACGCGCTGCTGCGCATACGTCCACGCCTCGTCCAGCGCCGCCTGCGCGAAGCCGAACGTGCAGGCCGCAACCTCCAGCTTCTCGACATCCAGCGCACGCCCCGCCAGCATGCCCCATGCCTTGTTGAGCTTGCCCGGTCCGCCGACAATCGCATCCAGCCGAATCCGCACATCGTCGAAATGCACGTCGCACGAGGCCGTATAGCGCAAATTCACATGCTCGATCGGCGTCGTCGAAACCCCTGCCGCCTTGGCCGGTATCAGCACAAACGTCAGCGCCTCGCGCTTTGATGCCTCCGGCGCGGTGTTGATCAGGCAGTAGATGTAATCCGCCCAGTCCGCGCCGGTGCACCAGCGCTTGGCGCCATTGATCACCAGCTCACCGCCCTCAACGCGCCCGCGCGTGCGCACGCTGGAAAGATCGCCGCCGACATCTGGCTCGGACAAGCCATAGGCAAACAGCAGCTCGCCCCGCGCCAGGCGCGGCAACAGGCTCGCCTTCTGCTCCGGCGATCCGTTCTCGGAGATGTTCATTCCGCCATAAAAGGCGCAATGAATGTACGGCCCCGCCAGAAACGGCCCCACGCGCGCCAGTTCCTCGATTGCCGCTACCGCCGCCACGATATCCTGCCCCAGCCCGCCATGCTCTTCCGCGATGGTCAGCCCGCACAGCCCCATGTCGGCCAGCTCGCGGAACAACTCACGCGGCCAGTCATGCGCCTTGTCCCAGGCGCGCCGCTTCTCGCGCGGCGCCTTCTCGGCCACAAACCGGCGCAGCTGCCTGCGCAGCTCCCGCACATGGTCCGGCTCCGGCAGGGTGTTCTCGATCATCTACTCGCCCGTCAGGTTCGGTGCGCGCTTCTCGACAAACGCCGCCACCGCTTCCTTGCGATCCGCCAGCGTGTTCGATAGCAACTCATAAGCCATCGCTGCATCCAGCAACTGCGCCGCCAGCGCCCGCAACGGCATGTTCGCCGCCGTCTTGGTCCACCGCACCGCCCATTTCGGATTGGCGAGAATTTTCTCCGCGATCTCGCTCACCTTCGCATCCAGCTCCTCATGCGGCACAACATGGTTCACCAGCCCCAGCGCGAAAGCCCGCTCGGCCGGGATCATCTCGCCTGTCATCAGGAATTCCTTGGCGCGCGCAAAACCGATCAGCTGCGGCCAGATGATCGCCCCGCCATCGCCCGCCACCAGCCCCACCTTCACGTGCGGATCGCCGATCACGGCCTTGTCGCTCGCGATGACCACATCGCACAGCAGCGCGATCGTCGCGCCCAGCCCCGCAGCCGCGCCATTCAACCGGCACAGGATCGGTTTCTCAAGTTCCAGCAGCGACGTGACGATGCGCTTCGCCTCCGGCCCGATAGCGCGAAAGCTCGCCGGGTCCTCGATATGGCTCTTGAACCAGGTCGTGTCGCCGCCCGCGCAGAACGCACGCCCAGCGCCGGTCAGCACGATCAGGTCGCTGTCGGGATCATCCTGAGCATCGAGAAAGATCCGCGCCAGCTCGCGATGCATCGTCCCGTCCACCGCGTTCACAGGATTGGGCGCAGTCAGCGTCAGCGTGAGAATGCGGCCCTTGCGTTCGGCCTTGATCCGCTCGTATCCGGAAAAATCGGGCGCCATGCGGCAGGTCCTCAGGTCGTCTCGGGGCTGATGTCGATGATGCGCCGTCCAAAGGCGCTGTCGGTGAAAAGATCAATGAACGCCTGCGGCGCAGCTTCCAGCCCGCGATAGTGATGCTCGCGCACCTTCACCTCGCCACGCTCGATCATGCCGCCAAGCTCCTCCTGCGCCGCCGGAAAGCCTTTGAGATCGTCAAACACGACAAGGCCCTCCATCCGCAAGCGGCTGGCGATGAAGTACCGCGTGTTGGTAATGCCCGGCACTTTGTCGCTCGCTGTGTTGTAGTCCGCCAGCTGCCCCGAGATCACGATGCGCGCGCCGGGGCGCAGCAGGGGGATCACCGTATCGATCATCTCGTTGCCGACATTGTCGAACAGCACGTCATAGCCCTCCGGGCTCAACGCTTTCAGCGCGGCCGCCAGGTCAGGCGCTGTCTTGTAATCCACCACGGCATCCAGCTTCGCGTCCCCGCTCAGCCATGCCGCCTTGTCCGCGCCGCTCGCTGTGCCCACCACGCGCGATGCGCCCATCGCCCGCGCAACCTGCGCCGCCGTCGCACCCACGGGACCAGCGGCCGATGTCACCAGCACACGATCACCAGCCTTGAGGCCCGCCACGCGCTTTAGGCCAAACCACGCCGTCATTCCCGGCACGCCCAGCACGCCGATCCAGTTGGACAAGGGCAGGCGGCGATGCGGAATTTTCTGGATGTACCCGCGCCCCGCGAAGATCGCATGCTCCGCCCAGCCGCCACCGGTCGCAACAACATCGCCCACCGCAAAGCGCGGGTTCGCAGACTCGATCACCTCGCCCACCGCAAAGCCGTCAATCGGATCGCCGATCCGCAATGGCGGCGCATAGCTCGCGCCAGACGACAGCCGGGACCGCGTCCCCGGATCGGCCGAACAATACAGCGTGCGCGTCAGCACTTGGCCCTCGGAAAGGTCCGGCAACGGAACGTTATCGATGCGGAAGTTCTCGCGCGTCGGCACGCCGCTGGCCTGCGACGCCAGAACAATGCGCCGGGTAGAGGCAGGCCGCTGGCTCATGAAAGGTCTCTCAAACTGTTTCCTCGCCGGTGTCGCCCCGGCTCGTTTTGTTCCATCGAGTAGAAGTCGGATGCCGCCGGGCCGCAAGCCCATCCCTAGAGTCACAGGATCGTCAGGCCCGATCCGGCTGACTTTCTATAGGAGGATGCAATCCGACCGGGTGGACCGTACGTAAAGCCTCACATTGAGTATGGAGAGTGTATTGCTGCGACCCCTTCTCGGACTATTCGCTGTTGCCGCCATGGCAGAACCGGCCCTGGGCCAGGAAAGCCCCCCGGGCCGCCCCGTCAGCGAAGGCTGGGGTCTCTCCCTCGGCGCCGGCACGCTGGTCTCGCCCACCTATGAAGGCGACGACAGCTACCGCGTCTCCATCCTGCCCAGCATCCAGCTCAGCTATGGCGACGAATTCTTCGCCTCCGTCGAGAACGGCGTGGGCTATCGAGTCATCAACTCGCCCACGCTGCGCGCTGGCCCGATCGGTCGCATCAAGTTCTCTCGCGACGAGGATGGCGACGGCCCCTTCGCTGTCGCGGGCGACGACACCGACGATCTGCGCGGCCTTGGCGAGATCGACACCACGTTCGAAGTCGGCGGCTTCCTTGAATACGATATCGGCCCCGTCACGCTCGGCGCCGAAGCGCGCAAGGCCGTGTCCGGCCATGACGGCGCCGTGCTCGAACTCGACGCGAAATGGTCGGGCACGAACTTCTCTTTCGGCCCGCCCGTCATCTGGTCCGCCGGCCCGCGCCTGAAGATCGTCGACGACACCTACAACCAGGCCTATTTCGGCGTGACAGCCAGCCAGTCTCTGGCCTCCGGTCTGCCGCAGTTCGATGCAGCAGGCGGCCTTTACTCTTACGGCATCGGCGCCACCGCCATAATTCCGCTCGACCGCGACAGCACATGGACCGCCGTGGTGTTCGCTGGCTACGATCGTCTGACGGGGGACGCAGCCGACAACCCTCTGGTCCAGCTCCGCGGCTCCGAAGATCAGGCCAGCCTCGGTGTTTTCCTCAGTTATCGCGCGTTCTGAGCACAGCCGCCGGCCAGCCCCGATTGAATGATTGTACTGCGGGCGCATGGCGCTCTACTATTGGCAAAACAGATAGCCGATGGGAGCTGCGCCTTGTCCGACATCGATCGCGAGAACGAACTCAACGACCTCAGGATGTCGGATAAGGGCCGTCCGCTTTACGAGGCGGTGATGCGCCACATCGCCGAAAACGTCGCCCCGATCCTTGAGGAATTCGACGAACTCGACCACCAGAAGACTGACCGCTGGTCGTGGCATCCGCGCCAGCTTGAGCTGCTCGACGGCGCGAAGAAGAAAGCCAAGGCCGCCGGCCTCTGGAACTTCTTCCTCCCCAACGCCGAAACGGGCGAGGGCCTCTCCAACCTCGACTACGCCTACATCGCCGCCGAACTCGGCAAGTATCATCTCGCCTCCGAAACCCTGAACTGCTCCGCGCCCGACACCGGCAACATGGAAGTGCTCGAACGCGTCGGCACGCCAGCGCAGAAGAAGCAGTGGCTCGAACCCCTGCTCAACGGCGAGATCCGCTCCGCCTACGCCATGACCGAACCAAACGTCGCCTCGTCAGATGCGAAGAACATCTCCACCTCGGCCGTGCTCGAGGGCAATGAGTGGGTCATCAACGGCGAGAAGTTCTACATCTCCAACGCCGGGGACCCGCGGTGCAAGATCATGATCACCATGGTCAAGACCAGCCCCGACGCGCCGACGCACCTTCAGCAATCGCAGATCCTCGTGCCGATGGACACGCCCGGCGTGAAAGTGCTCGGGCCGATGCACGTCTTCGGCGCAGACCATGCCCCGCGCGGCCACATGCACATCAAGTTCACCAACGTCCGCGTGCCGAAGGAAAACATCCTCCTCGGCGAAGGTCGCGGCTTCGAGATTTCACAAGTCCGCCTCGGGCCGGGCCGCATCCACCACTGCATGCGCACCATCGGCAAGGCGGAAGCCGCGCTCGAAATGATGATCAAGCGCGGCCTCTCGCGCGAGGCTTTCGGCCAGCCGCTCATCAAGCTCGGCAAGAACCCGGAAGTCGTCTCCCGCGCCCGTTACGACATCGAGCAGATGCGCCTCATGGTGCTGAAGGCCGCCAAGGCGATGGACGTGCTCGGCAACAAGGAGGCCCGCATCTGGGTCTCGATGGTGAAATCCATGATCCCGGAAATCACCTGCCGCATCATCGACGAGGCGATCCAGGTCCATGGCGCCACCGGCATCTCGCAATGGACGCCGCTGGCCGAACTCTATGCCGACGTACGCCACCTGCGCTTCGCCGACGGCCCGGATGAAGTCCACCACATGGTCGTCAGCCGCGCCGAGATCAAGAAACACGAACCCGGCCGCAACGCACCGTAGTTCAAACACCGCAATCCAGCGCAAGCTTCACAGGAGACATGCCTGCGAAGCTTGCGCTGGCGCGCGCATGCGGTAGTTGCTTCGGCCTCAAGGGGAATCGCTGAATGGCTGATGGGCCTGCTTCCAAGGCACGGACAACTGTTGCGCGCGCGGAATGTGCCGTGGGCGTCGCCGCCACGCGCATCGCCGAGGCGCTCAACAAGAAAAACGTGCTGGCCATCATCTCCAGCGACTATCGCGCGCGAGACATCTATCTAGCGCTGCAAGGCGCCGCTCCGAAAGCCGAGATCGTCTTCTTCGGTCCCAGCGACGCGCTCCCCGGCGACACCCAGCCGCCAACCCCCGCCAACACCGGCGTGCGGCTCGCCGCCCTCCGTCGCGCGCGCGCCCTGTCGAAGGCCAAAGCCAAACGCGTGATCTGCGTCACCACAGCCGAGGCCGCCAGCGAACTTCTGCCAAAACCAGCCACGCTTGACGGATCGCTCACCCGCTTCGTTGTCGTCGGCAAAATCGAGCCAGATGCGTTCCGCAATGTCGTCCGCAGCATCGGCTATTACGAGGACGACCGCGTCGACGAGCCGGCCGAGTTCGCCATGCGCGGCCGGGTCATCGACATTTTCCCCGCCAACGCCGAACATCCCGTCCGCCTTGAACTGGCCAACGGCGCAGTCCAGCGCATCCGCGAGTTCGACTCCGTCAGCCAGCGCGGCGTGCGCGACCTGCCATTCATCGATCTCGGCTCCGCCGCATGGCCCGTCCTGCTCGGGCGCACCAACTCGCTGTTCGACTACTTCCCTGACGCGGTAGTCGCGCTTGATCCGACTGCCGCGGCCGAACGCGGCCGGTTCCTGAGCCTTGCAGCCGACGCTGCCGGCGGCCAGAAAAGGACCGCCGCCAACCAGACGGTGGTGACGCAGGCCATCTGGGACGCGGCAACCAAAAAGCGAACTGTCCTCGATCTGTCTGCAGTTGAAGGCGAGCGCACCATCCGCTTCTCGGCCAACACCGATCCTCTGAAAGCGATGAACGTCGAGATCGCCGCCGCCTTCAAGGAGAAGGCGCGCGTCGTCATCGCGGGCTCGGATCACGATCTCCGCTTCATCAAGAAACGCCTGCCGCGCAAACTCGCCCAAGGCGCCCGCGCCATCCCCGGCTGGAACGAAGCCGACAGCGGCTGGCTCAATCGCGTCAAGCTGCTCGACATGCGCCTGCCGCTAAGCTGGCGCGAGGCCAAACGACTGGTCATCTCCGCGCGCGAAGTGATCGGGAGCAATGCCGGCCTTGCCGCCGCCGCGGAGGACAGCGGCGAACACCTCCTCGAAATCGGCGACGTCTGCATCGGAGACGTCGTCATCCACGAAGATCACGGCCTCGCCGTCATCGCGGGCCTCAGCCGCCCCTCTGGCGCCAGTGCAGTGGTCGAAGCCATCGAGCTGGAATACGGCGGCGGCGCCCGCCGCCTCGTGCCCGTGGAAGAAGCCGACCGCATCTGGCGCTACGGCGCAGATCGCTCCGCCGTCACACTCGATGGTCTCGACGGCGCCAGCTGGCGCAAACGCCGCCTGATCATCGACAAGGCGATGACCGAAACCGCCACCGAGATGACGCGCCTCGCAAAGGAAAACGCCAAGCGCCGCGGCATCAAGATCGAACCCGATCCCGCCGCCTACAGCGAATTCGTCACCGGCTTCCCGTTCTCCGAAACCCCAGACCAGACGCGCGCCATCAATGCCGTGCGAGATGATCTCGCCTCCGGCAAACCCATGGACCGCCTCGTCATCGGCGATGTCGGCTACGGAAAGACGGAAGTCGCGCTCCGGGCCGCCGCGCTCGCTGCCCTCGTGGGCAAGCAGGTTGTCATCTCAGCGCCCACCACCGTGCTCGTCCGCCAGCACTACGAAACCTTCAAGACCCGCTTCGAGCGCACGGGCCTCAAAGTCGCCTCGCTCTCGCGCCTGTCAGACACAGCAGATCGCAAGCGCGTGAAGGCGGGCCTTGCCGATGGCTCGATCTCGGTCGTCGTCGGCACGGGCGCTGTCGCCGCCGAGAAGGTCGAATACGCCAACCTCGCCCTCGTGGTGATCGACGAGGAGCAACGCTTCGGCGCCGCCGACAAAGCCAAGCTTCGCGATCTCGCCGGCCCCAGCGGCCACCTCCTCAGCCTCACGGCTACGCCTATCCCGCGCACGCTGCAGAATGCGCTGCTCGGACTCAAGCAGATGTCGGTCATCGCGACGCCGCCCGCCCGCCGCCAGCCGATCCGTACGCTCGCCGGCGTGTTCGACGAGCATCAGGTGAAGACGGCCCTCCTGCGCGAGAAGGACAGGGGCGGGCAAAGTTTCGTCGTCGTCCCCCGCATCCAGGACCTGCCGGCGATCGAAGCAACGCTCAACCGCCTCGTTCCCGAACTGTCGCTGCTCATGGCGCATGGCGAGATGGCCGCCGCCGATATCGACAGCTCCATGGTCCGCTTCGCCGGCGGCCTCGGCGATGTGTTGCTCGCCACCAACATCATCGAGGCCGGCCTCGACGTTCCGCGCGCCAACACCATGGTCGTCTGGCGCGCCGACCGCTTCGGCCTCGCCCAACTTCACCAGCTGCGCGGCCGCGTGGGCCGGGGCAACCGTCGCGGCCACATCCTGCTCGCAACCGAACCCGGCGCCACGCTCACCGAAGCGACCAAGAAGCGCCTCCGTACACTGGAATCCCTCGACCGCCTCGGCGCCGGCTTCGCCATCAGCGCCCGCGATCTCGACATTCGCGGCGCTGGCGATCTCGTGGGCGACGCACAAAGCGGCCACATGAAGCTGATCGGCATCGATCTCTATCAGCACTTGCTCGAGCGCGCCGTACGCGAGGCGCAGGGCGAGACGATCGAGCGCTGGGCCCCCGTCATAAATGTCGGCCTCAGCGGCCGCATCCCGCCCGACTGGATTCCGGAAGCCGACACGCGCCTGTCGCTCTACCTGCGCCTCGCTCGCCTCACATCCCGCGCCGAACTCGATGCGTTCGAGGACGAACTGATCGACCGCTTCGGCAAGGAGCCGGAAGAAGCCGCCATGCTCCTGCGCATCGCCAACGCCCGCGTCCTGCTGCGCGACGCCAACATCGCGAAGCTCGACGCCGGCCCCAACGCCATCGCCTTCACACCGCGCGCGGAGCCGACAAGGAAGCTCATCGCCGAGACCGGCCTGGTTGCAAAGAACGACCGCCTCATCCTCCAGGAGTCGATCCCGACCCCGGAAGCCAGGCTGGAACGCGCCGAAGGAATCCTCAAGCTGTTCGCGAAGTCGCGGAAGCGCGCCTAACGCTTCCCCGCAAACATCGCATGCGGCGTCAGCGACCCTGCCGATGCCCGCAGCGCCTTGAAGCTCTCCTCCCCGGCGTCGAGCGCAAAGCCGATCTCCGCCTCGCTCATCGCCGCAGACAGGAACATGTTGTGCCACGGATGCGTGTAGACGGCCCGCTTCAGCATCTCCGAACACCAACCATAGCCAAATCGATAGTCTGGATCCTCGTCGAACAGGATCTGCGGCATCGGCGCCGGCCCCGTCTGCCGGATCGAAAATCCTGCAGCCTTCGCCCGCTCGTCCAGTCCCGCGCGCAGCCGTTCGCCCATCGTCACCAGCCGCTCGAGATAATCCGTCTGGCGGATAAGCCGCAGCGTCTCTAGCCCCGCGGCCATCGCCGCCGCCGCAAACCAGTAAGAGCCCGTGGTAAAAATCCCAGCCGCCCCCGGCCGCGCCCTGTCCGATCCCAGCACCGCCGAAATCGGATGCCCGTTCGCAATCGTCTTGCCCCAGCAAGATATGTCAGGCGCAACGCCCACAATGCTCCAGCTGCAATCCCGCGAAACCCGGAAGCCCCCGCGTACATCGTCCACCACCAGCAGCGCGCCCGTCTGGTCCGCCAACTCGCGACACCGCACAGCAAACTCCCGCGAGGGCAGGAACTGGTCCTGAAACGTGTCATGCCGGAACGGCGCCACAAAGATCGCAGCGAGATCGTCCCCCGCCGCACGCACAGCCTCCTCGAGACTCGCCACATCATTGTACGTACCGAAATGCTGCCCCGCGCGATCGCCCGGCGAAGTCCCCGCCGGTCGCGGGTTCGACCAGGGCTGCGCGCCATGATACGCGCCCGTCGCCCGCACGATGCCGTTGCGCTTGGTCTGCGCCCGCGCCGCCATCAGCGCGATGGTGGTGGCGTCCGACCCGTTCTTGCAGAACATCGCCCAGTCCGCATGACCCACCATGCCGACAAACGCCTCGGCCAGCTCCACCATCAGCGCAGACGGTCCGGTCATCGCGTCCCCGGTCCGCATCTGATCCGCATAGGCCGCGTCGATCCCCGCATGCGCATAGCCAAACAACTGCGGGCCATACGCGCACATGAAATCGAGATAGCGATTGCCATCCACGTCCCACAGCCACGGTCCTTCGCCACGCGCGAAGAACTGCGGATAGTTCGCGGGGAGGCTCGCCGCCGACTGGTGCCCATACATCCCGCCGGGGATCACCCGCGCCGCACGCTCCCGAAGCGCCTTGTCCTTCGTCCTGTCCATCACAGCACCTGACACGCCTGCTCGAACGAAAGCCGGGGCAGGCGGCCGAACAGGTTTTCGGTCGTGCCATATCCGATGTTGCACACGAAGTTCACGCGCCAACTCGTGTCCTTGAAGAATTCCTCGTTCACGCCATCCGGCTTGAACCCGCTCATCGGCCCGCAATCCAGCCCTAGCGACCGCGCCGCCATTATCAGATAGGCGCCCTGCAGCGATCCATTGCGCAGCGCGGCCTCAAGCGCGGCCTGCGGACTCGACGAGAACCAGCTTCCCGCGTCCGGCTTGTGAGGGAACAGCACAGGCGTAAGCTTCCAGAAATCGAGGTCATAGGCGACGATCACATTCACCGGCGCCGCCAGCGTCTTCGCCCGGTTGCCGCTCGACATGTGCGGGGCGAGGCGCGCCTTCGCCTCAGGGCTCACCAGAAACACGAACCGCGCCGGGTTCCCGTTCGAGGCCGTCGGCCCCCACTTCGCCAGCTCATAGACCTCGCGCAGCAAGAGATCGGGCAGGGCCTCCGGCTCGAACGCGTTATAGCTCCGCGCCTCCCGGAACAGCTGGTCCAGCGAGGCGACAAGCAGCGGACTCTCGTGCGGCTTTGCATGACCTTCAGGCATCGGCTCTGTTTCCACGCGTTACGGGTTGGCGCCACGCAAGGCTATGTCATGCTGGTACGGTTGCAAGGAGTGATCATGGCCGCCGACCAGGACGACGACATCGTCATGCTTCCCGCCCGGCCAGAGCCAGTGGCGGTCCCGGCCTCGAAATCCGCCATCATCGTCATCGACATGCAGAACGCCTACGCGTCCAAGGGCGGCTACCTCGACCTCGCCGGCTTCGACATTTCGGGCGCGGCAAAGGTCATCGAGAACACGAAACAGGTCCTCGAAGTCGCCCGCGCCGCCGGCGTGCAGGTCATCTTTTTCCAGAACGGCTGGGACTGCGACTATATCGAAGCTGGCGGCCCCGGCTCGCCCAACTACCACAAGTCCAACGCCCTCAAGACCATGCGCAAGAACCCTGAGCTTCAGGGCAAACTCCTCGCCCGCGGCGGCTGGGACTATGAACTCGTCGACGCGCTGAAGCCCCAAGCCGGAGACATCGTCCTGCACAAGACGCGCTATTCCGGCTTCTTCAATTCCCAGTTGGACAGCGTGCTGCGCTCGCGCGGTATCCGCCACCTCATCTTCACCGGCATCGCTACAAACGTCTGCGTCGAGAGCACGCTGCGCGACGGCTTCTTCCTCGAATACTTCGGCGTTGTCCTGGAAGACGCCACCCACCAGGCCGGCCCTGACTTCGTCCAGAAAGCCGCGATCTACAACATCGAGACGTTCTTCGGTTGGGTCTCATCCGTAGCCGACTTCAAGGGATCGTTCGGACAGCGGCCACAAAAGACGTAGCTGGCGCTGCGCCACTGCCCGATAAGCATCCTGAGCAGTGAGCGAAGCGAACGTCCGTCGAAGGACGGGGCCGTGCTCGCTGGTGTCGCGGCTGGCCCTTTCCCCATCGCGTGAACACGCTAAGCTTGTTGCCAGATCAGGAGCCCCCATGCCCAAGAAAATTATCCTCCCGCCCGGCACGCACAAGCCCATCGCGCCGTTCTCGCCCGGCACGGTCGCCGATGGCATCGTCTACGTCTCCGGCACGCTCGCCTTCGACAAGGACAACAACATCCTCCACCCCGGCAATGCGGAGGCTCAGACGCGCCACATCCTTGAAGTGATCAAGTCCGTGGTCGAAACCGCCGGCGGCACGATGGATGACGTCACCATGAACAACATCATGCTGAAATCGTGGGACGACTACGGCGCAATGAACAAGGTCTACGCCGAATATTTCCCAGGCGACAAACCCGCCCGCTGGTGCATCGTCTGCGGCCTCGTGCGGCCCGACGCGCTGGTGGAGATCGGCTCCATCGCGCATATCGGGAAGAAGTAGGGCGTGACTGCTTTGTCTCGCAGCCCCCTCAGCTGTCATCCCGTAGGCGCGCAGTGCTATCTGGAACACATTCCGTCAGCCCGACGTTCTCGCAATGGGTCCCGGCTCTGCGTGCTTCGCACTTCGGCCGGGATGACAAGTCGCGAGCGCAATGAGCCCGACGCATGCCCCTGACCCAGGACGGCCTCTACTACGAAACCCTCGGCCCTGCCGATGCTCCCGCCGTCCTCTTCTCCTCCGGCCTCGGCGGCTCGGCGACGTTCTGGCAACCGCAAGCCGAGCTTCTCGCAAAGCGCTATCGCGTCATCCTCTACGACCATCGCGGTACGGCGCGCAGCGTCCGCCAGCTCACGGAGCCGCACTCCGTGGAGGCGATGGGCGAGGACATCCGCATCGTTCTCGACGCCGCCAAAGCAAAGTCCGCCCACATCGTCGGTCACGCCGCCGGCGCGCTGGCCGCCTTCGCGCTCGCCCTGAAAAGCCCGAAGCGCGTCGCCAGCATCATCGCGGTGAATGCCTGGAGCCGGATGGACCCCCACACCGCCCGCTGCTTCGAGGCGCGCACCGAGCTGCTGAAAAAGTCTGGCCGCCGCGCCTATGTCCGCGCCCAGCCGATCTTCCTCTATCCCGCCACGTGGATCTCCGAAAACACCGCGCGGCTCGATCACGAGGAGGTCCACCACCTCAGATCGTTCCCCAGCGTGGATGTGGTCCTCGCCCGCATTTTCGCGCTCGCCGCCTTCGATATCGACGCAAAGCTGCCGAAGATAACGGCGCCGGTGCTCGTGTCGGCATCGGCAGACGACATGCTGGTGCCCGTCACTTGCTCGCAACGCTTGGCGGAACGCCTTCCCAATGCCACGCTCGACGTCATGAGCTGGGGAGGCCACGCGATGAGCGTCACCGACCCGGAACGGTTCAATTCGGCGCTGCTGAAGTTTCTCGGCCGCGTCTCTGGAGGCTGAAATGGCCAACAAGATGGAAGTCGGCGTCTTCATCCCGATCGGCAACAATGGCTGGCTGCTCTCGGAGAACTCGCCGCAATACATGCCGAGTTTCGAGCTGAACAAAACCGTCACGCAGGCGGCTGACAAATACGGCCTCGATTTCGCGCTCTCGATGATCAAGCTGCGCGGCTTCGGCGGCAAGACGCAGTTCTGGGAATACAATCTCGAAAGCTTCACGCTGATGGCGGGCCTAGCCGCCGTCACCGAGCGCATCAAGATCTTCGCCACCGCCCCGACGCTGATCTTTCCGCCCGCCATGGTCGCGCGCATGGCCGCCACTATCGACTCGATCGCGCCCGGCCGCTTCGGCATCAACCTGATCACCGGCTGGCAGAAGGCTGAATACGACCAGATGGGCCTCTGGCCCGGCGAACAGCACTACAGTGACCGCTACAATGTGCTGGCCGAGTACGCGACCATCCTGCGCGAACTACTCGACACCGGCCGCTCCGACTTCAAGGGCAAGTACTACCAGATGGAAGACTGTCTCGTCCGCCCCAACGCTGCTGGCGTGAAGCTGATCTGCGCCGGCTCGTCCGACGAAGGCCTCGCCTTCACGGCCAAGTACGCCGACTACGCCTTCGCCCTCGGCAAGGGCACCAACACGCCCACGGCCTTCGCCCCCGTCAACAAACGCCTCGAAGCCGCCGCCGCGAAAACCGGCCGCAAGGTCGGCTCCTACCTGCTCATGATGGTCATCGCCGACGACACCGACGAGAAGGCCATGGCCAAGTGGAACCATTATCGCGCCGGCGAAGACAAGGACGCCACCAAGTGGCTCGCCAACCAGGCCGCCCCCAACGCGAAAGGTGGCGCGCAGACCAACACCACGCAGCTGGCCGACCCCACCAGCGCGGTCAACCTCAACATGGGCACGCTCGTCGGCTCCCAGGCCAGCATCGCGCGCATGCTTGATGAAGTTGCTGAGGTGCCGGGCACATCCGGCGTCCTGCTCACCTTCGACGATTTCGTGAAAGGCATGGACGATTTCGGCCGCAAGATTCAGCCCCTGATGAAATGCCGCCAGCACGTCGACGTGAGGGCGTAGCCTTCACGCTCGCGCAAACCACGATTGTGATCCCGGAAGCGCGAAGCGCTATCCGGGACCCATTCTCTCCAGCACGACACCAGCCAAATTTGTCCCGAGCCTCGCGACGCTCGCCCGGGATGATAACATATGGCGTGGCTCGATGAGGCGAGTGCAGCCAGCTCGGCTCGCGATAGGCCTCATCCTGAGCCCGTCGAAGGACGAGGCCGTGCTCACAGCTCTCGCCGAA
>Ga0105048_10009046_pt1 | contig 15892 bp, 12 predicted proteins | sample MAT05_FD_78382 | JGI IMG/M metagenome (GOLD analysis project Ga0105048, IMG submission 78382) | Freshwater microbial communities from Lake Fryxell liftoff mats and glacier meltwater in Antarctica - MAT-05 | ecosystem: Environmental > Aquatic > Freshwater > Ice > Liftoff microbial mat | place...
CTTGGCGGTGAGGTCGTCGGTCAGGCCGGGGCGCAGGCTCCGCGGGTCATGACGGTGATGCTCGCCTCGATCGCCTGCGTCACGCGGTCCTGAGTTCAGTTCTCAGCATCGATTCAGTCCACTGAGTCGTTGGCTTGCAGCGCCTCGCTCTGGAACGGATGCTCGGAGAGGAAGACCTCGGTGGCGTCGTAGCTGCGCGCGATGAAGGCATCGAGCTCGCCGATCTCGACGCGGTACTGGCCGCGGCCGCCAATCTTGATCGCGCGTAGGTCCTGATTGCGGACGAGGGCGTAGGTCTGTGAAGCCGAGATGTTCAGCACCTCGGCCACCTCGGCCAGTGTCAAGAACCTGCGTTCCACGTCATCGACCTTCGTTCAGCGGTGTTTGCCTGCGGATACGTCGTGATCGTAGTGCTCCGGCCGATAGGTCCGTTCGGCCGATGGGATGAATCGGACATAAAGGGCAGGCTCAGCACGCTGCCCGCAGATGCCGGTCGGCCCGAGGAGGTCCGACCGTGAGCCCTGTCGTACCGTCGTCCGCTGAGCGGATCTCGGCATCCCCACGCGCCAGGCGCGTAGGACGCCGGGGAGCCGATCCGCGCTTGATCGTGGGCGCATCACTGGTGCTGGCCTCGATGGTGCTCGGTGCCTTTCTGGTGGCGCGCGCCGATCACACCGTCGCGGTGTGGACGGCCACTCGCGACCTCGCTGCCGGGAGCGTGCTCGGTGCCAACGATGTGCGGGCGACGCGCGTTCAGCTGAACGCCACGGCCTCGGCCTATCTCGGTGAGGCGGCCTCACCCGCGGGGTCCACGCTCACGCGGAATCTCACCGCCGGCGAGTTGCTCCCCGTCGCTGCGGTCGTGGCTGCGTCAGCCTCGACGGCACCCACCCGGCTCGTCACGGTGCCGGTTGAGCAGTTCCACGCACCGGCCGGACTGGCCGGCGGCGAGGTCGTCGACGTCTACGTGACCCCGCGGGCCGAGACGGGCAGATCCGGCCCGGCCACGTTGGTGGCGCAGCGGGCGCGGGTGCACGCCGTCGAGCTTCAAGGCGGTCGCTTCGGCGCATCATCACGGTCGGTGGGTGTCGTGCTCTCGCTCGACCCCGAACTCGTGTCGCGGGTGGTGTCGGGTGTCCGGCGCGGATCCATCGATCTGGTGCGCGTTCCGTTGGACTCGCGATGAGCCGCGTCGAAGGTTCCGGGAGCGGAGTCGCCGTCGCCGTCGCGCTGGCGATGCCGGGGGATGAGGTCGAGACCACGCTGCTCGAGGTCGTCGCAGCCTCGCCGCACGCGGTGATCGTGCGTCGGTGCCTCGACATTCCCGATCTCTTGGCGTTGGCGCAGGCCGGACGGCTTGATGTCGCACTCATCGGCGGCGAGGTCCTGCGCTGGGATCGCGATGCGATCGCGAGGCTGCACGCGGCGGGGGCGGGTGTCATCGCTCTCGCCGGGCAGCGCACCGGGAGCAGCGAGTGGGTCGCGCTCGGGGTGGATCACGTGCTTCCTGTCAGCACCAGTCAGGCGATCCGCTCCGATCCGGCCTCGCTGATCGATCTGCTGCGTAGTGTGCGGTCGCATCGCAGAGACGGTGTGAGCGGTGACCCTGCTACGCGTGGCTTTGCGCACGCACGAGGTGCCGTGGCACCGGTCACCTCCCACGTCGGCGCTGAACCTTTTCGTGCGGGCGACTCCACCGAGCGTCACGGTCGTGTCGTTGCGGTGTGGGGTCCCACCGGTGCGCCGGGACGATCCACTGTTGCTGTCGGCGCAGCGCACGCATGGGCGCAGTCCGGTGCCGAGGTTCTGCTTATTGATGCCGACCCGTATGGCGGATCGCTCGACCAGATGCTCGGAGTGGTTGATGACGAGGTGCCGGCTCTGGCCGCAGCTTGCCGTCTGGCGCACCACGGACGTCTCGACGCCACGGCATTGGTCGCACTGGCGCGCCAGGTCATGCCAGGGGTGAGCCTGCTCACCGGGCTGCCTCGCGCCGACCGGTGGCCTGAGCTGCGCCCGGGTTCGCTGGCGCAGGTATGGGAAACGGCGCGAAGGGTCGCCGACATCGTGGTGATCGACACCGGCTTCTGCCTCGAGGAGGACGAGGAGTTGAGCTACGACACGATGGCCCCGCGCCGCAACGCGGCCACGATCTCCGCCCTGCTCGAGGCCGATGACGTCCTGGCCGTCGGAACCGTGGACGTCATCGGTATGCGTCGGCTGGTGCGGGGGCTTGACGAACTCGCGCGCTCGGTCGATGGGTGCACACCGTTCGTGGTGGGCAATCGGGGCACCGGCAAGGGCGCGCAGCGAGCCGTCCGCCGCCAGGTCGAAGACATCCTGATGAGAGTTGGCCATCGGAACGAGGTGGTGATCGTTCCCGATGACGTTCCCACCTGCCGCCGTGCCGTGCGCGAAGGTCGCTCGCCCCTCGAGGTGGCGCCCGGATCGGCCTTCGGTCGAGTAATGCGCGAACTGACGAACGCGGTGCACATCATCGACGTTTCAACGCCTGACCCGCGAGCGATGGACGTGTCATCGCAGGGAGGTGGTCCTCGTCAGGGGCTACCGCTGAACCGACTCCGCCGGCTCGTCGGCTGACACAGCGTTGTCGGCTGATGCAGAGTTGTCAGCCAACGCAGGGTTGTCAACCATCGAAGCGCCGGGTTCGTCGCTGATGGGAGTTGCGCTGCCGTCATCTGGATGGTCCTGCTCGTCCTCGCGCCGACGCATTCCGATGATGGTGCCGAGCACGCCGACCGCCACGAACCCCGCGCCCACATATGTGGCCTGAGCGGTGGCAGCGGCGAAGGATTCCTTGGCCGCCTGCTGCACTTCGGGGCTGTATTGCACGTCGAGCAGGGCCTGCGGCGGAACATCGATGCTGTTGATGGTCACGCCCGCGGACTGCACCACCTGGTCGGAGATCTGACGAGCCTCCTGCGCACTCAACCCCGCGGAGGATTGCAGATCGCTGGCCAGACCCGTGCCCAGGCTGGTCCAGAGCACGGCGCCGAGAATCGCGATGCCGAGGGCCGTACCGACCTGGCGTGATGTGCTCTGCGTTCCCGACGCCTGTCCGCTCTTGTCGACAGGAACATCGCGCAGGATCACGTTAACCAGTTGAGCGGTACCGAGTCCGATTCCAGCGCCGAACAGCATCAGCCAAGGAGCGAACTGCCACTGCGTGGCATTGGCGGAGTAGGTCATGCCCACACCCACCATGGCGATGACCTCAAGCGTGAGACCCAGTCGAACGACAAACAGCGGCCCGCGGAGCTGAGTGAGCTTCCCTGAAGCAGGCGCGGCGATGAGCGCGCCGACCATGATGAACGCCACGGTGGCACCGGCCTTCATTGCGGTGAAGCCAAGAACGTTCTGCAGGAAGAGTGGGAGCGTCAGGATCATGCCGAACTCGCCGAACATGATGCACGCTCCGACGAGGTTGCCCCAGGAGAAGGAGCGGATCTTGAACAACGTGAGGTCGAGGGTGAAGACACGGTCGGCGGCCGCTCGGGCGGCTTCGACCTTGATGAAGGCGTAGAGGGCCAGCGCAGAGATCAGGAACGCCACGGGCACGGGCGAGATCGCATCGATGGGCCATGTGATCGGGCCGAGGGAGACGTCGTTGCCCCGCGGTGTCCACCAGCCGTAGTTCTGGCCTTCGATCAGCCCGAATACCAACGCACCGAGTCCGATCGCCGAAAGCGCGACGCCGGGGATGTCGAGACCACGGCGAGAATGCGTGTCGCGGCTCTCTGGCACCAAGAGGCGCACGCCGATGATCGAGATGATGGCCACCGGAACGTTGATGATGAAGGCCCAGCGCCAGGAGTAGTTGCTGGTGACGAAGCCGCCGAGCAGTGGGCCGAGCGCGCCCACGGTGCCGATCGTCGCGCCCCAGATGGCGAAGGCGATGGCACGGTCGCGGCCGCGGAACATGGTGTTCAGGAGTGAGAGCGAAGCGGGAATCATCATCGCGCCACCGATACCTTGCAGCGCGCGACCGGCGATCACCGTCTCGCCGCTCTGCGCTGTTGCGGCGATCAGGCTCGCGACCACGAAGATGACGACACCGCTGATGAAGATGCGCCGGCGTCCGATGGTGTCGCCGAGCTTTCCCATCGTGATGAGTAGCGCGGCGAAGACGAGGGCATAGATCGAGTTGATCCATTGGATGTCGGTGGGCACGAGCTTCAGGTCGGCCGACACCTGCGGGATGGCCACGTTCAGGATGGTGGCGTCGATCATCACCATGGTCACGCCCATGCTGATGAATCCGAGCGCGTACCAAAGCGACCGTGGGGTCTTCACCGCGTCCTCGCTCGGAGCAGGAGGCTCAGCGGGGGCGCCTGTTCCGCCCACGCTCTCGGAGCTCTCGGTCACTGCCATGTCGTTGTCCTTCCGATGGCCCGGACGCGTTGGTTCCGGGCTCGCGCTGCTGGGAGTGTAGCCGATCTTCCCGACGCAGCGTCGGTAAACGCCCACCGGGTGACGTCGGATCCCGTGCGTACGATCGGCCGATGCTCGATACCCCTCTCGTTGACCTCCCGCTCGCGGCCCTCGTTGTCGACTGGGGCGGCGTCCTCACCGCTGATCTCGACGGATCGATGGCGCAGGCGATGGCCGGCAGCGGGGTCGATCTTGAGCAGTTCGGAGCCGTTCTGGGCGAGTGGCTCGGACCCGAGGCTGAGCTCGAAACGCGGGTGAACCCTCTGCACGCCCTCGAACGCGGTGAGATGGCGGTGCCGCACTTCGAGGAGCGACTTGCCGACGAACTCGCAAGACGGCAGGGCGAGCCCGTCCTGCACGAGGGACTGCTCCAGCGCATGTTCGATGCCATCGAGCACGCTCCCCAGATGAACGCGCTAGTTCTGCGCGCCCACCGAATGGGCCTGGCCACGGCACTGCTGTCGAACTCGTGGGGCAACGAGTATCCGCGCAATGGGTGGGACGAGATGTTCGACGTCGTGGTCATCAGCGGTGAGGTCGGCATGCGTAAGCCCGAGGAACGCATCTATCTGCACACGCTCGACCTGCTGGGGGTTCCCGCTCATCGATCGGTGTTCGTCGACGATCTGCGGCCCAACATCGACGCCGCTGCTCGGCTCGGCATGGTGGGCGTCCACCACACGGGCTACGAATCGACGGCCCGAGAGCTTGATGTGCTGTTCGACCGACCGCTGAGCGAGCTGCCCTGATGCGCGCCGTGCCACGATGACGGCATGACCGACAGGCTCAGCGCGCTCGATGCCTCCTTCCTCTTCGTCGAGGAGGGCGACACGGCGATGCACGTGGGTGGCCTGGCTATCTTCGGCGAGCCCGACGGCGGGCTCGATGTCGAAGCACTCGAGCGCCACATCGCGCGCCGGATCGGTCGGGTCCCGCGGTTCCGCCAGCGGGTGCGTTCAGTTCCCGGTGGCCTGGCCCGACCGGTGTGGGTCGATGACTCCGCCTTCGACCTCGATCATCACGTTCGCCGCTCCCACTTGGCCCGCCCAGGCGGTGAGCGTCAACTGCACGAGTTCGTCGGGCGGGTCATGGCGCGGCCTCTCGACCGGGATCGGCCGCTGTGGGAGCTGTACGTCATCGAGGGCCTTGAGGGAGGCCGCTTCGCGATGCTCACCAAGACCCATCACGCCCTGGTCGACGGCGTCGCCTCCGTCGATCTGGCGCAGGTGCTCCTCGACCCCACGCCCGAACCGGGTGAGGACCGGCTTGAGGATTGGGTTGCCGCAGCGGAGCCGAGCGATACCGAACTCATCGTCGGGGCCATGAGCGACATGCTTCGCGCTCCCAGTGAGGCACTGGAGTCGTTGGCCCGGCGTACTCCCGACCCGGCGACGCTGCTGAGGGGCGTGGCCGGTGTACTCGGTGGCGTCGCATCAACGCTGCGGGCCGTGTCGGCACCAGCCGGTGCCGGGTCGCTCAGCGCCGTCACTGTGTCGGCCGCACGGGTGTTCGCGACCGTCGATGGCTCACTGAGCGACCACAAACTCGTGCGTGAGGCGCACGATGCCACCGTGAACGACGTGGTGCTCACGGTCGTGGCGGGTGCCTTGCGAGCATGGCTGATGGGTCGGGGTGAGCCCATGCACCAGGGCACGACGGTGCGGGCCTTGGTGCCGGTCAGCCTTCGGGGGCATCACGGAACGGGCGAGGGCATCGGGTCCGAGGTGGGCGACGACAGCGATCCGCGCACCGGGAATCACGTGTCGGCGTACTTCGTCGAGCTGCCGGTCGGCGAACCGAGCCCGGTGGTGCGCCTGCAGCAGATTGCCATGGCGATGCGAGGGCTCAAGGATTCGGGTCAGGCGCTCGGCGCGCAAACCATCATCAGCCTCGCCGGCTACGCCCCCTCGACCGTGCACGCGATGGCGGCGCGTACTGCCAACTCCTTGTCGCGTCGGGTCTTCGGCCTGGTGGTGACGAACGTGCCCGGTCCGCAGTTCACGCTCTACGCCCTGGGTGCGCCCTTGCTCGCCGCGTATCCGGTGGCGCCGTTGGCGCACGGTCAGGCCGTGGCGATCGGCGTCACCTCCTACAACGGACACGTCTTCTACGGCCTCATCGGGGATCGCGAGGCCATGCCAGACATCGACGTCCTGGCCCAGTGCATCGACGAGTCGCTGGCCGAGCTGGTCGCGCTGTCGCGCCCTGGTCCTGCCCGTCGCCGTGGCTGAGCGCTAGCGTCCGCACATGCGCGTTTACCTACCGGCATCGCTGAAGTTGTTGCGCTCCGTGCGCGATTCATCCGTGGTCGACGGACCGTTCGATGCCGTTGCGGTCACCTCAGGTTTGCGTGAGTGGTACTCCACTTCCGATGCCGACGGTCTTGAGTACGCGGCGATGGCTAGGGCGTCGGACCTTGCACTCGAGGCGGCCACGGCAGACCGTCGCGTTGTGGTGGTCGTGGAGGCCGACGACGTCGACGTCGACGTGACCGATGAGCCCGTCGGCTCGGTTCGCCTCGTGCGGATCGAGGGTGCACGCGTTGCCTCATTCCACGTCGATGACGCGACCGCCGTTCCTGCCGTGCGTCTGGCCAGGGCCGCCCTGGCGAAAGCCATCCCCGACTCAATGCCGTGGGAGGTCGAGCATCTGGTTGACCATGACCTTGCATGGTTCGCTCGGCAGGAGCTCGACGCCGTGATCGCCGAACTCGAGAGTTGACGCTCCGCGGCGTCCAATCCGATGGCCGCAACGGTCCGCATTGTTCCCGTCGTCAGGGCCGGTGCGGACTACTGTCGGATCAACAGATGCTCGGAGAAAGGGCCCAGAGTGACCCGTTCGCACACTTCGCGGTTCGCTGAAGCCAAGGCAGATCTGCTGGCCAAGGCGGCGGCCACGGCGGCGGCCACGGCGCCGGACCTCGGACCCGACACCACCATCGTTTTTTTCACCTTTCTCGAGCAGTACTACCACCACGTTTCCTATGAGGATCTCGCTGGCCGCGATCCCCACGACATCGCTGGTCCTGTCCTCCATCAGTTGATTCAGGCGCGCGAGAGGGTGCCCGGGTCCTCGGCGGTCTCGGTGTTCTCGCCCGAGGTCGAGCACGTCGGCTGGTCATCGCACCACTCCGTGGTGCAGGTGTGCACCGACGACATGTCGTTCCTCGTGGATTCGATGACAGCCGATCTGGTGCGCAGCGGGCACGCGATCCATCTGGTGGTGCACCCGGTGGTGTACGTGCTTCGTGATGCTGTTGGCGTTCTACGAAAGATTTTGAGCGATCAGGAGGCCGAGGAGGCCACCGGAGCAGAAGGCGCGTTGAGTGCTGGCGTGATCGCCGAGGCCTGGATCCACGTCGAGATTGATCGCGAGAGCGATGAGGACGACCTCAAGGCGTTGGATGCTGGCCTGCGCAGCGTTCTGAGCGATGTGCGCGAGTCCGTCGAAGACTGGCAACGCATGCAGCACGTGGCACTGGCGATTGCCGACGACCTCGAGCAGGTGGCGCCCCCTGTTCAGCCGGCCGAGGTCGAAGAGACCGCCGCGCTGCTGCGCTGGCTGGCGTCCGACAACTTCACCTTTCTGGGGTACCGCGAGTACCGACTGCACGCCAAGGATGGCGACATCCTGTTGCGGGGCGTGCCAGGGACCGGTCTGGGCGTTCTGCGGGCCGACACGAGCGAGTCCACGGCGTTTTCGTCACTGCCGCCCGAGGTGCGTCGGATGGCGCTCGATCACACGCTGCTGATCCTGACCAAGGCGAACACGCGATCGACCGTGCACCGCCCGGCCTACCTCGATTACATCGGGATCAAGACGTTCGGGCCGGATGGTCAGGTGAGCGGTGAGCGCCGGTTCCTGGGCCTGTTCACCGCGGGCGCCTACACGCAGAGCGTGCGTGCCATTCCCTTCCTCTCGCGCAAGCTTGATGCCGTCCTTGAGGCTGGTGGCTTCAGCCCCAACAGCCATAACGGGCGTGATCTGTTGCAGTTCGTCGAGACCTATCCGCGGGATGAGCTGTTCAGCATCTCGCCGGAGGAACTGCTCGATGTCGCGCTGCAGGTGGGCAGCATGCAAGAACGGCGACAGGTGCGGCTGTTCCTGCGTCCGGACGACTACCTGCGATTCACCTCATGCCTGGTGTACCTGCCACGTGATCGCTACTCCACCGACGTGCGAACGGCCATCGAAGGCGTGCTTCTGCAGGCCTTCGGCGGCGAGAGCATCGACTTCACCGCCCGTGTCTCCGAATCGGTTTTGGCTCGACTGCATTTCGTCGTGCGCCTGCCCCGCGGTGCGTTGCTTCCCGACATCGATGTCGAGGATCTCGAGAAGCGGGTCGCGGAAGCGACGCGATCGTGGGAGGACGAGCTCGTCGATGCGCTTCTGGACGCCTACGGCGAGGAGAAGGCAGCCCACCGTCTCAAGGCCTACGACGACGGGTTCCCTGAGTCCTACAAGGAGGATTTCGACGCCCGGGTCGCGGTCACCGATATCGCACATATGGATGAGCTCGCTGCCGCCGGCGACATGACCATGAGCCTGTACGAGTCCTTCGGTGCCAGGGGCGGGCGTCGTCGGTTCAAAGTGTTCAGCGCCGGTGGCCCGGTATCGCTCTCGGTGGTCCTCCCGATGCTGCAGCGGATGGGTGCCGATGTCATTGAAGAGCGGCCCTACACGGTGCAACGCCGCGACGGCATGATGATTTGGTTGCACGACTTCGGGTTCACCTACCCCGATGCACCCGGTGAACCCAAGGCCGAGCTCGAGGAGCGCTTCCAACAGGCCTTCCGAGCTATCTGGGGGGGCGAGGCGGAGTCGGACGGGTTCAACTCTCTCGTGCTTCTGGCCGGACTGCAGTGGCGTGAGGCCGCGGTGCTGCGCGCATATGCGAAGTACCTACGCCAGACCGGGTCCACCTTTAGCCAGGAGTACATCGAGCAGGCGGTGGTCTGCAACCTGCCGATCGCCTCGTCGCTGGTGAAGCTCTTCCGCACGCGTTTTGATCCGACCTTCGACGGGGATCGGGACGCAGCGCAGCAGGCGATCCTGGCCGACTCGCAGACCGAACTCGATGCCGTGGCCAGCCTCGATCAAGACCGCATCCTTCGTTCGTTGCTGGCGATGGTGATGGCGACGACGCGAACCAACTGGTTTCAACGCGATGAGCACGGGCGACCCCACGAACAGCTCAGTCTCAAGCTCGATCCCGAAAAGGTGCTCGACCTCCCGTTGCCATTGCCCCAGCACGAGATCTGGGTCTACTCGCCGCGGGTCGAGGGGGTGCACCTGCGCTTCGGGGCTGTCGCCAGGGGCGGTCTGAGGTGGTCGGATCGACGTGAAGACTTCCGCACCGAGATTCTCGGGCTGGTCAAGGCCCAAGCGGTGAAGAACGCGGTGATCGTGCCGACAGGCGCGAAGGGCGGATTCGTGGTGAAGAACCCGCCCGCCAATAGCGCCGATCGCACCGCTGTCAGGGCCGAGGGCGTGGCCTGCTACTCGCTCTTCATCCAAGGCCTGCTCGACATCACCGACAACCGGGTGGGCCCCGGCCAGGTGATTCCTCCCCAGGACGTCGTTCGGTACGACGGGGATGATCCCTACCTCGTGGTCGCGGCCGACAAGGGCACGGCCAGCTTCTCCGACACCGCCAACGCCATCGCCCTCGGTTACGGCTTCTGGTTGGGCGATGCCTTCGCATCCGGCGGATCAGAGGGCTACGACCACAAGGAGATGGGCATCACCGCTCGTGGCGCGTGGGAGTCGGTGAAGCGGCATTTCCGCGAACTCGGCGTCAACGTGCAGGCCGAGGACTTTTCGGTCGTCGGAATCGGAGACATGTCCGGTGACGTGTTCGGCAACGGGATGCTGCTCAGCGAACACATCCAGCTGGTCTGCGCGTTCGACCACCGCCACATTTTTCTCGATCCCGCACCCGACGCGGTCGCCTCGTTCGCTGAACGTCGTCGTCTGTTCGACCTGCCGCAGTCGTCGTGGGCCGATTACGACACTTCGCTCATCAGTGAGGGCGGGGGAGTGTTTGCGCGCAACGCCAAATCGATCCGACTCACCCCGCAGGTGCGCCACGTCCTGGGGATCGAGGACACGGTTGTTCAGATGACACCGGCGCAACTGATTCATGCCGCCTTGCGGGCCCCGGTTGCCTTGCTCTGGAACGGGGGTATCGGCACCTACGTGAAGGCCGCGAGTGAGTCGAACCTCGCCGTGGGCGACAAGGCCAACGACGTCACCCGCGTGGACGGTGGTCAGCTGCGTTGCGGTGTGGTGGGCGAAGGCGGCAACCTGGGGTTTACCCAGGCGGGCCGGATCGAGGCCGCTCGGTCGGGAGTTCTGCTCAACACCGATGCCATCGACAACAGCGCAGGCGTCGACACCTCCGACCATGAGGTCAACATCAAGATCCTGCTCGATGGCATCGTCCGCGACGGCGACCTGACCGAGAAGCAACGCAACGATCTGCTCCACCGGATGACCGACGAGGTCGGCGAGTTGGTGCTGTGCGACAACTACGAGCAGAACATCCTGCTCGGCAACGCCCGGGCTCAAACCGGCTCGATGCTCACCGTGCATCAGCGGCTGCTGCGCGATCTCGAGAAGCGCGGCCGGATCAACAGGAGCGTCGAAGGGCTGCCTGCCGATGCGGTGTTCGACGAGATGGCAGCGGCTCGCGTTGGGCTCACCTCGCCGGAGTTCGCCGTTCTCATGGCGTACTCGAAGATGACGCTTGTCGACGATCTTGCATCAACCCCGGTTCCGGACGAGCCGTGGTTCGAGCGGTTCCTCGTCGACTACTTCCCGACATTGATCCGCGAGCGCTACAGCGATCATCTGGCTGGCCACGCGCTGCGGCGGCAGATCATCGCCACCTGCCTGGCCAACGACATCGTGAACCGCGGGGGTATCACGTTCGTCTTCCGCGCCCAGGAGGAGACGAGCGCCGATGCCGGTGCCGTCGCCCGCGTGTATGCCGTGGCCCGCGAGGTGTTCGGGCTCGAAGGCCTGTGGGCCGAGGTGGAGGCGCTCGACAACCAGGTGCCCACCGCTGCGCAGTCGGCGTTGTTCCTGGAGATCCGCCGGCTGCTCGACCGTGCGATCCGCTGGTTCCTGCAGAACCGCGCGGGTCAGGTCGATGTGGCGCACGAGATCGAACGGTTCGCCACAGTGGTTGCTGATCTGACGCCGTACGTCCCTGATCTGCTCAAGGGCGCTGAGCGCGACCGCTTCGAGCAGCGCACTGCCGAGTTCATCGATCTCGGAGCACCCCGCGCGATCAGTGAGCAGGTCGCGGCCCTGCTGGACGTGTTCGGACTCCTTGATGTCGCTCAGATCGCCGAGGTGACGGCGACCAGCCCGCTCGCCACGGCGCAGGTGTACTTCGCGGTGTCGGAGCGGTACGAGATCGATCGGTTGCTCGCACGCATCACTTTGCTGCCGCGTGAGGACAGGTGGCAGTCGTTGGCGCGGTTTGCCTTGCGCTCCGACCTGTACTCCGCGCTGGCCGGCGTGACCGAGCGCGTGCTGGCCACTACGTCGGCCGACCAGTTGCCGCACCAGCGGATCGAGGACTGGGAGACCAACGGCGCCGAGGCATTGGCTCGCACCCGTGCGGTTCTGCTCGAGGTCGCTGCCAACGACACCATCGATATCGCGCCCATCTCGGTGGGTCTACGGGTGCTGCGCAACCTCGTGCGCTCCACCTGACCCACCTGTTTCATCGGCCGAACGGACGGTTGTTTCGTCCTTTATGTCCGAATTAGCCTGCCCCCCGTGACCTTCCCCTCGTCCGGTGATCCGGCGCTCCTTGATCCGCGTGACCTGCTCGAGGAGCAGGTGCGCGAGGCCGTGCGTCAGGCCGGAGTGGATCCCGTGCGTGAGAGGGACGCCGTGCGGGCGTTGGTCGCCCAATCCCTGGCCGGGCACGACGATGCCGTGCTCAAGGGCTCGGCCGACCCGTTGACCGGAGCACAGGAGTGGGCCGAGCAGCTCGTCGATGCCGTCGCAGGATTCGGGCCATTGCAACGGCACCTCGATGACGGCGACGTCGAGGAGATCTGGATCAACGAGCCGGGTCAGGTGTTCGTGGCGCGCCACGGTCGCAGCGAGCTGACCACCACCATCCTGCGCACCGATCAGGTGCGCGATCTGGTCGAGCGGATGCTCAAGCCCTCTGGCCGACGGATCGACCTGAGCTCCCCGTTCGTCGATGCCACGCTGCCGGACGGAAGTCGGCTGCACGTCGTGATCCCGGACATTACGCGCCGGCATTGGGCCGTCAACATCCGAAAGTTCGTGGCCCGTGCTCATCGGCTCGACGACCTCGTCGCCCTCGGAACGGTGACTGCTCACGCATCAGATTTTCTCGATGCCGCGGTACGAGCCGGGCTGAACATCATCGTCGCGGGAGCCACGCAGGCGGGCAAGACCACCCTGCTCAACTGCCTCCTTGCGTCGGTGCCGCCATCGCAACGGGTGATCACCTGTGAAGAGGTCTTCGAACTGCAACCCCCGCTCGTTGACTGGGTGGCGATGCAGACGAGGCAGCCGAGCCTTGAAGGCACGGGCGAGGTTCCACTGCGGCGGTTGGTCAAGGAAGCGCTGCGGATGCGCCCCGACCGCATCGTGGTGGGTGAGGTGCGTCAGGAAGAGGCGCTCGACCTGCTGATAGCGCTGAACAGTGGGCTTCCCGGCATGTGCAGCATTCATGCGAACTCCGCTCGCGAGGCTGTCACCAAACTCTGCACCTTGCCTTTACTCGCAGGCGACAACGTGGGCGCTTCGTTCGTCGTCCCCACGGTCGCCTCGAGCATCGACCTGGTGGTTCATCTCGCGCGTGACCATGAGGGCCGACGAACGGTCCGCGAGATCGTGGCGCTGCCTGGCCGGGCCGAAGAAGGTGTGGTCGAGGTGTCGGACATCTTCACCCACCGGGGCGGTGCACTCGTCCGCGCGACGGGCTTTCCGCCTCATGCCGAACGCTTCGAGGCGGTCGGCATCGATGTCGTTGAACTGCTCCAGGGCACTTCGGCCCCCTCGGCCAGCGGTCAGGCCCCGCGATGAGCGGGGTGCTGGTCGGCCTCATGGGCGGGCTCGGACTGCTCCTGCTCATGGCGTGGTTCACCAGCACGCCCGTGCTTGGGGTCGGCGCGGGCACCACCTCATCGGCAGCCGGCGGCATCGCGGGTCGTCGCGCACGGATCGATGACGCGTTGGTCCGCTCGGGTGTTCAGGGTGTGAGCGCGGGGCGGCTGGCGAGCGCCGCTGTGGTCGCCTTTGTCGTCGTACTGATCGTGGTGCTGGGGGTGTCGCGATCGGTGGTGATCGCGTTCGCATTTGCCACGCTGGCGGGAGCATCGCCCGTTGCTTGGATCCGTCGCCGATCCCGTCGACGTAGCGATGAACTTCGTGGTGTGTGGCCGGATGCCGTCGACAACCTGGCCTCTTCTGTTCGAGCAGGACTGGCGCTGCCGGAGGCGTTGTCGCAGTTGGGGTCAAAGGGTCCGTTGCCCTTGCGCGAACCGTTCCGTCGCTTCGCCTCCGACTACGAGGCGACCGGTCGGTTCACGGAGGCCTTGGAGCGGCTGAAGGCCGACTTGGCAGATCCGGTGGGCGATCGCATCGTCGAGGCCCTGCGCGTGGCGCGTGATGTAGGCGGTAGCGACCTCGGACGGCTGCTGCGCACCTTGTCGACCTTTCTGAGGGACGACGTGCGGATTCGTGGTGAGCTCGAGTCGCGCCAGTCGTGGACGGTCAACGGTGCGCGGCTTGCTGTCGCCGCCCCGTGGATGCTGCTCCTTCTTCTGTCGCTCCGACCGGAAGCAGTGGCCGCCTACGACTCGCGCGCAGGTGCCATCGTTCTGGCTGTAGGTGCGCTCACCTGCTTCGTGGCGTATCGCCTGATGATCGGGATCGGTCGTTTGCCGGAAGAGCAGCGGGTCCTGCGATGACGCCTGCCTGGGGCGCTGTGATCGCGGCACTCGCTGCTACTGGGGTGTTGCTGGTCGTGGCAACACTGCCGGTGCTGAATCGCCCGAGCTTGGCCGACCGCGTGCTGCCCTATGTCATGCCTGTCGATCCAGCGGCTATGCGTCGGGGCCACCGCGATGCCGCGTCCCGCTTGACCCACCTGATCCGCCAGAGCGCTCGCGGCATGGACCGATGGCTTGGCGGTCGAGCCAGTCTTGAGGATCGCCTGCGTCGTGCGGGGGAAAGCATCGACGTCGACAGCTTTCGCTTCGATCAGGTCATCAGGGCGCTGACAGGGGCAGGGGTAGGCGTTGGGATCGCATTGCTTCTGTCGGTGACGCGCGGAGCATTCAGACCGGCGCCCATGGCACTGCTGATGGGCGTGGGCGCGGTGGCCGGCGTGATCATGCACGAGCGCGCCCTGGATGCGCGGGTGCGTCGCCGCGAGAACCTCATGGTGGCGCAGTTTCCGGCTGTTGCCGAGATGCTCGCGCTCTCGGTGGCCGCGGGTGAGGGGATCAGCGGCGCGATCGAGCGCGTCGCCGATCGGAGCTCTGGCCCTCTGGCCCAGGACCTCTCGAGCGTCCTGACCGAAGCACGGATGGGGACCGGTCTGGTGCAGGCCTTACGCGATCTCGGTGATCGCACCCACGTCATTCCGTTGTCACGCTTCGTCGATGCGGTTGCAGTGGCCATCGAGCGCGGGACGCCCCTGGCCGAGGTGCTGCGGGCGCAGGCCGGCGACGTGCGTGATGCAGGACGGCGCTCACTGATGGAGTCGGCTGGCCGCAAGGAAATCGCGATGATGGTCCCCGTTGTCTTCCTCGTTCTGCCCGTCACCGTGGTGTTCGCGCTGTTCCCCGGCTTCTTCGGTTTGGCGCTCAACGTCTGACCGGCTCGACCCGGTCGGCATCAGCCGCCGGTGACCTTCTGGAGGAATCGATGATCACCACGTACCTGCTCCGCCTGGCTCGGGCCGTGCGAACGGACCGAGGTGATGTGCCGGGATGGGTGCTCATCACGGTGATGACGGCCGGTCTGGTCACGGCCCTCTGGTTGGTGGCCGATGATCAGTTGCAGTCGATCTTCACTGGTGCGCTCAACAGCGTGACGGGGCCCTGATCAACGCCTCATGCTGCGGCGATGACGCCGGTTCGGCCGTTGTCGACTTCGTCCTGGTGGGCGTGCTCCTGATCGTGCTGGTGCTCGGCGTGATGCAGGTGGCCTTCGCGCTGCACGTGCGCAACACGGTCGCTGCCGCCGCGGCCGAGGGTGCGCGCTACGCGGCCAACGCTGATCGCGGGACCGAGGACGGCGTCCTGCGAACGCGCGCTGTGGTGAGTGAGGCCGTCGGATCGCGCTATGCCCGTGACGTGATCGGTGGAACGGAAATCATCGACGGCCGCGAGACTGTGGTGATCGAGGTGACAGCACCGCTACCCGTGCTCGGTCC
>Ga0105048_10009047_pt1 | contig 15891 bp, 9 predicted proteins | sample MAT05_FD_78382 | JGI IMG/M metagenome (GOLD analysis project Ga0105048, IMG submission 78382) | Freshwater microbial communities from Lake Fryxell liftoff mats and glacier meltwater in Antarctica - MAT-05 | ecosystem: Environmental > Aquatic > Freshwater > Ice > Liftoff microbial mat | place...
AAAGGATGCTGGCGCACCGGATTTCATCAAACGGCTTGTCGATTGGGGAGCAGGTCCACGTGCCGGACAGAATCTGATTGCCGGAGCCAAAGCTGCGGCCGCGATGGATGGCCGACCGCATGTGACGATCGCCGATGTTCGCAAAGTGGCCATTCCCGTCCTCCGACATCGCGTATCGACAAATTTCCAGGCTCAGGCCGAAGGTTTCGATATCGACGAGATCATCCGAAAGCTCGTCGCCACAGTCGCTGAACCCAACATCCCGAAATACGAAAAATAGCAGAACGGGCGCGGTGAGTTTAGCCGGGATCGGGATTTCACAAGATGCAAAAACCAATCGCACCTCAAAGCAACAATCTCTCAATCCAGCACATCGACAACAGCGGCCCCGGCACCATCCTGGCAGACTTTGAGACGCTGCTGGACTTCGTCACAGCAGGCGTGCGTTCGACCGGTCAATACCATTTGCTGCCAATGGATCGGCTTCGCGAGCTGGATGAACGGATGGCTCACCCACTGCGACCGAACCTGGAACGCCCGCAACAAAAGTCATTTCCACACTTGAACGGTCTGTACTTGCTGTTGCGCGCGACGAGGATGGCAGTCAGCGCTGGACACGGCAAGACCAGCGGTCGCTTGCTGATTGATCCGGTGATGCTGGAACAATGGCGTGTTCTCAATCCGACAGAGCAATACTTCAATCTTCTCGAAGCATGGATGCGTCATGCGACATGGGCTATGGTCGGACTGCGAACCAGCGGTTGGGGATCGCATGTCGCCATGAATTGTCGTGACCTGTGGGCCGCGATCCCGCCGGATGGCCGCAGATTCCAGGAACTCAAACAGCGGCGAGGCGATTTTCTGTTCAGCATGGAGCGGGCGTGCTCGCTGGCGTTGCTCGAACTTTTTGGTTTGATGAACGTGGAACGCGGTGAACCACAGGAAGGTGAAGGCTGGTGCGTGACGAGAGTAATTCATACGCCGTTTGGAGACGAATTGCTGGACCTGATATTCCAGCAAATACAGCTCGGGATGCTCACCAGAAACACACCGAAGGCTGACTTCGGTGCGTGGCAGCGCATTCTGCAACCGTCCTTCCCGAAGTGGAAAAACAACCTCAAATTCAATGAGCCCGAGTTTCGGGACGGCATCTACTACTTTAAGGTTTCCCTTGGCAGGCCGTGGAGACGAATCGCAATCACTGGGCAGTCGGATCTGGCAGATCTGGCCAACTGCATCATCCAGGCATACGACTTCGACGGTGATCATCTGTACGCTTTTGATCTTGTTGGACGCGACGGGATGAAGCTACAGATTGATTCCCCCGACTGTCACAATGGAGACACGTTCGCAGACGAAACTACAATCGGCGCGCTGCCCCTGGACGAGAAGCAGTCGATGCTGTTTCACTACGATTTTGGAGCAGCTTGGCGATTCAAAGTTGTCCTCGAAAAGATCGTGACTGCCGACACTGAACGAGCAGTTCCGAAAATTGTGGAATCAAAGGGTGAAGCACCGCCCGAATATGGTTCGGAAGACGAATGGTAAGACTGCAGGGTGCGTTCAACGGAACGAGATTCTGAACCTGACTTAGGACCGTTCGAGAAATTAGTGGCGTCTTTTGCTCCGCAAAAGCAGCGCTACTTTCGCGGAGCGAAAGGCGACTATCGACCAGTCGATTCTCGAACGATCCTTAGCCGTCGTCTTCAGGCGTCATGAACTCCCACATTCCATTCTGGTGCAGCCAAAGCGGGTCTGCATTTTGGGCGATGAATTCATGGACCGACAAGCCATCGATTAACTGCGGGCGTGGAACTCGCTTCTGCTTTCCATTGATGAAGATTGTCATGAAGTTCTTCTTCCGCTCCCGTCGGGCACGTTTTTCGGCTGCGGTCAGCTTGCGTTTTGGTTTCTTGCTCATTTGAAACACCGTCCTTCTCTGCTGCACAAAAATGTTGCGCAAAAATATTGAGACGAGTGTAGGAATTCCACCGCCGTTCGTCGATACTCCACACCCTGACGTAAATTGTCAAACTGGCCGACAGAGCAATGACCCATTGATCAATTGCATCAACTCGGGCACGCCGAGCATCAGCAGAGGAGAACAGTCCCATGTCACGACAATTCCCATTCAAGAACCTGATCACCTGCATTCTGCTCAGCATCGTCGCGGCGTCCGCAGAGGCGGTTGAACAGACTCGTCGCGAATGGATGGTGGACGGTGTTGTTCGTGAAGCTCTGGTTTCGGTGCCTGAAAAGGCGAAGTCAGAACTCACGCCGGTGGTGTTTGGTTTCCACGGGCACGGCGGTTCCATGAATAACGCCGCGCGATCATTTCGGTATCACGAACTGTGGCCGGAGGCGATCGTAGTTTACATGCAGGGCCTCAAGACGCCTGGACAGCTGACGGATCTGAAAGGGCTTCGGGCCGGATGGCAAAAGGAAAAGGGCGATCAGATGGACCGCGATCTGAAATTCTTTGACGCAGTGCTGCTTTCGCTGAAGACCGATTACAGGATCGACGAAAGCCAAATCTACAGCAGTGGACATTCGAATGGCGGTGGGTTTACGTACCTGCTGTGGGCAGAACGCAGCGAAACCTTTGCGGCTGTCGCACCCTCCGGTTCCGCAGCGCTGAAGATCCGCACCCGGCTCAAGCCCAAAGCCGTGTTTCACGTCGCTGGCGAGAATGATCCACTGGTGAAATATCAGTGGCAGAAAATGATGATTGAGACCCTGAAGGAACTGAATCAGTGCGAAGAAGGCAAAACATGGGAAGGCAAAGCCATGCTGTTTCCATCGAAAACCGGAAACCCTGTCATCACGCTCATCACCGATCAGGGCCACAAATTTCCGGCGGAAGCACCGCCGTTGATCGTGAAGTTCTTCAAGGAACAGGCGATGGCCGAAAGAAACGAAAGTGATCGAAAGAGATGATGGGGGAGCGGCTCTCAGCTTCCGGCAGTTCATATTGTTCGCACTTTTTCGCTCCCTGTGGCTCAGGAATCCAGCGAGGCATCACGGCTTCGCCGCTCACCTCAGACCGATGGATTGTAAGGTGGGATTCGCTTGAGGACATCGTGTCGAATCGCAGTCGCGGCATCCTGCGGTGAAAGTTTAACGCATTGTGGCCAAATCCGGAGTGTGAAATGGAGACGCGCCAAGTTCCTGAAGCTCGGTCCATAGATGCGATTCCTGTAGCTTGGACATTCATGTCCGAGATATTGGCCATGCGACGGACATGAATGTCCATCCTACATTCGATCGATCCGCCATCGCACACAAAACTTGACTCATATGCAACATGTTTTGAAAGGCAAGCGTAGCTATTCAGCGGGGATGTCCCGCATCTTTCGGCAGTGCAGTTCGACGGAGGCGGAGAATTCGCGGACGTTGGCCATTTGCAACTCCAGTTCCTCCAGCGGCACATCGGAATCGTGAATAGATTTCATCCGGCGTGCGAGCATCTGCCAGTCGCGAGTGCCGGGTGTCGGCAGCGTCAGGTCTTTGGCATTGCCGCGTACCATTCGCAGGCAATCAATCAGCTCGCGGAGGAAAATGTAGGCGCGTTCGATCGACGCACGATGGGTTGGATCCACCAGACTCAAGCGTTCCGCTTCGCTCAACGCGCGCAGTGTGTTCGGATGACGCAGCGTCAGAAATTCGCCGCCGAATGTCATCTGCAGAGCCTGCACGGCATATTCACAATCCACGATACCGCCGTCGCTCAGCTTAACGTTGATCGCTCCTCCATGCACAAGCTGCCGAATCTGTCGTTCGCGCATGGCCCTCATTGCGGTAAAATCAAACTGTCCCGTTCCATAGATCGCACGATGACAGGCCACCGTCACGACAGCTCGGAACGCTGCATTTCCCGCGACGCAGCGAAACTTGACCAGAGCCTGTCGCTCGTATGGCCATGCTGGTCCATCGACCGCGTAGTATGTTTCGAAGTCGTGCAGTGATACCGCCCCGGCACCTGCCTGCCCGAACGGTCGCATACGCAGGTCGATATGAAAAATTCCGTCCTGCGGCGCGGCGATTCCGGAGGCCACCGCGTTGACAAGATGATCGAAGAACACCGCATTGGAAACTGAACTGGCACCGTTTGTGCGACCGGCCTCTGCAAAAATCAGAATGAGCTCGATGTCGGACGCAAAGCCCATTTCAATGCCGCCAAATTTTCCGAGGCCTGCAACAACCCAGCCACATTCAGTGATTTCGTCCCCGCATAATGGCTGACCGAACTGCGACACCAGTTGTCGCCATGCAACCTCCAGCGCTTTGCAGACGACGAGCTCAGCCAGTTCAGTCAATTCTTCCGAAAAGGCACCGAAGGGACGACAATGTCCCAGTACATGCCGCATATCGATTCGGAATAGATGTCGATCCTTAAACTCGTTCAGCGCCGTCCACGCGGCAGCAGCATCAGATGTGCTGTCACACGCCCGGTCCAGATCAAGCATCAGCGACTCATAACATTCACGAATCGCCAGTTCTTCCGGATTGGTCAGCAGCGGAAAGAGCTGCTGATGCCGCGACTGTAAAAATGCCTCCCAAAGATACTGGCTGATCCCCAGTACTCGCGCCACAGCGTGCAGTACGTTGGGGCGACGCAAAGACTTCATATTGTCGAACCATGCAACAGCGGGCTGCAGGCGGGAAACCAGATCGCGGAATCGAGCCAGTGCATGATGAGGATCATTCGTCGTCGGCAACCAATGCGTGAACTGCTTGATCAGTGTCGCTGCCAGTTGCAGTTCCTGAAGCCGTTCCGCACTCTCGATTGGTCGACCGTTGCGTTCACGAACATACAACACGTCACGAACCTGACTGCCCTCGGCATCAATAATCGCGCGGAGCACGCGAAACCGGCTGAGCGACAGAGCGCTGGCCAACTCGTACATGAATCCCCACGAATCCACGCCTGTGATATTCATCTGCGTCAGCACGGAATTCGGCAATCGAATCAGTTCGACATCGACGTCAGCCGACGCTGATTCAGCCACAGGCTGGTGCGGCACGGCATCGCAGAATCGCGACAGCAACTCAGCGCGAACGTCCTCGATACTGCTGCCACGAGATTGTTGACTAAGTCGTCCGATTTCTTCCTGCAGCGACGTTGCCAGTTTCACTGCCAGGGTTGAAGACTCCGATAATTCGGCATCTGGGATTTCCAGTCGCACTTCGAAGCAGGCCAGAAAGCGACCGGAAACGCAACGATCTCCAAGACCATTGACGCCTTCCCCTGTCAGTGCATCGCCGCGACGAATATCAAGTCGATAAATGGAAAGCAGACCACAAATGACCGATAGCCATCCGGAGAAATCTTTGCCGCAGACGACCATGTCCCAGTGGTCGATCGTCGCAGGATTCTGTCGCAGCGTCACAATTGCGTCTGCACCTGCATCGACCGCCGCAAAAATCTCCGCCAGCCGGTGCCGTCGCTCCTGCAAAGCGTCCAGTGACAGGACAGAATCCGAAATCGCTGCCGAATTCTGATCGATGGTCAGTGCCGGCGCCGCGACAGCGTTCATGGCCAATGATTCGACCTGAAACGATTCAGCGAATATAGATCGGACTGCGTGTCGATGTTCGTCGAAGCGGCGCATCAGTGTCGCCGCATCCGGATAGTCCATGCGATGGGCCAGCCACTCTCGTTGACGCTCATCGACCGGCAGTTCGTGAGTTTGCTGATTGTGGAACAGCTGGAGCGAATGCTCAACGGTTCGCAGGAACACATAACCGGCACGCAGGTGTCGATACCATACCGCACTGATCAAACCAAACTCGGCCAGTCGCACAAGCGAATCCAGCGTATTAGAACTTAGAATACGCGGCTCACGTTCCCCGTGAATCAGTTGCAGGCTCTGGACGAGGAATTCCACGTCGCGAATCGATCCGACTCCCAGCTTGACCTCGGAATTCAGTTTTCCCCGTTGACGAAGGCGATATTCAATGCGTTCTTTCATCTGTTGAATACTGCGGCGAATATCCATCGCGGAATCTGTGAACAGCAGAGGGCGGATGCGACTGAGGAATCGGTTTCCAACACCTGCGTCGCCGGCCACCACACGGGCTTTGAGCATTGCCTGTTTTTCCCATGTGGCAGCATCCTGTATCAGATAGTCGGCGTATCCACTGATCGTATTCACCAGCGGCCCCGCCTCGCCCCACGGACGCAGTCGCAAATCGACGCGATACAAAAACCCTGGCGGGATGTCTTCAGCCAGTCCGTCAATTGTCAGCCGCGCCACGCGCTGGACGACTGCCGAATCCTGATCACAGATCAGGACCAGGTCAATGTCGGAGCTGTAGTTGAGTTCTTCGCCGCCATGCTTGCCGAGACTGATCACGGCCAGGGGCAGGTCGGCAATTTTCGCCTCATTCAACGCGAGGTCAAGACAGCACTCCACCATCGCATCCGCAAGCAATGACAATTGAAGTGTGACAAATCTCAGGTCCAGCAGACCGAAGGCATCGCACATCCCGATGCGCAGTACTTCGCGTCGCTGAAAGCGACGGAGTTCGGAGAGCATTTGCGGTCGCTTGCGACCGGATGCCAGTGCCGTCGTGGCTTCCTGCACAAACTGTTCGCGGGACTTCATTTCGGACGTTCGCCCGTGCAGGGCGAGTGTCGTCAGGTAGGGCGGATCGGCCAGGAGGGTCTGAGTCAGAAATGGACTTGCACAGGCCAGCCTTGCCAAGATCCCCAATGCGCGCGGCGTGGCATTGAACAATGCAAACACGTCGAACTGGGCGTGAGCGTTGCGCACATATTGATCGACAACGTTGAGGACAAAATCCTTGAGCGGAGCATCGTGGCAGACGCGCTGCAGACTCCAGTACCAAAGCGGTTCTTCCGATGCAACTGTCTTCGCGTCGGAATCCAGCTCAAGCGTATCACGCCACTGCGATATGATTCGCATCATGGCACGCACGGCTGCTTCCGGCTCAGTAAACCCTGCAGCTCGAAACAGACTCACATTGACCATGAGCTGCGCTTCGGTCAGATTGTCAAAGGATGGCAGCATAGATGTCGAGACGATCCGATGTGCCGTAACACTCAGGCTCTGTTGGAATTGCCCGAATTCGGTTCTGATCCGTTGTGGGGATGCCTGCAACTGCAGATGTCGTATTTGATTCGTTGGGAATGGCGAGTGGAATGGTACCGTCTTCGGTCGATGCACGCTGGGCACAGGCAATCCTTGTCGTAAATCAGAATCCCGGACCAAATCTCTTAAAGCAAAACTATGAGAAATACCTCGAATTCATGGAAAAGTGATGCACGATTCAACGGGAAATCGCATTCAAGCAGAATTGTCTGTACACTTCACAGGACCAAGGTTCGGAACTTGAGCCGAAAGTTGTATTGACGAACCTGAAAAGCGACAACGACGCCCACTGGCAGGAATAAAAGATCCGGGCATGAAGAACGGTGCGAATACCAATCTGCTGGCGTGCCGCATTTCAGCGATCCTGTTGATCGTGCCGGGCACGTTTGGTATCTGGATTACCAGTCCGACAGAAGTCGAATCTGAAGATCTGACTGAACTCATCGAATTGATGGAAGCGTGTCATCTTCGGTGCGCGTCCCGACAAACTGTTGCCCTCAGAGTTGTTGGCGCTGCGTTACGACGTCGTCCTGATTCTGCCAGCGCAGTTGCGTATTGCCGCAATTGTGGGCAGAGAGGTGAGCATTTCGTCTCCGGGCACCTCCCTGGCGGCAGAGCCCTGGCTCCGTTGCTGGTTTAACGTCTTCCTGGTTGTGTAAGGCCCCGGGTATCGCCGCCGCGCTCGCATTCTGAGGCGATGCGGTGTATGGGCCACCGCAACTTTGTCGCTCAGCGCTGGCCCGCCCCACTGTCTGCGCAGCGTCGCCAATGCATTGCATTGGCCGTGCCACCAGGGCGAGCGGAAGATCAGGAACTACCAAGCCGAACAACCGGATGCTAGCGCGTGGCGGCTGATTTTATTAGCCGCAGGGCGCTAGCCCCCGGTTTTCGACGGTAACCAGAAATCTGCCGCTCGCCCAGAAACAAATGGCGGAAAGCGCCGCCGCCGTTGCGGGCGTCTCTGAAATCAATTCGCGTCTGGCTGCCTCAAGGCAGTCCTGCTTCTGCGGGAAGGCACACATTCACTATGGAATCAAGCAAACTCACCTTATCCCGGACTGTTACCAGGGACCTGCTGTCAGGGCTGATCGTCTTTCTGGTCGCATTGCCGCTTTGTCTTGGCATTGCGCTGGCGTCGGGTGCACCGTTATTCTCGGGGCTCGTGGCGGGAATTGTGGGAGGCATCGTTGTCGGGATGCTCAGCGGATCGCACACCAGTGTCACGGGGCCTGCTGCCGGACTGACGGCCATAGTGGCGGCACAGATCGCTAAACTCGGGTCCTTCGAAGCGTTTCTGCTGGCAGTTGTCGTCGGCGGAATTCTTCAAATCATACTGGGATTCATGAAAGCCGGAGCACTTTCGGCGTTCTTTCCGTCGAGCGTCATCAAGGGCTTGCTGGCTGCGATCGGTGTGATTCTGATTCTGAAGCAGATTCCCCATTTGGTGGGATACGACAGCGATCCTGAGGGCGAAATGTCGTTCCAGCAGCCTGATCAGGAGACCACGATATCGGAAATCCTGCGGATGTTCAGTGATCAGTTGCACGTCGGAGCCCTGACGATCGGATTTTGCTCGGTGGCACTGCTGGTATTCTGGGACAAGACCCGGAGATTGAAAAACTCATTGGTTCCCGGGCCGCTGGTGGTCGTGCTTCTGGGTGTCCTGATGTCGCGCGTCTTCAGAGGGTTTGGTGCGACGTGGACCATTGCATCGGAACAAAGCGTTCAGGTGCCCGTCGCCGAAAGCGTCGAACAGTTTTTGGGATTCCTTCAGTTTCCTGATTTCACTCAGATGCTGAATCCGGCGGTCTATGTCGGCGGCATCACAATCGCCGTGGTCGCGTCGCTTGAAACTCTGTTGAACCTTGACGCAGTTGATAAGCTCGACAGGAAGCAAAGATTGTCACCGCCCAGTCGTGAGCTGCTGGCTCAGGGCGTGGGCAACGTGGCCTCCGGGCTGCTGGGTGGTCTTCCCGTAACCTCGGTCGTCATTCGTGGTTCCGTGAACATTAACGCCGGGGCGGAATCAAAACTCTCTGCGATATTCCATGGCATTCTGTTGCTGGTGTGCGTTGCAGTGCTGCCAGCTTACCTGAACGCAATTCCTCTTTCGTGCCTTGCCGCGATTTTGCTGCTCACGGGATTCAAGCTTGCCAGCCCAGGTCTGTTTCGTCAGATGTGGTCCGAAGGATTCTACCAGTTCCTGCCATTTATTCTGACTCTGGTTTCAATCGTGCTGACGGATCTCCTGATCGGTATTCTGATCGGTCTGGCCGTCAGTCTCACCTTTATTCTGTACAGCAATCTGCGGCGACCAATTCGTCGTATAAGGGAGAAGCATGCTGGCGGTGACGTGCTGCATATTGAACTGTCGAATCAGGTGAGTTTTCTGAACCGAGCCGCATTGGAAAGCGCCATGCGTGAGGCACCGACGGGCAGCCGCCTGTTGCTGGACGCGCGACGCACGGATTACATCGATCCGGATGTTCTGAGTCTGATTCGAGAGTTCAGGGATGTGACCGCTCCGGCCCACAGTATTCAGGTGCACCTGCTGGGGTTTCGCAGTCACTACATGCATGACGACGTGGTGGAAACAGTGGACCTGGCACCTCAGGAACTGCGCGATCAGCTGACGCCGAAGATTGTCCAGGAAATACTGGCTGAGGGCAACGTGCGGTTTATCGAGGGGCATCCTTTGGATCGTGCCTTTCGTCCTTCCTGCGATCGCAGCGACCAGGAACCACGTGCGATAGCTGCCATTATCACAGGCATCGACTCGCGAACGCCCGTGGAAATGGTTTTTGACCTTGCACTCGGTGATGCGTATGTCGTCCGGATGCCCGGAAATGTTGTGGGCTCCCGTGCAACAGGCGGACTTGAGTTCGCCGTGATCAACGGTGCAAAGCTGATCGTGGTGATGGGACATACTCAAAGTCGACTGGTGACCGCTGCATTTCGACGGCGGGCGTCTCTGACGAGAGACGCAGAAGTGGATGGTTGCCTGAATCTGGAGTCGGTGCTTGATGACATCGCAATATCAATTGATGCCTCGGATGCCGAACGTTATGCCGGCCTGAGCGATGTTGAGAAGCAGGATCTGGTCGATACTGTTTCCCGTCGACATGTGGCCCGGGCTGTTCAACAGGTACTGCAACTCAGCCCGGCCATCAGGAACGCCATCGCAAAAGGCCAGGTGATGATTGTCCCGGCGATGTACGATGTGACCTCGAGTCGCGTCGAATTCCTCGGATAGCAACACGGTGATGGGCTGCGCAGTCTGAGTTCCGGCAGACGGAGCAGAAATCTGAATTCAGGAGTATCAGTGATGGCAGAGAATATTGTACTGAAGAATGCACCCGTGGAGGTTCTGCGTACCGCGCGGATGGCTGTCGTGCAGCGCAGCATGCTGGCAGGTATTGCGGTCGCCATGGTGGCAGTGCCTTTGTGCGTGGGAATTGCCGCCATCAGTCCCGGAATTCCCGCCTGGGCCGGGATTCTCAGTGGCATCATTGGTGGGGTTCTGGTGGGCAGTATCAGTCGTTCCCGGACGGCGATCACCGGACCTACGGCCGGCTTGACGGCCGTGGTTACCACACAGCTGGCGCTGCTCGGCTCTTTCGAAGCGCTGCTGCTGGCAGTGATGTTCGCCGGACTCCTGCAGATTATTCTGGGGTGTGTGAGAACCGGAAGTGTCGCCGCATTTTTCCCCTCATCAGTGATTCGGGGTCTCCTGTTCGCGATTGGTATCATCCTGATTCTGAAGCAGGTCCCTCACGTCCTTGGCCACGATACAGACCCCGAGGGCGAAATGGCGTTTCTGCAGCCGGACCGTGAAAATACGTTCTCTGAGCTGGCTGAACTCACTCGCGATATTCATCCTGGAGCGGCAACGGCTGGTTTACTGTCGATTGGTCTGATGCTGGCGTGGGGCCGCGTGCGGAGGCTCCGGCGGTTTCCTGTCCCCGTGCAACTGATCGTCATCGTCCTTGGCATTGCACTGAACCTGCTGTTCCAGAGAATCGGCGGTCGATGGACCATTCAGGCCATCCATCTGATTCAGTTACCCGCGCTGGACCCTGAGCGGGGAGCTCTCGGGATCCTGACGTTGCCCGCGTTCAGCCAGTGGAATAATCCATTAGTCTATCAGGCCGCGCTTTTCATCGCTCTGGTGGCATCACTGGAATCACTTCTCGGTCTCGAATCACTGGCCAAACTCGATCCTGACCAGCGGAAGAATGCCCTGAACCGTGAACTTGTGGCGCAGGGCAGCGGAAATCTGTGCTGCGGACTTCTGGGTGGTCTTCCGGTTACAGTTGAGATCGTCCGCAGCGCGACAGGACTGCATTCCGGTGGTCGGTCGCGTGTGACGATGATTACGCAGGGAATTCTGTTACTGCTGGTGATCTTTGTTCCGTCAATCGTCAACAGCATTCCATTGGCCAGCGTCGCGGCGATTCTGTTGTTCACCGGGATGCGACTCTGTGACCTCCGTGTGTTCCGGCAGATGTGGAAATCCGGTCGCTACCAGTTTTTGCCTTTCATGGCCACGATCATTCCCATTATCCTCTCAGACCTGCTGGTTGGCATTCTGATCGGGCTTGCGATCAGCATCACGTTTATTCTGAACAGCAATCTGCGCCGGCCTCTCAGACGTGTCCTGGAACGGCATCTTGGTGGTGACGTGCTGCACATTGAGCTTGCGAACCAGGTGAGCTTCCTCAATAGGGCCGTGTTGGAAAATACTCTCCGTGAAGTACCCCGGGATACGCATGTGCTGCTGGATGCGCGAGGGACTGATTATATTGATGCCGACGTGCTGAGTCTGATCGAGGAGTTTCGTACGGTGACAGCTCCCGTGCAGGGAGTTGAGGTCAGTCTGCGAGGTTTCCGTCAGAAGTATCTGCTGGAAGATGAGATTCGTTACGTGGATTATTCGACTCAGGAACTTCAGCAGCAGATGACTCCGCTGCAGGTGCTGAGAGTGCTCAAAGAAGGTAATGAACGATTTCTGTCAGGACATCACCTGACGCGTGACCTGCGACGTCAGCTGAATGCAACGGCTGTGGGACAACATCCGCTCGCCGTTGTGCTCAGCTGCATCGATTCCCGCACTCCCGTCGAACTGATTCTGGACCTGGGGCTTGGCGATGTCTTCAGCGTCCGGGTTGCAGGAAATGTGATCAGTCCAAAAGTTCTGGGAAGTATGGAATACGGTTGTGCGGTGGCCGGAGCAAAAGTTGTGCTCGTGATGGGGCATACGAGCTGCGGTGCGGTCGGCGCGGCTGTTACGCTGGCGGGGTCAGCGACATCCACAGAAGAAGCGACCGGCTGTCAGCATCTGGATGCAATTCTGCAGGACATTCAGGCTCACCTTGACCCTGCGACACTGGGGGATGTGAAATCTCTGAGCGACTCCGATCGTCAAGCACTCATTGATGATGTGGCTCACGCGAGTGTGATGCATATTGTTGTCGATATTCTGGCCCAGAGTCGCACGCTGGCAAAACTCGTCGGCGAAGGGCGAATCGCGATTGTAGGATCGATGTATAATGTCACAAGTGGCGAGATTCACTTCATTAAAGATTCGGCCGTGGGTCTGTCGGAGATGGAGCTTGACAGCGTATTGTCGCCATGCATGGATGCGAGTGAGTTGGACATTTATTAGGCGAGCGGTAGTAGAAAACATAGAGGCGAAGGACTTAAAAGAGACGTTAAATGCCCTTTCAGCCAGCGCGGTGACTGCGGCGGAATCCGGCGTCGTCGAATCGCGCCACTGCAACATGATTCGCATCATGGCACGCACGGTCGCTTCCGGATCCGAAAACCCCGCAGCCCGAAACCGGCTCACGTTGGCGGCGAGTTGCGATGAAGTCAGATTGTCAAAGGTTGGCAGCATGAATGTCGGTAGAGAGCGTCAGGATTGATCTGCCGCTCAACTTCCCATGGAGATTTTGGAATGCCCGACCGGGTGCATTGGCACTGAGCCGAAAGCTTTTTAGATCTCATCACGGAGTCTCCGCGCGTCGCCGTTCGATCCTGCAGCCGCAGCATGCTGTGGTATGGAAATTCCCTGATGATTTCGCTGTCGATCCAGCAGACGTAATCTGAATTTCCATGACCATGATTTCTGTTTGAACAGAGTTGAGCGTGCTTGACGATACGTAACCAGAACTGACCACCAGGCCAGGCGACAGGATGTCTTAGTCCCAGTCCCAGTCAAGCTCCGCACCACCCGAGCATGCGCACAAGGCTAACATCGGGGTATGGCCGATGTCTGCTGACGAAGCGAACTGCTTCCGCGACCGACGGCGTTGTCCTGTGTTCCGTTGATGCGCCGAATCATCTGTCCCAGCCAACGACCGTCGAGGTCGCTGCTCCACCACACCAACCAATGTTCTACGGTGAGAGTCGAGTGCTTTGGGATCAGACAGAAGGTCAAGATTCAGCACATCGTCACTTTGATATGTCATCATCGTTCATGCTCCTTATTGCAACCTTGCCACAGTGCGAGGACTACTATGCTCCATCGACCGAATTCTACCGCCTTCACGAGAATTGACTAATTTAAAGTTAAGTCTTGAATCATTGATTAAATGAAAGTATTGTTCGCCGCATGGACTGGCTCAATTATCATCACCTGCTGTATTTCTGGATGGTCGCTCGCGAAGGCACGATTATGCGAGCGGCAGAGAAACTCCACATCGGGCAACCGGCGATCAGCACGCAACTGCGCAGTCTGGAGGAGTCACTGGGACAGAAACTGTTTCAAAAGTCCGGTCGAACGTTGCAGTTGACCGAAACGGGTAAGACCGTGTTTCGATATGCGGACGAGATTTTTTCGCTGGGACGCGAAATGATCGACACGCTCAAGGGACATCCTGTGGGCAAGCCGGTGCGGTTTGTTGTCGGGATTGTCAATGTGATGCCCAAATTGATGGCTCGCCGCCTGCTGGAACCGGCGTTGCGATTATCGGACGACCTGCGGCTCGTCTGCGTGGAAGACACACTGGAACAATTGCTCAGCGAGCTGATCCTGCACAATGTGGATATCGTGCTGTCCGACACTCCGGTCACAGCCGCGTTTAAAGTGCGAGCTTACAATCACGCTCTTGGAGACTCTGCGGTTGGTCTCTTCGCGACGAAAGAACTGGCTCGTCGTTGTCGCAAAGGCTTTCCGGAATCACTGAACGGAGCCCCGGTGCTTTTGCCGGCCCGCAGTTCCGCTCTTCGACGATCCATTGATTCATGGCTGGAAAGCAGGGATCTGCATCCGCTGATTCGTGCCGAATTTGACGACACCGCTCTGCTGAAAGCATTCGGTCAAACAGGCGAGGGACTCTTCCCTGGCGGCCTTTCGATTCAGGATGAAATCTGTCGACAGTACGAAGTGGAACTCGTGGGCGAAATGGAAGGTGTCCGTGAACACTTCTTTGCGATTTCCGCCGAGCGAAAAATCAAACACCCCGCAGTCCTGGCAATTGCCCGAACGGCAAGGTCAGATCAGTTTCTCTGACTCACCATCCATTTTGCTGTGATTACATATCGAAAGGTCAACGCACTCGCGGCAACTGCACGCAGGGTTTCAAACACGGGCTTTCTCTGCTGGATTCATCGAGTCGGCATGGCTCGGACGCGTCAGCACCAGTGGATATCCTGATGAGCAGCATCAGCCGAGTGAGAGATCTATGGCAGTCACGACTCCGGTCCCAAGGTCGTAAATACCACCGGCCACAATGAGTTCTTTCCGCTGAATCATTTTCGAAATCACGGGAGACGCCTCCGCCAGCAGAATCGCCTGGTTCAGGACGTTTTGCCGAATGGCTTTGTTGAGGTCACCACCCGACGATTTGACGGCGGGACGAATGTACTGGAAGAGTCCGCTGATCTGTCCGGGAACATCCGTGCCCTTCATCGTCGCATTGACGGCACCGCATTCCGTGTGGCCCAGCACATAGAGCACTTTTGCACCGAGAATCTTTGTGCCGAACTCCAGACTTCCGATGTTCTCACTCGACGCCACATTGCCCGCGATGCGAGTCACAAACAGGTCTCCGAACCCCTGATCAAAGACGATCTCAATCGGCACTCGGGAATCCGCACACCCAAGGAATGCGGCGAACGGTTTCTGTTCACGAGCCACGGCTCTCACTCGATTCATGTCACGATTGGCCTTCGATTTTCCGGATGCGAAACGGCTGTTCCCGGAATACAGGACCTTCAGCGCTTCTTCGGGAGTCGCTGGCGCCACGACAGGCTGCTTCTCATCTGCGAAGGCAGTTTTCGTTGCAAGATGCTCTGAAAATCCAGCAATCCCGCAGGCGGACGCAAGCACTGCCTGCCCCAGCAGAGATCGGCGGGAAAATTCGGGGTGATGACCAGTTGGCACGTGTTGCTCATGCAGTTCATGTTGAGAATGCTCAGACATATTTTTCTCCTCGAATAACACTGACGGTGGAAAGGTAAGCCACGACGGCATAGCGTTCAAAATATTCGGTTGAAATCACACCCAGCAGGCGCTCAGCGACTTCCGGAGACACAATCGTCTCAAGGCGGATGTTGGCTCCCAGAATTTCGCCAACTCGTCGCTGTCGCACACCTTCACCTTCCGCGTCGGTGATCGTGTAACCACGCGCACCGGCTTCGCGGACGTCGTGGATGAGTCGTTCTTTCAGGATGGATTCTGCAATCACTGTCAGTAAGCAAAGTGGGACTGTTTTCACGAGGGAGGTTTTCTGATAAGAGATCTGTGGTTGTTCGTTTCTGCAAGTCGCATAGG
>Ga0105048_10009048_pt1 | contig 15890 bp, 17 predicted proteins | sample MAT05_FD_78382 | JGI IMG/M metagenome (GOLD analysis project Ga0105048, IMG submission 78382) | Freshwater microbial communities from Lake Fryxell liftoff mats and glacier meltwater in Antarctica - MAT-05 | ecosystem: Environmental > Aquatic > Freshwater > Ice > Liftoff microbial mat | place...
TATAATTTACAGTTGAAGCATTGGTAATCGTTGGACTAAAAGTTGCAATTGCATTGCAGCTGGCTGCGCTAGTGGATTGGGTGATGTTGTTAAAGTCTGTGATGGTTGGTTTTGCATTTATAACTACGGTTGTAGTTCTAGAGGTGCTGCATCCACCCCCTGTGATGTTTGTTAAAGTTGCGGTGTAGGTCCCAGCATTTGCGGAGGTTACGTTGGTAATAAAAGGACTTGCATCGTTTGATGTAAAACCATTCGGGCCAGTCCAGGTAATACCAGCTTGTTTAGCTGCTAAAAAGTCTAATTGATTTAACAAAATTTGATACTGATTTGCTCCTGTTGTGCCAGATGCAGATCCACGAAATGCATGATAATCTTGATCAGGGCCTTGTACTATTAACCTTCCATGATTTCCGTTTGGATAAATTCCAGCTACGCCTAAGTTGTCAGAACTCGCCCCTTTGATATAGATTTTCATCCAAGAAGGGAAGGCGTTAACTTTTAAATGGTGATTTACAAAACAGCCGTTTATGCCATTTGCAACCAAGGTAGGAAAAGGTGCTGGATTTACTATTACGTAGCTGCAACCATAGCTGCCACCGTAATTTTGTCCGTTCACGCTATTAGAGGTTCCATCATATATTCTGCCTAGTTTTGTTCATCCTCCCAAAAAACGCTTCCTCCTTCATTCAAATAAGCTTCAATTAATCCCCAGTTTAAAGATGCGTTTTGAGCTGATGCCCAAGTGAAAAGCAATACATCGTAGCTGGCTTTAATTAATACAGCTTTCGCTGCGTTGGCTGCGCCAGCTGCAAAAATTGCGTTGAAAGTCGAGTTGTCTATTCTTGCGATAGATCCTGCACGGTCGCCAGATGAGAAAACCACATTCATTTCACGGTTACCTGCATTCGCGCCGATGCCGGCCATGCGAATAAAAGCTGAAGAAACGCCACCCACAGTTCCTGTAGCATTGAGTGTAACGGTGCCACCTACGCAAGTTGGACTGTTGTTAGAAATAGAAGTAATTACCGGAGTAACACATTGGGCAATCGCAGAAGCGTAAGTGAATGAACCGACGATAAGAGCAATTCCCAGGTTTATATTTTGTACAATGTTTTTCATTTTAGATTTTTTTTAGATGTTAATGTATTAATGATTGCCATGTTTTACCACTATCCACTGTGCACGGATGTCATAATAGATGCGCTTTTGAGAATAGCTTAAGGTGGTGACGTCAGTAGCGTCTATAAAAGGAGAAACTACCCGGTTAAATTCATCAGCTTCTTTTGGAAAATCTTCAACCCAATGCTCAATTTGTTCCATACGCAAAGAATCAAATGGAATGTAATCACTCCAAAATTCTCTACCGCTTTTGAAACGTTTCGCGTCTGGTAAGTTTGGGTAAACAAGGTCCAGCGTATCAACAATGTCCAGACTTCTAGTATCCGCCTGAATATTGTTCGTACTCGTTAATTGCGGACTTCATTCAAATTGTTCAATTAAATAGGAATGCATTTTTTCGGAATTTAATTCTGTTTTTCAGTTTTTGCAAAGACTGAAAAAATTGTGGCTATTCCGACAGCCAAAGAGAGGATTTGTTTTTTCATTTATTTTTTTGATTGGTTGGTTTTTTTTGGAATATTCATTGCACAATTTACCTCTGAAAAGCAAAATACTATTCGTTTGAAAAATAGTTTTATTTATATTGAGAAATTTAGTTGATTTAAGATTCATATCATTTGAATTAATAATCATAGCATTCTATGCCGTTATTCAGTGGGGTAGACGGCAAGTTTAAATACAAAATACATAAAAATGACAAACTGTCCAGAGATAAATACGCAAAAAACCAAAAAATCACTATTTTCAGGGATAAAAAATCCATTATTTTGGACGTATTTAGGAGATTTGGAACAATCATTCTAGGTCTATTTTTTTGAACAATTATTCAGTTACAAGAAAGATATTTTACTTTTTAACAATTTGGAAAGCTTATTTTTGTAACTTTAAAATGAGTCAACAATTCGAAACCGGACAACGCATAATCATAGCCCCTACGGGCAATAAACTTACTTGCAAAGGGTGGGTGCAAGAGGCGGCTTATAGAATGATTCAAAACAACTTGGATCCAGATGTGGCAGAAAAGCCGGAAGACTTGATTGTTTACGGTGGATTGGGCAAAGCGGCCCGAAATTGGCCAGCATTTGACAATATATTAAAAGCCTTGCGCGAATTGGAAGAAGACGAAACCCTAATTGTGCAAAGTGGCAAGCCAGTGGGAATTTTGCCCACGCATAAAGATGCTCCCAGGGTGTTGATTTCGAACAGTCAATTGGTTCCAAATTGGGCCAATTGGGACCATTTTAGAGAATTAGAAGCCAAAGGCTTGATGATGTATGGGCAAATGACCGCAGGCAGTTGGATTTATATTGGGTCGCAAGGGATTGTGCAAGGAACCTATGAAACCTATGCAGAATGCGCCCGCCAAAAGTTTAATGGTACTTTAAAAGGCACGTTAAACGTTACCGCTGGTTTGGGTGGAATGGGTGGAGCCCAACCGCTGGCAATCACCATGAATGAGGGTGTGGCATTGATTGCAGAAGTAGAGGAATGGCGCATTCGCAAACGCTTGGAAACCCGTTATTTGGATCGCCTGTGCAGAAACATTGATGAAGCAATTGATATGGCCTTAGCCGCAAAAGTTTCAGGACAGGCCATTTCTATTGGCGTTTTGTGCAACGCGGTAGATTTGTTAGAAAGGTTGATTGAAAGAAATATTACGCCAGATACGCTTACAGATCAAACTTCGGCACATGATCCATTGATTGGGTATTATCCAGAAGATTTGGATGTAGAAGCTGCCGATAAATTGCGCAGAGAAAATCCTGAAAAATATACGGAATTGAGCTATGCAACCATGGTGCATCATGTTAAATTGATGCTCGAATTGCAAAAGCGAGGCGCCGTTACATTTGATTACGGAAACAATTTGCGGGGTCGCGCTTTTGAAAAAGGATTGACCAATGCTTTCGATTTTCCGGGTTTTGTGCCTGCATTTATTCGCCCTTTGTTTTGCGAAGGAAAAGGCCCTTTTCGCTGGGTGGCACTCAGCGGCGACCCAGAAGATATTTATACCACCGACCGTGAAATCTTGAAGCTTTTTCCAGAAAATGAAAGTTTACACCGGTGGATGAAACTAGCAAAAGAAAAAATATCTTTTCAGGGACTGCCGGCAAGGATTTGTTGGCTTGGACAAGGAGAGAGGGAAAAAGCAGGTTTGTTGTTCAATGAATTGGTGAGAACAGGCAAGGTAAAAGCGCCCATTGTTATTGGACGCGACCATTTGGATACAGGGTCTGTGGCCTCTCCAAATCGCGAAACGGAAGCCATGATGGATGGCAGCGATGCTGTTGCAGATTGGCCAATATTAAATGCGTTAATAAATACTGCTGGCGGCGCAAGTTGGGTGAGTTTGCATCATGGAGGGGGCGTGGGTATGGGTTATAGCATTCACTCAGGGATGGTGATTGTTGCAGATGGCACCGACGATGCGGCACGCCGCATTAAAAGGGTTTTGTATAACGATCCTGGTATTGGCGTTATTAGACATGCCGACGCTGGATATGAAATAGCCAAAGAAACCTCTCGGAAAAATGGTTTGGATCGGATTGATCAACTGTGAATTTTGTTGAATTTGAAGACAACCAATCGATTGGAAAATGGTCTTATCAACAGAAATGGCCGATTCTATGAAAAATAAAATCCTTACATCGTTTATCTTACTGGGTATAATCATGTTAATTCCCAATTGCAAAAAATCATCCACGGACGGCAGTTCTGCCGCCCGTCAAAAGGCAGTGGACGATTATAAAAACAACTATTTGGGCAGTGCAGTATCAACTTTAGGTTGGACAGGGAACTCAACAAGTTGTATCTCTGGATCCATTGACCCCAGTGTAAATGAAAAAGTGAAGCAACGCATCAATTATTTTAGAAGACAAGTAGGGCTGAATGACGACATCACCTTGGATACCGCTAAAAATAGAAAATGCCAAGAAGCTGCGTTAATGATGTATTCCAATGGTTCTTTGAACCACACGCCTCCCACAACTTGGAAATGTTATACGTCTGCCGGCGCTGCAGCTGCGGGTTCGTCCAATTTGGGACTCGGGTATCATTCAGTAAATGCACTGAATGGGCAAATGGAAGATGCAGGTGCATCTAATACGGCTTGTGGACACAGAAGATGGATTCTGTTTTCCAAAGCCAAAGTAATGGGTCATGGCAGTACCCCTAGCAGTCAGGCGTTGTGGGTAATTGGCTCTGGTTCAACTTTGCCCTCGTCTATGCCCGATTTTATTGCTTGGCCACCCGCCAATTTTGTGTCTTCTACTTTGGTTTATCCAAGATGGTCTTTCTCCAAGCCTTCTGCAGATTTCTCTGCCGCCAAGGTTTCTATGAAAGACCAAAGCGAAAAAAATATAGCGTTAACTGTCTTGGCATTGGCCAGCGGTTACGGCGACAATACGCTTGCTTGGGAGCCTGTTGGAATCGTAACCAATTCAACATCTGATCAAGTTTACACTGTCACCGTTGCCGATGTTTTGGTAAGCAGCGTTAAGAAAACATTTATCTACAACGTTACCATTATTAAAATCTGAAACCATTTGTAGCATGAAAGTTGCAACAACAAGGATGACATGAGGTATTTCTTTTTGTTGGCAATGTTTTGTTTTTCTGTGTCAATCTTTGCGCAAATAAAGTTCGAGTCCTCGTTAGATTCTGCTTTTATACTTGCCAAGCAGCAGAATAAAATTGTTTTTATAGAATATTTTAATGCCGATTGTCCACATTGTAAACAATTAGAACCTCTGTTGAAAGATACCCTACTAGCTAGGTTTTATAATGTGAATTTTATCAATTACAGAATTGATACGAAAAACTTTAAAGCCGGAGAAGATAGTTTTATCCTAAAATCAGAATTAAAAATAAACAGTGTACCTGGTTTTTTATTTTTTTTTAAAGACAAGAAATTTTGTCATTTTTCTAGCACCAAACAAGATATTCAATTTTTAATCTCAGTGGCAAAAAATGCCTTAAATCCAAGCGAAAGGGCAGCTGGTTTAGAGGATAAGTATAGCAAAGGCGATCGCAGCATTAAAACACTTTTTGCATACTCAAATTTGTTGGAACTTTATGGAAAGGATAGTGTTCGCAATGTTGTTGCCAATGATTTGTATGAAGCATTCCCAAAAAGGGATTTGGGAAATAAAAAAAGTTATATTATAACCAAAACTTGTGTAAGCCAAATAGCGAATGGCTTTTTTAAATATTGGTATGCGCACCGAGCAGAAATGAAGGATTTTGAAACTGGAATTAGAAAAGGTTCAGAACTGAGTATGTTACAAAATATTGCCGATAAATCTTTTGCAAGCAATGAAAAAAACAGTTGGAATTTAATGCAAATTGAAGAAGCAAAAGAGATTTTTCGAAATTTAAAACTCGATGGCAATTGCAATTTGTATTTTTGGGAACGGGAAACTGAATTGTTGATTTTTACAGGCGATGGTCAAAAAGCTTTGAAATTGGAGGCGTTGGTTTTAGGCAGCCAAACTTCTTTGAAAGGCAAACTTTATATTCTAAAAAGAAGTGTTCAATTGCATTCCGATTCTGTAAGTTTGAAACAATTGCAATTTGATATTGAAAATCTTCATGCAGGATTAAGCAGAGATGCAGCAATACCAGAGGATTTGTCTGCCATGCAGTATCTTAAAGCCTTGGTTCTTGTAAAATTGGGTAAATGCAACTTGGCGGGGGAACGCATAAAAATGGGAATAGACATTTGTGAAAGTCACAATTTGAATACAAAAGAATTTGAAGCGTTAAAAAAAGATTGTGATTGATTTCATTCTAAAGTTACCGTTGTTCATTCGGCAGAAAAATGCTTGAGCAATTCTGCCTTTTTATTGGGTGAAACCTCTATCTCGGAACCGTCTATCATGGTCACAGAGCCACCCCTACCTCGGTGGTAAGCTGTGATGTGGGTGATGCCAATAATGTGGCTTTTATGCACTCTTATAAATCCTTGGCCTTCTAAGATGTCTTGAAAATGTTTTAGCACTTTACTTACAATCTTTTTTTGACGGTCTTTAAAAAATATTTCAGTATAATTTCCGCTGCCCGAGAGTCGAACAATTTCTTTGATGGGAACCACTTCAAACCCACCCAATGTGGGCAGCACCAATTTGCGATTTTCGGGATTTTGCATGTTTTCATACAATACTTTCGAACTTGAAAAAGTTTGTTTTTCATTTCTATTTTCTATTACTTTTTCAATGGCTTTGATCAGTTCATCTATTGCCACAGGTTTAAGAATATAATAAGATGCGCTAAAATTAAGTGCTTGGATTGCATAATCGCTGAAGGCAGTAATAAAAATGGTTTCAAAATCGAGATTGGCGGTTTTGTCGAGCACGTCAAACGCATTGCCGAACGGCATTTCTACATCCAAAAATATCAAGTCTGGTTTGGTTGTTTCTATGAGAGAAATGGCGGAGGGGACATCCCATGCTTCGCCAATTATTTCCACGTTTGGACAGTATTTGTCGATATAATTGCGCAGGGTTTCTCTTGCGGCATTTTCGTCATCGATTATAAGAGATTTTAACCTATTCATGCCATTTCGGTTTGTAAAATATGTGGAAGTGAAATTCGAACCAAGGTGCCACTTTGATTCGCATTGTTAATGTCTGTAATGGATATGCCTAAGTGGGTGCCGTAAATTTTATTCAACAAGTCTATGCGTTCAGTGGTGTTTTTAATACCAGTACTCTGGTAGTTTTTTTGGTTATTTGTTTTTAAAGCTGCTGATTTTATGCGTCCAATTCCGTTGTCTTCTATGGTGCAGAAAAGTTTGTCGTTTTCTTTGAAAAAATGCAATTTTAATAGACCCTTTTCTTCTTTATACCGCAGGCCATGCCATATGGCATTTTCAATGTAGGGCTGTATAAGCATTGGTGGAATTTCTACTTGGCTCGTGTCAATATCTTCATCCACTTCTAGCGTAAAGTCAAATTTTTCTCCAAATCTAAAATGTTCCAAATCTAAGTAAATACGCAAGGTTTGAATTTCCGTTTCCAAACTCACAAAGTCCTGGTCGCTATTTTTTAGAACGGTTCGCATCAATTTGCTAAAATCAGATAAAAATTTATTTGCACTCCGTTCATCATTTTTAGAAATAAAATTATTTACACTATTTAATGAATTAAAAATAAAATGTGGGTTCATTTGGGTTCGCAAAGATTGCAATTTTATCACCCTGTTGGCTTTTTGTTTTTGCTTGATATTTCTGAATAAGGCATAAATTAGGCCTGAAAAAAGCGACAATGCACCTATTAAACTCCAGAGTAATGTTCTTTGTCTTTTAATATCGGCTTCTTTTATTTTTTGACTCGCAATAAGGGATTGAATGCGTTTTTCTTGTTTTAGAAATTCTTCATTTAATGCAATGTTTTCTACGGCACTTCTTTGATTTAGGTTTTTAACTGAATCTAAAGTATTTACGTATTTTTTTATAACCTGCAATGCTTTTTCGTATTGGCCTGAATTTTCATACGCTTTGGCTAATTCTTTGGTGGCTTTTTGACGTTGATTTACATCGCCCGTTTTTTCGGCCATTTGTATGCTTTGTTGCAAAAAAGGAATTGCATTGTCTGGTTTAGAGGCTGCCGTCCAAGTGGCTCCTATGTTATACGCAGCTTGACTTACAATTTGTGAACTTCCGCGCTTCAAACCTTCCGTCAATACATCGTTTTGGAAGGCTATATTTGCTTTGTAATTTTGATTTCCTGTATATGAATTGCCAATATCTTCGGCACTTTGCTTTAGGGTAATATCGTCTGCTTGTAAAGTGAAATTGCCCGCCTTTTGCAAATATTTAAGGGCTTTTACAGTATCTTTGTTTTCTAAATATACATTGCCCAACTCGTTAAATATATCTATTTTTTCAGCCGTGTTGGTACTCGGTGAATTGGCCCTATCTACCCAATAACTTTCATTTGAAGAATACGTTGAATTTGATTTTTTATCTATTTTTGATTTTCTGTTTTTTGCATTTGCCACCGCTTTAATGTCTTCCTTATTGGCGTTTGATGCAGCTAAATATTTGTCGGCATAAGCTTTGCTTTTGTCGTCTGTAATGGCTGCAAAACCATCAGATGCGAGTTTGAAATATTCTGCAGCCCTTGAATAATTTCCAATATTAAAATACAAAGTTCCTAGGGTATTGTAAGATTGATACTGTGCCGTTTTATCACTATTGAAAATACTTTTATTTAGGGCCTCAGATGCAAGTTTCATACTCAAAACTGGGTTGGTAACAGCCAATGTATTGGCGTCATTTACCAATTGGATTGCACTTTTATTTGCACTTGCCTGCACTATGCTGTCAGTTTTATAGAGGGAGGATTTATTGTCGTAAGTTTGGCCATACCCCAATTCAGCTACCAGGCATAATAGGGCGGCTAGTATGAATTTTATATGGGTTGTAAGGGTCATTGGCAAACAAATTTAATGGGAAACATTCAAACCACATGCCATTTAGGGGTTTGAAAAGTTTGTCCTCTAGTTGTTTTGCAACCAAAATTTGTGTGTTTGTACAACCAGAAGGTGTTTTTGCTCAATGAAAAAAATCACTTAAATCGACATTTGTTATTTCGATTCTACATAAACAACAACAATATGAAAAAATGCAGCCTAATTTTATTTTTCCTTTCTTGCGGCGTTGCAAATGCGCAGTACAATCTAATAAACATCGGTTTTAGCCAATTTATGAAGCATGAAATAGCCACAGATTGTTATTCAATAACGGACCAAACGGCCCAATCCGTTGAGGATAAAAAATACACTTTCAAAAATTTGAGGTTGTATATTCTAAAGGGCAATGATGAAATCCGGAAGTCGGCAAAGGATTTGGGGAATTATTTGTCACTGCAAGATGCCATTGTTAAGAATCTAATAAAAATAAGTGAAATGGATGGTGGGTCTGTCAATATATTGTCGTTCCAAAATGTGTCTACTGATACAATTTTGGTGCTTGCTGGGGAAATAGTTACAGGTGGCAAACAAGATAGGGTTATTGGCTGTGATTTGCTTTTGTTGCCGCGCATTGGGCAAGTGAAAGTGCCAGTGTTCTGCGTGGAACATGGAAGGTGGAAGTCTAATGGAACCGGCGAGTCGTTTAAGGGATACTTTGGTGTTTCTAGTGCCGCTGTGCGAAAGCAAGCGGTAGTGGACAAGAATCAAGGTGGGGTTTGGAAAAAGGTAGCAGAGGTGAATCAAAAAAACAATGTGAATCCTAGCACGGGCACTTATACTGCTTTAAAAAATTCGGATTCACTGAATTGGGAATTGGACGCTTATATGAAGTTTTTTGCGCCTTTGGTGGCCACAGATACCAATATAATAGGCTTTGTTGCTGTAACAGGTGACACCATCATCAGTTGTGATATTTTTGGAAACAATGCTTTGTTTAAAAGTCACGCCCATGGATTGATAAAAGCAGCGGCGGTAGAAGCCAGCACCAATGGTTCAGTTGTTACTATTTTGGCATCGCAGGTGTTGGCTTTTTTAACAGAGTTTTTAACCAGCGATATTGGACAAGAAGAAAAAATTATGGAAAAGGGAACGTTGCTCATGAATAAGGGGAAAAAAGTACACATGAATTATTATAAGAGTGGTAAAACTGAGGGCTCAACTTCAACCATACACCCCATGAAAATCAACCGTATTGGCAATTGATTCAATGTTTAAATCCAAATTCCCGGCGAGGGTGGATTTTGGATTTAAGGTGCATAGAAAAACAAAAAGCCACTCCAAGAGTGGCTTTTTGTAATATTGTGCTATTGGTTATTTTGCGCTTTTTGTTTTTAAAGGAATTTTTGGCAAATCTTCGGTTTTTTCAGTCTTAGCTCTGTTGTTGCTGCGTTTAGAACCGTTGAAAGATGCCGCTACCAATGAGATTAACACAATTAAAATTGCGCCTGCCCAGGTTACTTTTTCTACAATATCTGTGGTTTTTTCTACACCAAAGATTTGGTTTCCTTGGGAAAAGTTTGATGCCAATCCGCCACCCTTAGGGTTTTGCACTAAAACTACGAGCATCAAGATGATCGCTACAATGATTCCGAGTATAAGTATGAAAGTCATAGGTTGTGTTCTTTTTTGGTTTTTTCTATTAGGGCTGCAAAGTACGTGCTTTTTGTTGGAAATTTCAAGCCTAGCTTTTCGTAGATTTTAATTGCATGCGCAGGATTGTTTTGTTGGATGTAAACATTGGCTAAAGTTTCGGTTGCCAAGTCGTCTGGGAAAGCCTCGCTTTTCTTAGCTACATCCGCAGGGTGAAAGAATTCAGATTTTGGTCTAGTGATGCTCGGGTTGGTTCTAATAAATCTTGTAATTAAATCTTCATCGGGTTCTTTTTCTTCCGTTATGGGCTCAATCTCTGTTTTTTTCTCGTGAAAATGGGGGTTGGAAAGCCAACTAAAAAAGTCAGAAGGATCAATTTTTTCTTTTTTAGAGGTGAAATAGTCTTCAATATTGTAGGCTGATTTTGCGTAATAGTGCTGATTTGTTTTGGGAACGATTTCTGGCGGTGATAAATTTTCTGGGTTGGCTTGTTCTATTTTGAAAATGGGTTGTGGAATCTCGGGTTGCGGAACAAAATCCTCCGATATTTCCTCGTAAACCGCGTCTGCGTCGAGTTCGGTGACGTGGATTTCTGTTTTAGCTTCGACGGCACTGCTTAACTCAATGTTAGCAGATGCCAAAGTAGTTTGGGCTTCCAATTCTGATAATGGAGTAAGCATTGTAGAATTGCCTATAGAATCAATCCAAGCATCATCTTGGGCATGTTCGTTTACATTAACTTCAGCGCTGATATCGACTTGGTTGGTGTCAGCAGTTTCGAAAGAGGATATTTCCTCATAAACGTTTTCATCAATTTCTGCTGCACCTAAATTCAATTGTTCTGAAATGGGTTCTAAGTCTATCTCGAATAATCTTTGTGAATCTGTGAAATTTTCTAATGTAGTTTTGTTGAAATCTAAAGACTCTGCTTTAGCAATAACGGTGGACTCCTCTAATAGGGTATCTTCAACAGTTTTATATTCTGTTGATGTTTGCTTTGAATTTGGTTCTTCGGTTAATAGAATTGTATCTGTTGCTTTTTGAGATTCTTGAACCAATGGTAAGGCATGCAGAAAACGGAATAGCCATTCTCTATCTGAGATTCGCAGGGCTGTTTTTTGCACAACATCTTCAAGTCTGTAATCATTGTGCTGCGAGTAGTATCGACTTAAAAGTATGAACGGTAGAGAAAAGTACGGAAAACTGCGCGTAAGTTCTTCCAACTCTTGCGCATCGGTTGCAGAGATGGTCTCCGGCTGTTTAGAAATGCTATTTAGTTTTTCGTAATTCACCAGTCGAGGGCCGTAGCTGCAAATATCTGTGTAACAATGTTGTCCGTGATCTCATCGCTTAAATCTTTTTCAACGGAACTGAAATCTTTAGTAGCGTCAAATGTTCTAAAAAAAGAAAAATCGCGGGTAAAGTTTTTTTCTGGGTAAGCGGGGCAAGTAAAAAGCACTTTTACTGTAATGGAGAATTGATTTTGTGCCGCACCGCTATTGGAATTGATGGTTGCTTGGGAAATTTTATAGTCTGTAATAGATCCTCCAAAACTATAGTCGCCATTGCTGGTAATAAGGTTCAGTTTTGTTTGACTTTGAAATTTGGTTTTTAGCTTTTCTGTAAAACCTATACTCAAATTTGGATTGACAAGCTGTGCCTCGTTGTTAAAAAAATCTACCGAAAAGGTTTTGACATCTTTTGGAATATTGGATCCTTTTAAATTATAATACTTGCCGAAACAACCGGCCGCTAAAACCCCAACCAAAGCAAATTTAATCCAGCCCATATTGTTTTATTTTACGGTACAAAGTACGTTCGGAAATGCCAAGGTCTTGTGCTGCTTTTTTTCGCCTGCCCTGGTATTTGTTTAAGGCTTTCTTAATCATTTCTAGTTCTTGGGCCTCTAAACTAAAATTAACAGAAGCTTCATTGTAGGATTCTGCTTCGACAAAATCGTGTAAATGTGTTTCATCGTTGGGCAAAAAAATAGGTGTTTCATTGGATTCTTCGGGTCTTGTAGCTTGCGGTAAACTCACCGTTTGCGATTCATACTGCAAGGGATTGGATGGCATAGTCCCCATGTTTGCATTGGCCGGATTGCCTTCCAATAGGCCGAATACAACTTTTTTTAGGTCATTCACATCCCTGCGCATATCCAACAATACCTTGTAAAAAATATCCCTTTCACTCATGCCTTCTGTGGTTGCATCGCCTTTGCCTAGCAGCATTGGTAGGTTGTTAATGCTGTTGGGTATGTATTTAGCAATGGTTTCTGCACTTAAAAGGCCACCATCCTCTAAAACGCAAATTTGATCCGTAATGTTTTTTAGCTGCCTTACGTTTCCAGGCCAAGCGTAAGATACCAATAATTGCTGGGCTTCGCGGGTGAGTTCTATGAGATTGCTGCGATGCTGTTCTGCAAATTCACTGCTGAATTTGCGAAAAAGCAAATAAATATCTTCGGGCCTTTCCGCCAATTTAGGAACGCGAATGGGAACTGTGGCCAGTCTATAGTATAAATCTTCACGGAATTTGCCTTGGGTGGCTCTTTCCAATAGGTCACGATTTGTAGCTGCTACAACCCTTACGTCGGTTTTTTGAACAGTGCTGCTTCCTACTTTAATAAATTCCCCGTTTTCTAAAATACGCAACAATCTTGCCTGTGTACCAAGCGGCAACTCACCTACCTCATCTAGAAATATTGTACCTCCATTTACGGTTTCAAAGTAGCCTTTTCGTTTGTCTGTGGCGCCTGTAAATGATCCTTTTTCGTGCCCAAAAAGTTCGCTGTCTATGGTTCCTTCTGGTATTGCACCGCAGTTTACCGCAATAAATGGGGCATGTTTACGCCCACTCAATTGGTGAATGATTTTTGAAAAACTTTCTTTTCCTACACCACTCTCCCCGTTGATCAATACGTTCATATCTGTCGGAGCCACTTTTATTGCAGTTTCTAAGGCATTGTTTAGCTTTTGACTGTTGCCAACAATTCCAAATCGTTGTTTAATCTGTTGAATGTCCATGCTTTTTTATAAATCTAAAATTATAATTTTTTGGAAATCAGTGCTATTCGGTGTTGCAAATATACAACCAAAGTGACAAAATGGCAGAGAGATTTGTCGCTTGTTTTTGATTTTTATCGAAAGGGGGTGAGGGGGTATACGTAAACGGCTGATATTTTTCAGATAAAAAAATTCAAATTTGTGTCTTTTACCGTAAGTTGTTCATTTGAAAGCAGTAAAATATTGAATACCCGCAGTTTGAAATTTAAATTGTAATCTAAGGTTTCATTTTATTTTGAATTTTCATTAGAATTTATTGTAAATCTTTGATTAGGTCAGTAAATTCCGTTGGGCAATTATTGGTTATATTGTTGTTCATAATCTGAGAATGCACAATAACAGAATCGTAATTGTTCGGATTTTGAGCAAATGCCCCTTCATAAATCTTGTTCATATCAACTTTGTAGAATGCCGCTAAACGAATCAATTTATCTTCGCTAGCCATTATTTCGCCTGATTCGATTCGAGAATAGACGGAATTGTCAATATGTATAAAGTCTGCAATTTCCTTTTGACTCAATTGTTTCTCTGCTCTTAACCTTCTAAGGTTATTGCCTACTGTTACTGCAATTTGATTCATGTGGATAAATTGAATAAATATTAAATAAGTTTGTATCTATTATTTTAGCAGTTCTAAAATAAATATCACATGAAAAAGAACAAATTCATTTTTTTAAGTCTCGCAATAGTTGTCATAACAGCTTTAGGCCTCAGCAATTGTAAACGAAAATCTAACACTAACCTAAGTGAGCATCAATCACAAAACGAAGGTGGAGAATATCAGAACCCAAGTGGCTTTTCAATAATTTACACATTAGAAGATATAAACAACACCATAGATGCAATGGCCAGAGGTGTTTGTGTTGCAATGGAAAAGTGCGCCGTTATTAGGCAATTTAGGGTCGTTTGAATTTGAAAAATTCAATTCAATTAATTCCATTTGTAGGATTATCGCTTAAATATGCTTTTTATCCGCAGATTACTAGAAGCATACCTCAAAGAACCCAACCTTGGGTATTATCCAATTTTAGTGGTTACTACAATGTTTATATCAAACAGGATTTTGGTGCAAATATTTATTCCGGTATTTCCGCATTAGTGCCACTTAAGAATAGCAGATTTAGTTTAAATATTGCTTACAAACTGCAAAAAATAAATACTACAAAATACTTTAAAATAGAATCTGTTGAAAAGTATAAGAATCTTAATTATACAATTAACTTTTTCCCTTATGGATGGGCACAGCAATTACAAATAGGAATTAGTTACAAATTAAATTGAGTCGTTTTTTTACATTAATATATTTTGTGTTGATTCTGATTTCTTGTAAAAAAGACATTGTGGGATACAACAAACCAATTTATTTGATTGACGAAACAGGCCCATATACCAGCGAGTTTTGGAATTTAGAAAAAACTCAATATTGGTATTTTGATAAATATGAACAGAAAAACAATGGATTGTTCCAAACTATTGGCGAATATTGGTTATTCCCTAAATATTTGAAACAAAAAAATAAACTTGAATATTATAGTCTCTGGGTAGGCGCTGATAGCAATGCGTTACAAATATTTTTTTACCCAGTTTCTACTAACTTTGAATTTTCATACATTTTGTTGGGCAATAGTTATTTGGAAATTATGAATACAAAAAATATAGATATAAATTCAGTCAACAATTTGACAACTAAAACCCACTCGTTGAATGATATAAAATATCCATTTAGTTCAAATTTCTATACTAAACCTTTGCAATTAGCATCACCATGGGGCAAGGGTAACGCGCTTCGTATATCAATTGATTCAACAGAGCCCTATGGAACAAATGCAAAATTTTCTAAGTCACGTTGGGAAATATATCTAGAGGGCAATGTCGGACCAGTGAAAATTATTCATGAAAGAATAAATAAGCATTTTTTAGTTAACAAGATTGACACAAATAGATATATTTATCTACTTAAACGGTTTAAAACGCGATGACGAAAGTTGTTTTTTTTATAATTTCATTGTGTTTTTTTTCTGGTATACTTTCATGCAGAAAGTCGGATAAGTTAAAAGTAGATAATGCTTCAATTCAAAAAGACACTTCAAAAATTTTAAAAGGTGGATACTATTGGCCAATTGGTTCAAGCCTACGTTGGAAGTACTCGTTATATACTGGTCGTAGTTTGAATAATGTCACAAAATCGGCAGATTTTTTGTGGATTGGACTTAAGGATAGTATTCGTTTGGCAGGTAGGTACGTGTTTAGGTACACTTTAAGCGCTGATTCCTTATTGACTCAAGTTAAAAGGACATTTTTAGTCGTAAGTAATGATTATGATGTCGCTTTTTTAGATGCGAGGGGCTTTGAGTACCCAATTTTTTCCATAAACTCACTTTCGAATAGTTTTCAAAGTTTTTTGAATATTGGAGTTTCTCCGCAAAATAATATTTCATATTATTACTTTTCCCCCTTATTGGTGCAGTCAATTGAAAATAGAAGCTATGATACTTATAAATCCCAAATTGACAGTGTCTCCAAGTACTTTTCTAAGGATTCGTTTTCTTACCATTCGAATGAGATTTATCTTTCATATCAGTTTGGTCCTGTGCGCTTAAGGTATATTGATGTAGAAAACTCAAATTCAAAAACCGGGGGTAA